>Ga0307510_10002638_pt1 | contig 20475 bp, 15 predicted proteins | sample 12_EM_MG_FD_207224 | JGI IMG/M metagenome (GOLD analysis project Ga0307510, IMG submission 207224) | Populus trichocarpa ectomycorrhiza microbial communities from riparian zone in the Pacific Northwest, United States - 12_EM | ecosystem: Host-associated > Plants > Roots > Unclassified | place... | reverse complement strand
CAATCTGTTGGGCTATTTCTCAGTTAAAGTACATCACCGAATCCTGGTGTTATGAACAGATTGAATATGATCTGATTAATTGATGGTTTCACAGTACAAAAGGACATTCGACATCAGTGGTTCACTGTAACAGAATATGGAACTTAGAGACTTACTGCTTTATAAAACTAAGTCATTAATTCTACAAAAACAAATTAAAAGTTGCAGGAAAAAAGGGATATGGCATGCCACAATAGCTAAATCTGTATATCCTCCGTAACCGCGCGCGATTTGCTGTGGGTGGATAAATTTTTGAAAAAAAATACAATCTTTTAGAATTGAAAATAAATAAAACAAAATATATAAAAAATCGTTTGTAATAAACATGTAAAAATACTAAATAGAGCTAAGCCAACACAGGACATCCCATATACTGGAATAATCCAATTAAAAAAATAACTATAAAACTTTTTTTTAAAAAGAAATATTTTAATTTTTTTAAACATTAACCCGAGTCATTAAACTTGAAACATCTAATTTAAAAAAATCACGAAGTTCAATTCCAAAAAAATATATCAAAGAATAAAATTAAAGAAAAATAAACTATAATCATACAAAAGAATTTTTAAAAAATAGCAATTCAAAAAATAAAGATGAAAATTACTATAAATACTATTATTAATAAATAATATTATTACTATTACTAATTATTTCTATCATTATTACTATTATTAATAAATAATATCATTACTATTACTAATTATTTTTATCATTATTAAAATTATTGTTGTTACCACTACTACTATTACCACCACCATAATTATTACTAATATTATCATTATTAGTAATAATAACATCATTCCTATTAATATTATTACTATTTTAACAACCAACACCACAATCATTATCACTATTATTATTGTTTTTGTTTTTGTTGTTATTACTATGTGTTATTATCACTATAATTATAACAACTATTATTAATAATTTTTATTTTTATTATCACTATTCTTCTTCATCTTCTTCTCTCCCATATTATTATTATTATTATTATTAGTAATAGTAAGAAGAGGAGTAGTAGTAGCAGCAATATTGTTACCATCACAACACTACAACAACAACTATTATTATTATTATCATTATTTTTACTATTATTACTACTAAATATATTTATTATAAATATATAAATAATATGTTTAAAATCCAAACAAAAAAAACTAATCTTAAAAATAATAATTAATAATTCGTATAATTGTATTGAAGAAAAGATGACAAGCAAAGATTTTACCATGAGTACCTTAATTTTTAAGTCTGAATAACCTCTCCAAGTGCTTGTTTGATGGGGTTATATTTGTAGTGGAGTTTTATTGAATTTTAATTTATTTTTTTGTTTTAAATTATTATTTTTTATATTTTTAGATTATTTTAATATATTAATATAAAAAATAAATATAAAAATATAAAAAAATATGTTTATATATTTTTAAATAAAAAAATATTTTAAAGAACATCATACGCCAAACAGACCACAATAAACACTGAAATGCAATTAACAAGGGTATTAATATATAAAAGTTGGCTCGATAATAATAAATAATAAAAGAAGGAAGTAGATGGAAGATTTTGTCTTTTAAAGCATATACAAGACAAAAGTAGTTAAACTATGTAACATGTGTCCAATAGGAGGAAATGCAAGTGTATGAGCATTTGCAGAGAATCCCAACCTAGATGCTCATCCTCAAAACAGCTACCTCTTCCTTGCACAGATATTTCCAAGCTAAGCTACGCTCCCTAACCTTGAAAGAAAAAACAGTGAGCAAACAGAAGAAATGATGATGGCCATGGCAATGATGATTGAAACCACCACAGCCGTCCGATTCCCCCCCTCTACCACTCCTGCTGCAAATTTCTGCTCCTCCTTGCCACGCAGCAGCTCTGCCATTTCTTGGTGACTTAAAAACAAAATTTAAGAGCTTTCTGCTTTTTAAGAGCTTAAAATGTGAACATTCTAGCCACATGAATTGCATCTTTGCCACTCTAGTGTGTGTTATTATCATTGATATTTGACATGCTATCTCTAATAGCTTCATTTCTTAGTTTTGGTTCCATTTTGTACTGTAAAAGCAAGAGTTTTTGTAGAAATGCAATCTCTGATTCGTGGTATGGCAGTTGGTTTAGATACCCTTTTGTTCTTTCTGTATTTTTAGAGCTTTTAATGTGTTTGCTAAATAAATTATACTGCTCTCTGCCATCTGTGTGGAGTAGTATTTTTGTTCTCGATTCTATGCTTTGCTGCACTGGCTACTGTCAAGGTTAAAGTTTTTTCTGTTACATTTCAAGATAATGAAATTGGGTTTTTTTAGGATTAGTGGAAATGCACCTGTTTTTTTTCTCAGCTCCTCTGGTTCTTAATCTGAAGTTAAATTGGGAGTTTTGGGGTACAGAAGTAAGGAATGAACCTGGTTCTGGATTGGTTAAGCTTAGCTTATTCGTGGATCTGCGTAAAGAAAGGAAATCAAAGGTGAAACTTTTTTATGCTTAAGTTAGTATCTTTGGCAGGCTACAACGGGGAACTGGTATAAAGTGAAGGGGCTGTGGGTGTGTTGATGGAGGTTATGTACGTATAAAATGGTGATAGAAGGTGAGAATTGTTGTCCTTTTGTGGAATTCAGGAGTGAATTATGGTCATGAATTGGTTGATTGACTGTTTATAGTGGTTAGAGGGGTTATGATCTTATGAGGTAGTCTTAATCAAGGCATGAACTCAAGGGTCTTCATATATTGTAGAGATCTCAGCTCCGAAAGTGAGTAGATTTTATTTGGGTCTAGTGTCACTCAAACCTGCACTCCAACTTGTGGAGCCTGTACTTTCAAGTGTTGATTAGAGCTGGCTTTGGGCATTCACATCATAAAACAATTTGCTCAGCATTATGTTTTAGTTACATATCAGAAAATGTACTACAAAGAGGTGATTTCTCAAGTATTAGCATTTAAACTTGGAAGGTAAAGGGTGTTAAAAGGAACACAAGATTTTCGTTTTTAGAAATAAGATATACCACAAACTTCCTTCCAGTTTGTATGTGATCTCAAATTGTCATATTTTGGCATAAGATTGGAACTCTTAAATCCTGCATTACCAGTTTTTACCATAAAACCGAGGACTTTACATATGCTTCTCTGGAAATGGAAAATGTTTTAATTTTTGTTTGCTAATGGTTCATTGTTTCGTTCTTATTTCTTCAAATGCTTTGCAACATTGTATAAGTAGTTGCTGATATTAAGGACAAGTAGTTATCAATATTATTGCAGGAATAAATTTCAAGGATTAAATGGTGGTTCTTTCTTTAGAAGGAGCAGTCGTTTAAAGAGTAAGACTCAAGCGTCTGCAGAGAATTTAGATTCGAACTTGGAATCTTCAGAGCAGAATGGTAAAATGCGATACCATCCATTTGAGGATATTGCAGTGTCAGCATCAGAAACAAGCAGTGATGCTATGCTTACACCTCAAGAAACATCTAGGACTATCGTTGAGGTATCATATTACATTTTCTAGTCATCACTTCAACAAAGAATGACTTCTGCTGCTCCTAGCGCTTTTCTTTAATACAAGCATAACACATGTCAGTACTACGCATTATAACAACATCACTCGAGTATATGACCTTTCACCTATGCACAATATTCAAGCCATCAAGCTAGAGCTCTTTGTTTAACCTCTATAATCTATATAAATAATGGTTGCATATTGATTTCAAAATAGAAAATCTGCAAATTTTGTAGTCTCATATTTGATCTGAAGCAATGGTGATAATGCTGATAATTAGACCCTGCTGAAATGAACTTTTCAACATTGGCCATCAAAGAAGGTTTACTTTGACACTGGCATAATAATCATAAAAGATTAACTAGGGCAAGTTATTACCTTGATTCCCTTCTGAATGTCTTTAATTACATCTTACATCGAGCAATTATCCTTCATACAAAGCTACTTTCTAAGACAAGTACCACCTGCTTAAACAAACAGCAGACTAGGAGATTGAGTTGGAAAGTAAGGAAAGAAAGACATCATGTATGGGTTTTTTTGCAAAGCACTATATATTTGTTATCAATCCAGAGTGGATGAAATGCATTGAGTCCTCATAAACTCAAGCCATTAGGACTTTCATTGTATGATAAATCTTCATGTAAATTATTATTTTATGCCAGTTTGCAGAGCTAATGTTGCCTGTAGGGTGTTATTTCAGGCGAAAAGCAAAGCAACACTAATGTTGACTGGTGTGATAAATGATGATTTTCATGAGAACATTATCTGGCCAGACTTGCCTTATGTGACTGACGAACATGGGAGTAAGTCCAGCCCTTGAAATTCATCATTGTCTTGCACACTAACTTTAATCTGGGTGCAGAAGTGTTGTTGCATATTGAAGTGTTAATTTTTTCTGATGCCTTGCAGATATATACTTTCAAGTGAAGAATGATGAGGACATTTTGCAAGCACTAACTACAGAAAATAATTTTGTGGTATGGAATGTCTTTTCTGGTTGGATATCCTGTGAATTGCATCATATTGAGTTGATGCTAAGTTATGAACGAAACCTTTTTTTTGGACAAAATGTGGCATATTATTTTTATTGCACGACCTTGTAGCTTTTCAAGAGACAAGGGGTGGCATATTAGCAATATTCTGTCTGTTTATTGCATTGACGTGCCAGGTTGGTGTTCAGATGTAGAAAACCTTCTCTTTTGGTTTTGGAAACAAAGTGGTATTTTCTTAAATTCTATTTGGCCTTGTAATTTTTTAAGAGACAACTCAAAGAAGAGAATAGATGCTATTGGAGGGGAAAAGAAAAGGGCAATTAATAAGCACTTAGCCAGATTTCTATGTTTAATAAAGTGGGGAACTCAAATGCCCCTTGAGTTGATGAGTTTTTATGCAAAATGCAGCAAGCCATTATAGGTTTTGATGCCATGGAGATGCTCAGTGAGATGGAGTCATTGGGTACATCTGAAATTGATTTTGGGGTTGATGAAATTGAAGATGAAGATAGTGATGTCGAAGATGGGGGCGATGAGGATGAGGATGATGATGACTATGATGAGGTTTGGTTTCTCTTTCTTTTCAGTCCATTCTTGCTGTTGGGTTTTAGCTTTAAAATGCAGAAGTATTTGAACAATTTTTTCCCGGGTGCATTTCTCTGTCTTGGCTGTAGGACTTGGTGGCTGTTCTTGATGATTCGGACGAGGAAGATGATTCTGACGAGGAACTTGGAGACTGGGCAAAATTAGAGACGATGCGTTCTTCTCATCCAATGTATTTTGCCAAAAAGCTGGCTCAGGTATTTGTCCATTGCTTCTCTTTGACTTAATGCACTTTTAGGAAGAAGCAAATTCCATTTGTTTTGTGTCGGTGTAAAAATGCATCAACGGTTGCTTTCTACTTGCAAAGTGTATTTTTTAATTGTCATCACTATGAAATTGTGGAATGGCCATGGTTTGTAGTCTTAGCTGAGTTCTTGCATTTCTATGTTATTTCTTATTTGTTTTGCATAGGTTGCTTCAGATGATCCTATAGACTGGATGGAGCAGCCTCCTGCTGGTCTAGCTATCCAGGGCCTTATTAGACCTGCCTTCATGGAAGAACACTCTGACATCCAGAGGCATATGTCTGGCAATCAGTCTTGTGATGCTGATATAAATAAGGTTGGGGAAAGTGTAGAAGGCAAACTAGAAGAATCTGGTGTGGTAAATGGTCATGAACACAAGTCAGGATCATCTGAAGATAGTTCAATGCGGGCGGAGGAATCGGAGAAGGATGAGGTCCCAAGAAGTGGAACTTCATTTTACAAGCTGGAGATGATTAAAATTCAGCTGATTTCAGCTCATGGACACCAAGTATATAAGCATATTTTCTTATCTTTATTTGAACATTCATTGGTTGCATATAATTTTCTTTTTATAATGGAATATGCAATACTTTCCAGAGACTCTTGCACATTGGTTGTGATTCTGTCCTCATTCTTGTTGAAAGAATGGAGTTGCTGTTGTGAGCTTTACTAAAATAATTTTGTCAAGTTTTGTCACTCACTACACAAGATGTGTACATGTATCCTGTTGCGATGACTACAATCATATTTTGATAAAAGTTCCACCTGTATTCTGTTGTTGCTTTCAGTATTACCATTTACTGTTGTCAATCAAACTTGGTTACGAACATTTTGATTACTGAATAAATTCATTGCTTACTTCAGAATAAAGTCCCAGAGAGCTTCCTTTTATTTCTTTTGCAACAAGTTGGATGTCTACATTTTGCAGCAATTAGTGCTGGATAATCAGAGTTGGTGAAATGACAATTTTTCTTAGTTATCATTTTTTATTTCTATTTTCGTACCCTATGAATGATCAAGTCATATGCTGTTGGAACTTGTACATGCACAAGAAACTAATTCTTCTCCTCTTGTTCTGTAAAGACTATGGTCGAAGTAGAAGACTTTATGAAAGCAAAACCCGATGCAATTGCACTTTCGGCAGCCAGAATCATATCTCTAATGAAAGCTGGTGGAGAAAAGATTACACAGGCCCTTAAATCTCTGTGCTGGAGATGCAAGGGTATTCAAGTGGAGGTAACACACATAAATCTGCTTCATCAGTTAATAGTGAAAATTACACCGTGTAGGAAATCTTTTCATTTAACTTCAAGTTTATAATATCATTTTGAACTAGTGCTTATCTCACTTCTATTTGCATGTTTTGCTAGGCAACCCATTGTTGAACATAATCATGCATGAAACACTACTCTAGTTTGCTGTTTCTTATTTGCAGTTCATAAATAATTATATTGTAGGAGGCGGCAATTATTGACGTAGATTCCCATGGATTTGATTTGAGAGTTTGTTCTGGAACACAAATCCAAACGCTACGGTTTGCATTCAATTCACAGGTATGTGCTTCTGTAAGCAATTATCAGTACCTGTTGATCAGCTGCATTTACCAATTAGTTTGTTTTTGAGTGATGCAATTGTTTTTGGCTTACTTCAAATTGGCCTTCCCTTACTCATGACATACTTCTTTGTCCCAACTCCATTGTTTTTGCAGGCAACTTCAGAATATAGTGCTGAAAGACAGCTGAATGACTTACTATTCCCAAGGATCCATAGCAGGCTGCCGAAAAAGAAACCAACTCATCAGAACGATCACTAACATAATAACATTGTCAAATGCCAGAATCCAGTTTTTTCTGGATGGTTTGTTGTATCCTTAGGTGTTGAGAACCAAACGTGTCTGTCTATTTGTTAAAAACATTTCTGCAGTTCGTGTTCATAAGTATTTATTCAATTGTAGTAATGCCATATGAAAACAATGCTAGAATGATCATTGAGAAATCCAGTTTTCCCAAGCTGCTTAAAAGAAAATTCTTGTAGTTTGTATCCTTGACCATTTTTTTCAAGCTAGTAATTATCATTGAGAGATCCATTTTTTCCGAGCTCCTTTTTGCAATGTTGATACTTGACTCCCCAGCTGTTTTGATAGAACTAATCAGAAGCAGGCAACTTTTGTGTGGTGAATGCAAAGACAAGTTGGTGAAAGCATGTATTCAACTGTCCCTTTTTAAGACAGTGATCTAAATTGAGTCCTTGAGATCCATTACAAACAAAAAGTGAATAGCTTGTAGATTTCAAGCAACATTTCAAGAGCTTCCTAAAGACAAATTGAATTCAAGGAGGAAAAAGATCATTACAGAAAACATGTGTAGATGGCAAGCAGAAAGATGATTTCGAGTGGGAATTCCTCATTGTATTAGCATACATAGCATCCATTACCATCCATTTTTTCTAGATTTTAAAGCATTGACCATCGCTTTATTTCTACTAACAATTCATATACTCAATCTCATTACTTATCCTTGATGCAACTCTCATACACCAATTGTGCAGCAAGCAAATCCACAACTGCAGAACCAACAGACTTGAACACGGTGATCTCTTCAGAATTCTTTCTGCCAACTTGCTCCCCTTTGATCAACTCCACCAAAAATCCCACATCCTCTTTCTTAGTCACCCCCCTCTCAAAAGCACCTACAAGTTCCCCTGCCTCCACCAAAGCAGCCTCGTTATCAACAAACACTCTTCCTCTCCTTATTGCCTCATCATCACATTCCCTCATTGTCTCCTTGAAAGAACCCACCATATCCAAATGGGCTCCTTGCTTCAGTTTCTCACCCTTGACCAAAGGTGCATCGGCATTTGTAGCACAACTCACAATATCACCCAATCCAATAATTTCCTCCAAATTCCCATTACTTTCAAAACAAACCCCATCATTTCCAATGCATTCTTTCTTCAATTTCTCAGCCAAGTCAGAAGCTTTCTTTACTGTTCTATTCCAAATTATCACCTTTTGCAAACTGGGTCTTGCAGCAAGATGAGCCTTGATCAAATGGGGTGCCAAAGCACCAGCACCAACCATCACAAGAACTCTACTATCATTCCTAGCCAATATTTTTGATGCTAGCCCAGATACACAAGAAGTTCTATAAAGGGTCAAAACAGTGCCATCCATTGAAGCCAAAGTCTGGCCAGTTGTAGAGCTAAAAAGGACATAGCTTGCATGAATTCCAGGCAAGTTTAGTGCGGAGTTTTGAGGGAAGTAGGTGACAAGCTTGACACCTATATAAGGAAGGGAGGGAGTAGACGACCAAGAGGGCATCAAAAGGAGAGAGGATGATTGTGAAAGGTCATAGCTTTGACGGATTGGAGTGTGGAGTGTGGAAGAGGTAGTGGGGAGAGATGTATGGAAGTGTTGAATTAAGGAATTGTGTGCGAGGATTGAGTGTAGAGATTCATTGGTGAGGAATATAGGTGATGTTATAATGGCGGTGGCGGTGTTATTGGCTGTGTTTGGTGTTGACGCCATGGAAATGAGAGCTGTGGAGGTTTGGTGAGGAAGAGAGGGAGAAGTTGGAAATTTGGGATATCAGAATTGAAAGGAAAAAGACCAGGACTTTCGTTAAGGAATATGCGCTTTGTTTTACCAAAGAAAACCGTGAATTTTTTATTTATCACAGAGTGAACTGTTAACTTAATCAGTGGTATTAAACCTTTCCGGGCTTAATGAATCGATCCAGGATCTCATTTGGAGTAAGGTTTCAAAAATATCGGATAAAAATTGACTTGGTGTCACCCATTTAATCAAGCAAATTAATTTTAACCCAGTCAAAATATATTTTTAAAAAATATTATTTTAATTAAATGAATTTAACTTGTAACTCAGATCATGAATTAAGTTACACGATTGAGCCAAGTTTAATAGATCATGAATTTAACTGATTATGTTCTGGAATTTGTCAATGTAATTTGTCCATCTATGGGCTGTTTACAGAGAGGAATAAAAATTAAATCCTGTGTTATGTATTTCAGTCCATAAAAATGAAAACCATGCAACGTGACCCCTGAAAGCTTTTCAATCTCTCCTATCCATATGACAATTTCTAGAAATGTACGAGGATACAAGATGATAATAGTGGGTTCTTGGGCTTCAACATTATTTTCTTGAAAGAAAAGAGTGGCAAGTAGCCACTCACTCGTATGCTATTTCATTTTGTTTTGGAAAAAATAAAGAATTCCCATATATTGAAGGCAATGCCAAGATTCTTTCCCTTTCTGAAAGAAATTTCAAGACATTACAGAAACAGATGGCAGTGAGCATATCAGGGATTCTGCCAATAGCTGTGAATATTGACCGTGTGTGCATTACAATGGCAAATAACATAAAATACAACCAAACCCTGCTATGTGTGTAACAGTTGTTGGTAGACAATGTATGGCCATTCATGCCCATGGGTGGCATTTCTCTAAGCCAAAATTACATCAACAAACAATTCCAAGAGAAGGCAGCAAAATGACCTATCCTAATGTAACGAGTCTACAATCTTATTGATGTTGTTTTAAGGCTGTTTTGACAGAGAATGTTTAGCTACTCATTCCAGTGGTAGCAGAACCATCCATTGCTGCATTGAAAGGAACAGGCAGCAAAATAAAGGTCTATCAGGATTCAGCTGTTCTTTTATTCTTCATCAAAGTTAACTCAATCAGAAGCCGAGAATGATTTTTCCAAAACGTCATCAGCAGTGAGTTTCCGATCAGATATCATCCTCTCAAGAGTATGAAAAAAAAAAAAGTACTCTCTCAAACACCGTGGTCTGATCTTATTGTACTTACAGAGAGCTTGCCGCGATTTTGATGGGAGCTTGGATCCTATGACAAGAATTAAACAAGTTAAGCAAACAGAATGAAATGATATTCGAGGTTGAGGAAAAAAGGAGACATGATCTAACCACCAGACATGCATGTCTGCAGAGAAGTTTGTCACAGCTAATTGGAGAGTATCCACTGACCAGCAAAAGAGTTCCCTGATTCAAAAGTGGCAATTGTCAGAAGACAAATGAACAAGCCTTCCAATTATTTGGTTATTTCCATCAACTAGAGCAGAATGCAAGGCCTCAAATTTTCTATTACAAACAATTAACGAAAAGAACAAACTCAGGAAGCACCATGAAGGGAAATAATCTGCTTAAAATTTGAAGGAAGCCACTGGATAGCATCTCCCTTCAATTGTGAAAAGCAGCACAATTTGGGCACCATGCAAAAGGTGATTTGGCATTAAATCAACCAAGAATTACCCATTTCTGCGTGCAGCAATCTACCCTTGAAATGAAAGAATCACAAAAGAATAAAAAAAAATCCGAACATAAATTTAACTAGGTTATGGGCCAACCAACACAGCAACGGTGAGTTTCAAGGTAAATTCATATGGCTTGTAAGTTGATGACAGTCAGGTCACCATGGATCAGCACCTGCTGTTGACTCGGTTACAGAGCCATACTTCCGAGTTCACCCATCTATCAATGTTTATGCATCAGCCAAAAGACAGACAATGCTGTTAAGTCATCAATACCGCACTCACTTTAGGATATTGTATCTCAAAATGTCTTCAGCGAAGCATATTCTCCTTGTCTTTTTATCTTTTCACTTGCACATTAAATCAACATTGCATATGCTTTATTGAATCAAGGGCCATTCACATACAAGAACGAAAAGCCACAAACAAATATGGAGGACGTCCATTTTCAAGCACATTGAGCAGCTTCAAAACTCCTAGTAGTTCTCTTCATGACCGTTGTTTTTAACTAGCTACAGTAACAATTCATCGCAAATCCCAACAACCGATACTATCACAGTATCACTTAAAATATAGAACAAAACCCCTCATATCTCATATTTCAAATCTTTCTTCGCCCATGTAACTAAAAATAAGAAAATCCAAAATTCTTGAACTGGGTTTATCTTAAAAAGGAAAAAAAAACTCAATCTTGGTCATGGATTTCAATTTTGTTTTTTTTACTTGGAAAGTACTTAGATCCCATAGAAGTAAATAATTCGTCAACCATAACCTTAGTAAAACGCAAAACAAGCAATTTATTGTAGTCAAAGCATGCAGGTACGCCATTGATAATGCTGGCTGTAAAGCTAAAAATTGATGAAGAGAAATTAATAAATAATAAATAGATAGAAGAAAGAACTTCACTTGCAAGTTCTTGTTGGCTGCTTAAGTGGAAAAAATGCCTTAAAGATGGATTTTTATATATTGGGCATGTTTGTAATTTTGTGAAAACTTGAAGGGAAAATAGTATTTTCAGAATTAACAGGTTGTTGGTTACTGATAATAACTCATAATGTTTCACTTTGGTAAAAAAAAAATAATTAAAAAAAATCTAATTTTGCTTAGAGAGAGATAAAGAGATGAGAAGATTCTTACTTGAAGATGGAGAAGGTTCAAGCTATCCAAGGCCGAAAAGACAAAGACCCTCTTCTCCCTCCTCTCCTCCTCCTCCTCCTCCTCCTCCTGAATTTCCTAGGGAAGAAATTGCTCTTGAGGAAGAAGATTCTGATGAAGAAGAAGAAGATGATGATGATGAAGACACAAGTGATGAAAGTGAAGAAGAAGATGAGGAGGAGGTGGAGGATATAGTGAGACCACCACCACGACCACCACAACAACAAAATAATCAGATGGAAACTGTGGGACTACAACTACTACAACCCAGATTATATGAGAGTCCAATCTTTCTAGAACCTACCCTTGTGAGGCCCAGCAGAAATGGAGCTATTTTTGTAGCTTTATCAGACCCAGAAGTTCTTGATTGCCCCACCTGCTGTGAAACCTTGACCATTCCTGTTTTTCAGGTATTTGTTTCTTGTTTCTGTTTTTTTCCTCTTGCATGTCATGTCCTCGCTTTTAATGATAGTTTATTTACGCTCGCACATGTTGAATATGGTAAGGGGTTGTTGGCTTATTAGGCTAAGATTTGATGTTTATATTTGGCTTTTTTAGTCGGATTATGGTTAGATACTTTGAGTTTCTTGATTTTGTATCTGGGTTTTGATTATTTGTTCTTGGGACTATTTGGCGTGTGAGAAAGGATTTTGACCTCTTTTTTAGCTTGGTTTCTTGAAATTGAACTTTTCTATTCTGTTTATATAGTTGTTTTGTGTAAATATCAGAGCTATGCTTTCATTAGTTTTGAAATAAGAGTCGAAGGCTGTTATCATTTGACATCTTTTGGTAGCTAAGAAGATACACATTGTATGTTAATGAATAGGAAGTTGATATCCGGTCTTGTAAGAATTTCCAGTTTGTGTGGTGAAGTGGCTATGGAAGTTGGAATGTTTTTTTTTTGATGTGGTCTAGTTAATGTAATGGACTGAAGTTTCATTTGTTTGATTGGGATGAAGTTCATACTGCCTTGCATGATTGAGGTTTAGGAGCTGGACATTTAACAATTGAAGCAGTTACTTCTTGGGAAATGGTGGTTGTGCTGCTTCAAAGGTAACTTTCCAGATGTGGTGCGGAGAGAGATTTAAATGAATGGTTGGAGATCTATTGTCTTGGTGTTCTTGTAGGATTATGAAGTTTGAAGTTATGAGTAATATTGTCAAAGAGAAGTTGAAGTTTGAACTCTTAGGAATAAGACAATCATTCTTATCTGCCAAAAAATTGCGTTCAGGTTATGATTATATAGAAAGTTGTCACAGATGTCATGGGGATTAGAGAGGTTTTCATCATACTTTAGAACATTTTTTATCCTCCAGTTACAAACAACTTGTGTTTATTAAAATTTCATAATTTCTCTTAAAGCACTCTTTAAAAAAAATGTGGATGCATGGATCTTTCAAGAAAATGAAACGTTGAAAAGTTGATCACTCAGAAATAACATTGATTTCCTCTAGAGATCTGTATCAGTAGATGATAAAAATTAGTTCTATTTTTCTTGCATTGATTCAATGTTTTAGTTTCTATGTGAGCTATTATATGACATTTATGATATTCTGTCTCGTGAGTAGAATTTTTCTTGATTTATTTTCTGTGTTCTTGCTGGGAAATTTAGTGTGAGAATGGACATGTAGCTTGTTCTTCATGCAGCAAAAAACTCCAACATAAGTGTCCTTCTTGCTCTATGCCCATTGGTGATAACCGTTGTCATGCCATTGAGAAGGTTCTTGAATCGCTGAAAGTACAATGCTCCAATTGGAGGTATGGATGCAGAGAAAACATTTGTTTCAGTAAGAAATACGAACATGACAAGTGTTGTAGCCATGCGCTGTGCGCATGCCCCCTGTTGGGTTGCAACTTCCAGGGCTCATCTAAGCAATTGTACCTACACTGTAGACGTAAACATTTAGGCAAGTTGACAAGTTTCCAATTCAATACCAGCTTCCCTCTTTTCATTACTGTCAATGACAAATTCTGTATTCTTCAAGAAGATAAAGAAGGTGTTTTATTCATTCTGAATAATAGATCGGATACTCTTGGACATGTGATCACTGTTAGTTGTATGGGGCTTTCTTCATCAAAGCCAGGATACTTTTACGAACTTATGACAAGAGCAGAGGGAAGCAATATCAGATTCCAATCTTCCACAAGAAACGTCCAAACCAGAGTTGATGACCCTCCATCGCTGGGGTGCCTTCTAGTACCAAATGATTTCCTTAGCACTTATGGGCAGATAACCTTGGACGTCTGCATCTGGCGTCTTGGCTCATATCCTGCCATTAGCTCTGTGTAAGTTATTAAAGAACTGAATTGCGGTTTGTGAGTGGTCTTTTTGACATTATAAAAGCAGATGTGGCTAGCCTGTTTCTTAGTTTCTATATCATCCTTTAATTGCTTTCCTTTTTCTCTCTGATTGAATCTATATTATGATGATATTACTACAACGATTTTCATTTTTCACCTATTGATTCCTAGGCTCCTCTCAAGTCCCATGTTTTTATTCATGACTTTATCCACCAAATAAATGATACAGCTTGAACTGTATCAATCAGAAGTGTGTGTGTGTGTTTGTGTTGGGATATATGAGATTCAATGCTTTACAAAATCAAATAGATATTTTGTGAAGTGGTATGTTCTTTTCTGGTCCCTAGTGGTTCCTCACTTTGATCAATCCATTTGATCCACAGAAGAGCATGACCTCGGATTAAAGATTGCAGCATCAACGTTTCCTGGTTAACTCAGATGCCCTCTCAGCAGTTCCTGTGATCGACTGGCTGCTGCACACTAGGTGGGCTGCTGTTCTGACATAGCATGGTCATATACATGAACAACAATTTGAGTTGGTGGCTCTCCTAGGTTCCTCAGTCAATTTTCATTAACTTAAAGAGATGGTACATCAATACTCTTGGAGATCAAGTAAACTACCCTTGCTGGTTAAGGCTTGAAATAAGGGGTAGCTACAATTTCTCCAATCATAAACGTATACGGTACAATACAAATAGTGTAATGTAAGCTAGTACAAAAACGACCTTATCATCACAGCATGATCAGGTGAAAGAAATTATGGCTGTCCTGTGATGTTGCTGCTAGAATACATTTAATAAACTTGAAACAAGGGCCACTGAGATTCTTGGTCTTGAAGCAGATCAAACTAGGCCTTTGCCCCGCCATGATTTCCGTTATAGAATGAAAATTTTACAGCATGATGTGTTTGAAGTCCTAAATAATTTTGTTAAACTTGAGATCTGACCTCAAAACTCAGCTTGAACTTGAGATAGTTTCATCCTCAAGAGTAGTAGTGGTTATCACACTTTAAAATAAATCATCGTCGGTTAGCTATATGGGAGTAAATTCTTCAGAAAGGAACAAATTTGTCCATTTGTGCAGGATGGGACCTCAAGAATTTTACTCAAAATATCATCACAAGATATATAAATAAAGAAATATCTATGGAAGTTGGAACCAAGGCACTTCCATCCATTTATTTTTGGATAAGATACATGGAACACATAGCATAAGGCTAGCATCATGAGAGAAGATATAGCTTAATTGAGAAATCATGAATACTCTAGTTTGTTCACAAAAATCACCCCTCTATCTTGCAAACTCTTCACCATGGAAGCCAATGGCTCCTTCTATCCTCCCAACAAGCATACAAAAAACCCTAAACAACCCACCTGCAACATGGAAAGTGCAAGCAAGTGCTAAAGGCTTTGGTAGCGCCCCACCTTCCATACAAGAAAGTAGCATTAAGAAAACCTCCAAAAACACCAACAACAATGACGACGAAGAAATCCCAGAAGAGGTGCTTTATAGAATCATAAAGAGAGTCTTGGTATCCGTTGGGGCACCTATGGCACTTGCCTTTGCATCAATGAACGTGATAGGTTTGGTCATGGAGCAGCATATATGGAATGTGCCAAAATGGTTCATGTTTTTGACACTTTTTCTTACTTTAGGAGCTTCTGTTTGTGGGATTGCTTATGGGGCTTTATCTACTAGCATGGATCCAAACGAAAAGGGATCGTTTCTTGGGTTTGAACAAGTCCAGAAGAATTGGGTTGAGATGTGGAAAGAAGAAGATGAGGGCAAGAAATCTTGGGACTGAGAAAGGATAAGATCACGAGCCTCGCACGTGCTTTTCTCTCCTTTCATTATTTTTTTGTTCTTCCTAATATGGGAGGGCATGGATTAGTAATGCTTTTGCTAGCCAGATAGTTGGTGTTCTAGTTTCTCGATGTTGTTTTTCTCTCTCCTGTGGAGCTAATTGCAAATATATGGTTACAACGAAATTATAATTCAGTTACCATCATGTTCAAAATTTATAAAGTGTTTTGTTAGTGTTTTAGAATAAAAATAACAAACTCAAAAGAGACAGAATATTGTTTGATTGAAAAGATATATAGATGAAATAAATATTTTTTCTAAGATAATTTTATTTTGAATTTTTATACTTTCAAAATATTAAATACCGAGAGAAACGTCATATCTGTGAAAATAATTAAGATCAAACATAAAAAGGAGGCTAAAATTCTCAATAATCTATTTATTATGAGTACTTAGTGTTAACCTAAATACAAAGAAATTATATATAAGTTAAACTGAAAATATTATTATATCCTTAATAAATAAGACTAAATAAATATTATTTAACATCTCCCCTCAAACTCATGATGCGGCAACTATAAGCATCGAGGGTTTGTCAACTAGAAAACGAAAACGGGAAATGGAATGCGTTTTGGTAAAGAAATCTGCAATCTGCAATCTGCAAGGAAGAAGAAACAAAAAGTAAAGTAATGGTGTCATGCTTGAGATGATGACGAGTAAGATGACAATCGATCTCAATGTACTTAGTTTGCTCATGAAAAACTGAGTTGTGAGAAATTTAAATAGAACTCTGGTTGTCACAATACATAGGAGTATGATAAGAAAATGAAACTCCCATGTCAGCAAGTAACCAACGTAACCAAATGATCTCTTTGGTAGTAGATGTCATGGCATGATATTCTACTTCGGTGAATGATTGAGAAACAATAGATTGTTCACCTAAAAAGATACAGAACCCGGTAACAGACTTGCGATTTGTGGGATCACTACCATGATCAGCATCAGAGTATGCACGCACCTCCAAAGAAGAGATGAATGAAAGTAAAAGACTCTGAAAAACTATACCCCACAGATATCGCAAAATACGAAGAACAACTGCCCAATGAACAGTAGTAGGAGAAGCAACAAATTGACTAACAACATGAACAACATATGCAATATCTGGACGAGTAATGGTGAGATATACCAAGCTCCCAACAATAGTACGGTATAAAGTAGGTTCTATTAAAGGTAAACCATCAGAAGAAGGGTACCTTGCGTTAACCTTAATAGGAGTATCTACAGTCTTGTTATCAGTAAGTCTAGTCTGCTCAAGAATATCTGCAACATATTTTGACTGAGAAAGAAGGTAACCTCTAGGTGAGTATGCTACCTCAATACCCAGGAAATATCAAAGATAACCCAAATCCTTCATTTCAAATCGTCTAGCTAACACTATCTTCAAAACTGAAATACCATCAATGTCATCACCAGTAATAATCATATCATTAACATATAAAGATAAAATGATACGACCTGCATCAGTGCACTTAATAAAAAGAGCAGAATCATGACTACTAATAAAAAGTCCAGAAGAATTGGGTTGAGATATGGAAAGAAGAAGATGAAGGCAAGAAATCTTGGGACTGAGAAAAGATAAGATCACGAGCCTCGCACATGCTTTTCTCTCCTTCATTATTTTTTTCCCTTCCTAATATGGGAGGGAATGGATTAGTAATGCTTTTACTGGCCAGATAGTTGGTGTTCTAGTTTCTCGATGTTGTTTTTCTCTCTCCTATGGAGCTAATTGCAAATATATGATGACAACGAAATTATAATTCAATTACCATCATGTTCAAAATTTGTAAGTGTTTTGGTTAGTGTATTAGAATAAAAATAACAAACTCAAAAGAGATAGAATATTGTTTGATTGAAAGATATACAAATGAAATAAATATGTTTTCTAAGATAATTTTATTTTGAATTTTTGTACTTTTAAAATATTAAATATCAAGAGAAATGTTATATCTGTCTCCATTATCTCTATTATATTTTTATCTCGAGATAGTAATTTAATGTTGTCTCTATTTTTTTTTGTTTTGAAATAGTAATTTAATGTTGAATTTATTGTATAAGACATTATAGCTCCTAAAACAATTTTGTGGTAAAATTCAAAATTTATGAAAGTGAATTTATAATAAGTAGAGCTTACCTTGTGTGTCCATGTGTGTATGAAAGCACTATCCTAAGAGTCCATTTGGAAGTGTGGTTACGGTTACATTTTAAAGTGTTTTTCATTTAGAAATGTATTAAAATGATGTTTTTTTTTTATTTTTTAAAAATTATTTTTGATTTCAGCGCATTAAAATGATTTGAAAACATCTAAAAATATTAATTTAAAGCAAAGAAAAAAATAAAAAATTTCTAATTTTTTTTTAAACGCAAAAATAAAAAATGGCGTTTCTATGTTCTCTCTCAAGCTAATTAGTGTTTTGATAAATTAAAAACACCTATTTGAGTTTCCTTTGATAGATAAACATAAATAGAGAGAGGCTTCTTCACGCCAATATACACTTATCGGTATTGCCTAAATCCAAAACTAGCTTTAATTGTCGGAAGAAGGCAGCTAAAAAAGCAGTCAAAAAGCAGCATGTTCCATCATATCGTTACATCTACGAATGCCACTAAAATCAAAACATAAACTAATGGAATCATGACAGGACACGTGTATAAAATATTTATTATGGATAAAGATGTTTACTTTTTTTATAAAAATAATTTATAAGCATGAAGATATTTAACTGGTCAAAAATCCTGCATGTTTTTGGCCATATATTACGTCCTCAGAGTGGGTTTTATTTGATGCCTCTCAAATATCTCATCCTCAACAATGACCGGATTTCTTTGAATATTTTAATTTGTTTACAGTACCGGGGATTATTTTTTAAAAAATAAAAAAAAAATTAAACAGTAAAAATTATCTGTTTTTTTATCAAATTCAACTTAACAGTTTAATCTTGAAACTTTTTAATTTGATTATTTGATAAGTATGATTTAAAATTAAACTATATGGGAGTTACCTTGACGTGATTCAGTCGACTTGACCGGTTTAAAAATATCCGGAACAACTTGTTAAAAAAAGTTTGAGGATGATATTAAAAAAAAAATTGATGAAATTGACATACAAAACCTCTCGACCCAACGTTTTACCTAATCCAAGTTTAAAATTAAATCGTGTGAAAGTTAACCCGTCATGACCCGGTCAACTTGACTGGTTCAAAGACAACCATATCGATCGATAAAATATGAGGATGAAATAGAGAAAAATAAAGGATGAAATTAACAAGATAAAAACCATCTCGACTCTTCTCCTTGCTTAGCTCGGGTTTAAAATTAAACCGTATGGGGTTTGCTCTAGCATGATTAAATTAACTTGGTCGACTCAAAAGCAACCTAAATGATTATTAAAAAAAATCCGATGATAAAATTAAAAAAAATAACCAAGATGAAATTAAAAAAAAGGAAAGGAATGAAAAACAAATAGGGGACTAAATGGAGACCATAATGATTCCCAAGTTTTTATTTAGATCCTGTTTGTTTCATGAAAAGCAGTTTTCTAGAAACCACTTTCCAAACTTTCTTGTGTTTGTTTCTCATTAAGAAAGTTGGGTTAACGAAAAACACTTTCTAGTCAAAGAAAAATTTGGTTTGGTTTTCAGGAAAGTGTTTCCTTTTATTTTGAACGGAAAACACTTTCTAGAAGTTGTGAAAATTTTAAAAATATCATGTTATTTGCTGATTATATCAAATTTAGTCCTCAAACTTTTGATTGCTATATATTTTGTTTTGAATCTTTTTTTTTCAATTTCATCTTTTAGAATTTGATTTAATTTGATTTTATATCAACTTTGGTCCTCATTTTTATGATTGTTATTTGCTTCTCTCTTATCATTTTCTTAATTGAAATTTTTTATCTATCAGATTTGTTCCTCATTCTTTTGATTGTTATTTATTTTATTTGAAATAATTTATGAAATTATAGTTTTTTTTTCATTTCATCACCTTTCAACTTTTCTATATGTTAGATTCGATCTCTATTATTTTGATTGTTATTTATTTTATTTAAGATAATTTATGAATTTTTTTTTAATTTTATTCTTATTCAACTTTTTAATTTGTAAGATTTGTTACTCATTATTTTAATAAACTTAAAAAAAATATTAACAATTTATTTTCCAACTTATTTTTCATGACATAGTCAAACACTGAAAAATATTTTCAATTTATTTTTTATGATATTACCAAACATCAAAAATTAATTTACTTTTCTGGAATTTATTAAAAAAAAAAAAAACTTTCTAAAAAAAAATCTACCTTCCATCGAACAATCGATTTTTTTTATACAAGTAATTAGTTGAAGGGCTGCTGTTCACATGACCTCATGAATGATGACATTGAGGAACATTTTTTCCCATTTTGATTAAGACCCTTTTATCATCAAGTGGAAGGGTTGTGTTTAGCTTGCTAGAGAATAAACCTCCTCTGTACAGAAGAGCCTGTGATATTTTTAATCCATCACAAGTG
>Ga0307510_10002636_pt1 | contig 20478 bp, 15 predicted proteins | sample 12_EM_MG_FD_207224 | JGI IMG/M metagenome (GOLD analysis project Ga0307510, IMG submission 207224) | Populus trichocarpa ectomycorrhiza microbial communities from riparian zone in the Pacific Northwest, United States - 12_EM | ecosystem: Host-associated > Plants > Roots > Unclassified | place... | reverse complement strand
AGCCTTCAATAAATTACTAGGTGGCGACTCCCAACGAACCAATCAAATCAAAACGATAACGAAAAAATCGCCAGCCGACGCCGCGCTGATTTTGACGTGCGACAAGAACATTCATCAAAACTTATCTGAGCCATCTTGAGAGCCTGGTGACGAGTCTCCGAATCCTGAAGCAGTACCTGACTCGAAAAACTGGCCGCGCCGCGATGCTTCAATCTTCCTCTTCTTAGCGTGATAACTCATATGCCCACCCAAAGCGTTTCCATTTATAAAAGATGCTTTGCAGATAAAGCATTTATGCTTATGAGCACGACTTGTTTGGGCTATTGATAGAGACCTTGGAGTTCTCCTGAGAGGACTTTTAAAATGGCTTGACAAGGTTGTGCTACCTAATAATTCTTGTTTTGGTTGCAAATGATGGGCATCAGGGAGTTGGATTTCTTGAGCTTTTGACGACAGGGAGGTATTCATCAAGCCTAGAGACAGTGAAAGATATTTAGGCATATTTAGATTGGTTTGGTTAAGGCTGTCCAAATTTGCCACAAGGATTGGTTGGTCAATCCTATTATTAAGGATGCTAGGGTTTTGTTGGTAATTGCTCATGATCATGTTAGAGCCAACATTCAATCCAACCAAATGATTCCCGAGGCTTTGAGCATTTCTATCAGTTGTGAATGTTACAACACTATCGCTATAGCATGGCGATGCATATTTCAGGATTCCTGCAAATTGTGTTTCTTGATATTTGACATGAATTGTTTGACTAAGATAGTAGAAAGGTGGGTTCAAAGAAGTAACTCTAGGGGTTGGAATGAGACGAGGAAGAGATTGTTGGTTTCTCAAGGCGATGAATTGATGGCTAGTAATTGGAAGAGAGTGAGGGCTCACCATAGAAGGATGAGCACTGATCAAACCAGAAGAATGGGGTTGCAGCTCTTCTGTGGCAGTAGGCTTTGTAGCCACTACTACTCTAGGAAAAGGAGCACACTCAATTTCTGTGTTGGATACAACATCTATTTCGGCCAATGGTGGATTTGTATGGACGAGAACATTTTGAAATGATAAATTTGGCGCAGAAAAACTGGCGTTGGACATGTTTGAAAGATTTGGGAGCTCAAATTCTTTGCCCATTGGGATAGCTACATCGAACCAGTCTTCAATGTATTGTTGTGGATCATGCTCGACTTGCTTGGCCATAGAACTAGATGATTTAATTTCCTGATGGGATTTTCGTGAGAGAGGATAGGCTAATATGTGATCATAGATTCACCTAATCAATACACACAGTTAAATACACACTCTCACACCATTACTTGGCCACGAATTCATTAAAAGATGCAAGAACAATATCAATGGAAAGTAAGGTGTTGAACTAATTAATATTTTGCTGTGGTTGAAAAAAAGAAAGAAAGAATCTGATATATCTTCCTGGCATGAGAAAAAATTTCCATGCATGGAAATGGGATTGGTTGTACTTGGTCGTATATATGGTATGGAATTCAATTTCTTTCTTTCTTTAACTCCTTTTTTTTTGGTGTATTTCTTTTTGTGCATTTTATTTTCACTAATTTGTAATAAAAGGAAAAAAAATAAAACAATATAATTAAAATTAACTATACAGTTAATCCACTTTTTTCTAGTGTGTGTGGGCGTATTTAAAATTAAAGTCCTTTATATATATGCACTAGGTCATACAAAATAATATTTAGTACGAAATGTATTTTTATACCTAAAAGAAAAATCTATTACTATAATTTAACAAAATAATATTTGGTATTTTCTAAAATTAAATTGAAAAATGTTAATGCATAATCATATTTGGAAGGGTAGGACTTGTTGAGCCGGATTTATAACCTTTATTTAGACTTCTTATCGGGTGGTTTAATTTGTACCCTATATTGGGTTATTAGGCCTTGAGATTTTTTACTAGGCCCGTTTTGAAAAAAAAATAAAAATGAAAGCATATTTATATTTGATAGGAAAAAAAAACTTTTAAACACATGAAAAATTTGTTTACTAATTACTTTAACATTTGAAATTCATGTTTTTGGAAGTAGAAAATTACTCTCTAAGTTCTTCATTTAAAAAAACTACAGAAAAAACTTATTTAGTTTTTTTTAGAAAAACAAAAGTGATATTTCATTGTTCATTAGAACAATAAAATATGTCTTGGATCACAATATTTTGATGATATCTTTTAGGGTTTTTTTATTTATATAATAATGCTTTATCTATTAGTTAGCCACCATTTTCTATTTATATATGTAGGGCAATGTATAATAATTAATGTAGAGTTTACAATACATGAATAATAAACCTTTCCTAAATATGTACAAGCCTATACTATTTTATATATTATAATAGGCCTCTTCAAACCGAGGGTGGAGATTCTATTCGAAGTTTGAACCGAAGAGCAGTAAAAAAGAGAAACAGGAAGAGGTTTTGTAAGAACATTTACAAGTTGATCCTTGAAAGGAATAAAACGTATCTGAATGGCTTTTGTAGCAACTCTGTCATGGACAAAATAATAATCAACTTCAATATGCTTAGTACAAGCATAAAAGATAGGTTTTGCATACAAATAAGTAGCACCCAGATTATCATATCAAATCGTAGGCATTGAAGAAGGAGTAATATGTAGACCTCACAATAAATATTGAAGCCATATGACTTCAGAAATGCTATTAGCTAAGACTTTATACTTAGCTTCGGTAGAAAACCAAGCAACGATGTGTTATTTCCCGAACTTCCAAGAAATCAGTGTATATCAAAAGAAAACAAGTTAGCCACCCATATATTTACGATCATCAACACTACCAGCGTAATCAACATTTGTAAAACCATGCAAGAAAGAAGAGCTAAGGGTGATATGAAGACCAAAGGAAGCCATACCCTTAAGATAACATAAAATGAGTTTAACGACAATCCAATATGAATCTGTAGGAGAATGCTTATACTGACAAACTTTATTAACAACAAAAAAAATATCTGATCTCATAAAAATGAGATAAGAGAACAAGCAATCAAGAACATGTTTATCTTGTCGTAGCATGAGACCCATAGTAGCAGGATGAGCCTCAATGCCTAAAAAATAATAAATTACTTCTAAATGCCGAAGTTTAAACTCTGAGTTCAGCAACTGAATCAATCTGTGAAGTAAGGCTAAGTTGCTTCCAGTTAACAAGATATCATTAACGTAAATTAGAAGCCAAAAATATCATCACCTATAGATAAAATGAATAATGAGGTATCAACCTTCGAAGCATGAAAGCCAAGAGAGATGAGATAATTACTAAGTCAAGTGTACTTTGCTCGAAGAGCTTGCTTCAAACCATATAAGGATTTATGCAACTAACACGCATGAGAAAAGAGAGTATAATTAACAAAACCTGGAGGTTGCTGCATGTAGACCTCTTCGTTAAGTGTCCCATTGAGGAAGACATTATGAATATCAAGTTGATTAATTTTCCAACCACGTGACACCGCAATTATGAAAATTAACCAAACAATGGCTTGCTTAACAACAAGACTGAAAGTCTCAAAGTAATCAATACTTTTTGTTGACTAAAGCCTCCAGTAACTCTGCAATAAAGGCATCACTGGCAGACAGTGAAGAAGCAGTAACAAGACAATTGGGAGAACCAATAACAGCAGACTTACTACGCTGCAAAGTAGAAGGGTCTGAACTTGTGCCTACAGTATGATTGTTAAAGAAACATGTATGTGGTGATGGTAGAGCAGGACTGGTGGTCTGTTGTGGGTGAGCAAAAATAAGAGTAGGAGATTGAGAGGGGTCTTGATGATCTTTAGGCTGGGAGGTTGTAAGCGTAGGAGAATGGAAAAGAGAGGAGATGAGGAAATTGGGCAGATGAATAGGATCAGATAGAGAGTAACAAAGTGATTGTGCAATTTGTTCAGATTTGTTAAAAGGAAAGACTTGTTCATGAAAAAAAACATGACGAGAGATATAAATGTGTTGAGTTGTGATGTCAAGACAACGATAACTAAGGTGAGAAGAGCTATACCCTAAAAACACATATGAAGGATAACAAAAATCTAATTTATGATTATGATAGGGATGTAAAAACAAAAAACAAAGACACTCAAACGTGCGCAAAAAAGAAATTTAATTGATAATCAGAAGATCATTAAAAGAGACAATCAAAAGGAGATCAACGGTCTAGAACAAGAGTAGGCATTCGATTGATAAGATAAACCAAGGTTTAAAAAGCCTAATTCTAAAATCTTAATAGTGTTTTACATTGTCCTAGAAGAGTAAGATCAATTTCCACAATATACCTATGATGAAGTTCAACTGTTCTATTTTATTCGTAAGTATGAGGACAAATTAAACGATGATGAATATCAATAGTCTGAAAAAAATGGATAACTTGTAGTATTCACCGCCCTAATCAGTTTGAACAAATTTAATTTAATTTTTAGTGAAAATCGATGCTCAATAAAAGTTTGAAATTGATGAAAAACAGACAAGACATCAAACTTCACAATAAGAGGATAATAACATATATATATATATATATATATATATATATATGCGCGCATCAACAAAAATAACAAAATAACAAAAACCATTATAAGAAAAAAGGGAGCAAGACCCTAAACATCACTAAAAATTAATTGAAGTGGAGCCGAAGTTTTGTGACACGTAAATCCTAATGACAAACGTGATGATTTTCCTAACAGACAAGATTGACACTAAAAAATAAAACATTTAGAGATATAAGAAATTTTATTTTTCGAGACTAATAGATTAAAAATACAGGAAGTAGGATGACCTAGTCGACAATGTCATAAATCAATAGAAGCAGATACATGAGGAGACTAATAAGCTTGCGGAATGAATGTGGTAGAAGTCTTGGATAAAATATAGAGACCATCTTTACTCTGACCGGAAAAGAGTAGTGCCTTGATGTTAAAATCCTTAATATAAAACACAAATAGGTGAAATTCAAAATAAACATTGTTATCTAGACAAGATTTCTGAACAGAAAGCAAAATTTTTTGAATATGCGGTACATGAAGAACAATAGATAAAATGAATGTACGTTATGGTGTATGTAGCTTAGTATGACCAATTTTAGATATGAAAAGGCCCTTACCATCACCAACATGCAAGTGATCATCACCTAGATATGGTTCTAACACCGTTAGATTTCAAGATCAAGTGTGACGTGTTGATTTGCACTAGTGTCAGGAAACCAATCCACATAGTTTGTGGAGAAAATATTGCCCAGCGCAAGATTGACACTAGGCTGTCGTTCGTGGTTTTGTAGTTGAGCACATTGGGGGGTTGAGTGACCGAAGGTATGGCATATTTGACACTAGACATTAGACCATTGTGAAGAGTTATGAGACCTCTTGTTTTGCTGCCACTTTCCCTGCCTTTAGTCGTTGTTTGAAGACCCATTAAAACTCTAAAAATCAGAACGATAAGCAGACTCGTGTCCTTTACCACTATAAAAATTGTTACGTTAACCTGTAGAAAAACATCATCTGTCATGATAGTTATTAGAGTTGTTGTGAAAAGAACCAGAAGACAGAGGTTGAGCAACAAGAGATGAGGGTGGCTAGTTTGGCGTGGGCAGTAAAGGGGTAGTGATAACAACAACACTCATGGATTGAATGGAGGTCTTGTGAAGGATCTCATGAGTTAGGAGATGACTATAAAGATATGCATATGAAAGAGGTTCTGCCTTGGTCATGAGACTTGTTACCAAGTCTTTAAACTCACCTTAAAAAAAAAAACTTACAAATTAAAGTTCTCTAATGAAACTGGCCGGCCTACAACAACTAATTCATCAAATAATGCATTTTCCTTTTGCATAAATATAGTGATCGTATCATCACCTTGTTGAAGATCTTGAAAAGAACTATGCAGTTGCATAATATAAGAATTAGATGGAGAAGCGAGAGCTTGCTTAAAAGTATGCCAAACATAGTGTGAGGTTTGACAATTGACAACAACATGTAGGACACCCATTGAAAGAGAAAAAAGTAGTGCACTTAGAATAAGTTGGTCCTGCTGTTTTCAATGAACAAAAGAATTATTAACCCAAAGAGAAACATCATCAGTAGCAACCACATGAGGGGAGGGACATGTCAATGAGCCATCAACAAAGTGAAAAATTCCTTGTCCAAGAAAATATGGCTTCATCTGCATATGCTAATAAAAGTAATTTGTGTTTGTAAGTTTCAAGGAAATAACTTGATGAGTATTGAAGAAGAGAACAATTGAAGTATCCACAGTGAACAAATACATGACAACATCAACAAGGGAAGAGTGCAAACTCACACCAGCACTAATAGGAATCACTGACATAATAAAGGAAGAGGACAGGGTCTGCAAATACATAACAGGATTCATGGCAGTAGCAAGAGAAGCCTCCAAAATAGAGGGGGTAGAAGAGGTCTGCATCGATGGCTGAGAAGAAGAGTTTATTGGAAAAAAGGAAAGAGAGTTTAAAGTGTCGGTGATTCTGATACCAAATTGAGAATAATAGAAGGCTTAACCTATTAGTTAGTCATCCTTTTCTATTTATATATGTAGGATAATATACAATAGTTAATGTGGAGATTACAACACATGAATAATAAAACATTTCTAAATATGTGCAAGCCTATACTATTTAATATACTATAATACTATTTATTGATAAATCAAAATGATTAAGTTATTTGTCCTTTATTAGGAATAATTATAGGCTATATTTGAATTTAAAAAAACACATTTTAAAAAATAGAAAATAAAAAAATGGAATGGTTATGAACAACATTCTTCTTGGCTTTTTGTTTTTTAAGATATAAAATAAAAAAATGAAATCTAAATCTTGATATTATTTGTTACTAATAAAATTTAAGTAGGGGGCAATATTCTTGCCACCGTTAAGATTTTAGTATTTTGTCATATTTTTTTTCCCCACCAAATTATACTCTCTAAGTTTCTAGGATTAACTACTTTATTCTAATTAAGAGTTAATATTTTGTATATTATTGTCAAAATCGCGAGTTGACTCGTAAAATCGTACGATTTTACGAGTTAACATGTATATAATGTTTAAAATCGGGTTAAAAACTCGAAATCGGTCAAATTCGGTCAAAATCGATTAAAATCGGTCAAACTCGGTAAAATCGGACCGATTTTACGAGTTTGACAAAAGTTAAAAAATTTATTGTCTCCCTATCCAAGTCCCCCGACACTCCACTCCACTCCATAGTCCCCACTCCTTAGTCTCCCCTTTCCCCGCTGCCCAAATCTTAAATTTTCAACCTTAGCAAACTAACACTACCATCGGAGGATCTTGGGTATGGGGAAGCCTTATACTGTATTTTAGGTTGGGAAGGCATGATCGGAGGATCGAAATCATGGGAAGACAAAGGTAGATGGTGAGGAATCAAAGGAGTAAAATAAGAGATGTGAATATTTATAGAGAGAGAGAGAGAGAGGAATATTGTGTTTTAAACTAACCATTGTTAACTACAAAGAGAGACGACAGAGACTTAGAGAGAACTCAAAATACATGTCTTGCTTGGTGGGATATTTGAACATTATTTCTAGGACTTGTCACTAACATAAAAAAAGGTGGAAGACGAGGTGGCATGAGACAAAATTAATGTCATTTTGGTAGGTTTTTGTTCTCGTTGTCACGGGTTCACTGTATTGGTCTCTGTTTTTTTTTTTTTTTGAAGTTGGTGATATACCTTAGAAAGTTGTATTATCTCACTAGTTGTCTGCAGTGTGTTTCAAGACCTGCCTTCTAAAAAATGTTCTTAAACTTTATCAATAAAACATAGTTGTTCAATCTTATTTTTTTTCTTTTTGTCTGTGATTGAAAGTTTAATTTTACTTTCATTATGTGATGACTTGAAAGTTTAATTTAAAATTGAATTTCTAATTTAACCATATAAAATATTAACACAATAAAATCAAGTTGATTCAATCAGAGTTTTAGTAGCTTATTTAACTCCACTCAACTAGATTCAATTAGGAATTTAACCTTATATATGTATGCTTTTTTTTTTTTTTTTGTATTTTATCCAACTCTCTACACTATACATCCTTGTTAATGCATATATTGATTCTTGAATAGATTGTTTGTTTTAGGTTTATTAATTTTTAGTTAATGAAATTCTATGGACATAATTGTATTACATTGTATTTTAAGTTATTTAAATCATGTATGAATTTTTATATGAATTATGTATTTTAGGGTGTTTGGACATTTGTATTGTTTATTTCACTTTTATTTTAATTGTTTTATATCATTATTTACTATTTGACTGAAATTATCAATATATAATTAGTTAAAATATTTTTCTTGTAATTTAATGATTTTATTCAAGTTTATAATCCAAATTTATATTATATATTCCGTGACATGTCAACCTTGATTTTGTAATCTAAATTGCTTCTGTCTAGTCTAAACTCTAAAGACAAAGCTTTATCCACTCAAGTAAGAAGACAAGAACTGCTGAAAAGTTGAAATTTTTTTCTTCATTAATTTATAGCTCAAACAACACCTTAAGAAGGCTACCCGTTTTCCCTTCATCATGGATAAACATTAAACACAACACGGCATATTCCTCCTTTTTCAGGCTTACCTAGCTAGCCTAGCTATCTTGATATTAATGGCAGAAACATTAAAACTTGTTCCTGAACCAGAAAACACCCTTTTCATCTGGCTCAACATACAAACACTCTCCTGCCTCCCTCCATAAAGCCTTGTAAAATGGAGTAGAATCAAACTGGTAGTACTCACCCAGTATTTGCTTGATTGCTATAGTAGCCTCCATTGCATGATAATGAGGTATTGTAGCTACAAGATGGTGGGCTACATGTGTGTCTGCAATGTTATGGAAGACCTTGTTCAGAATCCCATAGTCTCTGTCCACAGTTACCAAAGCTCCTCTAAGCCATTCCCATTCAGTGGAATCATAATGTGGCAATGAAGGATGAGTGTGCTGCAAGTATGTGATAGTGACAAGGAATCCATTAACAAAAATTAATGGTACCCCATAAATGCTCATCACAAATGCTAGTCCTTGTGTTATAGCAATGCGGTAGAGCACAAATGTTGTAGCAAAGATGCCTAGATCAGAGATGTAAATATGAAGCCTTTCACGATCAGAATATATGGGGCTGTAGGGATCGTAGTGACAAGCAAAGCGATCATAAGGTCGCCCGGAGGCGTTGAAGGTTAGGTATAAGGGCCAGCCAAGCAGAAGTTTGACAGCAAGACCTAAAGCTCGGCCTGGTGGATTGTTTAGGTACATGGAATACCATGGGATTTGGGACTTGGGCTTCGGGACGAACACTTCGTCGCGGTCGAGGCACCCTATATTTGAGTGATGGCGGCGGTGGCTGTATTTCCATGAAAAGTATGGGACAAAAAGTGCAGAGTGGAGGATTAAGCCAACTGTGTCATCGACCCACCGGTAGTCACTGAAGGCATGGTGACCACATTCATGAGCAATGACCCACAGACCAGTGAGAATGCAGCCTTGGAGAATCCAGTAGATTGGCCATGCAATATAGGCAAGATGAGATGGTAGGAGGTGGAAGTAAGTGATGGCAATATAGCCCAAAAGAGAGCTTATCAACAGGTCATAAACCACATAGGAGAATGAACGGAGAAGGGATCTTTCAAAGCAATGGGGTGGGATGGCCTTCTTGATTTGGCCAAGTGTGAATGGAGGCTTCGTGCCTGGCACTTTCTTGATATGGCTTAAGCTTTCTTTTTCTTCACCCTTGATATTAGGGTTAAACACTCCATTGGCTCCCATAGTTCTGTTAAACTTAAGCTTCCTTGCAAATCCTGAAAACATGATCATTTGAGATATAAATTTTTTGGTCTAGCTTTAGTATTCTGATCTGAATCTAATTCTATATAACTACGTAGATGCAAGCTCAAAATTAAGTTGCTGACGTTGTACGTACGTAACTACAGAAGTAAGCTTCTGTCATAAAGAATACATATATAGTACTGGAATATATACTAGCAGATGAATGAGAAAATTAATAAATGGATTTTTGATAAACAGAATAAGAATAAGAATAAAAGAAAAAAGAATAAGAATAAGAACCCATGAGATTATTATACCTTCAACTTTTATAGAAGCTCAGCTTAGCAATCAATTATTTTATTTTATTTATTCATTTATTTATTTTTCATTTAAATGGAAAGAAATTCATGGCAAAAACTTAAACGGAGAATATTGTTAGTTTTCCTATGACAATTTCAATATCTACTCTCCATCCATTTTTGATTTGTGGGAGATTAAGGTCGATCTAGTGAAACGTTACCGAACAGCAACACTAATATTAAACTTTGAAAAATTTAAATTTAAAATATTTGGATACTATTTAATTATAAATAATATCAAACTTAATTAGTTTTCGACACTGAATATTAACTTGAAATAACAATAAAAAAATACACGAATTGTAGAAAATTAACATAATGGAATTCTAGAAAAGATTTATTTTTTATTTTTTACTATTATGATTTAGTGGATTAGATGAGGGTAAAATCATTATTTAGACTTTGAATATGAATTAGTAATAACAACAAAATATCAAACTGCCCTTTTTCTTTTTCTTTTTTTACAATATGAGACAAAAGATTGGCAATTTTTTCACACGTGTGTGATAGAGAAATGTATATAGTTAAAGATAAAATAAATATGTTTTAGGATAATTTTAAAGTAAATTTTTATAAAGAGATATCTCATTTAATAATACCCATAATATATGCTATTTAAAAAAATAAAAAAAAAATATCTTCTTAAAATGTGAGGGAGTTTTATGGTACTAGAAAATAATCAGTGTTACTTAATTATTTTCTAAGTTAATCATAAAAAACAAACAGATACAAAAAAAAATAAAAAAATAAAATATTTATATTTATTTCCATATCATTATAAAATTTAAATATGATACAAAAAGTGAGAGATTGGCATGCAAAAGCAGAATCCAGAATATATTAAAATATTAACTTGTCAAAAATCAAGCTTTATGGTATCCACGTGGGGTGTGTGTGACTATAAATGTCGTGAAAGGCCACCATTCTTTAACCAGAATCTAATCCTGTCCTTAAAGTCACACCATGCATTAAAGCATCATATTCACTGTCAAGGACAGGGATTTCAAGTTATATAATCTACCATTTGTTTGACTGTTGCTTTACCGCATATTATTTAAATTATTTTAATATAAAAAAATTTAAAATACAGATTAAAAAACTTGTTCAAATATCTTATTAAATAAATTAATAATCATTAACAATAACAAAATAAATTAATAAAATTAAAAAATGAATGTAAATCAAGATGTTAAATAGTACAAAATAAAACATTCACTTGATTTTATTATATACTAAACTTGTTTATTAACTTGAAATAATAAAAAAATACACAAATTGTAGAAATTTAACATAATGAAATTCTAAAAAATATATATATATTTTTTACTATTATGATTTAGTGGATTAGATGAGGGTAAAGTCATTATTTAGACTTTGAATATGAATCATTAATAACAACAAAATATCAAACTGCCCCTTTTTTTTAACAATATGAGACAAAAGATTGGCAACTTTTACACACGTGTGTGAAGGAGAGAAATGTATTTAGTTAAAGATAAAAATAAAAATAAAAAATATATGTTTTTAGAATAATTTTAAAGTAAATTTTTATAAAAAGATATCTTATTTTTATTTTTTTTATTGATACGGTAACCGAACACTACTTGTGATTTTTCATTGTAAGACAATAACACCTCTAATACATGCTACTTTAAAATGAAAATTAAAAAAAAAAAAAAAAAACCCTTCTTAGAATGTGATGGATTTTTATGAAACTTGAGAGTAATTAATGATTTTCTATTAGTTAATCAGTTATTTTATATATTTATTTTAAAGAAAAAAAAAAGAATAAATAAAACTTATAAGCCACTAAAAATAATAAAAATACATTCACTTAAAAAAATTATATTTATATTTTTTTAATAAATAAAAAAATAACTAATAAAATATCCTCATTTATTTCCATATCATTATAAAATTTAAATATCTTTATGGTATCCACGTGGGGCGTGTGTGACTATATACGTATATAATTATTTAAAGTACATCGTGAAAGGCCTCCACCATTCTTTAACCAGAATCTAATCCTGTCCTTAAAGTCCAATCATGCATTAAAGCATCATTTCAATGTCAAGGATAAGGACTTCAAGTTATATAATTTCCCAGTAGTTTGACCAGTGCTTCACCACATATTATTTAGATTACTTTAATGTATTTTTTAATATAAAAAAATTAAAAATATAAATTAAAAAATCTATTCAAATATCTTATTAAATAAATTAATAATTATTTATATAAATAAACAAAAAAAAATCATTAACAATAACTAAAAAAGAAATTGATAAAATTAAGAGATGAATGTAAATAAATATATTAAACCATACAAAATAAGACATTCACCTGATTGTATTTACTGAACTTGGTTATTAAAATCAATAAAAGATAAATCTACAACCCAAAAAACTCTTGACTTAAAAGATAAATACAAATGAAACTGACTAAATAAACTCATGGCCAAAAAATATATTATGCAAGGCCAAACACATCAGTAATATTATTTAAAAATGAATTTTTTTTTATTTTAAAAAATAAACTTCATTTGTAAAAACCCCAAAAAAAAATCTAAATGAATTAGCTTAACATCTTGGAAAATAAATAAATTAAACAAATAAAAAAAATATTAAAAAAAACAAATGCGGAGCAATAAGATTGTATGAAGTCGAATCTCTTACAAATCAAATGTCGAAAGATGAAATCAAGGGAAAAAAATCAATTACACAAAATGATCTAAAAATAAGGGTAAAAAAAACACTAATTAGAGGGCAACTAAAAATTTCATTTGATATGCGTTTCGTAGCGGGTTGTAATTGTTTTTTTTTTAAAATTGAGTTTACAGACTATTTTGATATGATTTTTTTTTACATAATATAAATTATAAGTGTAAATCAAAAAAATTATCCAAGCATCTAATAATCATCTATGTAAATAAATAAATAAAAATTGTTAATAATAACTAAAAAAGAAACTGAAAAAATGAGAGATGGACATAGTTCAAAAGATATTTGATTTCGTAAAATAAAATATTTACATGTTTGTGTCCACTAATTTTGTTCATTAAACTCAATAAAAGATAATAAAAATAAAAACACATATGAAACAGAGTGAATAAAATAAAAGAAAAAAAAATTATGCATGGCCGAATATATAAGAAATATTATTTTAAAATAAGTATTTTTTTGTATAAAGTAAAACAAAAAATCAGCAAAAATTAAACACAAAACAAAATAGCTTTTAGAAAAAAACATTTATCCAAAAACAACTTAAAAAACCCGTGGTTTAAGTAATGAGACGGAGACAAACTGAAGAAACGAATATGAAGGTAACCATAAAATATTTTTTTTAAATAATGTAGAATGATAAAATAACAAAATATAATGAGGAAAAAAAAATTTCTAACCATATTAACACTTAAAACTTGACCCATGTCATTAAATTGAAAGCATTACAAATGAAAAAACCATGAAACCCAATCCCAAATAAATCAAACACCGAAGGATGTATCCGAGAAAACAATCAATCGCATAAAAAATTTAATTAAAAATTAAGGGTGGAAACCAAAATAAAAAAATTATTTTGAGAGCATTTAAAAATTAAATTGCAGGGTTAAATTGAAAAGAAAAAAATTAACAAAAAGAAAAGAGAAATCAAAAGAATGAAGTTTAAATTGAAAAACAAAACCAACATAAACTTTGATTGAAGGATAACATTGAATACTAATAAAATTTTAACAAAAATCCAAGGGTAAAAATGACAAATCAAAAAAATAAGGTGGTGAAAAATAATATATGAGAAATTGTAATTTAAGGACTGAATTAAAAACATAAATTTTTTTTTTCTAAAATGATCAAGAACGAAAATAAGCAATAAAAAACATAAAGGATTGAAATTGAAAAACCAAAAAAAAAAAAGACAAACGTGAATTTTAACGGGAAGAGAGAGAAAAGTAGGAAGAAGAAATGACCACCAACAACAAATTACTAGACCACCACCAACATGCTCTTCACTAGGAGGAAGAGCACATGACATGGCAGAAGGATATTCTTGGACAAACAGTGGGCATCACATATGCCATCGAAGGAGCGCAAACGCCACCAACATGCCGGGGCATGAAAAATACGCACCAACAGCTTTTTGGAATTTAATATTAAAAACAAATGTTAAATTATTAAAAAGCCCCCTCATAACCCTGAAAATAACAAATAAACCAATATAAAAGTACCAAAACACCCTTGAATGCATAGAAGCTATTTTATCTTATTTGAGGGCAAATAATTATGTTATTTATTTTAAAGTTTGTGCAAAGTAAAAAAATAATTTTAATGAGCGGGTTTAAATTTTCTTGAGGATAAAAAAATATTTTTACTATACAGAATAATTTACAAAGATAATAATACTTATGTTCAATCTTTTAACGAAGAATTTGTCAAAATATAATATTTGAGAGAGTTGGATGGATTTTATTAATTAATTACTCATTCATTAACATCCTAAGGCGTATCTCTAAGTAAGTTATTTCCCCTTGAATTAAGGGTGCATGAGTTAGGCAAAATTGGAGGGTTATAAGAATTAATCTGAAATTGACTTAATACAACAATGGATTGAATGAATTAATTAGAAATCAACAGGTTAATTTTAACTATGATTTTTTAGAATTTTTGAAACAATATTGTTTTGATCTGGATATAAAAGATTTGAATTTTAAATCGATATCTGAATTTCGATCGACTTTCGAACATTTTTTCGGAATCATTTATGGAAATATGACACTTATTTTTCCCACAATATATTTGCAAAATTATAATATTGTTTTCTTAATTAATTAATTATTTATTAATATCAACAACTATCTTTTACCACATCAGTTTGCGATCTTTATTAATCAAGTTTATCCTTTATTTTAAAATAACCCATAAAAACACATACATTCCAAAGCCCACTTTCTCTTGATGGGCTTTCATGATCCAAGAGAAAATAAAGAAAGGTAAATAAGAATAAACCCCTCCAAAAAGAAAAATTAGGGTTTTAGCAGCTCAGTGAAGACAGCTTGAAAAATCCTGTTTTTCTTCGAATTGTTGACCTTTTTATAAACATTTTCTCTTCTGATAACAACAGGAGCAGCTTTCTATATTCAGTTTCAACATGGAAGTTGAATACCCAGGTTTGCTTTCTCTCAATGTATTTTTTTTGTTTTTTTTATGGTTAAGTTTATTGCTTTTAATCTTAATTTGATATGGGTTTTTCATGGTTAAGATTATCGAATTATTTACTAATTTAAAAACCCATGTTTTTTTCTTGATTATATATAGAATTATTAAAAAAGATTGAAGCTTTCTGTGCTTTTTTTTTTCATTTTTTGGATGGGCTGATGGTGCTATTCTGTTTGTTTTTTCAATTCGGTTGAAGGGGTTTTGAGTATTTGCTGATGGGTTTTTTCCTATTCTTTATTGGTGATTGATGATTTCAGTTAGGGATTTAGAGCATGTGGCCAGTGATGAAGAGGATGTGGATGAAGAAGAGAAAAGAAGTCGAAGGAAGTCGAAGAAGTCAGGTAAAGTGGTAGCTAGAGAGCATAAAGACCAGTTGCAAAGGCTCAAGGAAAAGGTTAGATATGCTTTACTCTCCAAGGATGATATGTTTTGTTAAATAAATGGATAGCTGAGCTGAAATGTCATGCTGGGTGCTTGGATGACTTTTTGCATGGGGGTTTTTAGGAGCTGAATATCGAGAGAAGTAGATTCTCTTGATTGCAGACTAGGTTGCAATGCTTCATGTTTGAGCACTTGAGGTTCTCAATTTCACGTGGAATGTTGGCATTTGAAGGATTTGGGAGATTGTTAATGCTTAGCGATTGGAAAAAATGAAATGAACCTTCTGTTTTTCTTAATGCCTTGTTGATTGTGAACAATTTGCTAACAAATTAATTCTTAACAGGATCCTGATTTTTTCAAGTACCTGGAAGAGCATGATAAGGAGCTTCTAGAATTTGATGATGAGGATTTTGAGGTAAGTATGCATAATATTCTCTTACGTAGATTTTTTATGTGATAATCACTATCAACTGACCCAATCATGCTGTTAAAATTTTTGCAGGAAGATGGTGATACAGATGTGGAGGATGCGGATATGCTCGTCGATGAGGAAATTAGGGACCGTGATATTGCAAAGAAAAACCAGAAACCATCTGACAATGTTATTACTACTGCATTGGTTGAGTCCTGGTGTAATTCAGTTCGAGAAAATGGAAAAATAAGTGCTGTTCGTTCTCTTTTGAAAGCTTTCAGAATTGCATGCCACTATGGTGATGATGGAGGTGGTGATGCTTCAGCAAAGTATACTATTATGTCTAGCAGTGTATTCAATAAAGTGATGTTATTTGTATTAAGTGAAATGGATGGAATTCTTCGTAATGTGTTGGGCCTCCCTGCTTATGGTGGGAAGAAAGAGACTGTAAATGATCTTCTGCACACAAAAAAATGGATGAACTATCACCACCTGGCGAAGTCTTATCTTGGGAATGCCCTATATGTTTTGAACCAAATGACTGATACACAGATGATATCATTTACTTTACGCCGACTCAAATTTTCATCTGTGCTTTTAGTTGCCTTTCCAGCTCTCTTAAGGAAGTACATTAAGGTACGAACAACTTGTCTCATCATTTTCTTATTTTTCAGATTTTTCTATGTGATTATTCTGATTACCACTCGATCAGTTGCACTGGAATGTGTCAGTTCTGATGAGTGGTCTTGGAGTTGGTGCACTTTAATACCCCTAGTCAGCTGAGATCATTTGATTTTGATCATCTTCAATGCTCGCTCTTTTCATTGTGTATATCTAGTAATGGAATGCTTCTTAACTCTTTTACTTTAGATGATAGTACCTGAGACACTAGACTGTGACTTTTGGTGTTTAAGAGGCACGAGTTCTTTTGATTCTTTGTTGATGTTGGATTGGTTTGAGTTACTGTCAATCAGTTTAATACCAAAGTCTTATGGGCATCATTTTGGAGCAGGTGATAATTTTTTCCCCTTGATTTGTTTCAGGTTGCCCTTCATTTTTGGAGTACTGGAGAAGGTGTCCTCCCTTTGGTGGCCTTTTTCTTTTTAAGGGACATATGCATTCGGATTGGATCTGATTGTTTGGATGATTGCTTCAAAGGGATATACAAAGCCTATGTTTTGAACTGTCATTTTGTAAATGCAGTAAAGTTACAATATATTCAATTTCGTGCAAATTGTGTCATAGAACTTCTTGGGGTAGACCTGCCAACTGCATATCAACATGCCTTTGTTTTCATCCGCCAGTTGGGAATGATTTTACGAGATGCAATTACTATGAAAACAAAGGTATTTTGAAAATTTTCCTTTTCAAATAAAGAGTACTTGTTTAATTATTCAATCTATTGGTGAATTTAGTTCATCTAATTGATTTGATGTGGTAGTGGATTAGGTGCCTGTCAATAAAGTTACAGAATATTCAATTTGATGTGGTTGTAGATTTTCTCTTAATATTGATTTGTGAATTCATCTAGCTGAATGGCATTAAAGGATCAATATAGCTGACCCCAACTAGTTTGGGGTTGAGGTTTGGCTGTTGTATTGAAGTGTGAATTCAATCTTCCTGTATTCTATGCATCTGTACTATCAAGCAATTTGAAATATGCTAGTCTTTCTTCTTTTCTTTGTATTGATTTAAATTATTATTTATGCAGTTCTCAATTATCTTGGAAGTGATGCTAAAATTTCGCTTACTTATTCTTCTCCTTGCCTTTCACTGTTTCTATAGGATTCATTTCGCAAGGTTTATGAATGGAAGTTCATGAATTGCCTTGAACTTTGGACTGGAGCTATCTGTACCTATAGCTCAGAAGCTGATCTCAGGCCTCTTGCTTATCCACTCACCCAAATAATTTCAGGGGTTGCCCGTCTAGTTCCTACTGCTCGATACATTCCCCTTAGATTGAGATGTGTTAGAATGCTTAATCGGATTGCTGCTTCTACTGGTACTTTTATACCAGTTTCCATGCTGCTTTTAGACATGTTGGAGATGAAAGAACTGGATAGGCCACCCACTGGAGGTGTTGGCAAAGCTATTGATTTGCGTGCTGAACTAAAGGTATGTTTGACATTTTCTTTTTTAGTGTTAATTTACATTGTTTTTGTTCTCATGTTGGGCAAAAATCCCCTAAAGTATGCCTTTTCAATATATTGACTTTTGCGAATTTTTCTGTTAGGTGAACAAGTCTACCCTGAAGACACGAGCATTTCAGGAGGCATGTGTGTTTTCCGTGGTAGAGGAACTTGCTGAACATCTAGCTCAATGGAGCTATTCTGTTGCTTTCTTTGAGTTGTCTTTCATTCCAGCTGCACGATTGAGGAGTTTTTGCAAGACTACCAAAGTTGAAAGGTTCCGGAAACAAATGAGGGAGCTTATTCGTTGGGTATGTATTATGCATAATTCATATGTGCTCTTCTTTAGATAGATTTGTCTGTATTAGGGTTGGAAGATTGTTGTATCATTCATTTTTATGACTGTTATGTGTACAAATAAATACATCACATGTAACAAAAAGGTCTTGAGCAGTACTGATTTTTTAGCCCATCCATGTCCCAGATTGAGGCTAATTCCAAGTTTACAAATGAAAAGCGCATGTCAGTCACTTTTCTGCCAAACGATCCTGCTGCAGCATCCTTTCTTGAGGTATTGCTATTTCATATCATTGTTGCTTCCTTTTCACTGTGTTGAAGTTTTTCCATAAACAAATAGCCGTTGCTTTTGTACACAGAGCCATGCTTTGTTCATCAAGGATTTGTTTTGGCCTTTTTTCAGATTGCTGTCTCCATATTGTTAAATCAGGATTTCTGATGTGCTTAAATTAATTCGTTACAGGATGAAAAGAAGTCAGGGGCCAGTCCTTTGTCACAGTATGTTGCAACCTTGCGTGAAGTAGCACGACAAAGAAGTGATTCATTGACAGAATCCAGGTTACCAATTAGTGTTCTCATGCTTTATGAAACAAATCTTCAATTGTTTTAGACAGCTGATTTGTGCAACTTATGTGCCAAAATTTTCAGTGTTCTTGTGGGTGAGCATTCATCTGTCTTCCGAAACAAGATACCAGAAAGTGACGAAGATGATGATGATGATGATGCTGCTAATGAGAAAGGAGCTGTTGTCTTTAGTTCCTCCTGGTTACCAGGAGGTACACCCGAGTAAGTGATCCCATCTGCCTCTCCCTCAATTTTGAGTTATTGTATCATATTTGTTATTTTGAAGATCATCTACGGTTACTGAAATTCTCAACAAAATCATCATCTACAGTGATTGACATCAATCAATTTTAACAGTCTGATGCCTTTATTTACACCCCTGGCAATCTAAGTTATCAATCTGACCCTGACCCACTCGACCTTGGTTTACAGGGCTAAACCTTCCAAGAAGGAGAAGAAGAAAAAGAAGAGAAAGGCAGAGCACCAAGAAGAGCTAGCTTCAGATGAAGATGTTGTGGAGGATCTCATACTCAGTTCTGACGAAGATGAATCATTGGATGACTCTTCTTCTGATGAAGATGAGAGCCCGAAACCACTGCCTAGTAAACCTCAGAGTAATAAGCAGAAACGTCCTACAGACTTGTCCAAGAAGAAGTCTCTTCTGAAGAAGTCGAAGACGAAATCTTCAGCAAGTGACTCCGCTTCCAAAGGTAATGTTGACAGTGCAAAACCCACGCCTTCTAAACAGCATAGAAAGAAGCAAAACGCACCCGCAAACCTATCAAAAATGGATTTACCATCCCATGCAAAGAAGTCCAAGAAGAGGAAGATAAGTAATTGATGAAACATAGGAAATGATATGGTTTGATTTGTTGTATTCAAGGCAGTTTTACAAAACATGTTTTCTCATTTTTCTTCACAAGCCAATTTTGTGGATTCGCAAAAAAATTGTACGGGAGGGAATTTTGGTCGGTTAATACATGCTACTTTTGAGTTAATCAACTTTTACGTAAATATAATTTAACTTATTTAATTATCTTAATTAACTTTCTCTTAATTATAAACCATTTTTTTATAATAAAATGTAAATCATGGAACTTATCGAATTGAAAATTTAACAAATGATTTTTATTTTATTTTGATCCAAAGTACTAGTGCGTTTCTTTATATTATATATATAGCTGAGAATGGCATTAGGTTTTGAAATTAATTTATGGCAAAAAAAACTAAAGTGGTATAATATTTCATATATATATATATATATATATATATATATATATATATATATATATATATATATATTCCAGTCTTTGAAAATTTATATATTGATG
>Ga0307510_10002633_pt1 | contig 20492 bp, 13 predicted proteins | sample 12_EM_MG_FD_207224 | JGI IMG/M metagenome (GOLD analysis project Ga0307510, IMG submission 207224) | Populus trichocarpa ectomycorrhiza microbial communities from riparian zone in the Pacific Northwest, United States - 12_EM | ecosystem: Host-associated > Plants > Roots > Unclassified | place... | reverse complement strand
GCGTCGAACCCTTGGCTCACCGCCTTGCCGGCATTGGCGGTGTAGTTGCCGCAAGCGGGGTCGATCAGCTGGGTTTGGATGTCGTTCCAATCGATCCGGTACACGCTCGAATTCACCTGAAGCACCTGGCCGAAACGCATCTTCGCGCCGGCTTCGTAGCTCCACACCTTGTCGGGTCCGTAGTTCACCGGCTGAGCATTCAACGCGGCCAGCGTGCAGACGCCTCGAGCGATATTTTGCAGGCCCTGCAAGTGGTTGTTGAACGAGCCCGGGCGGAAGCCTTGCGCGACCGTGGCGTACACCATGTCGTTCTCGGAGATCTGATAGGATCCGCCGAACTTCACAGTCGTCGGGGAATCCGAGTTCGATCCGGGTTGAAGACCGCCGTTGGCGAGCGTCGCGGTGCGGTTGCCGAAGTTCTGCCCGCCCAGGGCAATAAATCGGGTGTCCACCTTGTCATGCGAGTAGCGTCCGCCGAGCGTCAGCTTCAACTGTTCGGTCAACTTGTAGTTGATTTCGCCGTATCCGGCATAGTGTTCTTCTAAGCTGTCGACTTCGGCGTAGTTCTTTTGCGCAACATTGGTTCCGTTAAACCCGCCCCAAGGCGCAAACCCATTGGGCGTAACAACCGAGACGAAGGCCTGCTGGTAGGTTTGACCCCGCGCGATCGGGAAGGTGATCTCGGTATTGTCGCTGACCAGTTGCGCCCCACGGAAGTGGTCGATGGAGTAATACGCCCCCGCGACCCAGGTCATCCGACCGTCCGATTTGGAGGTTATCCGCAGTTCCTGCGTCAAACGGCGCAGATGGTTCTCATAGTTCGTGAGCGAATAGGCGTACGGGACGAGGAACACTTCGTTCGCGGGGTAGCTGAGGGGCGCCTGGAGGGGATTGCCGCCCAGGAAGGTATTGTCGTTCAAGCCTTCGACCGAGTCCTGCATGTACGAGCTGATCGACTTGATGCTCGCGAACCCAAAATCGTACTCGGCCGTGAGCGACCCCACGGTGATCTTCTCGTCACGCGGAGACAGGGAAGCGCGTTCCGCACCGGTCACGGGATCGATCAGTTCGTTGCCGCTCTTTCCTGGCCCGAACATGTCGTAGGCTGGGTAGACATGCGCCGGGATCACGAAATTGCAGGGCGGCCTTGTCGCGGCGGCGCAGTTGCCGCCACCGACGGCGTTATAGCCGACCGCCGGCGCGCTGACGGACGGCGCGTCCATCCAGAACTGATCGGTGTCGGCGCGCTTGTCGCGCTGGTAGAAGAAGGCTGGCGTGATCGTCAGGTCCGGAGTCGCCTGCCAGGTAAGCGCGGCGCGGATCAGCCACGCGTTTTCATGGTTGGTGTCGCCAGCCAGGGTTCGACCCGTGAAGCGCGACACGTGATCGAGCCATCCGCCGTCGTGGCGGCCCCAGACGCTGACCCGCGCCCCGAGCACGTCTTCCTTGATCGGACCGCCGAACATGACGCCCGCTTCGTAGCTGCCATTACCGCTCTTGGTGGAGGATCCCTCGGCCTTCACCCGGTACGTTGTCGTCGTCAGGCTCGGCGCAGGCGTGATGAAACGAACCGCGCCGCCTTCCGTCGAGCCGCCGAACAAGGTCCCTTGGGGGCCGCGGAGCACTTCGACCCGTTCCAGGTCGAACACCTTCGGGTAGGCCGCGCCGTAGCCCGAGCTGATGAACGCCGTCTTGAACAGCGGCACGTCGTCCAGATAGATGCCCGTCGTCGCCGCGCCCGCGATCGAAGCGATGCCGCGGATGGAAATATTGGTGTCGCCGGACGTCGCCGCGCGGTCGCCGTTGTTGCCGAATTGGAGGCCGATGCCCGGGACGGACCGACGGATGTCGTCGATGCCGCGGACCTCTTGCCTTTCCAGGGCCTTCGCATTGATGGCCGCGATGCTCAGCGGCACGCGGTTGATCGTATCGTCCCGGCGGGTCGCCGTGACCACGATTTCCTCGAACTGGCCGGCTCCGCGAGCCGCGGCCGCATCGGCGGCCTCGGCCGCTTGGGCCAACCCGGGCGCCAGCGCCGCGCTCGCCACGCCGACGAGCAGAAGAGTACGTATACCAAATTGTTGAGTCATGATTTCCCCCCTAAGGATTTTGTTTTCTGTTGGATAGCAGCTTACCGCCGCAGGAGCTCCTGGCAATAGCAGGATGCCGGGCGCCTTGCATTGGCTAGTCGATGAGTTCTTCGATTTTCCCCCTAATTACCCCTCTAAGGATTTTGTTTTCTGTTGGATAGCAGTTTACCGCCCAGGAGCCCCGGCAGCCGCCGGATGCCAAGGGCCTTGCATCGGCTAGTCGGCGAGCTCCTCGAACACCGCCGGCGCGGGCGTAGCTTTGGCCGAGACCGAGATGTCTTCTGTCAGGGCCGCCATATCGGCCGAGGGCAGATAGGCGTTGCCGTCCATCAGGCGGCGCGACGTTCTGCTGAAACCTAGGTCCTCGAACTCCACGAACGGAAAGACGTTGCTGGGGCGAGCTTTGACCCGCGCGGGCGTCACGCCCGACGGATGGCCAATTCGAAGCCTCGCGCCATCGGTGTTGAGCGAAAGCCCGTGTACGACCGAACCGGCGACCCGTGACGCGGCCGCCAGGGAGATTGATCCTGTTCCGGCGATCGACTCGTGGAGCAGGCCCATGAAGATCAGGTGGATGCGCACATCCATGTCGTCCGCACGGATGGCGACGCCGTTCAAGCTGGTGTAGCTGGCCGGCGGAGAGACGAAGCCGGACAGGGGGAAGAGTTCTCCTGCCGACAGTGCCGCCTTCCAGTCTTCTACGAAGCCAAAGGCCTGGGCGGCCTTGGCCTCGATCTCGCGGAGCATGGCGATAAGCGAGCGATTGCCGTTAATCTCCGCGACGGTCTCATCCCCACGGAACCCGACGTCCGGTCCCGAAATCCAAAGGCAGGGATTGGCCGCGTCGCAGAGCGTCACGTTCACTTGGCGGCCGTCCTCCAGCCGAACCTTGTCGCTGACGTGACCGCTGGGCAGCAGGGCATTGTATCGCGAGCCGATGGTCCCGGCCCAGTTCATCACGATCTCAGCGCCCGTACCCGGAACCCCGGGCACCGCGAAGTCACCGGTCACCTGGGCCTTGCCGCCGCGCACCGGCACGTCGGCGACTAGCATCTTCTCGGTGTTGGTGTTGTAGATGCGCACCCGCGTGACGCCTTCATGCGCATCGACGAGGCCTTCGTCGATCGCGAACGGCCCGACGCCGGAGGAGATGTTCCCGCAGTTGACGTCGTAGGCGACCGAGCGCTTGGGGACATCGACCTGCGCGAAGGTGTAGTCGACGTCCGCATCCGGCCGATCGGAGACCTTGATGATGGCGACCTTGGACGTAATCGGCCGTGAGCCGCCGAGCCCATCGATCTGCAGCACGTCAGGCGATCCCATCAGCCTTGCCAGGACCCAGTCCCGCCGCGCACCAGGCGGCGGCAGGTCCCGGTCGTGAAGATAAAGGCCCTTGCTCGTTCCCCCGCGGGCCAAGACGACTCGAATCGATTCCTGGTCAGCTTTCGTCACTGCCACAATCCTTCCGCCGCAGGCTCGCGATCACGAATCTTCAAGGTCAAAATTCATGATCCTCTGGGCCAAAGCTTCTGTCCTGGCGCCGTACAAGGGCCGCGCGAGTCCTTCGAATTTCGTGAGAAGCGAGTCGACAAATGTGACCCCGATCACGCTTTGCGACAATCATGCGCGTTCCCTCGACACCCGATATATCTCCCGGCACCCGATATATCCCCCGAGACCCGATATACACGGCCTGGGAGCGGATGTCATGCGACGATGATTGATAAGAGCTTCAATGGGACTGAAGTATCGCCGCCGCCGCCGCGGCAGGCCCTGGGCCCGCAGCTGTTGCCGGATCGAATCCCGGCGCGCAGCGCCTCAGCGCGGCTCAGCGCCGTCCGGACATGAGCCACCGACCAGCCTCGCCGCAATCCCGTTTGTCGGTCTGGGGGCTAACCGTTGAAACCGGGCGCCCATCACCTGACGGACACCTCTGTTCCGCGCCCTTGCACGCTCAGGGCCGGATACGGCCCGAGAAGCAGGGCCACCACCGTCGCGACCATGAGTAGGCCGGCAAAGGGGCCCAAAACCCAAAGGTAAGAACCAAATTTGTCAAACACCAGCCCGCCGACCAACGGGCCAATGCCGTAGCCCAGGCTGAACAGGCCGAAGAGCATGCCGTAAGTGGTCGCGAAATGCCGTGTTCCGAAGTATCGGCTTACCAAAAAGGCGATACAATCCACCTCGGCTCCAAGGCTCACGCCGGCCAGGAGCGCGACGGCGACGCCACGGGGCATGCTCATAGGTCCCGCAACGATGGTGATTACGGCCAAGAGCAGCATGAGCAACATGCCGGCGACCACAAACGGAGCGAAAACGCGATCGAGCAGCGCGCCGCCGGCGACGCGACCCAAAAGAAGCGCCGGGCCGATGGCGCCACGTGCGACCGCTGCCTGCATGGGTGAAAGCCCGCCGTCGGTGAGGATGGGTTGAAGGTGAAGGACGAACAAGCCTCCCGCGCCGGCGGCAACAATCATTATGAGCGCCAGGAACCAGAAGCGAGGCGCGCACAGCGCCTCCCGAAAGGTCATACCCTCATGCGTCGGGCCGGCTGCAGGAGAGGCGGCGCCTGCAGGCGCTCCTCGGCCAAGATCCGCTGCTGAGCGAAAGAAGAGCCAAGCTACGGGGAGCACGGTAACCAGTTCAACGAGGGCGAGAAGGTGAAAGGCGCCCTGAACGCCGCCCCAACGTGCAGCCGCGATCATGAAGGCGGGCACGACGGCGTTCGTGAGCGCCAATCCCGCCATCGACAATCCCAGGGCAAGTCCCCGGCGCCGATCGAAACGACTGATAACCGCCATTGTCCAGACAACGGGAGATACGGTCGCCGATGCAACGGCCATAGCGGCGCAGACCGTGTACCAGGCCCATAGGGAAGGCCCGGCCCAGCCGAAAACGAATAACACCGCCGCATGACAAGGCACGCCGATGAGGGCGATTCGTCGGGGGCCGAAGCGATCAATCAGGCTGCCGATCAGCGGGCCGAAGACGAGCATGCCCAGGCTGATCACAAACGCGCCGCCAGAAATATCTGCGCGGTTCCATCCATTTTGGGCCGCCAGCGTCGTCATCATCGCGGCCACCGCCACCGCCGGGAAGAGCGAGACCGTGGTGCCAAGCGCTGCGGCCAGGACGACCGGCCAACCCTGAACGAACTCGGAGTTTGGAGCTTGCGATGAAAGTCGGGCGCTGCGGGTCATTTGGCGGCTTGGTCCTATTCCCTAGTCGTCTCTCAGCGGGAGTCTATTTTGACTCGCGTGTATCGTTTATCGCTGCTTGCCACCTGGGACATCATCCGGCGATCAACCGGGGTCGCAACCCTCAAGCCATTCGTCTGGGCCAAGTCGGTCGGAGAAATCCTCGAAAGAGCCTCGCTCTTGCGAAACATTGGGCGCGGCGGCGGGGACCGCCGCGCCTGCGTTCGCCTCAGTAATGGTAGCTCAGAGTGACACCGTAGGTGGCGGGCATGCCGACCGCCCGCGTCACGTTGTCGACGATGTGCATGACGCTGAGGATGTAGAACTTGTCGGTGACGTTGTGGCCCCAGACCTCGCCGCGCCAGTGACCGTTTTCGCTCTGGATCCCCGCCCGCAGGTCCAACAAGGTGTAGCCTGGGATTTTGAACTCCGGGCTGTTGCCGACGTTGGCCGCGGTGTCGGTGCGATAGTGGCCAGAGATGCCGACATAGCCATTCAGGTCGCCGGACAGCGGGAAGTCGTACTGCGCGTCGCCTGAGATCTGCCATTTTGGCGTGTTCGGGAAGGCCTCGCCCTTGATGTTGAGGACGTGGTTGAACGGGTCGTTGGTATTGAAATCGGCGTCCACCTGGGAGTCGACATAGGTTCCCCCCAACGTCAGCGTCAAAGCCCGATACGGCCTCCAGGTGACGTCGACCTCACCGCCTTTCACGCTCGATTTCGGGATGCTCACGAGGCCTGGCAGGTTGCCAAAGGCCGTGCTGGTGTAGCCCAGGATCTGCTTATCCTTGTAGTCGTAGTAGAAGGCCGCTCCGCTGACCTGCAGGGTTTGCGCGAACAGCGCCTGCTTGAACCCGATTTCGTAGGCCAGCACGGACTCCTGCGGCACCGGATTGAACTGGCTGGCGGAGATCCCGGGCACCGTGGGGAAGCTCCCGGCCTTATAGCCCTGGGTGACGTTGGCGTAGACCAAGGTCTGCGTGTCCGGCTTCCAGCTCAGGTTCGCTCGCCAGGAGAGGTTGTCCTGGTTGAGCGACGTCCTGATCAGCGACCCGGCGGCAAAGGTTATCGGCGCCACGCTCACGCATTGGCCGGGTGCGATTGGGCTGGACGCGAGTTGGGAGAACGCCGCAGCGAGGAAGCCGTCGCCCGGATCTCTCAAGCAGCCATGGAAGGCGTCGTGGACCGAGGTATAGCGGACAGAGCCGGAGGCCGTCAGGTTGAAGGGAAGCTGATAGTCGAGACTGCCAAAGAGCGCTTTGGTGACGATGTCCTGATTGTTGCTGCTGATGAAATCATGAAAGCGTCGCGCGCCGACCCCTGAATTGGAGCCGGTGTAATTCCCCTCTTGATTGTCGTGCGTGATGTCGTGCTGGGAGTTGCCGCCGATCATCCATTTCAACTTGTCGTCCAAGCCGTTGCCCGACAGACGCAATTCTTGTGAGATGGATTGAATCTTCGCGCGGACGGTCATGAAAAAATTATCATACGGCGTACCGTCCGTATTGTTCGGCGCATCTTCCCGGAAATCGGAAAAGCTTGTGAGCGAGGTCAAGGTGATTCCGCTGGCGATGTCCCAATCGCCGCGCAGGGAAGTCTGATAGAAACGGTCGTCGCGCCTCAGGCTGGTATTGGGCACCCAATCGGCGATCCGGGGATCGTTGGGCGCGGGCCTATAGGCCGACAAGACCGCCGCCAGATCCTGATATCCAGTTGGCCGGGTCGGGGAGAACCTTATAAACTGATCGGCCTGGGTGTCGCTTCGGTCCAGCCAACCGTTCAGGTTCAGTTCGAAGCGCAGATCGTCTCGCGGATTCCAGTCCAGCAGGATGCGGCCGGTCGAGAAGTTCTTGTGGCCGAGACTATCGTCGCGGGTCTCGCTTTTTTGCCAGTCGCCGCGTTGATCGGTGCTGACCGCGACACGCGCCCGCAGGGAGTCGCTGATCGGCCCGCTGACGAAACCGTTCGCGGTGATCGCGTCGAAATTTCCATAGCTTACGCTGGCGCCGGCGTCGAACTGGCGGGTGGGTTTGGCCGCGATGAAATTGATCGCTCCGCCGGTGGAATTTTCGCCGAACAGCGTGCCCTGCGGCCCTTTCAGCACTTCCACGCGCTCCAGATCCAGCGCGGCTCCCTTGGTCATGGCCGAATAGGGCAGGGGCGCCTGGTCGACATAGACGCTCACGGTCGGCGCGACGGCCACCGCGACATCAAAAAAGCCGACCCCCCGAATGCTGTAGACCGGCGTGCCATAGTTGCTGGGCTGGTAGCTGAAGCCGGGAACGACCTTCTCCAGATCCGAGACCTCCAGGACGCCCCGGGCCCTCAACTGTTCCCCGGTCGCGGCGCCGATGGACATCGGCACGTCGCTCAGGCGCTCGCTGCGCTTCTGCGCCGTGACGATCACCTCGCCTACGGTGGCGACAGCCGGTTGCGTCGCGGCGGCCGAGGCTTGGACGACCTGAGCTTGAGCGGCGGCGCTGGCCAAGCAACTGGATGAAAAAAGACAAAGCGCGAATATGCCTGAGTGTTTCACGTGAACCTGCCCTTTGATTTCTTTATTTGTGCGCTTGGTTGTCGGATGAGAGGATCGCATATCCTGATTTCATCTCGATATTTGACCTTAAACTCGTGGATTTTAGTGTAGATTATTGTCATCGACGCCGTCGGACTCGGACGGAATCGAATCGAAGTAGATGTCAGCAAGCGAGAAGGTCAGCCTGTTTGGATCAGATTCGCCCACCAGGACGCTTTCGAAATCGAACCGGAGAATGGCTCCGATCGCGCTTCGCGATAGTCATGCGTGCTCCTCCTGAAGGGCGATATACTCAGGCTGTGAGCGGATGTCATTCGACGATGATTGATAAGAACTTCAGTAGGACTGAAGTATTGCCACCGCCGCGGCCGGTGCGGGTAGCGCGGCAACCCGTTCAACGAGCGCGAGAAGGTGAAGCGCCCGAACGCCGCCCCGCCGCGTGGCCGCGATCATGAAGGCTTGGTGGTGGCGCCAGATGTGTTCATCAGCGCGTGCTGCAGGTCGACCGGACGAATGCTGAGCTGTCCCGTGCCCGAAGCTGCGCCGATGCGTGATGAAAAACGGACCTTCGGTCGCAGCCTCGGCAAGCGAATAGTCTTCCCTCGCGTCGCGGGTTGATTTCATACTGCGGCTGCTGGTGAGCTGACGGGGCGCCGGTAAGTGGAATGAGCAGCGCCCAGGACGGCTAGCGATGCCGCAAGTGAACCTCTCCAGCCTGAACGGCCGGGAACTCCGCCAGCTGCTCGACACGAGCCGCAGGCGGGGCGACGCGGCGCTCTCCTACAGCATCCTGCAGGAAATGGCCGCGCGGCGGGACGGAAAGGTGGGGCGGGACAGCTTCAAGCTTCGGCGCCAGGGCGAGGCGCGGCTGGCCACCGTCGACCCGGGCGACCCGATAGAGACGTCGGACGACCTGCCGCCCGCGCTGAACGGGCCGCCACCGTCGCAGGACCCCGAAGACGAGCCGCAGGCGCCGCCCGCCGAGCCCGAGACGCCGGGTGTGGAGGAGCCCGTCGTCACGGCGGCCGAGCCCGCCGCGCCTGCCCCCGAGGCGATAAGCCGGCCGCTCAGCCTGCACATCGACGATCCCGACCCCCGCCGCCAGGCTGCGAAAGGCCGGGGCAAGCGCGCGCGCGCCAAACCCGCCGACCCCCGCCCGGCGCGGCGCGGGGTCAGCTTCCCGGTGTTCGTGGGTTTCACCTTGGGCATCGGCTTCGGGACCGCGTTCGGCTGGTGGGCCGGGGGCGTCGCCCGCGACGTCTTCCCGCCGCCCGCGCCGCCCGCGATCGAGACGGCGGCGCTCACGCCGGGGCCCGCCCCCGCCCCGCCGCCCGTTGCCGCCGAGATCCCGCCAGAGGCCCCGGCCGTTCCGGCCGCCGCGGCGCCGGAACCGGTGACGCAGCCCGAGGTCCAGGACCCCACCCACGACGCGGGCGCCGAGACGAGCGAGCCGCCGGCGCTCGCCGTCCATAGCGCCGAGCCCGTCCGGACCGAAGAGCCGGCCGAGTCGCCCCCCGTCCGATCGACGCCGGCCGCAGCCAAGGGCTGTGCGGTCGAGCCGACGCCCGCAGACCGCACGATCTGCGGCGACCCGAGGCTGCAGCGGCTGCAGCGCGATCTGCGGCAGGCCTACACCGAGGCGCTGGAGGCCCACGAGGACCGCGACCTGCTGCGTCAGCGCCAGCTGGCCTGGCGCGACGCCCGCAACACGGTCACCGACCCCGACCGCCTGGCTCGGCTCTACGAAGAACGCATCCGCAAGCTCAACGCGGCCACAGCGGAAGCGCGGGAGCGGTAGCGATGACAGCGCCTCGGACACCCTCCGTCGTGAAGACCGCCGCCCTCGTCGTCGGCCTGTGGAGCTGCGGCCTGGCGGCGGCGACCGCGCCGGCTCCGCCGCTGAAGCTGCCGCCGACGGACGTCTCGGGGATCACCATCTCGCCGGTGACCGCGGCGCCCAAGGTCGCAGCCACCTTCCCGACCGCCGGACAGGCGCTGGCCGGCGGCGTGCTGATCGTGACCATCACCTTCGACCAGAAGATGACGCCGGACGGCTTCGATGTGACGCCGGCGGCGGGCGGCGAGGCGCCGCCGTGCCTGAAGCGGCCCCGGCTGTTGGACGACGAGAAGACCTTCGCACTGCTCTGCACCACCGACGGCGGCAAGACCTATGCGCTGGCGTTCAACGCCGGAAGCAAGGGAGGCTTCGCCAATGTCGGCGAGCGGCGCGCCGAGCCCGGCACGCTCACCTTCACCACCACCAAGGACGGCGGCGGCCCGCGCAGCATCGCCGAGGCGATGAAGCAGGCCAGCCTGAAGACCTTCGATGTGCCGATCGAGGAGACGCCGGGCCTGCGCGCCCCGCCGGCGCCGTGACGGCCGCGGACCCCGCGCGCGTTAGCCTTCCGTTAGGGGTGTTCCTTCACCCGGGTTTCAGTCCGAACGGCGATACTGCGGCTTGTTCGTGAGGCCGCATGACGATTCAACCGCTTGCCAACGGAGCCAGTGGTCCGCGCTCCGCCATGGTCGGAGGCACGGTCGAGGCGGCGACCGCGGTCCTGAACGCACCCACCGAGGCGGTGGGTCTGCAGGCGCAGCTGGAAACCTATAGCGCCCTGGCAAGCCGCTGGCCGCAGGCGTCCGAGACCGAACGCCCGGCCCTGGCTCGGGCTCTTAGCGAGTCCCGGTTCGCCAACCGCATCCAGACCACCCTGAACGTCTTCACGCGGGCCGCGTGGGCCGGGCCCGACGCCGTGCCGCCGGCGCCTGAGAAGCAGGTCCTCGCCGCCTTCGACGCGCTGTCTGCGCCGGATCGGCAGATCGTCGCGGCCATGCGCGGCGGGGCCATGGGCGCCTTTCCGCTCACCTCGGTCAGCGACTACCGCGAGCAGTTGCGATCCGATGTCGGCGCCGCCGAGACGGCCGCCGCCACGCCTGACCGACGGCCGGACGCGGTCACCCTGTCGGCGGCGGCGCAGGCCCGACTGCAGGGCGCGGCGCCCCCCGCGACGGAGGCGATCGCCACCCCGCCGCCGCCGCAACCTCGCAGCCTGCAGATGATGGCCGCGCTTGCCGCCTATGCGAAGACCGCTGGCTGAGGCCGGCCCGGATTCGCGGAAACCGCCCGCCGCCGGGCCCCGCCTGGCGAGCCGTCGCAGCGTCGGCCCCAGCGCGCTTGCGTCGCACCCTTGGAGCCTGGCCTTGGCGCCTGTCTTGCTCCTGGAGGGTGTGGCCGCGGTCCGGGGGGGACTGCCGTGGCGCGGGGGGTCCGGGCGCGTTGCCGCCCGGGCCAGGCCCGGTCCCTTCGCGTATCTGAGGGGGCCGGGCCGCTCCGCCGAGTTGACGCCCGTGCGGCGGCGGTGCGCCAATCCGCTCTACCGTCTGATGATGACATCCTTCGAGATATTCCCGGTGGGCCTGCTGATCGCGGTCGTCAGCGCGGCCCTGTTGCGCAATCCGAAGGTCCTGGCGGCGCGGTCGCGGGCGGCGGCGGCCTGACGGCTACTCACGGGCGACGCCGCCGCGGCGCAGCAGATCCGACCAGCGCCAGTCTCCGGAGCCGACCACAAGGCGGGCCGCGCCGGGCGCATCGTTCAGGGAGATGAGCACTAGGCCATGCACGCGCTCTGCGCGGCAGGCGGCGGGGGCGAAGCCCACCTCCCACATGATCGCCTCGCGCACGGCGGCCAGGCCATTGCCCTCCTGCTCGCCGTGGCGGATCCAGTCGCCGTTCCAGACGCGGATGGCTTTGCCGCCCCCCAAGCCCTGGCCGCGATGGGCCTCGGCGGCGGCGGCCTGGACCAGGCGGTCCTTGCGCAGCGCCGTCTGCAACCGGCGGGTCATGTTGCATTCGCCTCCGCCGCCGCCCCCGCCGCCTGCCGTGGAGGCGCCGGCGAGCTCGGCGTCGCTGACCTCGGAGTTGCCCGGTGGGCCCGGCTTGTCGCTGGCTGGAATGGGCCGGGCGTTGGCGCGCGCCGGCGTTGGCCGGGCGACATGGCGCGGCGGTGGCGGCTTCACGGGCTTTGGCTTGGGCGGCGCCTTGGCCGGGGGCGTCGGCTTGGGATCCGGCGCAGGCGTCGGCGCCGGCGGCGCCGGGGGTTTCGGCGGCGCGACCAGCTGGACGAGAATAGGCGCCGGCTCGGCGAACCTTGGGGGGGCCGGCTGCGCTGCGATGAGCGCCGCCAGCACCCCCAGATGGCCAAGCACACTGAACGCCCCGGTGGTCAGGCGGCGTCGCGTCTCAGACGTGCTGCGACGAGCCTCAGCCACCGGGCTTGCCAGGCTTTACGCCAGGACGATCAGCACCACCCGGCGGTTCGCCGAGCGGCCGGCGCGGTCCTTATTGGGCGCGACGGGGGCGTCGGGACCGTAGGAGATCGTGCTCATCCGGTTCAGCGCCACGCCGTGCTCGTTGAGGTAGCGGCGCACCGCCTCGGCGCGCTCTTCGCCGAGCTTGTAGTTGAAGTCCTTCGGACCGGTGGCGTCGGTGTGGCCCTGGACCTCGACATAGACGTTGCGGTTGTCGGTCTTCAGCTTCTCGACGAAGGCGTCCAGGCGGGCCTGGGCCTCCGGCGAAAGTTCGGCCTTGGCCACCGGGAACTTCATCGAGTCGTCGGAAAGCACCTCCTGGTAGAGGAACTTGCCCTCGGCGAGCTTACCGGCGGCCTGAGCCCGCTGCAGGGCTTCCTTGGCGGTGGTGTCGACGCCGGCCAAGGTGGCGTCCTGGGCGTTGACGTGGCTCTCGACCGTCGCCACGCGGGTGTCGACGACGGCTGTCTGCTCTCTCACGAACTTCTTGGTGGCGCAGCCGCCGAGGCTGAGCGCACCCAGGGCTATCGCGCTAACAACTATTAGATTCGATCCACGATGGATCATCAAAATCCCTCCGTCACGATAAGGCCCCGCAGCCAGTTACGCTGTTACGGCTTCACTCAATCACGTCCGAAAGGGGCCGTTTTCGGGCGCAGCTGGGCTGTAGGGTCGTTCGGAACGGCCGCGCTCAGGCCACTCCGGGGCCGACGGCGGCGGCCAGCAGACGGACGAGCTCGGCCTGGCGGCTGGTCCCGGTCTTCTCGAAGATGCGCACCAGGTGCCCGCGCACGGTGTAGAAACTGACGCCCAGCTGTTCGGCCGCCTCCCGGGGCGTGGCGCCGTCGAAAAGCGCCGCAGCGACGCGGGCTTCGGCGCGGCTGAGATCGAAGATGTCGCGCAGCCGCTCCTCGGACACCTGGCCGCGGACCTCGAGGTCGGTGATGCAGACCAGCACCGAAGGCTCCTGGCGGATGGCGATGGAGGCCTCCGCGCGGATCGGGGCGACGGTCACCGGCAGCGGCAGGCGCCGCAGCGGCGAGACAAGCGCCATGGAGCCGCCGCGTCTCGCGTCGCGATCGGGCGCCGCCGCCTGGGCGACCAGCGTATGCAGGGTCTGGGTGGCCTCGCCGGTGGGTGCGCAGAGCTTGCCGCCCATGACGCTGAGCGTCGTCTGCGCCGCCACCAGCGCCTCGGCCGCGGGGTTGGCGTGCAGCACCTTGCCGGCGGGGTCGAGGATGAAGAGGGCGTGTGGCGAGGCCGCGAGCAGGGTCTCGCCGCCGCCGAGCCGGGGCTGCTGGACGCCCAGCTTCTGGCCGAGCTCGAAGGCGCGGATCACGTGCGGATGCAGATGGGTGGCGAAGCGCAGCTCGCTCTCGGCGAAGCGGTCACGCTGTGGGGGCCGGGCCACCATCAGGAAGGCGGCGTCTTCCCCGTGGGCGGTCAGGCCGAGCCGCACCACCGAGTGCAGATCGAAAGGACGCATGAAGTCGTTGTAGAAATCCGTCCGGACCAGCTCGGCCTTGGGCATGGCGTCGTCGTCGGCGACGATGTGCGGCACGAAGTGGCGCAGGCGCTCGCGCGGGCTGTGCTGCCAACGCTGGCTAGGGTGGCGGGTGGCGAAGCCGCTGAAGTAGAGCGGCAGGACCCCGGGGTCGAGCCGCATGGCCAGGCCCTCGCCCCGGCGGGTGCGCTGGTTCTGCCAGACGAGCGCGCTGGAGGCGGCGCCGGTCAGATCGGCGAAGGCTTCGAGGAAGCGGGGCCAGAGGCCCGGATCGACCGCCGCCCCATAGGCGAGATCGAGAACCCCCCCGATGTCCCGGTCGTCCATATCCGCCCTCCGCTGACCCGCATCCTACTGAATGCGGGTCGGTGAAAACAGTCCGTCCGACCGACGTCCCCGAGCCTTCCGCCGGGGCGATGAGGTTGCTGGCTTCACGGGCCTGGGCGCGGCCCTGCGTCGCGCCCGCCGCGGGGCCGGAGCCCTCGCGCGGGCCCGGGTGCCTAGGTCAGCATGACGGCGTTGTCGCCGCGCTTGGCCAGCTGTCCAGCGATCGCTTCGAAAAGCGTCGCCATGGAGACGGGTTTGCTCAGCACGTCGTCGGCGCCGGCATCCCGGCAGTCGGCGTCGATATTGGCGCCGGCGTCGGCGGTGATGACGATCACCGGCAACTGGGCCTTGGCGTCGGTGCGGGCGCGCAGGTGGCGGATGGCGGTGACGCCGTCCATGCCGGGCATCCGCAGGTCCATCAGGATCAGGTCGTAGTCGTTGGCTTCGATCATCTGCAGGCCGGCCTTGCCGTCCTCGGCTTCGGCCATGTCGATGCCGCCCGCCCGCAGCATCTCCTTGATGACGCGGCGATTGACCTCGCTATCCTCGACGAACAAGACCCGCATCGCCGACAGGCTCCCAGACAGTCGGCTGGCCGACTAGGGTCCGAATGTGCGGCGCACAGTTTAACGAACGCTGATCACGCGGCGAAATTCGCCATTAATACCGCAGCTTGCGCTACTTTGCCGCGAGCATCGAACCCAGCCCGCAACTCCACGGCGAGGGCGGGCGCGGCGATGGGTTTGCGGATGATTTGGGCGGCGCCGGCGCCGAGGAGGCGGCCGGCTTCGTCTTCGCCGATGTCGGCGATCATCACGGCGACCAGCGCAGGGGCGACTGTCGCGGCCAGCTCGCGCAGCGCCGCGAGCCGCGCCTGGCGCTCGCCGCCCAGCGCACTGGCGTCGACCAGCACCATATCGAAGCGACCGCTGGCCGCGGCCTCGACAGCCTCTTCGCGGGACGGGACGGCCTCCACGGTGCGGGCCTGCGGCGCCAGCACGGCCTTGATCATCGCCTGGGAGAGCGGATTGACGTCGCAGACCAGCAGGCGGCAATCGGCCAGCACCTGGGGTGCAGCGTTGTCTTGGGCGATCGGCTCTTCCGACAAAGCGGCGCGCTCCAGCGGCAGGCGGATGGTGACGGTCGAGCCCCGGCCGAGCGCGCTTTCCAGGAAGACGTCGCCGCCCATGGCCTGGGCGAGACGTCGGCAGATGGCGAGGCCCAGCCCGGTGCCTTCATAGGTCCGGGTGGTGCTGGAATCCACCTGGCGGAAGGACTCGAACACCTCCTCCAGCTTGTCCGGCGGAATGCCGATGCCGGTGTCGGCGACCGAGAGCACGAGCTCCTCGACAGCGCCGACGGCTTCGACGCGGGCGGCGAGCGTGACGCCGCCCGTTTCCGTGAACTTTATGGCGTTGGACATCAGGTTGAACAGGATCTGGCGCAGGCGCCCAGAGTCCTCGACGATCCTGGCCGGCGCGCCGACCGCGTCGAGGGTGAGCGCCAGGCCCTTGGCGCCGGCCCGCTCGGTCCAAAGCCGAATGGTCTCCTCGCAGACCCGCGGCAGGTCCAGTTCGGCGCGGTTGAGGGTGACGCCGTCGGTCTCGATCTTGGCGATGTCGAGGATGTCGTCGACGAGGGCGCGCATGGTCTCGCCGGCCCCGTGCACCAGGCCGATCTTCTCGCGCAGCTCGGGCTCGAGGCGGCGGTCGGAGAGGATCACCTGGGTCATGCCCAGGATACCGTTCAGCGGCGTGCGGATCTCGTGGCTGGTGGTGGCCAGGAACTCGGTGCGCGCCCTCAGCGCCTTTTCCAGCGAACCGTTGGCCAAGCTGAGCTTGCCGTTGGCCTGGCGGACCTCGTTGCGGCTGCGGCGGATCCACAGGAAGCTGACCAGCAGGAGGGCGCCGATCAGGATCGCGCCGATCAGCAGCACGGTGGTGATGGTGTTGCGCGAACGGGCCAGCTTGACGTCGCGTTGCAACTGACCGGCCTTCAGCTGTGCGATGCGGCTGGTCTGGTTGGCGAAATCGAACTGGGCCGACATCAGGGCCGCGTTGGTCGAGGCCGCCAGTTCGCGGGCCTCGTCGTCGAGGCGCTTGAAGGCCGTCAGATGGGCCAACGCCAGGTGCTCGTCGCCGAGCTGCGAATAGGCTTGGTACGCCGCCTCGTGGAATTCGCGGAACGGCATGGTGGTGGTCTTGAGGTCGGCGCCGTCGAAGGTGCGGGCGAGCAGTTGCGCGGCGGCCTTCGGATTGTGGCGCTGCAGCTCGACCTGGGCCTGGACGCCCCAGATGAACGGCTGTTCCTCGCGCGCGCCGGGGTCGACGGCGGCGATGCGCAGGTTTTCGTTCAGGTGGCGCTGGGCGGCGTCCAGGTGTCCCCACGCCACCTCGGCCGAGGCCAGGTTGGTGAGGATCTGAGCCTCGAGCTGCAGGCTGCCCATCTTGCGCGCGATCTGGCGGGCGCGGTCGAATTCGGCCACGGCCTCGGCATATTTCTTCTGCGAGTTCAGGGCGCGGCCGATGTTGTTGTCGGCGGTGATCAGGAGCGCGAGATCGGCCGGATAGAGCTCAGCGGCCTGAGCGTAGTACTGCAGCACCTTCGGATAGTCGCCGGCGTCCTGGTAGATTGAGCCGATGCGCATCAGCGCCATGGCCTGGCCGCGCGGCTGACCGGCCTTGCCGAGGATGCGATAGGCGGCGTGGAAGCCCGCGAGCGCCGACTGCACGTCGCCCTTCATGGCCTGGACCTCGGCCTGGGCGACCATCAGGTCGCCGTGGAGTTTGGAGTTGGGCGCGCGGGCGGCGGCGGTCGCGAGGCCCTGGGCGATCACCGGCCCGGCTTCGTCGAGCTTGCTGAGCCGCAGCAGCGCTTCGCCCTGCAGCCACTGGGCGGTGGCGACGTGCTCGGCCTGGCGCGGATCGCCGGCCTGGGCCTGCGCGACCGCGAGCGCCTCGCCCGAACGCAGGTAGGCCGTCTGCGGGTCGGCCATCATGGCGACCTTGGCGGCGGCCACGCGGCCCTCGAAACTGGCGGGCGCGACCGGAGCGGGCGGAGCTTCGGCGCGCACGGCCGTGCTCGCCCCCATGACGAGGGCGGCGGCCGCGGCGCTGGCCAGCAATTTCGAAATCGTGAGCCGTTTCTGACGCATGTGCGGATACGCTACGGCGCCACCCCTTAAAGTGACGCTAAGGCCGAAAACGCCGGTTTGCGGGACAATCCGTGCACGCCGCGGCCGGACCGCGGTTCTCCACCGCGGCCCGGCCTTGGCCCCCCAAGGGCTCGAAAGCCCTTTGTCTAGAAGCGGACCCGGTAGCGGGCGCCGGCCATATAGGTCTGGGCTTGCGCCGCGGCGGGCGTGGTCTCGACCCGGCCGAAGAAGGACACGTCGCCGTCGCCGCCATTGATGGGCAGGGCGTAAAGCGCCTCGCCCGCCACCCGGCGCTGGCCGGCGATGTCGATCGAGCGGCTGACCACCCCGAGCTCGCCGGTCTGGCGGTCGATGACCTCGACCGACTGCAGGTTGAGGCGCCCCTTCTCGACGAACATCGGCTGGGAGACGCTGAGCTGCAGGCGGTCGCCGCCGGCGAAGAGGTCGCGGCGTCGCAGGCCGATCTCGAAGGCCGAGGAGGTCAAGCCCTTGCCGTCGACGGCCAGCTGCTGGCCGTTCTGGCCCTGGCGGGTCTGGCCCATGGTGCCGGTGGCCATGACCGAGAGCTTCGGCGAGGCCGCCCAGTTGACGCCCAGGCTGTAGCCGTCGGTGGTCGTGCCGCCGCGGAAGTCGGCGGCGTCGAGCGACTGGATGCCCAGGAGGCCCGAGCCCTCGTGCAGGTGGGTGTAGGCGCCGGTGAAGGTGAGGCGCTCGGTGGGCGTGTAGGCGAGGCTCATGTGGGTGGCGTCGGCCTGGTAGCTGGCCGCGCCGTTGCCGGCGATGCCGAAGGTCGGCAGCGCGCGGGTGTCGCGCTGGTCGTTGCGCGCCAGGACGCCGGCGGTGACGCGCAGCTTCGAGGTCAGGCCGTAGCTCCAGCCGGCGTAGCCGCCGCCCGAGGCCAGGCCCAGCAGCGGGTTGGCGCCGCCGTGCTCGGGATCGTAGTCCGCGCCCTGGATGAAGCCGGTCTGGGCCAGCGCAGGCGCGCCGTCGCCGAAGCCCACCACCATCGAGGCGCGCTCGCCGCGGATGTTGAGGGCCGACTGGTAGTCCGGCCGCTCGTCGATGTAGCCTTCCCGCTTGATGCGCGGGGCGAAGGTCATGGACATCTCGGCGCCCCAGGCGTTGGGCACCGGGACGGTGACGCCGGAGAAGCCGTTGAAGCCGGAAGCCGCCAACTTGGTGGTGGTCTGGGTCGCGGCCCAGGCGCCCAGGCGGCTGGTCAGATAGCCCTGGAACTGCTCCTGCGAGCCGCCCTGGCTGGTGACGGTCTGGCCGACCAGCTTGGAGGAGAGCGGGATGGCGAAGTCGCGCTGGACCAGCAGGCTAAGCGGCTCATAGGCGTAGAAGTAGGCGCCCTTGGCGTCCCAGGCGGCCTGGTCATGGGTCTGGTAGGTCGAGACCACGGCCTTGCTGGTGACCAGCGTCTTCTGGCCGTTCTGGACCGAGTACCAAACGAGCTTGTTGAAATCGAGCGGCGACAGCGCGGCGGTGACGTCCAGCAGGCCGTGGCCGTAGACCGCGTCGACGCCGGGAGCGCCGAGGTCCTTGGCCGAGTTCAGGACGATGTTGGCGGTCTCCACCGGGGCGTTCACCAGCCAGGGCCAGCGGTCATGGATCAGCGCGATCGTGCCGGCGACCTGGGGGGCCGCGAACGAGGTGCCGATCTGGCGGGTCACGCCGCCGTGGCCGTCGTCGACCAGGATCAGCTCGCCGGGCGCCACCATGAAGTGGTTCATCAGCTTGTCGCCCATGCAGATGCCCAGGAGCGGCGTCAGGCAGGCGTTGCCCGGACGGTTGGAGAAGTTCGAGATATTGCCCTCGACGTCCACCGAACCGACCACGATGAAGGCGGGGTTCAGGAGGCTCCAGCCGACGTTGTTGGTCTGGGTCACGCCCTCGTTGCCGGCGGCCATGACGAAGACGGTGTTCTTCAGCGTCAGGGTGACGGAGAGGCTCGAGAAGACGCCGTTCCATCCCTGGTCGAAGGTCGTGCCAGGGACGCCCAGCGACATGTTCACCACGCCAGCGCCTTCGGCCTTTAGCCGTTGCACGCCGGTGGTGATGTCCGCCCAGTTGGCGGTGCCGGTGCCGTCGAAGGGATTGTAGGCGACGACCGTGGAGTGCGGCGCGATGCCCATGACCCCGGCGCCGTCCTGGGCGCCGACGATCAGGCTGGCCACCGCCGCGCCGTGGCCGTTGGTGAAGGTCGAGATGCCGTCCGCACGCACGACGCTCTTTTCCAGCGTCTGGTCGCCGACCACCGTCTGGTCGAGCAGGCCGATCGTCGGGCCCTTGCTGCCGGCCACGCCGCCCTGCGCCTGGCTGAGCGCGGGGTTCCAGTTGATCGTCTTCATCCAGTGATCGACGTGGTCGGTCCCGGAGAAGTTCATCAGCCCATCGTACCATTCCAGGAAGAAGATCGCCCGGTCGGTCTCGTCGAGGCTGGCCAGCGAGTTCGGATCGGCCAGGTTGATGCCGTAGCGGGCGAGGATCGGGGCCGCGAAGCCCTCGTCGAAGCTCTTGCCCGTCTTGGCGGTGACCGCCGCGCCCCAGAAGTCGCGCGAGCTGTTGACCATGGCCTGCAGCTGGCCGGCCACGGGCTGGTAGCCGTTCGTCGGGGCCGCGGCCCAGGCCGAGGCGATGGAGTCCCAGTTCGAGCCCTGGGTTGTCCAGAAGTCGCCGACTTTGAGGTAGTCCGGCCCACCCTTGCCGAGCGCCGGATTGTCGACGCCCCAGAAGGACTTCAGGTCGCCGTAAAAGGCGCCCGTGTCGCCCCAGAACGGCCGCAGGTTCCCCCAGAAGGGTCGCAGGTTGCCGTAGAAGGGGCGCAGGTTCCCGTAGAAGGGCTGCAGGTTCCCATAGAAGGGTTTGATGTTGCCGTAGAACGGCTTCACCGGCCCCGGCGCGGCGGCCTTGGGCGCCAACGTGGTGCTCGTCGTCGCATTCTCCGCCATCGCGGGCAGCGCGATCAAAGAGACGGAAGCGAGCGCGGCCAGGCGAAGGCCCAGGTTGCGGCGGCGGTGCAGACTGCGAGACATTCGATCCCCCTTGGGCCGAGTTCGTTTCGGCCGTGTCTGGAAGATCGCGGATATTCCTTAAAAATGCCGAAATAGACCTAGTAAACGTGCGTAAACCATAGCGTATAGCGAAGTTAAAACCGATTAACTATCGCAATTTACTCTAATCTATACAAAATAGATCGGAGACATGTTCTTTATAGTTGAGTATTAAGCCAATGGTGATGTGCCTATAGTCTATGACGAAGACTGAATCTCTTGTGTGGGTTGTGATCCTGGGTCTGCACGGAAAGGTTGCCAAAGCGGCTTTCGGACGGGTTCCTGTTAAGGAGTCTGGCCCGCGCCCAGTCGCCTTCGAG
>Ga0307510_10002632_pt1 | contig 20492 bp, 23 predicted proteins | sample 12_EM_MG_FD_207224 | JGI IMG/M metagenome (GOLD analysis project Ga0307510, IMG submission 207224) | Populus trichocarpa ectomycorrhiza microbial communities from riparian zone in the Pacific Northwest, United States - 12_EM | ecosystem: Host-associated > Plants > Roots > Unclassified | place... | reverse complement strand
CGGCCCGGGCGGGGTTAGCGTCTGCCTGGCCATTCCGGATATAGGAATCTGGATGGGGAGGCTGGCGGTGAAGGACCGCATTAAATTCCTGCATGTCGGGGGAATGAATATTTGGGATGAAGAGTTCGCTGTCAATGAACTAGCGAGTCGAGTACCGAGCGCGACATAGGGAATTATAGTAACCACCTGCCTTCAGAAATCCGGAGGGTTTGTTGCGAGCCTTTCAGGCTATGAGACCCGATTCCTGAGCAGACCTTGCTGGCATCATTCATGGGGTTCTCCTTGATCTCAGGATTGAAAGGGATTCCACCTGGGGTAACATGGAGGGAAACAGATACCAACGGTGGCACGGGCCTCATCAACGCTCTCTCTGCGGGCTCTCTAAAACCTGTTAGTCAGCTCAGGAGTCTGACCACCCTGGATATGTCAGGAAATTCTGATCCTATCCTCCTCTTCCACCGTTTTAGTGTGTTTCTAGGATAGCTCATGAACAATGGGGAAGCTCTAGGGAAACAAGTGCCCTATTGGTCAGATGTTCGTACCTTTGAAGTGGTTGCTGCGATTGAAGGTGTGGAATGAAGAAGGGGGGGCATAAGACCCACAAGACTGGAGTGAGTGCGCCTCATCTAAAGGAGAAAGACATCATAGCTCAATTCCGCATTACTAAAAAAAGACATGAGTAATGTCCACGCCGACTACTGGGGCTCACAACACACGAAAACACTGCGTACTCGTCACTTATTGGAACCAACAGACCCATGGTGCCAAGGTATATCTGCCCCACGTATAGTAAATCAAATTCAGTATCAGAATATTGCTGCCTGTGTCAGCTATACCGACAAAAGTTCTCTAGTTGTTTCCTTGGATGAATAATCCGCGAGTGCAGGCGGTGGAGTTGCATCTCACCTCTTAGTCTTTCCAGGGAAGGTGTGTTCTCAATGGCTTGTATTTCTAGCAATTTATGGAACTTTCCATGCTGAGACCTCGGCCTCAACTGCTTGGATTTTGCTCGCTGGGATGTGGCAGATTGTGACTGGTGTTGTCATTGAGGTTGGGGTGTTAGAGTTCAGACAATCCTTGGGCGGGGGTAGAATTGTCTCCTCTTGCAATGGGTGGTGATAATGTGGGTGCAGTGTTGTGGTTTTTCGTTGTGGGATTTCCAATTTTCCCTACGGCGTGTACAGTAGTTCGCACTTTCACCGCTCTAGTTTTATTCTTAGAATCTCTACTCTTGGGTCTCGGGAGGGTCACTTGGAAGCGCAGGATTCTCCTGAGGGGACGTCTCTCGAATCTGTCCTTAATGATTAGTTAGAGCTCACGCTTAATGAACGATACATCTGCGCAATCCCACATTCTCGGCCAACCTATGATCTAGAGCGACGAGATAGGTCTTTCCAGGAATGATCCTGCCAATGATCATTCCACCATAATTCGGCTTCACTTAACCCTTTCCCCAAGAGAGTTTTCGCTACCCCTCTCATAAACAAACCCAACCTTTATCAAGGAAAAGAAAAAAGGAATCCCACCAATCCATTGCTGGTTGGTAGGGTAGCGACAGAAGGGAGTTTGAGACATTAAGTCTTCACAAGTCAGAAATTTTTGAGCGCTGCCGGAGTGCCCAGCGCTAAAGTGAGCCTGAGACAGCCAAAAGGCATCCTTAGGGCCTCCTTAACTAACGAGAATCATCAGCAGTGTCATGGAAAGAGCAGTTGGGCTCATCTGGGGTGTGGATACCAGTCAAAGGTAAATGGTTGTCTCCAATGTGCATAGCAGGATCGTATTGGTGTTTATAATTTTCAACACATCTGGTCGCCAACCCTGGAGAAATTCCTCAATCTTTGGATTTGTTTCGACACCCCCGGAAGACATTCCTCCTCTTCCAACCGGTGTGATGTCCCCGGAAGGGAGTTCGGGATTTGAGGATCTGGCGGCATAAGTCAGAACTATATTTTATGGGGGCGACCGGAGCAGGTCTTCAGAGGGAGTTAGTACGATTTGAACAAGGCGATAAAGTAAAGGTTGTGGGGGGCCGAATAAGAGATTCGTTATTCGGGAAACGCAAAATGTAAACCTCCGGAGCTGGTTCTCTGGTCGAATTAGCTTTAGCACCACAACAATAACGAATCCAATCCAGGGTCCACTCCATGCCGGTGTTCCACCTGCTCTACGATATCTACCTAGTCTCTCAGTACTTACATAACTCGACACAAGTTTACTCCCGACACCTAGGAGGATTCGCACTTTCTTCAACCCATTCAAGGCCGTGTGGTAGCCGATATAGCCTACTACGGTGCCCCGTACTGAAGTATCACTTGGAGTAGCCAATGGTAAACAACTCAGCGAGTGACCGCCCATGAAGCCAAGGGCTCCCTCTGCAACAATACCGAATACCATCCAGTGATTTATCAAATTTTAGTATCCATACCTCTCTCCACTTCCTTTCCCAAGTAAGGTGAAAGTGGATATGCCCTCTGATCTCTGTTTCCTAAGTCAGGATGGGTCGTAATATCTGGTCTCAGGGCAAAAAAAACCAATAAGCTCGATGGCAGAAGGGTAATCTGCCAGGGCTTAGTTATTTTTTTCCGTCAGCGTTTGCTACATCTGCCCCATAGCGGGGAGTCAGCTTGGTAGCCTGCCTCTAAATTTTGTGGCTACCGGCCATTCCTCGCGGTCGGGCTCCCGAGATTTCATGACTATCATGTCCTGGCCTCCCAAGATTTTGAAAGCAAGAATGCGGACCCCCGGAGTTACTCTATCTTCCGCCTCTGTGCCAAAGATGCCCTTGGGCTTACCGGGAGTTATACCGGAAAAAGAATGGTCAGAATCTTAGTGTTATTCGACCTCACGGGTAAAGCGCTTCGACCACGGGACATTGCTTTTCCCAATGTTAGGATTAGTGTTGTATTTTCAACTTCACCATCCCACTGACTCCAAACTACAGAACTCAGTGCAGTCCACATCGGACAGACATTCATAATAGACACTGTTAATGGTTAACCATAGCGAGATACTTCGTTTGAAACTTGCTTTCAATACCCTCTGTTCAACATTGGTTGTCTCATATTCAAACGCCATCTTCCTCCCAGCTGTGCAAAACAGGCCAAAACGCCACAGGCCCTGTTAGGCATGCTCCAAATACCATAGTATTTCCACTTTTGTGGCATATTTCCTATGGTGTTTCTATAAATCGGGGCCATGTTCAGCAGAGGCAAATACCATGGTATCAGTGAAAATGAAAAAAAATTGGCCCCGCCCGGCAGGCACAATTTAGAAAAATTGGTGCTCAGCAACATCATAAATTCTTTCAGAATCTTATCTGGTTAGTGAATACCTTGCACCTGGCCTAAACCTCACCTGTTGATATTTCCGTCAACCCTCAGTCAACTAACTGACCCTATGCTTTCTTCATATTATCATATCATACTATGAATAGATAAAAAAAATTATCCCCATAAACGTCGATATGCCAAACATTTCACAAATATATTTAGTTTGCGCTTTATCATATGATACCCTGTGGTACATGAGGGAAAAAAATCACAATTTTAAATTATCACAATATTTTTAAAAGAAAATCACAGCTTTTGTAGCCACCGCGCAGTGCCCCAATTTGGATAGATTTAAATCATGAAAAAATGCAATAAAAGAGAAAAATCGCAACTTTTCTTGCTTGTCCTCTGTACTTTTTTAATCTAGTGCTTTCTAAAATGGCGTTGTAGTTTAGGGCAAACGGAGAAAAGTAAATATTCTAGTCTTGAATAGCAGGGCACAAGGGGCCGTTATAAAGTTATGGAACATTTATTCAAAGTTATTGAGAGCTAGATATATGCGCCTTCCGGTTCTAGTTAGCAGGTTCATGCCCTCTGTGATGCTTAGGGCTCTGTGGGAAATCAGATAGTATTCCGACCTTATGAGATTGCCTGAGAATCAAAAAAATACTGTCTAAAATACTAGGACTGCCAAACACACTTATTTTCAAAAATACCATAGTATGGTTCAAGAAGCCTATAGTGTGCACCAAACATTGTGCTCGAACAAGTGCTACTTGCGAGTTTTAAAATAACTGCGCATTAGCTAGGAATTGAACGTAAGTACCATTTGTCGAACGCCAAAGCGTCCCCCGTTTCAAAATGCTTGGTGCACAACTACAGACTTCTTGAACCATATTTTCACTTTAGCTTATAAACAATTTTCAAGAATACCATAGTATTTCCAGAATGGTACATAACAAACACGCCCTTAGCTATAAAACAACTATTCCCAACACCCACCGCACATCAAGCACGACCACTACAGGATCAACCACGAATTCCAGAAACCAGATATCAAACGCAGTACCAACACCATGCCTCAACAGAATATCCACAGTTCTACCTCAACCTACTTTGCCGCCACCACAGGGTATCCTCTCCCGGAAATTAACATCCCGAAACCTCAAACCCACGAGTGCCTCGGGCGCTATTGGCAATGCTGCAATTGTGGATCCCAGAATTACAAGGCTGATCGGGAATGCCCCACTTGTTATAAGATGAGGTGTGGGAGCTGTACCAACATCAGCTAATTTACCATAGAGCGCTTTTCTGGAGAACCGTGGTTATCCTATAGGGGGAGTGGAAAGAGGAGGACGATTTGGTGATGGGTGTACTGTGTACTCACTTTTCACTATGAGTATATATATATACTCGAGCATGTATTTTTACGTCAGAATTAAGCTATCATAGCTTTCTTCCCCTTCCTTTATCATCTAGCTGAATAATAAAAACCTAATATCTTATCTATAACTTCCCTCTACCGCACACCGCCGGCCAAAAGTCAGCCTGGGGAATGCACCAACTGAGTTTATACCCACATTATTAAAATTTAACCAATGAAATCGGGGAGTTGAGGACTCTCGAGTAGTTGTCCTCCAAGTCAGTCAGGCTAGGGTCCCATAAGGCCCTAGGAGGGTCTCCCTTTCGAAGTTTTATATATGATAGGACATATTTGCGTTGTCGAGTAAGAGGCGAGCAGTCAGGTTGACAAGTAATTGTTAGACTACTCTAATCGCCGCAATTCAAGAATCTACCAATATCAAAATGAATCTGCCAGACAGTTCGCACGACTGATTTGGCGAGGGAGACCAAAGCAAACAACCCTCCATTAGACAGCATCCATGGTTGAATCATGGCCTCTTCCCCTAGAGTACTACATCTCTAGCTACCCTAAACACTGAAAAAAGAGCACCAACCCTCCCCCAATAGCGAGGCTGGCCCCACAAAAGCAAATCTCATCTTCCCTCTGTTAGGATGCGGTTTGATTTCTTTCCTCCCTGTTCTTGGGATGGGTTTGGGTTGCCAGCAGCTTTCTAACTAAACAAATTCCTTCAGTAGAAGCCGAAATGAGTATACTAGTACACCGATTTTCCCCTAGCATAGATGCCAAAGATAGTAGGCACGATGGAGGGGAATCTCACTAATACCCAAGCCAGCAAAGAACCAGTCTACCGGGCATTTCTAGCACCTAGCTGCCTCTGCCCGCAGGGCATTGAACTCCGACTCCTTTAACGTTTAGGGGGGGTTTGGCACAACGGCAAATCACGATTCGCGCCAAACACTCCCTTAGTTAGGAGCATGCCTAAGAGGATACAGCCCGTGATTGAGGCCGGGGGACGGTGTACCAGGCATTGATTTCTACCAATCCAATTACTGCTTTTTTATCACCACCGTTGTAGTCACCTCAGCACGAAAGTCCAGAGTCCAGAACCCGAGTGCGCCCTCATGACCGCGCACAGACAGTGATGTCTGTCTCGCCAAGCCAAACCAAAAACCATTGAAACCCAGATGTGCTGACGCCTTCATCTCTCATACCAACCCACCACTAACCTACCAGGACAATGTTCGAAGAGCCCCAAACAAAACGGTAACCTCTCCTTCGTCTCCAACTCTGATCCACTATCTCTTAATTACTACACCGCTAACAAGCAATTGATCAATAGAATCCGTCGCGAAGACCTCTACTCCCCGCCCGAATCCCCCACTTCCACCGCCGGCTCCCGCCACTCACCACCACCACAGCAATCCTACCACCGCCTTGACTTACAATTCGAAGAAGTCGTTCATCCAATAACTGCCCCAGTCACACCTGCGCCCACGGAAGTAAATCCTGGCGATGCCTCTACCCCCAGGAACGACGAGTTCTCCTTCCCACTATTCAGCAGCACCACTACCACCATCCGGCTCCGCTCACCAACCCCACCTCCGGACCCTTATGCCCTCGCGCTAAAATCCCAATCCCGGCCGATAGGCTACTACATCCCAACCACTGCGCAACTCGCGCATTTAAAAGCCCGCGCAGCAGAGGTAGCCATCAGTGGGGAGAGTGTGCGCGCCGGCTCCCGTTCACTAAAGTACGCGGCTACAGGACGAGTACTGTTCGGTGAGGAGGTCGCTGGGGAAAAGAGGGGGAGGAAGCGACCAGGGAAGAAGAGGAGGATACACTTGCGGAAGATCTCGGCCAAGGAGAAGGTGTTGGAAGAGGCGAGGAGGAAGAGTATTGCAGGGTTGGAGAAGTATAAGGGGCTTACACCCGAGCAGCGGGAGGAAGTTGCAAAGGCAGAGAGGGCGAGGAAGAATCGGGAGAAGAAGATTAGGGAGAGAGATAAGAAGCGCGCTCTACGAGAGATGGAGAATGGGGGGGAGTGAAGGGAGATGATAAAGAAGGGTTTAGATTAAGTTAAACTACCGGTAACTTCTACAGTGACCTCCTGTGACTACCTAGCGTCTACTTAGGTAAATGCTCAAGTATAGGCTTAGCCTCCTCCGACTTCCAAAACTCCCCTGACGGAAAGCCAAACTTCGCAAAAGCACTCTCCTTCATCTCGACAGAGTAGCCCGGGTTCGTAGGAGTAACATAATAGCCCTCCTTAATAACACTCGGGTGCAAGAAGTGTTCATGCAGGTGATCCACATACTCCAACAACGACAGTTTCCCACTAACAACCACATAGTCAATCGTGCTCAAGTGCTGCGTATACTCGGGAAGCCCCACGCCTCCGGAGTGCGGGACGATAGGAACGCCGAATTTTTTCGCCATGAGCAGAACCGCCAAAACCTCGTTCACACCGCCCATCCTGCATGCGTCGATTTGGCAAACGTCAATTGCTTGGGCTTGCAGGAGCTGCTTGAAAATCACACGGTTTTGACACATCTCGCCGGTGGCGACGCCGATGGCGTGGGGTTTTAGGGCTTTTCGGATCGCGGCGTGGCCTAGGATGTCGTCCGGGGAGGTGGGCTCTTCGATAAACCTGGATCCGTTAGTATCATGCATTGATCTGTACAAAGGCAGGAGGGTATCCACCAAGGCTTGAATTCTGCGAGTCGGTCCATGTGGCTAATTGCCTCCGGAACGGACCAGACCTAGAAACAGTCAGTTTTGATTTCATTATCGACAGACTACGGGGGGACAATCCTGGTTCGCATCGACCATGAGGACGTTTCCCTTATCATATCCAATAACGTCACGGGCGATTCTTAGCCTCCTCCTATCCTCTTCCACGCTTCCTCCAACCTTAATCTTGAAATGTTTATATCCCTGCGCCAAGGTCTCATGCAGTAGACTCCTCATCTTATCCTCGCTGTATCCCAACCACCCTACTCCAAAGTTAGCCCGAAGCCCAATAGACTCGGCGAAAGGAGCATACCAGCAGAAGTAGTATACGCCGGCACCGCCCTATCCTTCAAAGCATCTTGGATCCTCCCTTCTTTCCCGCTCTCCCCCTCTCTCAACATGTCAACGGCCTCTTCAGGCGTAATCGCATCAGTAATGTACCTAAAATCAATACACCTAACAAACTCCTCAGGCGACATATCCGCCACCAATCTCCACAACGGCTTTCCAACCTCTTTGGACCAGAGATCCCAAAGCGCATTCACGACAGCGCCCAGGGCAAGGTGAATAACTCCCTTCTCAGGCCCGATCCAGCGCAACTGCGGATCGGATACCAGCCACCGCCACGTCTTGCCCATGTCCGCTGTCAGGCTCCCTAGCGAGCGATTGGCAATGCGCTGGGCCACTTGCTCGATCGCACGACAGACAATGTCGTTTCCGCGGCCGATGGTGAAGGTCATCCCGTGGCCGCTGTGGGCTCCGTCGGTTTTGAGGATGCAGTAGGCGGCTGAGTAGTCGACCGCTTCGTTCATGGCATCAGAGCCAGTTTTGTCGAGGGATGTCTGGAGGGTTTGGTCAGTTGGCTCTTTTCTTCTAGGAATTATGGGATATGAAGGAGGGGAACTAACCGGAAAGCGGACATCGCGAGATTCGTAGCCAATTATTTGCACCATTTTACAAGTAGCGATTGATGGTGAGGTCGCTCGCTGGTTGTCGCTGTTTTATTGTTCCAGGACGATTATTCTTTACTGGGCTATTATAAGTCTCCCACCCAGAGGGGCTACAACACCACCCCCACCAGGGTAAATGCCAATTATTTAAATCTCGGTCCACTCCTTCCGGGGAGCGCACACCCGAGAATGTGCACACCCCATCCCGCTTTGGGCTTCGGAGGAACTGCCCCGAGCACAATGACGTGTGAAGGATATGTGTGCCAGGTATGGCGCAAATCATCTAAAGCGTGTATCATACCAGCAGTGTTGCAAAATGTAATGCCTTATATAATCGGGGTCAAGGTACCTAATTATAACAAAATAATTTGTGAAGGCCTATCGTTCAAGTCTTGTAGTGACTTAGGTTTCTGAGTTCCTGTTTGTACGCTTCTGGTCTTCCTTTACACTGTTTTCCCCCATTATTCAGGCGTGAGAGTAAAATAGGCTGAAATGATCAAGGGAAAAAAGGCAAAAAAAAAGCAGCTCTCATAAGATTTGAACCGTAGACCTCCAAAAATCAGTTTATTATTATTAACCACCCTGACCCTGATTATATAAGGCATTTCCATTTTGCAACGCCGCTGGTATACCGGTACACGCTTTAGATGATTTGCACTATAATTAAAGCAGTCTCGTTTGTTGTACCGTGCCATCCAGCTGGGGGCTTTCCTTTTCTCTCTCACATGCATGGCAAGAGGTGGACACAACCCCAGACTATCATTACGGAAATGCTATGATACGACGGAAGCGGATGCTCACAAATCAGCTAAAGGTTTATCAGTTAAACGGAACACTACAATTATTTTTGGACGCAGTCAAAGCCTTAAACATTAATTATTTAGTAATTTTAATCGCATTTAACCTGTTGTAAAATAGCTTGATTGAAGAAAAGTAATCCGCCAACCACCGACCAGCCTGCGAGAAAGGAGCACTACGGACTTAGCAGTCACACCGGACAACCTGTCCTATCATAGAGAACACATCTCTAACATGACGCACTAGTGACATTCCCATCTCGGTAAACTATCCGTATACAAAAAGAATCCGATATGGTCATCCACCCGCAACCGGATCCTGAGAAGCCACATTTTCCAACATAACCTAAATTGTTTCTGCAGTGATATCTCATGGCCCAGACACGTGCCGATCCACAAAGCCGTCGGGCTTCCCGCTCGGATCTAGATATCCGAGGAGCCCATTCGAGATGGCTCCAATACCAGGAACCGGTCGTCCAAGGGTGTATGGCTGGGGAAGCAGGGTTCATGGAGACCCTCGCCCGCGTGGGTGGAGACCGCAGTGGACATGTCCCGGCGGACAGATTATGATAGCTGAGTGCTCACAATTCCGGCATCTTGGTTCTCACCCGCTTCCACCTACCCCCACCTGTTAGATCCCCAGTGGCCGCTATAGATCTGGCGGGTGATTTTCCGTGATTGCATTTGTGCTCCACTCAGATGCAGCTCCATCCGTTGCCTCTTTAGCCCGATTGGACACCACCCGTCATACATTTGGTATATGATATATCACAACTTTTAGGCTACCGTCTGTGACTTTATGCTAGGCCTAAATCACTTCCTGGCAGACGCCTCCCAGCCTCCGATCTCAAGTCTCTCGACTTTTGCCATAACCTCGCTCTCCATGTCAGAGACATACTTGTCCAGCTTACATCTAATCTCCCTCCCAAGAGGGTTGTCCTCCGCGGATACTATCCGCAATGCGAGAAGCGCAGCGTTTGTTGAACTATTGATCGCTACAGTAGCTAAGTTACTGGGACCCCTCTCTATCGTGGGTATTAGCAAGGAGCGATAAAGAACAAGAAAATATTACTGACTAGCATCTGAACGATACTGTGCAAACTGTCTACGCCATCTAGGGTGCTTCCTTTGGCCGGAACCCCGATTACAGGAAGAGTAACCATGGCGGCGGCCATCCCAGGGAGATGCGCAGCTCCCCCTGCACTGGCAATGATAGCCTTTAGACCGCGGACTCTCGCATTTTTTGCGAAGGTGGCCATCCTGTCTGGGGCTCGGTGCGCAGAGACGACGGTAACCTCAAACTCAACTCCGAACTTCTTGAGTCTCGGCACCAGCCTTCATCACCGGAAGATCAGAGTCTGAGTCCATGATAATCGAGATAATAGGATTCGTAGATGAGGGGGCTTTGGGGGGATACGAGTAAGCAGTAGCAAAGGACGCCTTGGCTTGTTCAGCTAGACTCATCTTGTCTGCATCTGCTGCATTAATAAGTGGTTGGATCTGATTCTCAGCTTCTGCCATCAACCCTGCCACAACAGTAATGTGCCCTTTTTAGCCTCGCCCTTTCCATACTGGTGGACGGTCGCTCCTTTAACCTCTAGAGCTTTGCGGGCAACAGTCTTGTTGGAGGGGCCAACAAGGTTGAGCATTATGGCATGTGTTGAAGGTGTAGCTAGCGAGGTTGATTGGGCAGGGAGGGGTAGATCAAGAATAGCACGAAGGTGGGCTTCATACCGCGAAGTGGGACATGCTTCGATGGTGTAGTGGCCCGAGTTATGCGGCCGGGGGGCGAGCTAATTGACGAGAGGTTCCCCTAGCCCCCCATGTCAATACGAGCTTTGCCCCAAACGGCAGCCTACCATCCTCCAACAAGAACATCTCGACGCCAAAGACACCGGCACCCCAAAGGCTCCCTACAGCCTTCTCCGCAAGTTCTCTTGCTTTCTCCCCAATCACTGCCGAGACTGCTGCTGGTGCGTATGCAAGTTTGCAAATGTTCTCTTCGTGGACCGCCTCTACGGTTGGATGGCTCCTGACCACCATAACTGCAAGCTCTTTGGAAAACGATGCCCATTTCTCAGCATATAGTGGTCTGACCTTCAATACCTCTAATGTAGGTGGGATTGACTCAGGGTCAGAGACCACATAGTCCCCCCCGTCCATCGTAGGCCAGCGTTCGTGATTTGGGCATGTAAGGATAACCAAAATTTCGGCCGATATTCTCCAAATGAGCCGAAGTGTTTGATTCGACTAATAAGGATTCAGCGGTAGCTACACAGCTGGAAGCTAGATGAGATTTCTGCACATATTTGCCCTGAATAGTGCGGATTGTCTTCCATGAAGGTTGAACCTAGGTGTCGTATGAGACCGAATGAGTGATGATACCCAATTGTTTTGTTTTTTTATCATTTCTCCGCAGAGTGGGTGCTAGGTGATTTACCTCTGCTTTGGAAGATGCTTCTAGTTCCTCCAGAACCTCGGTGTCCGCATGTTCAATCTCAACAGTTAAAACGTCACATTCCTCAGCCAGCTTCAGAATAGCTTTAGGGCCGGAAAATGAGCCGTCTATATGTGCGCGGAGAGCGTTGATTTGCTTTGCGGGTGATTTGGGGGCATCTAAGACAATTTTTTAGAGGTTGAGGCGGTGAGCTGCTTCAACGAGCATTCGACCAAGCTGTGCAATATGTTAGCTACCGGTTAATTCGGTGATAAAGGAGGAGAAATATTATAAACAACCTGGCCACCCCCGAGAATCCCAACAATGCGTGAATCCATTATGCGAGGCGTGATTGGCGATGCCTATTTGTTGGGTATGCAGGTAGTGGTAAGGGAGTCGGTGAAACGTGGCCGAAGGTGGGGTTCGACCATTTTTATTTAGGCCCTGTTCTGCGCGTCACAATATAAAAATATGCCATATTTCTGAAAACAGCATACTTCTTTATAGAGAGCAAAAGACGAATAAAAACAAATTTTAAATCATAGAGAGATAGCTACCTTCCCAAGGTAAAAGAAGGAATTATTTTATTTTTATTTTTTATTTTCTATTCTTACTTTTATATATTTATTATTTTTATTATTTTTATTTTTATTTTCATATTTCTTTCTTTGCCAACCCCACTCCCATTCGCTTCTGCTACCCGCCAATCGCCAACCTTTAAGGTCTAGAGTCGGATTCTACCACCTCGTAGCAGGATTGTTAAACCCCACAGCCCTATTGATGAGGGCTAAGTTCTTCAATCTCCCAGTTCCCATAGCGCAGGAGGTTTTTAATTCTCCTGCCCTACATGACGGATCGTTCAATAATAACTGATTTCCAGCATGGATTGAACTCCTGAGCTCCCGCTAAGTGCACAGGAGTGTTAACCACTGCGCCAGCTAGGTATTTCATGAAAGGTAAACTTGGGAACTAATATTTATCCTACTGGAAGCCCAATTTCGGGATTTTAATGGGTGGGTAGTGTGTCTCTTCCCAAGTTACTAGTAGATTTCAATGGAGGTGTTTCTTACTCCTTAGGTGTTTAATGAGAGATTCTCGGTGGTTTAAAACAGAATCAGTGCTTTGCGCGCTTGTTGCTCTGGTACGATACGGCTAGCAAAGCCCCACTCAAGACCTCAAGCCTCCCTACTTGCTCCCATGTGTTATCTCACTATAGTCTTCTGCTCGTTCTAGTGTTTTGTGGAGGTTTTCTTTTCTTCCCTTTTCTCTTCCTCCTCTTTCTTGCTTGCATTCCACCCGGCTTTCTAGGGATGCCTCATTTCTGCCGCGCGTGGGGGGTTCGCTCCCAGCAAGCAAGTAAGCATTGTGGTATAGATTAGATCGTATTTTGAGATAGAACATTTAGATACGACGTACAGTACATATTAGAAACCCCCTTTGCTTCCCAATTCAATGAGGAATGAAGGCAACCAGAGAGAGAACGGTCTCTCAGGCAGAAGGAAAGCAAAAGAGGGGGAAAGCACCTTCCTATATAGGATTTTCAAAGGAGGCTGAATCCTATGATCGGGAGCACGTATGACCATGAGAAAACCCACGGATTTACTGGCATTTGGACGTCATTCTCCTAGGAAACGAGTTTCAGGTGGGGAGGTTGGGGTGTGGATGAGGAAGGGTGGTAAACCCAGAGTTGCGACAGGCAGTCTACCTATTGAGAGCTCTTCTCCCCAGAGGGGGTCAGTAGGAGGGCTCTCAGATCTCGTGCTCCATTTTCTCACCTAGCCGTAGACCCAAATATATACCCAAGCGACCTCAGTCTTAGACCCGCTTTCAGAGAATTCCTCACTATACAAGAGATCCTAATGCTAAAACATAAACCGGGGCCTCCAGATCGTAATTCCCATCAACTCCTTAGCCCATCCCGTCCATTTATAAAATACAATCCGGACCACAATCTTGTTGTTGGTTTCCAAGACCAGCAGGACACCCGAGGAGAAAAAAGAAGACCCAAAACCGCCAGCCAACAAGCACTGCTACCATAAGTTCGATATAAAAACGAGCTCGTTGTGTGGCTGTGACTTTGGTGGAGACGAAGTCCCAAAGAATAGATAGTAAAGTGTGGCAGTTTAATTGGTCTTTTAGGCCCGCGCGCGCCCGGTGTTTTGCTCTGTGTGCGATTAATTCCGGGCACCATGCTGGATCTTCAAGTCAATCACACCCTATCACCCGGGCCCTAGGGGTCGGGGAAAGATCGGGGCCAATATACAGTTTTCCAGTAGACTGCACATCAAGTCCAGCTTCAGGTCTCAAAGGAGAACAGACAGCTAGCTAGCAATAGAAACTCCTACGTGAAACGTTATCCGTCGGCACCTTACCTTAAAGCTCTAATTTACCGTGGGAGGCCACCGGTTTTCTACCATATTGTGACCCGCCGCACCTTCCGGCCACCCTAATACCCTAAAATTTAGTCATAAGATTCACAGGAGATAGGTGCCCAGGGTGGTAAGAGAGAGTTGCACTCAAGACAGAGAAACCCCGTTAGGGATAAAAATAAAAGATTGTTGATGGGGAGAAGGGAGTGAGGAATGGGAAAGCAGTTGCTCTTTCATAGGGTTTGAGGCCAGTAGAATAATGCAAGAAAATTAATAAAGATTGAAAATACCATGAAACTATCCCCTGCAGTGTTGATAGTGCCGAATTTCCCTACATAGTACTAAAGAGGCACTAGTGAAATTAGCGTATTCCATTGATTGGCAGATTCAACCCCATAGAGGTTGTAAAGCTATCACATGACTCTGGATGTTGGCTGGTAAACATCAATGGGTGCATTACCTTACAGCTAAGGCTAACATCACTCTCATATCAAGTTTAGTGCTCTTGTTGATGATAAAAGATCTGCATCATGCCTTGACTTGAAATGTTTTTGATACCGGTATCACTCGATTGACATATCTAGAAAAGTGGGAAGCTAGTTTTCTAGTTTGTGTTTTAGCGCGATGTAGGGAAATTCGGCACTACCAACACAGCAGGGGGTAGCGTAAATTATAAACCGAGTAGGTAGAGTTTGACAAAAATTCAAACATGCCGTCTAAACGGAGCAAAATAGCGGGCCTTACCCCTAATGAGCGGGGAACATTGAAGGTGGGTTTTGGTAAACAACAAAACGAGGGAAATCATACCTAACAAGTGTAAGGGCCGTTTGGCTTGCATGACTTGAGATAGCCCTGATTGGCCATCACGATGTGTAAACAGCCTTCTGCCAAACGCACCTGCAATTTTCAAACCCCCTAATCACAATTTGGGGTTAACTTTATGAAAAAATAATTACACCTTCAAACCACATTTCCCAAATCACAACTCGGAGACACTACCAGGCCAAGCACCATCAACACCCCAAATCATGATTTGAGATAGTAAGCAGCTCAAATCATGGTGTGCCAAACACTCCATGGAAAAGAAGAGACCCCTGTGGCAGAGAATAGACAGCCCCAGGACCTATTATATTTTGATATAATTTACTCCTATCTCTTCCGGATATATTTTTAGTCCATAGGAAAACTAAGTTGCAAGCAACCACTACCATTACTATTGTTCCCTCATTGGAACTGATCACTTCATTTAGCTCATATTTCTGCGCCACCAACGCTCAAGGACGCTAATAAAGTCGGGCAATCATTCAACTTGGAAATTTCACTCGATGCCAAAATAGGCCTATGATAAGAGGTAGATCGTGCCAGGAAACAAAAACAATAGTTAGTATCACAAAGCAATTACTACTCTACTCAAGGGAATATATAGGCAATGAGGGCAATATAGTAGAGCCCACAATGGGGTGAGCCCTAGAAGATAGCTATCCCAGGCTAATAAAATATTCACCATGAATTTTACTTGGGCTAGCGGAATAGAAGAAACGAATCTCCAACAGAGGTATTACTCCGAAACAGTAAAAAGCCAGAAGACAATCTTGCCCTGTTTTTCTGAAGACAATCATATGAAATCACTCCTCCAGTTCCAGAACCACCCAAAGGGCTTCCTAAGTTAACCGGCCCCAATTATCAAAGAAACGGAGAAAATAAAAGAAAACAAGGGATACTCAATGCTAGACCGCCGCACTGGAACTATGAAGGTGAAGCAACCATCCAGCGGCAGACTTTAGAGCTCAGAGTCGGTGCAAGCCAGAGAGTGCGCCGCCAAGTCACCCGGAAAAGCTTCGAACATCGTCATATTGCTTTGATAGGAAACTGCCCTACAAGACCCCCACATTCGACCTACTCAAATATTCGAGTTGATCTTCACTCACGCGGATACCTGTAACCTGTAATGTTACACTACATAGAACAAGTGCACATTCAGCCAGCTCACATCGATATTTCAAACATCAGCAGCATCGAAAAATCCTCAAACATGATTCCCATTTGCAGTTGAGATTCAAACTCCCAATTGTGAATCAAGATCCAGCTCTCATTATGCAAGCCACACATCACAATCTATCACTCACGGGCATATGCGATGCCATCCCGACAAAAAAGCGCCTCCCTACATCCCCCGCCAGCGAATTCACTGGATCCCATACTACTCAAGTAGCCATCTGCCCCAGAGCCTACACTCCAACACCCAACAAAGTCCGTCAAAGCCCCTGCTCTGCATCTCCGAGACATCAACCCCGCTTTACACGCCTCCCGCTGCATACCGGGCAAGCCGATTAAGCAGAGTTTAAATCATCACTCCTCTCGCTCCACTCTATACTATCCACTCAGGCAAGAGGGTTCGTCATATCATCGTATTCCGCCGACACCCCCACAACGGCTGCCACCAACGACACTCACCGCAGGACATAAACTCTGGAAACCAATGAGCTTCCCGGTGTGGGGGTATTGTAAACTGACGGCTTCCCTGATACAGCACCTCGGTTAGGTAGCATCTGCAAGCCTCACGCCGCTCGTTCGCCCGTCACTCCTTAGGCGAAAGTTCACCTTAACGTTGGCTTGATTGGCGAATTCATCACGTTTTTCTGGCTGGCTGGATGGCCGACCGGCCCACCGCCTAGTCTACAGTGTTGCTAAACCACTACAACAGCTTAGAAACGATCCTAGGTTTCGTCCTGATTCTATCCACCGTGAGCGCATTTTCTGCGTAGAGCCTCGGGTCGCTCTGGCAGTCTGTTATCCTTTACTTCTTTTCTTTTTCTTGAAGGAACCCACAGAGAGCTGTGCGCATCGCGCTTATTCTGTTAGGACATGAAACCGGTTAGTTCCTGACATCAGAATCTCAGAAAGACATAGCCGACTTACAGTACAGTGCTCTCCACCTTCACCGTAGATAGTGATGTATGAAATCCCGTCTGATATCCCGGGAATGGTAGGAAATGAGTTATTTGGGAGTTGGCTGTACCATTCATTCACCAGTCGCCGTGCCCTGACTGCTCTAAGTGAGGAGCAATCAGAGCCCAATACGCTGTACCGCACTGTATTGCGCAATATTATATAATGCAACGAAACGATCTATTGAGCACATTCCCCCTCGCGGCAGATGAAGAAGAAAAAGCCTTTCTCTTCCTCTCTCTGCAAATGAGACATAAACACGCGCAAGCCCAACGACGGTCGGAATACCGACCGGCCCCTCTGTCTCCGGTGGATCCCCCCTCCTCCGCCCCTGATGGCCCCCCGTGGAGCGGAGGGAAGAGAGGAGAGAGGAGGGGGGGGGAAGGACCCGCAATTACTCTCCGGCAAACTCTCCATCAAAGCCGACGGCAGATCAGGCTTCGGCCCGTCCGGGTATGGCGGAACGAACCGGGCAAGATTCCCTGAACGAATCCGCCAGACAAACAAGCCAGCCAGCCAGATCTAGAGTGTTAACCAGGTACACGGTCCGGATGACTAGCAACTGTAAGCACTTGTGGAGAGTACCATAATTTGCCCTGTCCCCTTCTTCCTCCCCCTTCCATTCCTAATCCTGGAATCGAAGTTCTAGAATGTTGCACTTGACTTGATCCGCACCTATTCGCCAATCACGATTGATCGCCGTCAGGAAACATCTGCCAAGCCCGCCCTTGTACCGTACACGAGTACAGCCAGGACTATTAACGCCAGTCCCAGTTCATTGCTGAAGATGCGATGGCCTGATGAAACTCTCGTCATCTTCCGAAACGAGGCGAAAACGAGAACGAGCGAGACGAAAGAAGAAGAAAAAAATAAAAGGCTTTTCAACTGCGATTTAAAAAAATTAAAAAAATCCCCTTCTCAACCCCCTTCTAGAACAATACTAGTATCCCCGATCCGCCCCATTCCCAGCAACGGAGGAAGGATGCCCCACCAGGATAAACCACAGCGGACTTACCAATCTATGTAATCCAAGAACGCGATTAGCTGAGTATTCTGCAGAGTCAGGGCTAGCGATAATTCAGAGGATCAAAAACCAGAGATTGAAAAAAACATCCGATAATGGGAACCGGGGGGAAACCCGATGACGATACACTACAGCATCATCTTACAATCACTCGAACCCCCAGTGTCTCGTAAACTGGGGCTGTGGTCTCAGAGTATGGTATTTCTTTGAAATTTCCACCACGTTTACTGAATGTATACGTGTTGCCATCATCCTATTGTTACCTATCAAAAAACAACTGAAAGACCACAGGGAGTGACAAGAAAGACTTCTCGGTACTTGTGAGCCATAGGTTTAATCCACTCCTGTGGCGGCTCCATGAAATCCCTTATTTTCCGGAGCTCTAGGATAGATGATGACGGGTTGACCGAAACCTCTTACTGAAGCAGTTTCTGGGCTAGGATTCACCATAAAGATTCTTGCCTATAGTCTTGGTCAGTTGACAAATTCTATAGATGTTTCCCCCGTTGCTATGGGACTTGCTCAGTTACTTTTGATAGGTGACCATGGTATATATCATCTTACAACGGGATATCGTATTTCTCCAAGGGTGTATCTGGATCGGAGGGCCCCGAGAACCTCTAAAAGAGATGAAATGAAAAGGAAAAAAGCAAGTCGAAACTAGTGTTAAGTTACGGGAACAATATACAAGAGAAAAAGGGAGAGAGAGGAAAAAGTAAAAATCGAAAGAATCAAGGACCTGGTGTAGGGAAAATGAGAATCATGAAGTGACCTTGCTTTTTCACCCTCCCTCTCTTTTCTCCTGTTGAGTCATGTTTTTTTTTCTGTTGTTGCTAGGCTATTGCTGTGTTTGTCCGTGTGATCCTGTACGGTACATATAGATTACATAGTAGTGTACACGGGTTAGCCATATAACACAGTTTGTGATATATTGTGACGGGTTTCGTCGAATCAGAATGGCAGGAATGCGCTCCACAGAAGAAAAACGTAACTAAAGTAGAGACTACTTCCACGGAACAATCAAGATAGTCACGATACAAGAAGGATATCAAGGATAGATCAGACGGCACCAACACCGCTAGTGTACAAGATTTGATAATGGATGCTTGGAACAGCCGTTAGGGGAAATGTGGGGGGAAGCAAAGAAGTTATTAAAATCCCCACGTCAAGATTACGAGCCCTCCGGAGATGCCACACCGGTGCAAACTTTGGTAAAGTATTGGAATGCGGACCGCGCGGGACGGCCGCCCAAAGTAGAGTACAAAGCGGGGGCGGGGGAAGCAGAGACTGGGGTGGGAGAGCAAGAATGTCCGTCTACAGTCATACATGGCCTTGAAACAGTGCTACACCTCGTAGAACCTGGGATTCCGCCCAGTCGGGTTATGAAAGGAATCCCTAATACTGACAAGACAGTCAAGATCTGTGGATGACAGAAACCCCCATGTGGGATGATGATGATTTTCAAGCCTCGCCATCCTCAAATAACGTGCCCGGAAAATGGCAAGGAGCCCCAGGAATTTGACTCGAGTGTTAAAAAGGACAAAAGTTAAGGATAGTGGCGGTGAACCACGATAGAAAAAGAAAAATAAACTAGGAGATCACCGGTAGCGTATCTCCAATTATCACTCGCAACATCCGACATTGACTAAGGGAAATTCATACCCTACCTCCTCCTAATCATCCTCCCCGTCAGGTGAACCAAAGGCATTAACCTTAGGATAAGGCAATTGGTCAATTGCTGGAAATAGAGCTCACATCGTCCCAGAGCGATCATATTCCCGCCAATTAAGGATATCTCGGCAAGCCTTCGGTGCGAGAGACTTTGGAGACTTTCTCACAATCCAGGCCGACCACGCGTCGACTTGCCTCGGACTACCCCACAAAGTCCTGAACTGGCAATCGGAGTCAAGAAAAAATTCTGAGGCCCCTTGCACGAGAATTGAACAAAACTACTTCCCTACAGCACGTACTCCGAGATGTGGGTCCGTTACCCTTCTCTCTTCCAAAAAAAAAAAAAAAAGCGACCCGTCGCAAGAAAAGCAACAGTGACGTGATGTTTGAGAAAACTTCGCCAAAGAGAAGAATTCTTCACAGGGTCCGAGCTTTGGACCAGAGCATGGCTTCGTGGTACTCGAGTACAGGAGGTGACTGTTGGGAGGACCTTAACATGAGGCAAATGAGGCTCTGGGACCAACCAGATCCCTAGGATCTGACTTGGGATGTGAAGTGGCAAAGCGCCCAATAACCCCCCTATCTGAACTAATTCCATCAATACAAAAAGCACGTGGGCTTGTTTCGCCTTTTTTTTTGCTTGTGATTCTTGTCAAAGTCCTTGATCCCTCACCTCGTATGATCCAGTACAGCCACCGTGCGGCAATTCCGATACCCTTACCAGCTACTATAACAGAAATCTAACATTCCATCCATTTAGCCTAAATATGTCAGCCAAGTGCTACATTTAGTAAGTTGTGTTTCCTATCATCAATTAAACATCTTCCCTACAACCCCCGACGTCGGACAACTCATGACACCGAATACCGCCGCCTGTGACCAAGTTCCGCCCGAAATTCTGTACCAGTAAATGAGCAACTAGGCAAGGGG
>Ga0307510_10002631_pt1 | contig 20494 bp, 17 predicted proteins | sample 12_EM_MG_FD_207224 | JGI IMG/M metagenome (GOLD analysis project Ga0307510, IMG submission 207224) | Populus trichocarpa ectomycorrhiza microbial communities from riparian zone in the Pacific Northwest, United States - 12_EM | ecosystem: Host-associated > Plants > Roots > Unclassified | place... | reverse complement strand
AGCTCGGCGCCAACGTGGCAGCCCAGACCAAGGATGGGAGGACTCCGCTGCATCGGGCATCCGAAGAGGGTTATGCGGCTCTGGTACAGCTCCTCATCGAGCACGGCGGCCTGGACGCGGTAGCCCAAAGCGAGTACAGGTCGACTCGGCTGCGTTTGCGCGTGGATCTGGCCCGGCGCCTCACCGAGCATGGCACCAACGCAGTAGCCCCTTCGCCCCAAATCTAGCAGCTAAACCCGATCTACATGACCCTTTCGATGAGGTTTGAACATACCATCTCACCAAGTCGAGCATTGCACTGACCATTAATTAACTGGGTCCCACTTGGTACATCCACTCGAATTTACTATTTATAGCGTATGCCATGAATTCAAATTTTGCAAGGACGCAAATCGATGCAGTTGGCATGTGACACAGGACCAGAGGTAGGCCGACACAAGCAAGTAGTTACATGTACCCCGAGTACTTAGGCAATGACAATACGACCTCATGTTTGATATTTGTACTCTATCATTTCTTCCTTGTCCGCCCCATAGCGCCAGAAAAATGTGGCTATGAATTCCGGGCACATTATCCGAAGATAATATTGGAATATTGGAATACTTGAAATAATAGGGGATTAAGTTAGGTGAAGGTGACATGGATAGCTACACCACTGTAGTGAGGAGATGAGTCATCTGCTGATGAACACGAATACCTCGACTCGATGAGCATACGTGATTACGGGGTCTCCAAGTCCCTAGGCTTGCTCTTGTCACAGGCAGCATTACCTCTGCGCACGTTCACCGCCGAGCTGCCAACTTCGCTCACCGTCGACACGCTCGCACGAAATGTGGGTGTGGTGTCATGTGTATAGGATGGAGGTTACAAAGCGGACGGGAGTCGTGGACTTTCCGTGGTTGACGCCTAGTAAGTAACCGATGGACAGATTTCGAAGTTGGTTACAGAAGCGACGGGTTATGGAGCCTCACGCCTGTGTATGACGGACAGCGGCTATGAGCCAGCGCCGTTCTGGAACTGAGGTGGGGGAGGCTCCACACCATACGGTGTTTTCTGCGAGAGCGCTCAGGGCGGGGGCACATTTCCGAGTCGTGGTACTGTATTATTAGATCCCAAGCTGAGAAACATACATCCATGCACCTTGTCATGTCTGTCCACTGGCGGAAGCTGACATAGCGAGTGCTCGCTGCGCATGGTCATCGTTCACTGCTGTAAGCATTGGGCGCCGCTGGCACCGGCGTCCACAGCACAAGTCCACTTCCTGGATCCGTCCAAAGTCAAGAGTAGGGATGACCAGATTAGTACTTTTTGTTACTGAGTGTCAATCATGATGCTGGGCGTTCACAACAGGATCATCAAATGCCACTTATGAGCGGCGGGAATCGCCGAGGGGATCGCCGACGAAGATCGGCAGCTTTTATCTCCGCTGCCACGCGATCAACCATTTTACAGAAGTGCCATCCAATGAGTCCGTGTTGTCATAACTGGTCGTTACAAATGAAAAAGGCCCCCCGTAAAAAGTAGAAAGGATAAAGAGAAAAAAAAGGGAAAGAGTTACTGACAGGGTGTGGGGCACGACTCCTTTTTTTTTTTTTGGAATTATTTATTTATACTCAACTGTCCTAGGACAACAAGAGTCGTGCTACAAAAATAGCGACAATGTAGTGTACGGGGAATGAGGATGGATTAGCATAAATCGGGGGAGCGAGACGCTTGAGATAAAGGTATTAGAGAACTGTAGACCCCTTACTTTGCTTTGTTGGAACACATAGTGTACACGACTAGCTAGGGAAAAGCTTCGACCATCGCGCGCGAGCAAAACAAAAACGGAAAAAGTGACAGAAAGAAAAAAAAAAAAAGGATGCGACTAGAGGTACACGAGGAATAGAGAACTGAGAATCCTATCCGATGATCCAACACATCATGATGCATTCAGGGGAAAAAAAGGAAAAGGGCAAAGCTAGCAAGCTCCGTGTAGGGGGAGTATCGCAGGAAGGGAAGGGAAGGGAATGCGCGTCTCTCCGTGTGTTCTCATGCCCATACGGCCTCAGCCCACCACCGCTTCTCGCCACCGCGCACGCCCCACTCGACGATCCCAGCCGTGCTCGCGACGTAAACCCACGCACCACGCGGATCGAAGCACGTCCCGGCCAAATCAAGGTGCGCAGGCGTCGCGACCGTTCCACTCATTGCCATCTCCACCACCTCGGCCTCATGCCCAACCGTCTCGAGCGCGCCAGCATGCACCGCAAGACGTCTCTGTCGCGGTGGCGGCGACGCGGCTCGCGAGGGCGCCCGCGAAGTGAGGCAGTCCGTCTCCGCTTCTGCCTCGCCTTCGTCGCCGTCGTCAGTCTCACCATCGACGTCCATCTCTGTGTCTGCACCTGCACCAGACTCCGCTACGTGAGAGCGCCGTCATGGGGACGTTGGTGCTGCGGTCGCCGATGCGATCATGGAAGTAATCCCGGATCCCGATGGGGATACCGAAGGCGCATTGGTGGTGAGAAGGACATCAAGGAATCTGGCGCACGCGCACGCGCAAGCGACGCTCGCGATCGCCGCCAGTCGGCCCTACAAGCGGCGCAGGGTTATACGAGTGATGATGAGGATAGTGCCCGTGGCCGAGCGGGTGTGTGTGTAGGGGGGGGGAACAGGGATGTAGGCGCGGCGGTAAGGGTGAGGACGCAGTAGTCCAGACATCGTCGTTTGTGGAAAGCGCGCGCACGTAGGGTTGTGCTTGGTGGTTTGGTAAAGGTGGTGGGGAAGATGGTGTCGACGTCGACGTCGGTCTTGGTGAGGATGATTGTGGAGGATCGTTGATCTCTCCGTGCTCGAAAGTCGTTGCATCAATAACATGTAACAGGAACGTATGCTATCGCCCACGTCCGCGCGTCAAATCTCGGTACCCCAGGATAAGATGAACGATGAGGGCGCACCTCAGTAAAGGTCATGACCTCTTTTCCACCGATCCCAGAATTGAACTTGACATTCCTTACTCCCCAGCCAGGTGCCCTATGTCCTGGCATCGTCCAGTCCCATGAGTCCTCGTACAACCACCCGCTGGAGGTGCCCATCGCTCTGTTCCCGCTCCTCGCCATACCTTCAGCTCCGCCAGGCGACTCCGGTCGGTGGTGAACACCTTCATCTGCTTGCGGGAGCGTGAGGAGGGCGGGTTGTTGATCGAGCCAGACAAGACGCCATCATACTGCCATAACCTTCTTGAGGCATGGGCCGGTGGGTTAGGAGTCGCGCGGTGATGTGTGTCTGGAGTGGACCGGTAGGTGTACTCGGCGTCCTGCCCGCCTGCAGCGAGGACGCGCTCGTCGGAATCGAGTATTTCGAGGGAGGCGATTGTGTTCGGGACATAGTTGAGAGACCAACAGCATTTGGGCCTGTCACGCAAAAACGATATGGTTCGTCAGCAGCTGGGGCATGACACGGAAGTATGAGGAGCGCTAGGATAAGTTCGGGGATACTGCGGAGAAAGTGGCGGCGACAGCGGGAGCCGTAAGAGCGATGACGAGTACAGGCACTGCCAACAGCACCAGTAGTTGGTGGACCATGCGAAGGTCTGGGCAAGTGTGCAATGCAATCCAAGGCCCGACTATTTGAGGAACAGCCACCTGAAATCTCGTCACCTGCGCTAGTTTGACTTTTTTCCTCTTTCGTCTGTTGCAATAGAGCCGACAAGAGGCGCGCGAGATGGACAAAAGAGGGAAGGGGGTTTTGTTGGCTGGCTGGTTGGGGCACGAAAGAGACTCACTGAACACTGAGGATGGATCGGTTATGTTACGCTCCATGATGCTCTGGTCTTGGACATAGTTTACCACGCCGCGCTCGTCAGGACATATGATGAGGCTCAGCAGTTGCCTAGAAATAGAAGCGTGGGCCTACAAAATCACAAAACGTCCAGAAGGCGGCCACGGCCGCGGTTTGGCATGGCAAGGCATCACTCATAGGCTTATCTTGCCATCGGGGGAGGTGTGCAGAGATGATACGCACACATGACATACCGTGGCTGGTTGGCGGACGATGTGCATCGGCTCTGGAATGGGGAGCGACGGGAGCGAGCCATAGTGGGACCGTGTTGGGACGCGGGAACGCATGTAGAGTGTTCTCTGGATGAGAACAGAAAATAAATAAATAAAGTGGAGGACGGGAACTAGTCTTGAAAGGGAAATGAGACGCGAAATGGGAGGTAAGTGATGAAATGGAGAGAAGCAGAAAAGGGAATGTATGGATGGGACGGGAAACCCAACGACTAAGGCCTAAGGCCCAAGGGTCTGCACCGAAAGTACAGTCAGTACACCAACCAGTTGAACCATCACCGGATAACTAACACTCGCCACAGCGGCCACACCGAAGCCTGACCAAACATTATCAAACATGGTTTCGTACACCGCATGTTGATCATCCGCCTCGTCATCACTGTAGCCAGTTATGTTCCATTGGATCTCCGAACGGCAGACCCTGAAATTAACCAGCCATTGTACAGCCCCAGGCGCTTTAGCAGGGGTTGTACCTATGGTACCTTACCCTACTCCGTATTTGTAAACCCTCTACTATCATTTACTTCGCATCGTTGTGAAATATGATTTTCTCCGCTCCTCTGGCCCCTATCTGACATCTCTATAAGTCATACGCTGGTTGGACTCGGGACATCTACGCGTTCTCTTTCCAGGCATTCGCCCCTAGTCATCTCACTCTCGTCCTGGGGAGGGATGGCCGACATCTTCACCCTTGCTCACCAACTACGCTGTTCAAGTCCAACAACCCCGGTTTGGCAATGCGACTCCGACTTTTGCGTCGTATCATTTCAAGCAATCACCTTGCGTACAGTATTGGGCGGCCATATAAGACGTCGATGAGGCGGAAGGCTGTGCAACCAACTCTTCACCATAACTCCCACGCACGCCCAACTCTTTCGCCATCAGTTTCTCGCAGCTAACTCATCCCCCTTTTCAAGGTCCCATTTCTTCCCTAGCTGTGATATGCCTCACCAATCGGCATCTGCTCACCTTCAAGCCCGTTTCGATTCCGCCTTGCGGGCGTATGAGGAAAAAGCGGGCGTCTCTTTGGCACAGCATCCGCTCGCCATCAAACTCATGAGTTGCGACACCGTCGAGGCCATTACTGCCCTTTTGCAAGATCAAGCACGGGGATTCAGGGATTTGCAAGGAAGTGATGAAATCATGAGGTCCATCAAGACGACTGTATCAAACTTATCCAGAATTTCGTCTGCTACCTCTCTTACTGACGCCAATGGCCTGGTATGTCAGAAGGGAAGGGGTTCATGGCATGTCTTGCATCTCTGACTTTGTTTTACAGATTTTCCCACCTGCGAAGACGATACAGGCTTGTCTCGCCATCCTACTTGACGTACGTGCCGTTCTCCGGTTCATATGTAGATGGTCTGGTGACATCCTTGTGATTTAGTCAGCCAAGGGTGTAATATCCAACAGCGACGCACTCGTCGACTTGCTCAGTTTGATCGAACAATTCTCAAACCGGCTCATTATCTATACACAACTTCCTCATACGCCCGCAATGGACGAGATGTTGGTCAAGATTCTGGTGGAGCTCATCTCCACGCTCGCTCTGGTGATGGAAGGGCTCAAGCAGCGACGGTCAAGTAAGTCCGTTCTCGCCGACTTTTTTTTTTTCTTCTCAACACCACGCAGTCAAATCTGTCAAGAAAATTATCAAGGAGAAGGACATCGAGGCAGTGCTGCAGAGGCTTGACCGGCTGACCCAAGACGAGGCCCGGACTACTGCAGCTCATACACTCGATGTTGTCCACGGACTCGTCCAGAATATAAGGGTAGTCATGGAAGGTGGGCAATGAACTCGATTCGTAATTCGGCGTCTCTTGGATATTTTTTCTCCAGACAGCAAAGCGTCCACTGACGGTGTTCGGGCGGGCCTCCGTACGTTTGGTTGTGACGATGAGCTAGCTCCGGGTCTAACTGAGCTCTAGGAATCTTTCAACAAACGGCGAGCGACATGAACAAGTCGAGACGTCAGTTATCGCCATCATCGGCATTGCTGTTCGGAAGTGCTAAGATTAACTGGCAGGTGACGAGTTGCTGGATAAGATCCGAAGTTGGCTATCTCCCCCGGATCCATGGAAATTTTACAATATCAGTCGCGAATCGCGGCTCAGCAAGACTGGGGCGTGGTTCCTTAACAGCAGCACGTTCTTAGAATGGAGGGCATCTGGACCGAGTTCGCTACTCTGGATACAGGGGAAACGTTTGTTTACCGCACATCATTGACTTTTCACAAAAACTAATAGGTTACTCCTTTTATAGCTGGCGCCGGCAAGACTGTACTTTGGTACGTTATCCCTTCGGTATTTCGTCTTGATACCTTACGCTGGTGACAGTTCCACAATCATCGAGGAGATCGAGGCCATGCAAAAGTCTGGGCTGGCGTCACTCGCCATGTTTTACTATGACTTCTGGGAACAAGAAAAGAAGGACCTTCGTGGGCTACTCTCATCGGTTCTCTTTCAGCTTTATTATCAATCCGATTCCTATTGTGCCATTCTTTCCTCATTGTATTCGACGTACCACCATGGTGCTCGAAGCCCCAGCAACGACGAACTTATCCGCTGTTTAAAGGACTTACTGAAACTTCCAGGACAAGCTCCCGTTTATCTGATTGTTGATGCTTTGGACGAATGTCCGAACACATCTCTGCCGTCTCACCGTAACCAAGTCTTAGTGCTCCTGAAGGACCTCGTCAACTTAGGACTACCAAACCTCCGCATCTGTGTCACCAGCCGACTCGTGACCGATATCAAGCGTATTCTTGAACCATTAGCTTTCCGTTCAGTTTCTTTACACGACGAGAGCGGACAGAAGGAAGACATTGAGAACTACATCAAATTAATCGTATACACGGACACAAGGATGCAAACTTGGACATCGGTGCACAAGCAACTTGTGATTGATGTTCTGACAGAAAGAGCAGACGGGATGTAAGGAATTTATGCTGGATTTATTCACGACACTCACCCCACACCCCGTAGGTTCCGATGGGTGCATTGCCAGCTGGACTCCCTTGCTAGGTGCCTCCCGGGGCGTATCCGGCTTGCCCTAGATGAATTACCATCAACACTCGACGCGACATATGAACACATGTTGCAGGAGATCGAAGACACAAACTGGGAATTTGCGCGACGGCTCCTCCATTGCGTCGCAGTGGTTTCCCGCCCGCTCCGAGTCGAGGAACTGGCAGAGTTCCTCGCATTTGATTTCAATGCGGGACAGATTCCGAAATTTCGCGAGGATTGGCGCCTCGAAGATCCAGTGCATGCGGTGCTATCAACATGCTCCACATTGCTTTCCCTTGTCAAAGCCCAAGATTTCCAAGTAGTACAATTTTCACACCTCTCGGTCCAGGAGTTCTTGACCTCTGCCCGCTTTGCGGAAAAGCGCAACACGATTTCCAGCCGGTATCATGTTTCTTCGACACCCGCTCACGCCCTCGTTGCCAAAGCATGTCTTGGTATTATATTACACCTCGACAAAGACATCACCAGAGATACCCTTCCGAACTTTCCTCTGGTTGAATACGCTGCAGAACACTGGTTAGAGCATGCCCGTTTGGGGGGGGTGTCACAAAATACAGAAGGAATGTTGCAACTGTTCGACCCGAGAAAACCCCACCTTGCGGTTTGGCTCTGGATATTCGACCCAACTACTTCCTTCTGGGAGCGAAACGAATGGGCCAATACACCGTTAGCGCCCCATGGAACCCCGTTACACTACGCTGGGTTTTGCGGCCTATACGACGTTGTGAAGGTCCTTGTCACTGAACATCCACAGGACGTGAATTCTCGAAGTCTCATTGGCGAGGAAACCCCATTGCATCTAACCCCACGAATGGGTCATATAGATGTGGCCCGGCTCCTCATCGAGCACGGTGCCGACGCAGCAGCGCAGAGTAAGACCAGGACGACTCCGCTACATTGGGCGTCTGAAGGGGGTCATGTGGATCTCGCCCGGCTCCTCATCGAGCATGGTGCTGACGCGGCAGCCCAGAGCAAGGATGGGACGACTCCGCTGCATCGGGCGTCCGAACGAGGTCATGGGGATCTGGCCCGGCTCCTCATCAAACACGGCGCCGATGCGGCGGCCCAGAGCGGGGATGGGACGACCCCGCTGCATTGGGCATCCTTCCAGGGTGATGTTGGTCTGGTCCGGCTCTTTATCGAGTACGGCGCCGACGCGGCAGCTCAGTGCAAGGACGGGATGACTCCGTTGCATTGGGCTTCCTTCGGGGGTGATGTGGACCTGGCCCGGCTCCTCATCGAGCATGGCGCCGATGTGGCAGCCCAGAGCAAGGACGGGACGACTCCTCTGCATCGGGCGTCTGAAGAGGGTCATGTGGATCTGGCCCAGCTCCTCATCCAGCACGGCGCTGACGCGGCAGCCCAGAGCAAGTACACGACAACCCCGTTGCATTGGGCGTCCTCTGGGGGTCATGCGGATCTGGCCTGGCTCCTCATCGAGCACGGCACTGACGCGGCATCCGAGAGCAAGGACGGGACGACTCTACTGCATCGGGCGTCCGAACGTGGTGATGTGGATGTGGCACGGCGCCTCATCGAGCACGGCGCCGATGTGACAGCCGAGAGCGAGGACGGGATGACTCCGCTGCATCGGGCATCGGCGCAGGGTTATGCGGATGTAGCCCGGCTCCTCATCGAGCACGGCGCCGACGCGGCGGCGCAGAGCAAGGATGGGACGACTCCGCTGCATCGAGCATCCGAACAGGGCCATGTGGATCTCGCCCGGCTCCTCATCGAGCATGGTGCTGACGCGGCAGCCCAGAGCAAGGATGGGACGACTCCGCTGCACCGGGCATCCTACCGGGGTCAGGTGGAAGTGGCACAGCTCCTCATCGAGTGCGGCGCCAACGAGGTAGCCCCTTTGCCACAGGTCTAGCAGCTAAACCAAATCAACATGACACCTTCGATGGGGTAATCTGGCCAAGTCGAGCATTGCATTGACCATTAGTCCCCTCTTGATAGATCCCCTCGAATTTACTATTTATAGTGTATGTCATGAATTTCAAAAAATTGCAAGGAGGACGCAAATCGGTGCAAGTCGGCATGTGACATGAGACTAGAGGTATGCTGACAAAATGCAAGTAGTTTACATGTACCCGAGTACTTAGGCGATGCCAGTGACAATAGGATCTCATATTCGTACGCCATCATCTCGTCCGCCCTATAGCGCCAGAAATATATGTCTATGAATTCCGGGCTCATTGTTCGAAGATAAGATCTGAATACTTGAAATAGAGGATTTAGTTAGATGTAGGTGACATGTATAGCTGCACCACGGTAGTGAGATGAATTATCCGCTGATACATCATCCACACCTATATTACTATATTACTAGATTCTGTATCTGCCGAACAAAATTCGGACCCAGTGGCCTCAGTCCAAGATCCCCTTTTAACAATGATCGATGATCGATGATCAAACACATACATCGCTTTCCGCATACTCTTCCTCTACCCTCTCTGTGTATTGTCCTATCTCAGATAGGGTTGCCCGTGCACGCCATACAAGATACAAGACACCACCCACCGCCCTTCTGACTATTCCTCTCAAGTATGACGTGCTGAAGCCCATAAATGACTTGACGTTCCATTATCCTTGGTCATCGATACAAGCCCGTCCAGACTCCAGAGCCCAAGTTGGCGCTCAAATTCCAGCTCAAGCCAGCCATGGCATATAGGCTCATGATGTGGGTGGCAGGGCACATACGAGTTGAAAATGATGTCTGTCCATTGGAAGGGCACCCTGAACCGTGTGATACATTCGGGCGGTGCAGCATCGACGAGAAAGTCGCGCACTACAGACTTGCTGCCTGTGACTGCCTTTCCCACCCGAACTCCAAACTGGGACAGGATGAGCATACACGATTACGGGGTCTCCAAGTCCCCAGGCCTGCTCTTGTCACAGACACCGTTATCTCTGCGCACGTTCACCGCCGAGCTGCCAACTTCGCTCACCGTCGACACCATCGCAAGAAATGCGTAGTGCCATGTGTATAGGATGGAGATTCCAAAAGGACGGGAGTCGTGGACTTCAGTAGTTGACGCCCAGTAACCGATGGACAGATTTCAAAATGTGTTCCAGAAGCGACGGGTTATGGAGTCCTCACGCTTGTGTATGATGGACAGCGGCTGTGAGTCTGCGCCGTTCTGGAACTGAGGTGGGGGAGGCCCCACACCATACGGTGCTTTCTGCGAGAGCGCTCAAGGTGGGGCACATTTCCGAGCCGGGGTACTGTATTATTAGATCACAAGCTGGGCAACATACATCCATGCGCCATGTCATGTTCACCGTCCACTGGCAGAAGCTGACATAGCGAGCGCTCGCTGCGCATGGGTCATCGTTCACCGCTGTAAGCACTGGGTGCCGCTAGCACCGGCGTCCATCAGCAGCGCCAACAGATGCACTTCATGCATCCGTCCAAAGTCAAGAGTAGGGATTTTTGTTACTGAGTGTTAATGCCGGTGGGCGATGGGCGTTCATCATAATGCCACTTATGGAGTGGCTCAGAGGCGGGAATCACCGAGGGGATCGCCGACGAAGATCGGCAGCTTTTATCTCCGGTGCCACGCGTTGTCACTAAAAATAATTAGACCGTCCATTTGTATGGAACTGCCATCCAATGAGTCCGTGTTGTCGTTGTCATAACCGGTCGTGACAAAGAAAAAAAACATAAAAAGTAGAAAAGATAAAGAGAAAAAAAAGGGAAAAAAAGAGTTACTGACAGGGTGTGGGGCACGATTGTAGACCCCTTACTTTGCTTTGTTGGAACACACATACTGTACAACTAGCTTGGGAAAAGCTTCGACTATCGCGCGCGAGCAAAACAAACCCAGAAAAAGTGACAGAGAAACAAAAAAAAAAAAAGAAAAAGAAAAAGAAAGAAAAAGAAAAGAGGATGCAACTAGAGGTACATGAGGAATAGAGAGCTGATAATCCTATCCGATGATCCGACACATTATGATGCGCTCAGAAAAAAAAGGAAAAGGGCAAAGCCAGCAGGCACCGTGTGGGGCTCCCGGAGTATCGCAGGAAGGGAAGGGAAGGTGTGAGAATGTGCGTCTCTCCGTGTGTTCTCACGCCCATACGGCCTCAGCCCACCACCACTTCTCGCCCCCGCGCACGTCCCACTCGACGATCCCAGCCGTGCTCGCGACGTAAACCCACGCACCGCGCGGATCGAAGCACGTCCCGGCCAAATCCAGGTGCGCAGGCGTCGCGACCGTTCCACTCATTGCCATCTCCACCACCTTGGGGCCTCATGCCCAACCGCCTCGAGCGCGCCAGCATGCACCGCAAGACGTCTCTGTCGCGGTGGCGGCGACGCAGCTCGCGAGGGCGCCCGCGAAGTGAGGCAGTCCGTCTCCGCTTCTGCCTCGCCTTCGTCGCCGTCGTCAGTCTCACCATTGGCGTCCATCTCTGTGTCTGCACCTGCACCAGACTCTACTACGTGAGAGCGCCGTCATGGCACGTAGGTGCTGCGGCCGCCGATGCGATCATGGACGTAACCCCTGACCCTGATGGGGATACCGAAGGCGCGTTGGTGGTGAGAAGGACGTCACGGATCTGGCGCACGCGCACGCGCAACCAACGCTCGCGATCACCGCCGGTCGGCCCTACAAGCGGCGCCGGGTTATAAGAGTGATGATGATGGTAGTGCCCGTGGCCGAGCGGGTGTGTGTGCAGGGGGGGAACAGGGATGTGGGGTAGGCGCGGCGGTAAGGGAGAGGACGCAGTAGTCCCAGCATCGTCGTTTGTAGAAAGCGCGCGCACGTAGGTTTGTACTCGGTGGTTTGGTAAAGGTGGTGGGGAAGGTGGTGTCGACGTCGACGTCAGTCTTGGTGAGAATGATTGTGGAGGATCGTTGACGATTGCGGGAACACGAATGATCTCTTCGTGCTCGAAAGTCGTTGCATCAATAACACGTAACAGGGATGCTATCACCCATGTACGCGCGTCAAATCTCAGTACCCCAGGATAAGATAAACGATGAGGACGCACCTCAGTAAAAGTCACGATCCCAGTATTGAACTTGACATTCCTTACTCCCCAGCCAGGTGCCCTATGTCCTGGCATCGTCCAGTCCCATGAGTCCTCGTACAACCACCCGCTGGCGGCGCCCGTCGCTCTGTTCCCGCTCCTCGCCATACCTCAGGCTCCGCCAGGCGGTGCGCGACTCCGGTCAGTGGTGAATACCTTCATCGGCCTGCGGGAGCGTACGTTCCATACTGTGACCATTCCCCTTTGGGATGCGACAGCGAACTTGGAACCGGACGGTGAGAACGCGGTGCAGAACGAGGCAGGGAGTGCGCCGCCGCCATATAACGGATGCAAGTTCGAGGGCGAGTCGAACGGTGGGAGTGTCAGCTGGGCAAGTGATGTGATACGCGCGCCACCAGTCATGCCGTGCAGGTAGACGTGCGGTGAATCGCCGACGGAAGAAGGGCACGGCCGTCCGGCGAGATCGACGCCCTGGACGTTGACGTCGTAGAACTTGACGGTACAGTCGTTGTTGCTGAAAGCGACGCGGGGCTCTGCGCTGCTCTCGTTTGAGCGCGTGAGGCTGGGGGAAGTGAGAAGGGCGGGTTGTTGATCGAGCCAGACAAGACGCCATCATACTGCCATAGCCTTCTTGAGGCATGAGCCGGTGGGTTAGATGAGTCACGCGGTGATGTGTGTCTGGAGTGGACCGGTAGGTGTAACTCGGCGTCCTGCCCGCCTGCAGCGAGGAGGCGCTCGTCGGAATCGGGTATGTCGAGGGAGGCGATCGTGTTCGGGACATAGTTGAGAGACCAACGGCATTTGAGCCTGTCACGCAAAATCGATATGGCTCGTCAGCAGCTGGGGCATGACACGGAAGTATGAGGGCTAGGATAAGTTCGGGGGTACTGCGGAGGCGGCGGCGACGGCGGGGGTGAGGCAGAGGTCTGGGCCTAGAGCCGTAAGAGCGATAACGAGGTACAGGCACTGCCAACAGCACCGGTATTTGGTGGACCATGCGGAGGTCTGGGCAAGTGCGCAACGCAATCCAAAGCCCGACTATTTGATGGAACAGCCACCTGAAATCTCGTCACCCGCGGTAGTTTTGCTTTTTTTCCTCTTTCGTCTGTTGCAATAGAGCAGACAAAAGGCGCACGAGATGGACAAAAGAGGGAAGGGGGTTTAGTTGGTTGGTTGGTTGAGGCACGAACGAGACTCACCGAGCACTGAGGATGGATCGGTTATGTTACGCTCCATGATGCTCTGGTTTTGGACATAGTTGACCACGCCGCGCTCGTCAGGACATATGATGAGGCTTAGTAGTTACCTAGAAATAGAAGCGTGGGCCTACAAAACACAAAACGTCCAGAAGGCGGCCACGGCCGCGGTTTGGCATAGCATGGCATCAACGATCGGCTTATCTTGACCTCGGGGGAGGTGTGCAGAGATGACACGCACACATGACATATCGTGACTGGTTGGCGGACGATGTGCATCGGCTCTGGAATGAGGAGCGACGGCAGCGAGCCATAATGGGGCCGTGTTGGGGCGCGGGAACGCATGTGGAGTGTTCTCTGGATGGGAACGGAAAAGAAAGCGGAGGGACGGGAATTAGGCTTGAGAGGGAAAATGGGAGGGAAAGGGGACGAAAGTGATGAAATGGAGAGAAGCAGAAAAGGGAATGGGAATGGGTGGATGGGATGGGAAACTCAACGACTGAGAAGATATACGCGCTCCCTTCCCTTCCTCCACAGACCGCAGCTATCGCGCCTTCTTTCTCTACGATGACACGCTCATTGACGGACTAAGCACGATGACGAGGAACAACGTCGGTGTTGTGGTGAAGACGACGGGTTCCTCGGTGTGGGTGATTGACGTCGTGGACGCGGAGTAAGAGGCGCCGTACAAAGGGATCCGGGAGAATGAGAGCGGCAGGAAGGCGGCATGAGCGGGAAGAGCGATCAATGGAAGCTCTTCTTCCGCATCTCTAAGGCAATTTAGAGCGAGTGGGAGGCGGAGATATCGCGGATGCTGGAACAGAGATGAGAGTTTTGGCTCAGACTCTGAGGATTGAAAGGTCATGTACAGTCCCTTAGCTGCCACAAAAATTATCCTTCATTCTACTCTCTGGTCTAGGCTTGCTTCCGACTGGTGGTAAGGAGAGAAGGTGGAGCGGCAAGGTAGAGAAAGAGATGAATCTGGGCAGACGAGCCACCTAATGGCTGCACACGAAACGAACTAACTGTACGGACCAGTTGAACGGACACCTTCGCCACCTGAACTCGCCACTTGCTCCTCGAGGTGATAAACATGATTTCGCGTCACGGATCTCCGAATGGCAGACCCTGAAATAATCGGCCATCAGGGGCTTTAGCAGGGCTTTGTACCTGCTTTCCTTGTCTCTTCTACAATCGTTTAACTCGCATCCTTGTCCAAATATTATTTGCTTCGCGCCCCTAGTTCCTTTCTGACATCTCTAATATATAACTTATCAGCTGGTTGGACTCATGACGTCGGCGCATTCTCTAATCATCTCACTCTGTCATCGTCTCCGAGTCGTTCAAGGGATGATCGATGACCGACATCGTCACCCTCGCTTACCAACCACGCTGTTCGTGCAAGACGTGGTCTAGTCATTCGACTCCGACTCCGCGCTGGACCATTTCAAGCAATCACCTTGCGTAAGCCGTACAGTATTGGGCAGATATGTAAGACATCGATGAGGCGGTGCAACCGACCTTCACCATAAACCCCACGCACGTTCCACTCTCTCGCTATCATTTCCTCACAGCTAATAAATCCCCCTCCTAAATATTTCTTCCCTACTCGTGATATGGCTCACCAATCGGAATCCGCTCGCTTTCAAGCCCTTATCGAGCCTACCTTACAGGCATATGAGAGAACTGCAGGCGTCTCTTTGACACAACATCCGCTCGCTATCAAACTTCAGAGTTGCGACTCAGTCGAGGCCATTACTGGCCTTTTGCAAGATCAAGCACAGGCATTCGAGGATTTGCAAGGAAGTGACAAAATCATGAAGTCCCTTAGAACGATTGTATCAATTTTATCCAAATTTTCATCCGCTGCCTCCCTGGCCGATGCCTTTCACTTGGTACGTCAGAAGGCACTCATGGCAGTCTTTCATCTCTGACTTTTATTCATAGACGTTCCCACCTACGAAGGCGACACAGACTTGTCTAGTTATCCTACTCGACGTATGTGCCGTTCTCCAGTTCGTATGTAGATGGCCTGGTGACGTCCGTGTGATTCAGTCGGCCAAGGGCATAATATCCAACTGCGACGCACTCGTCGACTTGCTCGAGTCGATCGAGAACTTCCTTAATCGGCTCGATATCTATACACGAATCCCGCCTACGCCCGCAACGGACGAGATAGTGGTCAAGATTCTGGTGGAGCTCATCTCCACGCTCGCTGTGGTGACAGAAGAACTCAAACAGGGACGATCATGTGAGTCTGTTCCTACCGACGCTATACTTTGCTCAGCACTACGCAGTCAAATCTGTAAAGAAATTTATCAAGGAGGAGGATATCGAGGCAGTCCTGGAGAGGCTTGACCGACTGACGCATGACGAGGCCCGGACTACCGTAGCTCATTCGCTCGCTATTGTCCACGGCCTCGTCCAGAATATGAGGGTGTTCATGGATGGTGAGCAATGAACTCGGATTGCGATCCACCATAACGAACAACCCCCTCTCTAGACGGGAAAGCATCCGTAGACGGTGTCCGCGAAGACCTCAGTACGTTTTGTTGGCGACAATGTGCCAGTTCCGTGTTTCACTGAGTGCTAGGAATCCTACATCAAATGGCGAGCGACATGAATAAATCGAAGCGTAGTAGGTCATCTCCTGGTGAACACATTACTGTCTGAAGGCGCTGAGCTTGCCTGACAGGTGACCAGTTGCTAAGGAATATCCGAAGTTGGCTCTCTCCCCCTGATCCATGGAAGAACTACGACATCGGCCGCAGATTGCGGCACAGCGAGACAGGGACGTGGTTCGTCAACAGCAGCACGCTCTCGGAATGGAAGGCATCTGGACCGAGTTCGCTACTCTGGATCCACGGGAAACGTTAGTCTACCTCCCATCGTTTGATCTTTCGCAAAGGCTGATAAGTTATTCCCTTCATAGCGGGCGCTGGCAAGAGTGTTCTTTGGTACGTTATCCCTTTGGCATTTCGTCTTGATAACTTACGCTGGTGACCAGCTCCACAATCATTGAGGAGATCGAGGCTATCCGAATGTCTGGGCTGGCGTCGCTCGCCATGTTTTACTACGATTTTAGGGAGGATGAAAAGAAGGACCTTCGTGGGTTGCTCTCATCAGTGTTATTCCAGCTCTGCGATCAATCCGATTCCTACTATCCCATCCTTTCCTCTTTTTATTCGACACACCGCGATGGTGCCCGAAGTCCTCGCGATGACGAACTCATCCGATGTCTAAAGGACTTATTGGGTCTCCCAGGACAAGCTCCCGTTTATCTAATTATAGATGCCTTGGACGAATGTCCAAACACATCACTGCCGTCCCACCGCGAACAAGTCTTACTGTTTCTGGAGTACCTTGTCCACTCAAAACTCCCAAACCTCCGCATCTGCATCACGAGCCTACCCGAGATCGATATCAGGTGTACTCTTGAGCCGTTAGCTTTCCGTTCAGTTTCGTTACACGACGAGAGCGGACAGAAAGAAGATATTGAGAACTACATCAAGTCGATCGTAAACACGGACAGAAGGATGCGAAGATGGACATCGGCGCACAAGCAACTTGTGATTGATGTTCTGACAGAAAGAGCAGACGGAATGTAAGGCATCTATACTGGACTTCTTCATGACACTCATCCATACCTCGTAGGTTCCGATGGGTGCATTGCCAGCTAGAGTATCTTACTAGGTGCGAACCGGGTCGTATCCGGCACGCCCTAGACGAACTACCACCGTCACTCGATGCGACGTATGAACGCACGTTGAACGAGATCGACGGCACAAACTGGGAATTTGCGCGACGGCTCCTCCATTGCGTCGCAGTGGTTTCCCGCCCGCTCCGAGTCGAGGAACTGGCAGAGTTCTTCGCATTTGATTTCAATGCGGGACAGATTCCGAAATTTCGCAAGGATTGGCGCCTCGAAGATCCAGTGCATGCGGTGCTATCAACATGCTCCACATTGCTTTCTCTTGTCTACGCCCAAGATTCACAAGTAATACAATTTTCACACTTCTCGGTCAAAGAGTTCTTGACCTCTGCCCGCTTTGCCGAAAAGTGCAACACGATTTCCAACCGCTTCCATGTTTCTATGACACCTGCTCACGCCCTCGTTGCCAAAGCATGTCTTGGTTTTCTATTACACCTCGACAAAGACATCACCAGAGACACCCTCCCGAACTTTCCTCTGGCTGGATACGCTGCAGAACACTGGTTCGAGCATGCCCGTTTTGAGGGTGTGTCACAAAATGTAGAAGAGGGAACATCACAGATGTTTGACCTGGGAAAGCACCATCTTGCGGTTTGGCTCTGGATATGCGACCCAACTATTCCCTTTAGGGAGCGAAACGAACGGCCAAATGCACCGTGGACACCCCATGGAACCCCATTACACTACGCCGGGTTTTGCGGCCTATACGACGTTGTGAAAGCCATCGCCAGGGAGCATCCACAGGACGTGAATTCTCGGAGGTTCATTGGCGAGAAAACGCCTTTGCATCTAACTTCACGAGTGGGTCATATAGATGTGGCCCGGCTCCTCATCGAGCACGGCGCGGACGTGGAAGCCCAGAGCGAGGACATGTCGACTCCACTGCATTGGGTGTCCGAAGACAGTTATGTGGATATGGTCCAGCTCCTCATCGAGCATGGCGCCGATGTGGCAGCTCAGAGCAAGGATGGGACGACTCCGCTGCATCGGGCGTCCGAATGTGATCATGTGGATATGGCCCGGCTCCTCCTCGCGTGCGGCGCCAACGCGGCAGCTCAGAGCAAATACGGGACGACTCCGCTGCATTGCGCGTCCGAAGAGGGCTATGTGGATCTGGCCCGGCTCCTCATCAACCACGGCGCCAACGCGGCAGCGCAGAGCGAGGACGGGACTACTCCGCTGCATCGGGCGTCCTTTAAGAGTCATGCGGATCTGGCCCGGCTCCTCATCCAGCATGGTGCAGACGCGGCAGCGCAGAGCAAGGACGGGACAACTCCGCTGCATGGGGCGGCCGGAGTGGGTCATGCGGATCTGGCTCAGCTCCTCATCGAGCACGGAGCCGACGCTACAGCCCAGAGCGAGGGTGGCATGACCCCGCTGCATGGGGCATCATTAGGATGTCATGTGGATGTGGCCCAGCTCCTCATCCAACATGGGGCTGACGCGGCAGCTCAGAGTAAGGACGGAACGAGCCCGCTGCATTGGGCAACCTTTGAGGGTCATGCGGATCTGGCCCGGCTCCTCATCCACCATGGCGCCGACGCGGCAGCCCGGAGCAAGGACGGGATGACTCCGCTGCATTGGGCTTCATTCAGGGGTCGTGTATACCTGGCCCGGCTCCTCATCCAGCACGGCGCTGATGCGGCAGCTCGGAGCAAGGACGGGACGACTCCGCTGCATTGGGCTTCATTCGGGGGTCATGTAGACCTGGCAAGGCTCCTCATCCAGCACGGCGCTGACGCGGCAGCCCAGAGCAAGGACGGGACGACTCCGCTGCATCGGGCATCCGAAGAGGGTCATATGGATCTGGCCCAGCTCCTCATCGAGCACGGCGCTGACGCGGCGGCCCAGAGCAAGTACAGGACGACTCCGCTGCATTGGGCGTCCTCTGGGGGTCATGTGGATCTGGCCCGGCTCCTCATCGAGCACGGTGCCAACGCGACAGCCCTTTGCCACAGATCTAGCAGCTAACCCACATCTACACGACCCTTTCGATGAGGTTTGAACACAAAACCTCACCAAGTGGAGCATTGCATTAACGCAAATCGATGCAAGTCGGCATGTGACACGGGACCAGAGGCTGACACAGGCACGTAGTTTACATGTACCCGAGTACTTAGGCGATGACAATAAGATCTCACTTTCGATATTCGTACTCCATCATCTCCTCCTCGTCTGCCCCATAGCCCCAGAAAAATATGTCTGAATTCCAGGTCAGGCAGATTATCTGAAGGTGAGATTTGAATACTTTAAATAGAGGGTTAAGTTTGATGAAGGTGCCACGTATAGCTACACCACTAGTAGTACTGTAGTGAGGAGATGAGTTATCTGTTGATGAACACGAATACCTTGATGCTCTAACAGAGCGCTACTTTGGGTTTTCAGGATCCATTATACTACAGTAGTGTTTCTAGACATGATTATGATTCATCTCAATGCGTCATGCTTCCTCCTCTCAATGATGACACTGATGTGGAGACTGATCTTTTTCTCCCCATTGGCTGAAACATTATCCACACCTGTGCCACACATATTACTGGACACTGTAACTGCCGAACAAAATCCGGACCCAGAGCCTCAGTCCAAGATTGCCTTCCAACAATGATCGGTGATAGAACACATACTACATCACTTTCTGCATACTCTCCCTTTGCCCCTTTCTGTGTATGTTCCCTATCTCCGTGACTCGGTGGGGTTGCCTGTGCACGTCATACAAGACATCACCCATCGCCCTTCTGACTAAATGCCACTAATGCTCTCAAGTATGACGTGTTAAAGCCCATCAATGACGCGACTCACTATCCTTGGTCGTCGGTACAAGTCCGTCCATACTCCAGGCCCAAGTCGGCGCTCAAATTCCAGCTCAAGCAAGCCATGGCACATAGGCTCATGATGTGGGTGGCAGGGCACATACGAGTTGAAAATGATGTCTGTCCATTGGGAGGGCACCCTGAACAGTGTGATACATTCGGGCGGTGCAGCATCGACGAGAAAGTCGTGCACTACAGAGTTGCTGTCTGCATCTGCCTTTTCCACCCGAACTCCAAACTGGGACAGGATGAGCATACATGATTACGGGGTCTCCAAGTCCTCAGGCCTGCTCTTTTCACAGACAGCGTTATTTCTGCGCAGGTTCACCGCCGAGCTACTAACTTCGCTCACCGTCGACACGCTCGCACGAAATGTGGGTGTGGTGTCATGTGTATAGGATGGAGGTTACAAAGAGGACGGGAGTCGGGGACTTCAGCGGTTTGACGCCTAGTAACCGATGGACAGATTTCAAAATGTGTTCCAGAAGCGACGGGTTATGGAGTCCTCACGCTTGTGTATGATGGACAGCGGCTGTGAGTCTGCGCCGTTCTGGAACTGAGGTGGGGGAGGCTCCACACCATACGGTGCTTTCTGCGAGAGCGCTCAGGGCGGGGCACATTTCCGAGCCGGGGTACTGTATTATTAGATCACAAGCCGGGCAACATGCATCCATGCACCATGTCATGTTCACCGTCCACT
>Ga0307510_10002630_pt1 | contig 20499 bp, 19 predicted proteins | sample 12_EM_MG_FD_207224 | JGI IMG/M metagenome (GOLD analysis project Ga0307510, IMG submission 207224) | Populus trichocarpa ectomycorrhiza microbial communities from riparian zone in the Pacific Northwest, United States - 12_EM | ecosystem: Host-associated > Plants > Roots > Unclassified | place... | reverse complement strand
GGAGTATGCATGCCGTTTTCATGCCTCCTCTCCGGATTCAACTCGTGTGAAGGCTTTAGATGAGGCATATTCCCGATACAAACAATCTGGGACTCATGAAGTGCTCGAAAGGGAGTTTCCAGGGTCTCCAAATGAATATCCTATTGGGCAGTTTACGGAATTTATCCTCCAACATCGTCTCTGAAAATCAGTTGCTATTTTCTCGCCACTATGTCCTGTTTTACCCTTTGTACGAATTGGTCTTGTGTCGGTGAACAAGTGTTTTCTTGTGAATCAAAGCAGTTATCGTTCGAAAGTAGTTGGTTTGGTGTGAGGTGAATTTCAGCGTGTCCCGGCGTCCACTAGTCCACTGTTCAGAGCGACGCAAGTTGCATCGGGCTTGGTCAACAGCCAACTCAATAGCACATTACCGTTACCGATTTCTCCAAACGGTTGTTCAACGCTGCTGTCCCAACCCTTAACTGCACGTGTAGATTAACGGTCAAACATGCAGGTTGGGGATACCAGCGGGTAGGGTAACGACACACCTTCCGCACGCAGAGGAGGCGGAAGCTAAAAAATGGAGCCGAGAAAGAATGACTAGTTCCAAATACATATATAATATATGGTAAAGGCCGAGGGCTCTGATCGTGATCTTAAACAATCGCTCTATGTCTGTCCGGGGACATGCCCCGACTGTGGGTGGCTATGAAAAGTGCAGTTTTTATGCGCGGCTCCGCCTAATTGAAAGCATCATCAACGAGTGCATGGTTGCCCCAAATATTCATAAACGAGTACTTTGCAACGAAGACATCCGGTCAGCACATCAATGCATCAAGGGAAGAATAGGGAGAGAGACGCACCTCCGTAAGCCCGTATCTTGAACCGGGATAAAGGTTAAGCCTTAGTACACCAAGTTTGGCTCCGTCAAGAAAGGCCGCAGGCCCGACGCCTAGAGAGCTTCCCACCATTTGACAAAATAGTCAAAGCGCTCGCGACCGCCCCACGCGTGAATCTCCAGTTGAAGTTGGCCGATGGGTAGCTCCCCGTCGGCGTGAGAGGCAAGAAATGACGCGAGCGAGTCAAACTCGCCACCCTCGATGTCGATTTTGAGGATATCGATAAAAGTGTGACCTATTGGTGGGAATATGAAATTAGTTTCGCATCGAAAAAGGGATTGGATTGGAGAAAGAGAGCGGGAGCACGCACCGTTCAGCTTCATGAGCGAATCGAGTGTCCAATACTTGGGATTATCGCCCTCTTCATGCTTGTCGGTCTCACCAAGCGCCCAGGCTTGGAAGTGAGCTCTGCCTGAGCTCGGGGTCATTGCTGATCTCGGGTCCCCACTGATGAGAGGTAAGTCGGGAAGCGCCCGCAATACCAGGAAAGGACACGGAACACGAACGCCGTCAACCCTATAGTCATATCCCCATGCCTCGCAACCGGGGGCACGCCGCAACAAGTCCCGTTCGAACGACGACTCGCCATTGACGCCTGTAGAATTATATAAGGAGCGGGGTTAGCGTGCATGCGCAACCACTCCCGCGGCATGGAGAGGGTAGAGACAGACAGATGAGTAGATGACGCAATGCCTTTGTTTGGCGACGCGGTCCAAGCCACAGACCCATTGCCGCCATCTCCCAACGATCCAACACGCTCGACCCGATACGGACATTGGAAGGCGGGGGTGAAGAAGTCCCCTGGAAAGGTTGGAATGAGCATGACAGAGCGTATCGAAGACAAACTACAAACGTACATAAGGTGCAATACTCTCTGTGCGTGGGATACCTTTGAAGACGTCAATGTCAGTCCAGATCTCAACACTACAGTAAATGATGAATGTGGAGCTGTGGGGAAGGAGGAAAGCGGCGTTTGGTTCGTGACAAGTGACTGGTACTCACGACTCGACTTCGACGTCCGTCGATCCCCACTTCCTGATAAGCTGCTGACGACTTTGCACAACCTCCGCATACCGTACCCCCTCGTCTCTCAGCCATGCCCTGAGCGAACGACCGAGACCATAGCCGAAAGCATCACGATAGAATGCGGGTGGCACGGTAGGTCGTCGGAAGAGGAGAAAGGTGCCAAGGGTGAGGATGGCTGCGAGCGCCGTGAAGGACGCGCGGGGGGGGGCATCGTGGTGATAGTAGTGGCGGAGGAAAGGAAAGAGAAACATGGTGAAGTAACCGAATGGAGGAGAGGACCGCAACGGGAAGATCGGATGTGGACCCCTTTTGGGATTCCTCATGTGCATCCCTGTTATGATGATAGCTTGAACCGGCAGACAGCGTGGGTGGGTAGGTATCCATCCAGGTACAGCATCGCTAAATGCAGGGATGGGGGGGAAGGGGGGCTCGTTCCAACCATTGCACTCTGTCGTATCGACACGTCGGAATGATGTATCCCCCTGATTTGGGTCTCCAGCCTCTGCGAAAGAAACGAACTTTTGTCAACAAAGTAGAACCCTCAAAACACATACCACCACATCAAGTTCGGATCCATCCAAGAAGACCGCAACGATCACTGTGAGAGCCCAGGCGTTGCGCCCGTATGATGCCGTCGAGAGCGCGAGCGAAAAAGGACCTTCAAGTTGCTCCACAGCTGTTCCACAAGGAGCTTCCCCGCTATCGGAAATCCCCGAACGTCTCTCACGACGGGCAGGAATGGATAAGTCATGTCTGCTTATGGTCCAATTAATGTCTAATATGCTAACCTCTCCTTATAAGTCACCTTATTTTAAATCAGAATACTTGAATAATTAGAAATTAGAGGAGATCGGAAAAACCCTTTAGGCTCAATGGTTTTTCCCCGGCTAAATGGTTTTTCCAAGCCTGTGACCTGCAGTTTATTTTAAATATTTTATGATATAACCAGTGTTCCTCTCAGTGGCCATTTAATTTCTAATTGTTCGAGTATTCTTATTTAAAATATTGTGACATATAAGGAGATGTCAACTTATTGGACATTAATTGGACCATAAGCTGACATGACTTATCCATTCCTGCCTGCCGTGTATGGTTCATCAAATCAAATTCGTTTATCCTACATCTGTATATCCGTATTGCGCCGCTTCCCCTACAGCTTAGGGATTCACCCCCGGCACCCTGATACAAGAACCTAAGAACCTAAATGGCAGAGGATACGGGCACAGCTACACTAGGTTCTACCAAGCGCTGTTGCGACCAGGACACATCACAGTCCAGCTCCAAACGCGTCAAAGCAGACACACAACCAAGGATGGGCGCCAACCCTCCAAATTCGAGCCCAGACACCCCCCAGAGCAGCAAGAAGGCCCAAAAGCGACGCGACGCCGCCGGATACCCAAAGTCGCGCCAGGGAAAGGAGAAGGACGGCAAGAATGTCGGACGCCGGAGACGTCGTGACGGTCCTCCCGAGACGAGGGAAGTGGCCGACGACGTGGCATCCGAGGCCGACACCCGAGATGTGCCAGTGTCAGAAAAGCCTCCCCGTCTACCGAAGCGTCAGTCTGCGATCCTACTCGGTTTTTGCGGGACGGGATGCGCGGGTATGCAGATGTCAGTTGTGTCGCCCATCGTTTCATCTCAATCAGGGGAGAAGCACGCCTCTTTTTTTTTCTAACTATACTTTTTCAGCCAACCGGATGTGCGAACGATCGAAGGAGTGCTGTTTGACGCGCTTGTGCGCGTCGGTGCTGTGTCGTCAGATAATGCGGACGATGCTACGAAAGTTAGCCTTGGACGCGCGGCTCGTACGGACGCAGGCGTACATGCAGCTGGAAACCTCGTGTCCCTCAAGTTGATAACACAGATCCCTGGCGTTCCAGACGTCGTTGCCGCAATAAACAACCTGCTGCCTCCCGAAATCCGCGTTTGGGGTATCATCCGTGTGCAGAACTCATTCAATGCCAGAACGTACGCCCCCTATTTATTCAAATGGCGTCTTCACCCCTTACCAAGAATCTTTAGATCTTGCGATAGTCGCAAGTACACGTATTTTTTCCCCTCATACCTCCTCATACCCCCCAAGCCTGGCAGTGGACTGTACGAAACATTCCGCCGCCAGGCAGTACCACTATCGAACAGCGCACCTGATGCCGGCGCATCCACTAACAACCTTCATCCATTCTGGGCCGGGTTTCCTTCGGAGTCATCAAAGGACGATGATTTACAAAGGAAGCGACGATGGCGCGCTGAACCAGAAGCCGTTCAGAGATTACGGGAAGCCGCCAAGAAGTTCGAGGGTACTCGCAACTTCCACAACTTCACAGTAGGGCGTGAATTCAGCGACAGAAGCACACAGAGGCATATGAAAAAGATCGAAGTAAGTTTGCTTGAGAGAGGGCTCGCAGGAACTAAATAGGGAGACAGATATCTGACCCGGTTGTCTACGGAAGTACAGAGTGGATCAGCGTCATGTTCCACGGCCAGAGCTTTATGCTTCACCAGGTACCTGGTCGTTGCAAGCTGTGGTTTCTCTACTCACCCCTCTCGACAGATCGTGCGTTTTGTACAACAAAACGCGTCGCTTATGCGCTTATGGTGCTTTTTTACCCATAGCGCAAGATGGTCTCCGCATTAGTTTTATGCTGTCGCACGGGTACGCCCCCGCAGGTCATCGAAGAAGTACGTTACGGCAGCTTTCTCGTGTATCATCATGTATCTAACACACCAATCCCAAGCTATATGGACCGCGACAGGTTCTCATCCCCAAGATGCCATCTCTTGGCCTGTTGCTTGAACACCCTATCTTCGAGTCGTACAACCGCAAGGTCGGAAACGTAAACGAGAACCTATCTCCAGAGGACGCAGAATTCCGACCACCGATCGACTTTGACCCCCACCGCGAAGAGATCGAGAAATTCAAGCAGACGCATATATATGACAGAATGCGAGAAGCCGAAGACGGTAAAGCCGTGTAGGTTATCGTTCATCATGACTATGCTACATTGCTTGATTGGAGCCGTGAATGCCTAGATTCGACGCCTGGGTGCGCTCAATTGACGCATATTCCGGCGATGACCTGCTCTATCTCAATCCAAAAGGGGTCATTCCTGCGGCTGCCGTCATCAAGAGAAGCGAACGGAGGAAGAACCCGTTCCGCGAGAAGAAACGCTTTGACGTTACGGACTTCCCAGAGAGCAGTAAGGTCGAGGTAGACGAAGGGGAGGACGAGGAAGAAGAACAGGATGTTGTGATGGATAAGGCAAAGCTGGTTGACACGGAGGGCTAGTCGGTTGGCAGTTGGCACGCAATTTCGTAGGGACATGGCGCTCGTGAGTATCTTTGGCGTGACTTTCCCCGTTCTTCGTCATCATTGTGATTCATCAGATTCCATCCCGACTCAGACGTAGTGTAACACTGTGTTCGGTCGATTCTGGCAAGTACACACTTAGCTGCCTGAATGATCCATTTGGATTGATAACTTTCAGAAAGCAGTCATAGCACATGCTTCCTGTATCTGGGTGGCCGTCGCTTCCTTCTCCGCATTGGTCATACAGAGGTTGATCATGGTCTTGGCCAAGAAGCACGACTGACACGGAAGGGCGGCGATCATGACGCCGAAAGGGCCCCTTCAGCCTGTTATGAGATACTCCAGAACGTAATGTCTACCGGATACAGCAAGTACTTACACCGTGACCGCCTTTATCCTGTGCTGAGTACTAGGTCCGTCTATAACCCACCCTGTGCCCATACCCACGCTACAAAGCCCCCTGAGTCGTCTCGGAGGCCATGTGATATAGTGACATCCAAGCGACCCAGAAGGGGCCAACGGGGATCTTCGGACGCTTACCCTGGCAAGCTATGTCCAGGGCTACCTCTTGAAGCTTCACCCTGGTCTAGTAGCCCTCGCTGGTCTCGTTCGATGTTGACCTACTGTTGGCCTTGCTGGGCGCTGGGGTGTTTGATTTAGTTCTCGGGTCATCATTCCATCATTCCACCTCGGATACTGTACGTTTATCTAGAACTAACTAAGGTGGAAACGTTGATGGACGTCCTACTAGACGGGCTTCACACACTTCACGGTGGACGTCTGGCGTTTCACTGACGTGGAGACAGTCATCTTATTTTCCGCTTTTCTTTCGGTTTCGGATCTTTCGGACATAGTGCTTCTCTCCTGGTCATATCACTAGTAAACCAGCCGTGGTGTATGAGACGCCCCCGGAACAATCCCGCCGTACTCAGTACAGTAGCTACTTGCTGTACGTTCGCTGGCCCGAGGCCTCCGCAACTTGTGAGCGCTGTGAGCTCCTTATGCACCGCCCACCCGCTTCTCCTTCTTTTCCCCCTTCAATTGCCCTTTGGGTGATACAGGAGGGTTGTCTCGCATTGTGGCTACTAGGTGATCTTCCATCTGAACGTTCCTGGAGGGTTTCGGCCGATTCAGGTTTGAATTGAATCACGTTCGAAAAGAGTAGAGGGAGAGGCCAGCCTAATAGTTACAGTGACAGGACTTCGCTTCATCAATTGAATGCCAGGGGGGTGCAGAACAGTACCCTCAACCAATCGCCGGACCCAGCTATCACTTCACTTCAGGGTACATTCTCCCGTAGGCTCATCTCTGGGTAACAACAAGATGTGGTGGATAGGATAACAAATAGCGTGGTCCTAGTCATTCCTACGTAGTCCCCGATGCTCCGCATATACCATAGCTGTACACTACTCGTTTCCCGCTAGGGATACACACAGCTATATTCATTCTACCAATGAACAAATAAAAGAAAGACCAGGGGAATAATACTGAAAAACCGGAGATTAAAGGATTGTACGACAAACGACGACGTCAACGACAGAAGGAAAAAAACGCTGGTTCAACACACTCTCCTCGTACTGATGGTAATTGTAAGCAGTCGTCACGTATCATGACTGCCCGTCAAGCGTCAGTGCGTTCACCCCATCCGTCAACTCGTGCACACAGGCATTCTCGCCGGGCACAGATGCGGGAGGTGGAACAGACATGATACGTGGCACTCTCAACCCGGAACCCGGCCCCGGGCCCTTCGATGCCGTGCGCTCCACTCCTTCACCACTGCCACCTGCGGCAGTAGGGCCAACACCAGTACTCCCATCCCGGTGTATACCCCCAACCGGCTCGCGAGCCTTCCCAGCACCGCTTGTCCACACACCCGTCGGCACCGGCGGTGCGCGTGCTCCGCCAAGAGGAGGGAAGTCTGCAGGCTGCAACGATGCTGCTGGTGCGTTCGAATTGTGGTTGCGTGTACCACCGTTGCGTCCGGATGGACGCGTCGGGTGCAGCGTCGGGTTCGGCTTGAGACCGACCGCCCAATCCGGCCGCGCCGGCAGCGGATGCTGTGAGGAGGTAGTCCGGGACGATGAAGATGTAGATGACTGGATTGGTGCGTAATATCGTAATTTGTATGATGACAGGGGACGGAAGTCAAGGCGAATCACGCAGAGATCATGGACGGAGTAGTCGCGGCGTCATGAGTCGAACGTTTTATTGGTGTAATGGGCAATACATGCTACTCACCGCGACGCTTGATGCTTCATCTCCTGGAGTCCTGCTCCCATTTGACGTACCCGATGTTCGTCGCATCGGGTTGTTAAGACGCGGGCCGACCGGGCTGGCATTACCATCAATGGGCGATATCGCACCGGTCCCACCTGATATGCCGAACTGATATCCAAACACTGAGCTATGGTTCAACGAGCCACCGCCATTGCGTGAGTTGCCGCGCTTCCTCCCTCTCGAATCAATGTGGTCATTGTTCATCGGTATTGGTGGCATCAAGCGAATGCCAAAGTCGTTGCCTTGTGATAATGGTGGCATCCCAACCGAGTGGACCGGCTGTGGAAGAGGTTGTTGCCCTTGTGCATGTGTGTGCATGGGACCCATCGGGGAGAAGTATGTAGGGATGTTGTAACCAACATATTGTGGAGCCGATGCAGGTGGATACTGGTACTGTGATGGGTGAGGGGGCGGTATTGGAGGGGCACCGGTGTGAGGGGCCGAAGGGTTGGCTTGTGTCTGGTTCGGAGTCCACTGGTGGTACGGTGGCATGTACATCATCTGCTGCGAGGGTTGTGGAGGAGGGACAAAGAGCCCAGACGATTGAGGATCGGCCGTAGAACACGAGGGATCAGAGCTCGATGCGTGGTGTTGCGATGGTGGGGGTGGCGGCGGCGGGTGAGGGTAGCCATACGGGTAGTACGGTAAGGGTTGCATGAAGCCTTGCCCCGGGCCCTGCTCGGGTGGAGGCGGGTATGGAAACATGAACTGCTGTGGGTAAGGTTGTTGTTGCATCGGCGGCGCCTGGTTCACATCGTAGGGAACCGTATTTGGGACAGGGTCGTAGATGGAAGCGAAGGTGAATGAGGGTGATGGAGCACGCGAGCCACGAGAGCTGGACGGATGTTTGTGAGCGAGCATGGACCTAGAGGAGCCTGCCGAGTTCGCGCCAGATCCATTTCGTCGCTCGTTCTTATTATCCCGAGCAACTGGGCCAGAAAACTCACTCTCGGTCGGGGCGGTGCTGATCGAATCATCAATGTCACCTGTGCTGCTACTTCCACCCGCGCTGGTCGATGCCGAACCAGAGACAAGACTGAAGGTGGATGAGCTCGCGCTCATATCGTTTTCTTTTTCTTTGTCCTTGTTCTCAAAGTCGAGGAAGATCCGTGATCGGGCTTCATTGTAGGCAGCTTCACGTTCCTCCAAGGTGAGGGCTTTCTTCTGACGATTAAATGCACTAGCACGTCCACCAACGCTGCCGGCCTCAGAGGGTTCGACGTCAGACGACTCGGCATCTTCGCCATTGACCGATCCAGTGCGAGATTGTGACTGAGCTCGGATACGGTCCTGGACGGATCGACTCATGATTTTGATGGCGGGCTGTTTAGTTTGTTCTAGTGGAACAAGCTCAGAAACCCGCTTTGAAGGGCTGTAGGGAGAGACATGGAGGATTAAGGGTAGAAAGACGGATCATGTTTGACTTGACGCACATTCGACCCTCAGGAGAATATGAGATCCATATGCTCTTTGAGCCAGAATCGCTTTCAGGGATGACTTTGTAATAAGCAGAACATCTATGGACGAGGAGTCTCTGGTACGACGTCGCTGTCGGAATTTCAACGCGACCCCTGCGAGTTGAGATAGTCAGCGCCAAGAGCCGAAAGAGATAAGGTTGGTGAGTTGGTGCATGAGACCAACGATGACCGGGATGGGGATGAAAATGAGGCACACTCACTTGCGTTCGTTTATGATTCGTTCCATGTCCTCGCCGACACGGAGCACAAATAACCGTTCTTTGCTTTTAAGCGCCTCGATGATTGATGGGTCGGCTTCAACTGGACCCTCGGCTTTATTGTCAAGGTCTGCGGGAGTGGGACTGGGTGCAGGAAAGGGAGAGGGGACCTGTACATCGGTGAGTGGAAGGGATGATAAGATCGAGGGCATTGTGAAAGGTTCTGCTTGGGGAGAGAGGGTTGTTGTGAGACGAGTGGCGTCGGCTGAGAGGGATGAGGGGGGTGGGGACAACTTGGAGGACAGAACGGTTACTGAGACAGTTCGAGTTGATGTTTCTGTGGAGAGAAAGGAAGAAGCGAAGTGAGTGAGCGAGGTGGATGCCGTTAAAGAAAAAAAAAGGAAGGTGTGAAGAGCACCGCCCTCTCAAGAGGTGAAGGAGAAAATACCTAGTGACATTGCTGGAAGGGCCCGTGGGATTGATTGATTGGTTGAAAATTAAAAGTCTAGTGGCTTTGAGGGGAGCTCAGAGTCATGGAGAGGACGGGGATGGAGTGGGATGGGAGTGGTTAGCAACTGGAAGGTGGTTGAGGGTAAAGACTTGTACGAGTGACAAGAGTGAGTAACATACAGCTCAAGCCAATAATCGCTCAGAACTGAGCGACACTGCCTGGCTCGCACGCCACGCCCTCAATTCACCTTTCATACGGATCTCATTCCCCATTATAGTATCCCTTTCCCATCCCAAAGTCTACCCGCCTTGCGTACGTTCATGGCGCAGTATTCACACAGCAACTGGATCAGACTCGCTAACATGACATAGCTTCCTTGTACCCCCTATTTGATATATGGTGCTCATTAGTTCTGATAGATAGAACTACCACGACCTCGCTATATAAGTGGCTCCATTCGTCGATTTGTCACTTCATCGAGCGCCTGCTGCGTGGACGGTCGCGTGATCGCCTCCTCATCTTCATCCAACAACACTCCTGTATTGTATCTTGCGCTTCATAGGCTGCGTACATGGGTGAATAAGCTTGCTAATGAGATCAATGCCGAATCCTGGAGTCGGACATCAATCGAGGCGCACCCGGTAACGGGTGTTGTTTTCACTCATATCTTCCACTGTGGTACTTGTCGTCGCTCGGAATATGCGATCCCAAAGGCCAAGGTCATTAATTCGTTAGGACAAAGCTCAGGCTGGATAGCCCTTTTTGCTCTTCCTTTTGAAAGTGTGCCGTAGGCTCAGAAGTTCGCACAAGTACTACCTCGGATCAAGGGTTCGATTCGCCGCAACTCCGATAATGCGGTTATGGCTTAGATTGGTTGTCTCAAAGTCGATGTGATGTGGTCAAAGCGTCGTCTGGAAGCACGTGAGATCCTCACTGGCCCCAACCATGCTCAAGTCCCGCAACAGTGCTTGGATCCATGGCCACGCCATGGTCAAAGTACTGTCAAAGCTCCCTCCAGGTGTTCCACAGGTACGATTACGCTTTGATTATCTTCTGCGTGCATTGCGTGCATGTAGTGTTAATTGTGGGCTATGTCTGACAGATAACAACGGACAATGCGTCCTCCGACTCGGACCTCCACAAGGCGTTGTGGCAGTCGTGTGGCGGACACCTAGTACTAGCCACATCCCATTGCAGTATAAAAGCTCGCATTCCTAGTTTCGATGTCTCTCAATTCTCTCACTGCACCCCCGACCTCACGCTACCAACAACTACCTGAAATGTTGCCCCCAAGCGCTGACTCTGGCCCTCTATCTGATGTATTCAAGGCAAAAGTAACATCTCTGATTCAAGAGCAGCTCAAGCCCATCGTCACAGAGCTAGCGGCCCAACAACAGATACTTCTGTCTAACCTTGCTCTGCTCAAACACAACCATAATGTCAATGACTATCAAACGACCAGGCTCGAGAACATCCGAAACCTGGAGCAGTCCATCAAGTATGCATTTCGCTGTCATTCTACTGGACGCGCCGCTAACTGAGCTACACCATAGCTTCAAGATCACGGGCGCGCTTGGTTTCTGTTCCTGGCAGCACCCGAGCATGGGAACCAACCTACGTGAGCCCGTCCCCGCGGACCCTCTGAAGATGCCGCGCTTCATGCCCATCGACCAAGCGACTCCCGCCGAGCGCGCTGTCGAGAGCGCCGCGCTCATCAAAGAGGCGGGAACGAGCGCACGCAGACTCGGCGTACCGCTCACAATGCAGGATTTCCCTCGCGAACCAACCGAGGACGTCAGCGTGGACACGATGCACTCCTCTGTCCCCCTCTTTGGCCTCGCCGCGCCGCACTGGCGCCAGATAGAGGGCCTCCCTCCCCATGACACCCCCGGCACGGCTTCGTACGACGGTGTACGGGCCAAGCCGAGGGGGAATAAGGGCCTGCAGGGGTGGGACGGGCGCGCCCCTCCACCTCTTCGCAGGTCCGGTGCGATGGCGCACATCGGAGGATGTCCCACGCCAGAGAACGCAGATGGCACCGTGGCCACGCCGCAATCTGCGTTTTCCGACGCACGTTCCGCGGACCACATGGCAACAGCAACTGCCCCTGCCCCTGCCCCCGCCCAGAACGACATGATCAACACGCGTGCTGGAGGCGACGGATCCACATCGGCTTCCACGACCACAACCTCGCTCAGCAGGACCTTCTCCACAACGGCCACGATCGGATCGCCGCCACCCCCATCGGACGCCTCCCGCACCGCCGTAACAGCTACAACCGCCAAAATCGCTAAAGCCAAAGCCAAAGCCGCACCCAAAGTCAAAGCTAAAGCCAAAACCGGAGCGACTGGATCCGCGGGCCAGAAGAAGCAGAGGACTTCTACTAAACGAAGGAGCGCCACCGCCGCCGCCACCGCCCCAGCGTCTGCCTCAGCGTCTGACTCGGCTGCTCTGACCTCGCCCTCGCCCTGTACTTCCATCCCTGACTCTAGCGTGCCCGAACTCGAACAGCCAAAGGCCAGACCGTCCAAGCGCGGACGCCGAACCGCCGAGCTTGACTCCGCCAGTGCCGAGGATCAACAACAACGACAACGACAACCGGGACGAGAAAAGCAAGGCGAGGAGCAGACGGACTCGGAGGGCGCAGAGCCGCCGCCGCCGCCCAAACGCCGCAAGCGCGCCGTGGCGCCGAGTCCCAGTCCTACCACCACGTGTCGCGGTGTCGGTGTCGATGTCGATGTCGCCGTCAAGGTCGAAGAAACTGGTGGTGGTGGTGGCGGCGAGCGTCCGACTTCTTCTTCACAAGTGCCAGTGAGACGCTCTACGCGCATCACTCGTGCGTCGGCTGCCGTTGCCGCTGCGACGCAGCCTGTTCCTGTACCCGCGCCTGCGCAGCGCGGACAAGCCACCAAGGGCAAGAAGGCCAAGAAGGCCAAAGCACGATCTTGAATCGTTTTTTTTTTTTTCTTTTTCTTTTGTTCTCTCTACATAACGTCCGTCTGGAATCGAACTTCTGAATTTATTTACCCACATTTGTGATATCGCTTCCGCTGCCTCTCTAATCATCTGCGCTCCTCTTTTTCTTGTTGTTCTCTCTTAGTTCTTCCTTTTTTTTTCGTTGCCCTGCCCAATGTTTTGCGGCACGGCTGTTTTTAGGATCATTCAACCTGCGACTCGGACAGACTCCTTTTTTCCCTCTTTTGTCTGGGTTTTTTTTTGTCCTTGGCCTGCATCATATCTTGCACGCTTACATTGTAGATAGCATCCCTTCCATTTCTGAATCTGAAAGGTTGATGGAAAACGCGTGATGCTCAACATGACCGAGTTTGCCAAAGGAATGGTAATTAATTGGGCAATGTACAATACCAATATATATACACACAACGGGTAGGCATGGTACTGTAATGTCTCATGTCTAGGCAAGGCCAGACCCTATGACGGGGTGCAGGACGTTGTACACATTGAAAGTCAAACTGTCGAGGGGCACAGTCAGAAAACAAAAAGAGAGAACCGCAGGAACGAAAATGGCGACCCACCAGAAGACGAGAATGAGGATGCCATAGCACATCAGGGCAAGAGCCCCCAGGTTGAGAAGCTTGTTCTTGTTTGGGTCGTCCTTTGTTAACTGTCACGGAATCATGCGTCAGGAGGGATCCTTTGAGGGGGAAATTTGGAGCACTTGCCTTCCAGTAGAACAGCCCAGGGAGGATGAACGAAATGGTTGTCGACCCTGTAGATCCGACAAAGGACAAAACTTTCATGCCGTTAGTGGAGTACGCACAACCGTGAAGAGAGAGAGGGGGGGCACATACCCATCTCAAGGTTATCCACAAAGTATGCGATCGAAAATCCGCCAGCGACAACCGCGGACGTGAGCAGCGTGTGCTTCACTTGCGTCATCTCGCCTGGCCTGTGCTCATCCTCAACGACATCCTCCTCAGGTTTGTCGATGGCCGAACCGAAATGGAAAACCTTGTCGAGGCAGTTCCTACATGGTTGGACCTGCAACGGGTACGAAAAGAGGACGAGGATCGCGATGGCAAGTTGTCCGACGGCAACAAAGAGCGAGGTCGCTGGGTACATTGCGATGATGTTTGCGCTGACCTGTAGGAACATGCGTCGGAAAAGAAATGGGATCTATGTCTATGCGGAACTTACGCGAGATCCGAACGTGAGATAGCCAAAGACCGCGATGATTTCGTAGGTGAGAGTCGCGGAGCCAATGGCCGTGCCAATGACGACGTTCATGCGCTCCTGCGAGTTAGTCTTGAGCTCATTGAAGATAGGGAATAGCTGTCCACCCGGTCAAAATTCAGAAACGGACATGAAAATAATGAAAAAGTCGCACTGACGTTCTGCGCACAAGTGAAAGCAAAGACCTGGATAGGGAACGTCGAAACAAAGCTTGGTGTGAACTTGATGAGATGGATCTCCCCCGGTGGTATCATCCCTTTCATCGGTCGGAAATAACACACAATCACGACGAGAACAAGGTATGCTGCGCGGTTGATAGACGATCAAATTGGTATTCCATGACTTTTGTGAAGCACGAGTCACTCACCGCAGGAGAAGAGAGCGATGTAGCTCGTATGTCTAAGACTATCTAGACTGCGAAGGAACGACAATGGTACAAGAACAGCCATGAGAAGAGTAATCCAAACATGTCCACTGAGCGCCCACTCTGGGGGGTTTGTATCTGGAGATGTTAGGTCGTGGTATAACGAAGCGACAACGTTGGGAAGGAGTGACTTGATGATGATAAGGTAGCTAAAAAGCCCGGCTCATCAGCCGGCGACGTATGGGAAACGGTACGGGGCGCACCTGATCGATACGCCGAAGCACTTGATGGCAATGGCCGCGTCGAAGAAAACGGCCGCACGTGGGAAGGTGAGGCTTGCGACGGCGAAGAAAGAAGAGCGGCGGTGTGGTGTGTAGCGCGCACAGGCGGAGAGGAGGTACAGACCAAACGCTCCGACAGCACCCGAAAACGCGCAGGTCAAAATGCCGGGGATGATACCCGCAGAAGCGAGGGCCTATCGTCATCGCATAGACAGACGGAGTCATCACGGGCATGAACTACCGTCGTCGGACCATACCGAGGAAAAGACGTACCCGAGGAAAGGTGAGCATGCCTGAGTGATAGTGAAATAAGAACCCGTGAGCAGAAAAGAAACGTGGATAGAGTCGGGAGGGAGCAGTAAGGCTGTGCAACTCACCACTGCCTATGATTGTGTTGGCGAGGTTGCCTACGCTGCTGGTGAGCGTTGCGTGACCCTCCTTCTGCGCCTCGTTCCTTACTAGCCCGGCACTCGAGGCCCTGCTCCCAAGCAATGCGCTCCCTTCGTGGTCGGCCCCTCGACCGTCATCGGCGTCGTCATGTTCCACCGACACGGGCACCGCGTCGTAGGCTTGCACCATCTCGTGCTCCTCTTCGCTATCTGAAAGTATGGTTGATCCGATTTGAGCGCTGACGGCCCCGGGGAACGGGAATCAGCTGGCGGATGTATATGAGGGGAGGACGTGAGAAGGTCTAGACTCAGCTCGGCTGTTAAATAAGCCATTTTTAGTTAGACAGCACAGCTACCAAGAATAAGGACATCTCTGCGTATTTCCCACGAGCCAGTTTGAGGTCCGTCGTCATTAGACGTCATTCGAAGAAGACTTTATCAGTGCCTTTATCAGTGCCCATGTTTGCGGAACGTTCTCTGTTGTGCGACACTGCTTGTGGGCAAAAGTATGTTGCCTCCCAGCACTCTTAAGGCCAGATATTATGGGTGTGGCTACATGTCTATCATCTCAATCGCATTCCTAAAAGAAATCTCGTTAAGTTCCGTAGAACGAAAAATGACACTCCCTGGCGGGGAGTCGAACCCCGCTCTCGCGCGGTCAGTTGGAATGACAGGCGCGTGTACTAAACCGATATACTACCAGGGATTGCATCATATTTGCAAGGGGCACATCGTCGGCTCGGCTGACGATCACAACCACAACGACCGCTCTCTGTCTTCCGCAAGCAAGCAGGTACTGACTAATAGTGGCGGGGCGTCTGAAGTCCCTCCGCGACTATCATGTGCGGTTGTCCTCCCGAAGGTAGTACCTGGGAGGGACAGGATTGTCCTTAGACGCAAATTGGAAGCAGAGGGGACGACTTACCAATTAATGTAGTGTATATTACGACCTGGCACAATCAGATCACCTAAGGAAAGCAATCGGGACACGGCGGCACCCATGCCTGGCACCCATATACATATGCGTAGTCGAAATCCTTTGACCTTACCTCGGAGACGCGATTTGTTTTGCGAGCTCCGAGAAATTTCATCGCCCTTCCATCGGATCCTACGGATCCTATTTCATTTGACTGCGTATCAAGTCCCCATTCTTGTTGAAAGCGTGTATTTTACGAGAACAAGAACATCATAAACTGCATGGGAGAGTAAGGCCCGGGTTACAGGGACAGGGGACTGACAGGGGGGATACAAATCGACAACATGCAGACACCCAAACCAAAACGAGCAGTCATTGGGAAGCCAGAACGAAATAACTTATATGCGTGAGAGATCATGGAGAGTAAGAGTTGTGGTTTGTTGCTTTGAGGGTATTATACACGCGCAACGGCTGCGTTAGCGAATCGGTTCGTCCTGCGCTCGCTGCGCTCCTGGCGCTGCTTGCGCGTGTCAGCCATCATCTTTTGGCCGACGGGTGAAAGCTCCGACGACGACGCAGGTGACGGAGCGAATGAGAGTAACGCCCGCTCACGAGAAGGGGTCATTGGTAGACGGGTTTTTGGATTTTTGGATGAATCTGCGCCCGAATTTGTGAGTTTGTTGCATTATATCGAGGCAAAGGAAGAAAACACACGCATGCCAGCATTCTCTACATCGTTTATGATGTTCTCCTTATTACCACTGTCCGCCTTCAACCCCTTGACACTGGCCACCCTGGTAGCATCGGGTCCCATATTCGCGTGAGCAGAAATAGGCCTATTTGAATCATGTGACACGCTGCGACGATGCGCACTACGCATGGGTACTGGGGCCAACGAGGTGTCTGGCCTGAGGGAAACAGGTGGGGTAGTAGCGATGGACGGATGCCTGACAGAATTAGTCGCCGACCGTAGAGCGTCACTGCGGCAGGTTGGGGCCAGACTTGGCTTGACAGGTTCTGTGGTAGTGGTGGAGGATGAGTAAGCTTCAGACATTGATGTCCGCGTGTCTAGTTGAAGGCTGTGGCGTCCGCGAGGGATGCGGCTTGCACGAGTAGTGACTGCCGTCGCAGTAAGCTCTCCCATACGGGGACCTTCACATAGTCGACCATGTGCGACGGGTATGCGTGTGTGATTAAGGATGGTTGCCGTGTTAGGGGGATCGACCAAGATAGAACCTACAGTAGATGGCGTGCCAACCGAAGCTGACGCCCCTACTGGTCGCAAATCATTCGGATTTGACGACGACTGCTTGGTATTCAGAGGCGTGGCCGGGATCTCATCCCCAGGACTTGTTGACGAATTGAGGTCCCAGGGTGAGGAAGGCACGGTCAAGGGCATCGATATCGATCTCCGCGACTGTCGCCTTTCCAACAAAAAACCAAAGACTTCCGCGGCGGGTCGCAACTCGGACTCGGTAGTGTGTTTCGCGGCCAAAGCAGGGTTATCATCCGATGAGTAGCTAGGCACCACCGTCATCGAAGACACGGCAGTGTGGGTGTTGAAATCGACGCGATGAGGATAGGGGGGATCGTCGGAAGAAGCGGAGACGGGGTCGCTTTCGAAAACAACGGTGTCGCCATGCTCCGAGTCCTTGGGGGTCTCCAAACGAAATGAAGACGCTGGGGATGTGGATTGGTCGTCATCCAGGCCCCTTTCCCTGTAAACGCAGAACACAATCAACGGAAAGTCAATTTCAAGATGCAGAACAGCCATACCGAAGGTAACCTTCTGCCCAGGATATATCGCCCTCTGTGGAACCGTCGGGATTTGTCGATTCCGGGTTACCGAGCAACTGGCGAAGGGTCGAGCCACCACGCTTAAGCTGGGCACAACCTTTGAGAGATTCCTTTTCGGTAGCAGGCGGTGTATTTGAAAAGACGCTGATATCAAGGCGACCTTTACTGTCATACATATCGAGTAAGCTGGCTACAGAGGGGTCTCGTCTCAGTGCACGCAACCGGTTTTGGTCCTTCGGGGTGAAAGGTTGCAACGTCGACGCTTGGCCAGATGGGTCATCCAGAGGGCGAGAAGTGTGTGTGGGCGTGTCGAGAGGCGGGTTCGCATTGGGAAACTCGGTGGTTGCCTCAACCTTCCTATCGCGAATTGTGACGGTGTACGTCCGACGTGTCTGTACGCTAGCAGAACGGCTCGGGGGAGCACTCGGCCTTTGGGATAGGCTGTTTACGGGATGCGCTAGATAAACAGGTTCACGATAGGTTAGGAATGCACATGACATGTACCAGTGAGATAGTACTCACGGAGTGGAGGTAGCGAAGAATAATCGACTTCGTTAACGACTGCGTACCGGAGGGAAGAAGACCTCAGAAGCATGTTAGCGATTTGTTCCTGTTCTTGTTGTTGTCTGTGCGCATCTTCTGGGCTTAGAGGGGGATTCGGACGCGTCTCAAACGACGTGCCCGCGCGGCGCTTCTTGCCCCTCCTACTTCCAAGTGATAGAAACTTCTTGAAAAAGCCCATGATATCTGAGTGAAATGGCTATGGTCGTAAGGGATCGTAGTGTAAAGATTGTCGTGAAGAGGAACGTGAAGGAGGAAGGGGAGGACGTGTACAGAGTGTGAAGGAAGGGTGAGTGAGTCTTGCTCGGGCTCAAAACCTCAACTTTGACCAAACAAAGGACAAACACTAAAGACGCGGGGGTTATGTGTCATGTGATTCACTCACCTCACTCCGACTACTGATGCCAACATTAATAGAGAATCATGGCAGCACGGCACGCGACTACTGCATGCTCGAGAGGAATTTCCTCTCTCACGCGAAGCTCGGACTACTTCTAATGCTTCTCTCATCATCGGTCTTACTCAGGGCACGCATTCCTGGGCCAGACCGCCCCAAGGACCGCGAAGCCCATCCAAATCATGGACTCGGGATCCCTTTGGCGTCCATTGAAGCTGCAGCAGCGCTCATCGTTATCGGCGCGGGTTGCTGGGAGTACGAGTCTGGCATCCGCGATATGCGCGCACGACGAGCTTTCCTCCTTTCCACCGAGTGAGAGGACCCCGTTTTGTTCCGATCTGATCATCATTCGCTTATGACTGATGTGAAAGGCCTCATTTTGTTATTGTGATGGTTATCGTGGCCATTGTCTTTACGGTATGCATAGTTTTGCTTGCTAGTGAGGGGGATATTGGGTCATGATTGTATGATATATTACACTTGTACACGTGGCTGTGCATCACAGTAAAATTCCCGTGCCTGGACGTAATCAGTGTCGACGTACTCACTCGTGTTGCGCCACTCATACTCGTACTGGTTAAGAATAGGCCCACTTGGACAAATCCTTATTTAAAATCGACCGACCAGAAAAACATTTGCTCGTTCCACTCCTTTCGTTTCTTTAACGACAGCGCGCTTCCATACCATTCCCCGCAAACACCCCCTTACTTAATTTACTCGGCTCCCTTTTCTCTCCCAGCCCCCATTAACGACGTAACGCAATCATGAAAGTAAGCCAAAAAATTCAACAATCTGCAAAAGAGGGCAAGGTCTGGTGGTCCTTCGAGTATTTCCCTCCTCGTACGGCCCAGGTACTTTTTTCCCATCCCTCAGTTGAAAGGCATCTCACTCTTTTTTCCAGGGTCTTCAAAATCTCCTCGACCGTATCGAGCGCATGCGAGCGCTGGGACCAGAGTTTGTCGACATTACCTGGTGCGTTCTGCGACGTTTAGGTTATTGTTAAAAAGCTTGATTCGAATACAATAGGAATGCCGGAGGTCGCACGTCTGATCTGACGGCAGAGTTAGTCAAGACTTGCCAGAGCACAATCGGCATCGAAACATGCATGCACCTAACCTGCACAAATATGCCCGCGGAGAAGGTGGACATCGCCCTGCGTGTATGTCTCATGTCCGTTCGTCAAATACCCAACTTATGTTGTTGCAGGAAGCGAAGTTGTCAGGCTGTCGCAATATCCTCGCCCTGCGCGGCGACCCGCCTGCAGGGAAGGACGATTGGGAAGCAGTTGAAGGTGGTTTCGAATATGGGGTCGATCTCGTGCGCTACATCCGGAAGGAGTACGGCGATTATTTTGACATCGCCGTCGCCGGCTACCCGCAATTCCAAATGTCTCCGCCGAAGGAGCGCGACCAGGAGATGACATGGTTGAAAGAGAAGGTCGACGCGGGCGCAAGTTTCATCTTCACGCAGATGTTTTACGACGCCGACATGTTCATCGATTGGGTCCACGCCGTCCGCGCGGCGGGCATCACGGTGCCCGTCATCCCTGGCATCATGCCCATTCAGACCTGGAACGGTTTCCTGCGTGCGGCCACGGCCATTGCGAAAACCATCATCCCCCAGTCGTACCTCGACGCCCTCGAGCCGTACAAAAACGATGATGAGAAGGTGCGGGAGATTGGCACCAAACTCGTCGCGGATATGTGTCGGAAAATCCTGGCGGCTCCCATTGGCATCCAGGGTCTCCACTTTTACACTATGAATCTCGAGCGTGGGTCGCGCATGCTCCTAGAAGAACTGGATCTTGTTCCTCGCGTCGAAACGCTCAAGCCCCTTCCTTGGCGTCAAGTAAGTTCCTCACTTGGTCCATCCCTGTTCTCGTGCGAGCTGACTTTTTGTAAACCTAGTCTCTTACGCCTGCGCGGCGATCGGAAACTATCCGCCCCATCTTTTGGGCGAATCGCACAAAGTCCTACCTCGCCCGTA
>Ga0307510_10002629_pt1 | contig 20503 bp, 14 predicted proteins | sample 12_EM_MG_FD_207224 | JGI IMG/M metagenome (GOLD analysis project Ga0307510, IMG submission 207224) | Populus trichocarpa ectomycorrhiza microbial communities from riparian zone in the Pacific Northwest, United States - 12_EM | ecosystem: Host-associated > Plants > Roots > Unclassified | place... | reverse complement strand
TTTACTCCTGCGGATTGGCTGACCTTTACTTCGCGTACGGGTATGACCTACCGGACGGTATCGGATCGTTATACGACCGGTATGTTCCACTATACGCAGTTCGCAAAGGACGCCAGCGGTAACAGCAAGAGCGATATCGCCGGTGGCTATTCTACCGATAACTATTATATGAACACGCTGAACTCTACCTTACTGGGTGAAGCCAAAAAGAACTATCGGAATTTCAGCCTGTATGGATTGGTCGGCGGTGCCCTGCAGCAGGACAACCAGAGTTATACATCTGCCGGCATCAGTGGTCTTGTAGACAGTAACCTGTACAACCTGAGCAATACCCTGAACTATCCTTCGGCATCCGGTGCTATCTACCAGGACCGGCAGGTAGGCCTTTTCTACCAGGCCAAGATCGGGTATAAGAATTGGTTATTCCTGAATACTACCGGTCGTAACGACTGGGTCTCCATTCTTAACCCCAGCAACCAGTCTTTCTTCTATCCATCGGTGGACGCCTCTTTCATTGCTACAGACGCATTGGACCTGTTCAAGGATATCACCTGGCTGGACGCTTTGAAATTCCGCGGCAGCTGGTCCAAGGTAGGGCAGGTCAACCTGGCCAACTATACCTATGGCGCCTATGCCCTTCAGCAGACCTATGGCCAGATCTTAGGTTATCCTTTCAACGGTAACCCGGGTTATGCTCTTGGAAGCACCATCATTGCGAAGGACCTGAAACCTGAGATCACCAAGGGCTGGGAAGGTGGTGTCGACTTCTCTATGTTGCACAACGCCATCGACGGAAGTATCACTTACTATGTTACACATACGACCAACCAGACCGTCAATACCGGTGTATCCAGTGCAAGTGGTTTCAGCAGCTTCCTGACGAATACGGGTGAGACGGTGTCAAAGGGGCTTGAAGTGAGATTGAACCTGACCCCCATCCGTTCGAAAGACTGGACAGTCAGCCTGAACAGTACCTTTACTTACAATGATAACAGGGTTCTGTCTATCAGTGCTGCTCTGTCACAGCTGGAGCTATCCGGTTATTCCAACGCAGGTTCCTATGCCGTTCCCCATTACCAGTTTCCCGAGCTGTATGGTACGGACTATGTACGTGACCCGAAGGGCCGTGTTGTCGTAGACGCCGTTACCGGTATGCCTTCTGTCAGCAGCACCCTGGTATACCTGGGAAATGCAAATGCCAGGACGATGATTGGGCTGACGCCGCACATCCGCTACAAACAATGGACGATCGAAGCCGTATTTGAATACCGCGGGGGCTTCAAGCGTTACAACGAAATGGGTACTGACCTGGACTGGTCCGGTATGGGTATCAGGACCGTTGCCTTCAACCGCCAGCGATTTGTCTTCCCGAACTCTGTATACATGGATGACAAGGGTGAGTATGTAGTCAACAAGACCGTGACGGTCAACCAGGGTAACGGTAATGGCGGGTTTTGGACTGCCAATGAAGAAAGAGGCGTAGGCAGCAACTATGTTACCAACGGCGCTTACTGGAAACTTCGTCAGATGGTGATCTCCTACAGCCTGCCCCCCTCTCTTCTGAAGAAGATCAAGACGATCAAGGGCGGTACCATTAGCGTTCAGGGACGTAACCTCTTTCTGTGGCTGCCTAAAGATAATGTGTATACCGATCCTGACTACAGCTACAATGGAACAGGTAATGGTATCGGCCTGACCGGTTACCAGACGCCTCCTTCCCGTTTCTTTGGCGGCACACTTTCTATCACTTTTTAATTCTCACGCATGAAAAAAATATCAATACTGGTTTTATCAGCGGCTATCATCCTGTCGGGTAGCTCGTGCAGAAAATATCTCGATGTCAACTCGAATCCAAACCAGGCCACCTCTTCGACCCCGGTCCTGGTGTTGCCGACAACGGTTACCTATACGGCAGCAATTGCTTCCGCCTACAACGACTATGGCATGGAGATTGGCGGCTACGGTACCAATGCGGGAGGATATGGTGGTTTCGGAGTGGAATGGACCTATAATTATACTACGAACGACCATACCAACCTCTGGGGTTCCTCTTACAGCTGCCTGGAGAATATCCAGTTTGTGCTCGATAGCACGGCGTCATACCCGTTCTACGCCAATTTCAATGCAGTTGCAAAGATCCTGAAGGCATACAATACGCAGCTGCTGGTGGATCAATACAATGACGTACCCTATAGCCAGGCCTTCAAAGGGTTAAATAACCTTGCCCCTGCTTATGACAAGGCACAGGTGATCTATCAGAACCTGGCGGATCTTTGCGATTCGGCCATTGTGCTGATCAATGGCGGGCAGGATGCCAAAGCGCTGACGGCTGCGACCGATCCGTTGTTCGAGGGTAATATGACGTTATGGAAACAGTTTGCTAATACCATCAAGCTGCGTCTGATCATCCGGGCTTCAAAGGCAATGAGCTTTACCAATACCAGCTTCTCGGGCGATGGGTTCCTGACTACGGATGCGATAGTCAACCCGGGATATGCCAGGTCCAGCGGTCACGTCAGCCCTTCCTGGAACACCTGGGTAGCCGACTATAACAACTCCACTGCCAACCGCGCCTGGATGACGTCCATGTATGCCCTTGGTTTCTATGATGGCCATAAACTGACGGATGACCGCGGTTATGCTTGTTTTGGGAACTTTCCCAGTACCCCTGTCGATCAGCTGGGTACAACCATCGGGGTGCCTAATCCCCAGAGCCCCGGAGGCGACTGGTTTATCCAGAGCGACCTGAGCACGTCTTCCGTAGGTATCTTTAAGGGCCCCAGCCAGGGAGAGCCCATCATGCTGGCGGCGGAAAGTTATTTCCTGCAGGCGGAGGCGGCGGTCAGAGGGATCATCAGCGCCGACCCTGCCACTTTGTTCAATGCAGGTATCGGTGCCTCATTCCATTACCTGTACCTTGGCCCCGACGATGCAACGCTTGGTTCAGGCTGGGATCCTTCGGCCGATTCTGCGCAATATATGTCCGACAACAGCACCAGCTACCTGGTTAATTTCAGCCTGGCGTCAACCGACGTACAAAAGATCGAAGCGATAATTACCCAAAAGTGGATTGCCGTGGACATGATCAACAGCATCGAAGGCTGGAACGAATACCGTCGTACGGGTTATCCGAAGAGCTCGGGCATCAGCACAGGCAATCCTTATGGCTCTTTTGCTTCCCTGCAGTCCATCTCTCCAAGAGCTGATAAGCTGCCGACCCGGATACTGTATCCAAATAGCGAATTTCTCAATAACGATACAAATGTACCGAAGAGTATCTCACCATTCAGCTCGCTGATCTTCTGGGCACAATAGATCTCTCTTAACAGTATAAACTAAAATCATGCAATATATCATGAATAATAAATTCTTAATCACGGTTCCGATCCTGGCGCTGACCCTTGGGATGAGCTCGTGCCTCAAGTCTTCCCCGCAGAACCTTTCTTCAACGGGTACCAGCGTAATAGAGTTTGACAACACATCCGTTCCGGAATCTTATACGACGAAGACAAAATATGCAGCATATGACAACAACAACCTGCTGCTCCAGAATGATACGACCGGATTTGATTTCATTATCGATTATGCCGGTCCCCAATTCAATGCCCCCGAGGATATCACTGTAACGATCGGGTATGATACCAGGGATTCGGTCCTGCCGTATTACAATGACTCTGCGGGCACGGATTATCATATGCCCGACCCGGCCAATTTCACTTTTCCCTCGACCCTGGTCATCAGGAAAGGTACCCACCAGGTGTATGGACATGTCCATCTTCAGAATGTCACCAATGGGATAGGATTTGATACGGCCCGCGCCATTCCTTTAGTGATCACGGCCGTGTCCTCCGGTCTGATCAGCGGCAACTATGGAACTGCTATCTTCCAGTTCTCGCTGGCGAATGTCTTTTCGGGTAACTATACGACCACAGGGTACCTTTTCCATCCGACAGCAGAAAGGGCCATCAGCAGTGACTATACCGTATATGCGGCAGGTGTGCTTGCCTGTAAGATCCCGCTGGGTGACCTCGGTAGCAGTAATTACTATTTTATTGTCGATATTCCTGCGGCCGGCGGCGCCCTGGCCAACTACCGGGTACCTGCCACCAGCGCCTGTCCTCAGCCTCCAGGTTCGGGTTTCATGACCGCTGATGATCCGGGCGGCACTGTTTTCGCGGGGGCGAGCCCGGCAGTACAACCCGGCAGTTCGACGCCCTGGCAGTCTTCAACGTACAACAATACGTATGATGCCTCCGCCAAGACCATCTGGATACATGTTGGTTACAATGGTTCCAGTCAGAACAATTGGTCGAGACAGTCCTATACAAAAATGGTTAAAGATTAGTTTGTTTTGGTTTATTTACGCCCGGAGCTATCTTTATGGCTTTGGGCTTTTTTTTTAAACTTCCCGTCATGAAGTATTGTGCAGGTATAATGTTCGTTCTATTATTCTGCTCTTGCCGGCAGCCGGCCGGGACAAAGGTCCATCTTGTCCTGCAGTCCGGTACTAATGAAAAGATCAGGCTGGTGCATATGCTGTACAACGAAGAAAAGGAGACGGTCGTCGATTCGGCTATCGGCAGGCAGCACCTGGATTCTTTCGATCTGACGATAGACGGGCCCCGGAACCAGTTTTACCAACTTCGGATCGGGATCAACGGCTTGCAGGTACCCTTTGTCAATGACAGCGACTATGTCCGCATCAGCTGTGATTATTCATCGCGCCGCTGCCACTTCATCAATTCTCCCGTCAATGAAGAATTGCAGGCTTTTATCAAAGAGCAGGAGGTATTGTCCTCGCAGGTGGCGGCATCGGCAGAAAGACTTGACAGCCTTGCCTTTCATCATGGCCAGATCGATTCCTGCCGGCGGGTCCCTGATCGTGAGAGGTTACAGGCGCTGCAACACGCCGTCAACTTTGCCGATACCGTAAGCAACCCGGGTGCTTTTATGTTCGCCTGCAACAGTATCGACTACGGAAAAGATCATGCCGGGCTAAAGAAATTTATGATGAGGGCCGCGGACCGTTTCCCTTCCGATTCCGCCGTGCAGCAGCTGCGGCGCAATACGATCGATTATATCCGGATCTTTGAAGAAGAATACGAAGTCGGTGACAGTCTGCCGGCAGTCCTTCTGCCCGATCAAAATGGAGTGGCACATTCCACTTATCCTTCCGGGAATACCTATACCTTTATCGATTTCTGGGCCAGCCTCGAGCCCGGAGCCCATCAGTTTTCCGATGCCAAGAAACAGCTCCGGCTGCGGGTGGGCAAAGACAAACTGGCAATGGTCAGCGTCGCCATCGATGCGGAAAAGGATAGCTGGGAAAAGATCGTCGGCTATGAGCATTATGACTGGCTACAGCTCATCGATGAAAAGATGTGGCAGGGCCCGGCCGTCAAGACCCTGAAGTTCGACAGTATCCCCTTTAATTTTTTGCTGGACCCGAATAAGAGGATCATGGCGAAGGCTATACCGGAGGATTCGCTGACGGAGGTGGTGTCGCGGTTGGTGGGGAGATAGGTATTAGTTAATCATTATAAGGGTCCATAATTCCCTGCGGATAATACTGTTGCCTGTTCCAAAACTGAGCCGGATTGATCGTTCCGTCGACGACATTACTATATATCACCTTGTTTTTTTCGGGATAAAGCGCATCGATATATTGCAGCTCTATACGTAGCTTCGTCCGGATATCGCCTTCGAACTTCGGGATGACGAACTTCCAATAAGCCCCGGGCTCGAGACTAACGACATGATAACTGTTCCCGCACCAGCTGCTGGGCAGGTAATCAATAGCTTTCCAGTTGCCTTTTCCGTCGAGCGCCTGCATTTGCATATACAAACGGCTATCCTGTGCATGGAATTGACAGGTATCTTTGGCCGTGTTGGCGACATAGACCGGAAAGCCATTATACGATCTGGCAAAGGTGTCTGTTGTATGGGTGTCAATGGTAATGCTAAGGCTGTCGGCTTCGAATCGCTTATCGGATAGTTTTTGGGGGAAGTTATGTGAAATAGCCCAGCCTCCTCCGCGGATCTCCTCTTCGGTTTTTCCCGGCGAGGAATACGCATAGAAATACCCCCGCATCATATGGTCGACGTTGAGGTCGCTCAAAACAGGAGGCACAGCCGTGGTGTTGTTTTCTGAAGTGGAGATTTTGCTTTGCCATACGATCTTACCCTCCGTATTTACAAACGACAATTTCTCATGGATCATAACTTTTAGCAGTCCATTTTTAAAACCCGCCTCATCGATCTCGTCATAAGCGGGTCTGGCGACAAACCGGGCATTGGTATCGACAATACCCCAGCCCTCGGCAGTTCGTACAAGGGCATATCCATTTATAAACCCCTGCTCGTTGACATCTGAGAATTTTATTGTTCCTACGGTTTGCATCCGCGTATCGATCATGCAGAACTGGTCATCTTCACGTTTGATAAAGGCGCGACCACTGCCAAAGGGGCGAAGATCTTTTACTGTAGAATCGTGCAAGAGTAGCTGATCATGGGTATCGATATAGCCAGGATAGCTTTTCCCCAAAGCAGAAAGATTAATGGTCCCGATGCCATTCCCAAAGGCTTTGGCATCTATATAAACGTCGTTCTTGAAGGGTCTGGAAAACAGGAGCCTGCCTTTTCGGTCGATGAGACCCGTAGTTTCCCCTCCTTTACCTTCGACTACAGCGTATCCATCCTTGAAGACATTGATCACAGTATAGATCCCGGGTTTGACGACGACAAGCCCCATCGTATCGATCACGCCGGATTTCCACTCCTTTTTTGAATTCCGGGTCTCCACAATAGAAAGTCCGTCATGAAAATCACCTATTTGGTCATAAATCGTATCGATAACCAACCGACCGTTCCGGTCGATCAAACCCATTTTTCCGGAAGCGAACTTTACACGCGCGACGCCATAGCTAAAAGGACAAATGACGATATAATTACAGGGGAAGGGTGAATTACCCGCATGATCAATAAAATAGGGCTGACCCGCCTCATATACAATAGCCAGACCATTTGTAAAGGACCCGGCCCAGTCAAATTTGGGGCTAATGACCCAACGTCCCGTTGCATCAATAAAGCCATACCGGCCTTTCGTACGGACAGGCGCAAGCCCTTCCGAGAACTCGCCCCCGTTGAGATAGATAGCTGGAAGCGCGACCTTCCCTTCTTTGTCGATGTAACCTACTTTGTTGTTTTCAGTTATGAGGAAAAGGGGGGTGGCTGGTAAATGAGGTTGCTGTGTCAGGACCAGGGCTGTGCAGCCAAGGCAGGAGACAATATTGAGCAGGACTGTTCGCATGGGGCTTTTATAATAAGATGCACGGATCAGTCAAAATACATAAAAATAACCAGTAAAACAACCACCCTGTAAACCACCCAACTAAGGGTAGGACCCCAGCCAAGGGACAGTAATTTTGCCCTCCGGATATGCTCCAGCAGCATAAGCGCGGCCACAACCAAAAAGTATCCGGCAGCTACTGCAGCCGACAAATGAACAACAGAGCCAATCGCCAGCAGGGGCAGCAACAGCAACGCTCCTGCCAGGGAGATCGTCATCATATTCCCCAGATAATCCCATCGTTTCGCCTGCGCAAACAGGCTGACGATAAGACCCTGAAACAGCACCTGGCCACCGGCAATAAAGTATTCTCTATAGCTGCTGCCTTTTGGCAGGACCCCTGTCAGTAAGCCCGCATAACGGGTGAGGACAAACCCAACGAACCCAACCGTAAAAAGCAGCCAGAGTATCCTGTGACGCAGGCTGAAGGATGGTTGCAGCGTATGACCCGCGGTCTTTGGCGCAGGGATGATGACCTTCCGGTTATAAGAGATAAAGGCATAGACTTTTCGCATCAGCCAGACGAACGGCGGGAAAGAAAACAGCGGTGAAAATACTGGGAATGAGTGCCCGATAACTTTGAACAAGCTCTCGATACCGTAGTTGACTTCCCCGGTGACGGTATTGACAAGGGCGATCTCATTCACCGCTCTCTGCTGGTCAACCACCGGGCAGGCAAAGGGCGGCATGTCCTGATAAGGTGCCCGGCCTTCCTTGTCAAGCATTCCCGTTGAGGTGAAAGCATGCGTATATACCTTACACATAGGGCATTCGGAGTCGTAGAGGATGACGTGGTCTTTTAGCGTTTTCATGCTGCAAGTATTATGACAGCACAAATATACACATCTTTCTGAACTTTCAGTAATTTGTGAAAATACGCAATAATACTCTCGCTATCAGGGCCGGAGTACCTGAAAATTCCATAGCTTTGGCCCTCTTAAAGCAGTTTTTGTAATGTTAACAGTTGAGAAAATAGGCGGCACGTCGATGAGTGCCCTTCAGCAGGTCATCGATAACATCATTTATTTTGGACGTACAGGCGAAAAATTATACAATCGGGTCCTGGTGGTATCGGCCTTTTCCGGCGTCACCAACCTCCTGTTGGAAGACAAGAAAACGGGAGCGCCCGGTGTCTATCATCGTATTGTGAAGAGCGAGAATTTTCATGGCCCATTGAACGACCTGGTGATAAAATTGAAGTCCATCAATCAGGAATATGCAGATCTCGGACTTGACCTCGCCGTTGCCGATGCCTTTATCGAGCAGCATGTGGCAAAGGCACAGAAATATCTGGAGAACCTGGCGAATATACTGGCTTCTGGTTATGTCAGCCGTGAAGGCATTCTTTCGGCGGCACGCGAGATCCTTGCCTCCATCGGCGAGACTCACTCGGCCTTTAACCTGACGAATATCTTACAAAAGAAAGGGCTCAATGCCCGGCTCGTCGACCTCAGCGGTTTTGATGACCAACGTCCTTTTACCATCGACGAAAGAATAAAGGATGCCTTTTCCCCTATCGACCTCAAAAGCTGTATCTGCATCGTCACGGGTTATGCCAAGGGTACGGAAGGGATCATGCGGGAATTTGATCGCGGCTACTCCGAAGTGACCTTTAGCAAGATCGCAGAGATCTTAAAACCACAGGAAGCCATCATCCACAAGGAATACCATCTTTCTACGGCCGATCCGGCACTGGTTGGCGTCGAGAACGTGCAACCCGTCGGTTATACCAACTACGACATCGCCGATCAACTGGCAGACGTGGGCATGGAAGCGATCCACCCCAAGGCTTCGAAACCGCTGGAGATCAACGGGATCAACCTAAGGATAAAGAACACCTTTGAGCCGGCGCATCCGGGCACGCTGATCACCCGCGAATATGTATCCGAAGCCAAACGCGTGGAGGTGATAACGGGGATAAATAAGCTGATCCTGATCGACGTTTATGACCCGTTGATGGTGGGCAATGTCGGAAGTGACTTCCAGATCATGCAGCTGTTCTATCAGCATCATATCAGCTATACCTTCAAGACGACCAGCGCCAACAGCATATCTATTGCTATCTGGGAATCGGATTTTAAACAGCAGCTTATCGACGATCTTCAGGCGGCCTTTGAAAAGGTCAGCGTAGAACCGGTGGCGATGGTTTGTCTGCTGGGCACCAATATGGATCAACCGGGTCTGCTCGCAAAAAGTGCAGGAGCGCTCGCGGATAGTAATATCAATATCATCAGCGCTGGTTTTGCGTTGAGGAAAGTAAATTTCCAGTTCCTTATTGCGAGAGAGGATTTTAAGACTGCGATCGTTGCGTTGAATAAGGCGATGGGGTAATAATTGTCGCAAACGACCTTTCGATTGTCGTATTTATGCCTTTTTCGCTGATAATTTGCGCCTTAGTTTTGTAAGACTAAAACAAATAATCATGCGGAAGATCATCTCGTTTATGCACATCTCTCTCGATGGATTTACAGCCGGCCCCAATGGCGAAATGGATTGGATAAAGATCGATGGTGAGCTGTTCGATCTGGCCTTCCAGGCTACCGAACTGTCCGACCTCGCCATATATGGCAGAGTGACCTATCAATTGATGGATGCCTACTGGCCCACTGCCGCGGACGAGCCCACCGCAAGCAAACACGACAAACAACATTCGGCCTGGTATAATAGTGTCGAAAAGATCGTGCTCTCAAAAACATGGGCGGGGAAAAGCTTACCAAATGCGACGATCATCAGCGACGACGTTGCCCCGCAGATCAGGCGCATTAAAGAAAAACCCGGGAAACAGATCGTTATGTTTGGTAGTCCCGCGGCCGTTCGTTCCCTGATACAGGAAGACCTCGTCGATGAGCTGTGGTTGTTCGTCAATCCGGTATTGCTGGGAAAAGGTATTCCGATGTTCCCCGATCTTGACAAACGAAAATCCCTGGAGCTACAGGAGGAAAAGCGGTTTAAAAATGGGGTAGTGATGCTGAGATTGAAACAAATCGACTAAATTTTGATCTGGACGTCACAGGGGCATAAGCTATTTTGAACGACCTTTCGACAAATTTTAACCGATTAAATTTTGTTGATGAAACAGCTTTTTGCAAAACGATCCAATCCCCGTGCTGCCGCATTGCTGAGTTTTTGCCTTATGACGATGACGGCTGTATCGCTTCATGCACAGGTCAGCCAAATGCCGGCCTATCCTTTGATCACACACAACACTTACTTCAGCGTCTGGTCGAATACCGATAAGCTAAACGAATCGGTCACTCACCACTGGACGGGTAAGGACTTGTCCCTGGTGGGCATTATCAAGGTGGACGGCAGCTCTTATCGTTTTATGGGCGCGTCCTCACCGGAATACAAGTCGATCCTGTCGGCGGGGGATGAAGGTGTATATCCCTCTAAATATATGATGGAGACGGCGCCCGCGGATGAGTGGGCTCAGCCCGGGTTTAATGACCAGGACTGGCAGACGGGCCAGGGACCTTTTGGCGACCAGCGCGGCAATGCCGGCGTAAGCTGGACGGGAAAGGATATCTGGGTCAGGCGGCGGTTCTCGATCAGCGCTGTCCCTTCCGGCAAGCTGCTGCTGAAACTTTTTCATGACGATGACGCGGAGGTCTTCCTCAACGGTCAGCGGATCACCCGTCAGCATGGCGCCAACAACGACTATGAGATGATTGCCCTCTCCGATGAGATCAAAGCAAAATTGCAGGTCGGAGAGAACATCCTGGCGATGCATTGTAAGAATACCGGTGGAGGCAGCTGGATAGACGCGGGTCTGTCGGAAGAGGTCATTCCAAAAGACCGGGCGGGAATAGTACCGGCCGAACAAAGTTCCGTGAATGTATCTGCAACACAAACGACCTATACCTTTAAATGCGGAGCCATCGATCTGACCGTGCGGTTTACCTCTCCGCTGATCATGACGGAGCTGAATCTGTTTGCTGTTCCGATCTCTTATATCAGCTACGAAGTTCGGGCCACAGATGCCGGCAAACATACGGTAGAGCTTACCCAAAGTGTGTCGACCAACCTGGCGGTCAATCAGCCCTATCAGCCGGTAAAGATCGAGACCTACAAAAAGGGCGGCTTGTCCATCTTAAAGGCCGGCACCGTCGAGCAGCCGATCCTTCAAAAGAAAGGAGATAACTTGCGGATAGACTGGGGCTATGTATATGTGGCAGCGCCGGGTGCAAAACAATATGTCACACCGGATGCGGGTAAGTCTTCTATGCTGAACACCGTACTATCCTTTGGCGAGGTCGGCCCGATCCGGCAGAATAAATTTATCATGGTCGGATATGACGACATCTACTCCATCCAATACTTTGGTACCAATCTCCGGCCCTGGTGGCGTAATAACCCGGGGATGACGATGGACAGCCTGCTCGTCAATGCCCGGAACCACTATGGCGCCACGATCTCCAAATGTGCCAATCTGGATAAAAAGGTCTATACTGATGCTGTCAGCGTTGGTGGTGAAACATATGCGAAGCTCTGCGTCATGGCTTATCGTCAAAGTATAGCCGCACATCAGCTGGTGAAAAGCCCACAGGGCGACCTCTTGTTTTTGTCAAAAGAGAATTTTAGTAATGGATCGATCAATACGGTGGATATAACCTATCCTTCTGCTCCTCTGTATCTCCTGTACAACCCCGAACTTTTAAAGGGAATGCTCAACGGGATCTTTTACTACAGCGAGAGCGGAAAATGGACCAAACCCTTTCCGGCGCATGACCTGGGTACCTACCCGCTTGCCAACGGGCAGACCTATGGCGAAGACATGCCGGTGGAAGAAGGCGGCAACATGATCATCCTGGCGGGGGCTATCATGCGGGTACAGAACGATGCCAGCTATGCCCGTCTGCACTGGAAGACGCTGACAACCTGGGTGAACTATCTTGCTGAGGCCGGTTTTGATCCGGGCAACCAGCTCTGTACGGACGACTTTGCGGGACATCTGGCGCACAACGCGAATTTGTCGGTAAAGGCTATCGTTGCGATCGGTGTCTATGGCCAGATGGCTAAAAAGCTCGGTGACAATGTGACGGCGGCGAAATATTCGGCGATGGCGGCTGACATGGCGGCCAAGTGGGTCGACAAAGACAATGCCGGTGATCACTATGCGCTGGTCTTTGACAACAAAGATACCTGGAGTCAGAAATACAATATGGTCTGGGACAAGGTCCTGCACCTGGGGCTGTTCCCGCAAAAGGTCTATGACACCGAGATCAGCTACTATCTTACCCGCCAGCAGGAGTTTGGTCTGCCATTGGATAGCCGTAAGACGTATACAAAATCCGATTGGATCTTATGGACGGCAGCTATGGCGGACAAGCCTTCGGACTTCCAGCAGTTGATAGCTCCGGTCTACAAATTTGCCACACAGACGCCGTCGCGTGTGCCGCTGAGTGACTGGCATGAGACGACGAATGGGAAGATGGTTGGGTTCCAGGCACGGAGTGTGATCGGAGGGTATTGGATGAGGTCGGTTAGAGAAAAGATGAAATAATGTGTGGGCGCCCCGGCGCCCGCCCCGGTCCCCCGGTCGGGGTTACTTCATAAATTTTCGCACAAAAAAGTCGGCAGCTGCACCATATACGGTGACGGCGTTGTCGAAATGCATCCAGTGATGGGTGTCGTCTACGATCATCAATGTCTCGTAGGGGACACCCTTCTTTTCCAGGCGATTGACCAGGTCTACGCTTTGGCTGAAACGTACATTCCGGTCGTCATCGCCCTGGATGATCAGCACGGGCGACTTCCACGTATTGATGGACGAGATGGGGGAGGAGAGCCAGGCTGTTTTTTGGGCCTGGTCGAAGTCGGGGGCTTTTTCGTATTTGTCTTTCATCGCTGCCAGGCCACCGGCTTGAGCTGTCCAGTCGTGGACGCCGTGGAAGTCGACGCCAGCTTTGAATAGTTTCGAGTCGCGGGCAAGGGCCAGCGCTGTCAGGTAACCGCCGTAAGAACCGCCATAGATGCCTATTTTGGAGCTGTCGACGAAGTTTTGTTTGTACAGCCATTCACCTGCTGCCTTAATATCCATGTACTCGGATGCGCCTGTTGCGCCACCTTTTGCGGGTTTATGAAATTCGTAACCATAGCCGATGCCAAGCCGGTAGTTGACGGCCAGGACTACGAAACCCAGGCTGGCGAGATATTGATTGGACGCGTATGCGTTGGAGTAATAATCAGAGTAGTTCCAGCCTAAGAGCATTTGACGCGGGGGACCGCCGTGGACGTAGACGATGGCGGGTTTGCGCGCTGTGGCGCCGGCTGGCGGCATAAATAAATCAGCATGGATCGTTACTCCATCGGCAGCTTTGAAAATGACTTGTGTGGGAGTGACCAATCTATTTTGCGGGAAGTCGGCTGGGATCTTGTCCGCACATAAGACTTGAGTGGTTTTTTCTTTTAGTGAGATGACTGTTGGGAGCGGTGGCCGTTGCGCAGTGGCACTGATAAAAGTTACGGTATTACCCTCGCCGGTCATCACCGGTGTCCATTCAAGACCTGCGCCGGGGGTCAGCACCTGCATGTCGGCTTTGTCGACACTGACCATACAGGCATGTCTTCTCTCTATATCATAGGTGTCGGGCCCAGCATTGGCGCTGAACAGAAGATGTTTCTTGTCGGGACTGAGCACGATATGCTCGCACATAAAACTGCCGGGTGTGAGTAAGATTGGGTTACCACCTCCCGCATCGATGGAATATAAGTGCGGCCATCCATCCTGGTAAGACAGGAAGACGATGTGGTTATCCGCGGCCCAATGCAGGTTGGCTTCTCCGTGCGTAGAAGGAAATGATCCCCGTAAAGTAGCCGGGGCCTTCCACAAAAGCCGGACGCTGGTTCCGGCAGTATCTGCAATATAGATACTCCAGGGTTGGGGTTTGTTTACCAGTAGCGAATCGGGGGCGCCACCCGTACCCGGTCTTTTGACAAAGACGATCTGGCGTCCGTCGGTCGACCACTGGGGGGTCTCGTCCCTGCTAAAAGAAGGTGCTATCCACTTCAGATACGATGTCCCTTTTGTATAGACGCCGATGACGGAATGGTCCGTACGATTGGTGACGAACAACAGAGACCGGCCATCGGGTGACCACTGTAAACCGCCGACCTTGCCCCGGGTAGTGAATAAATTTTTTGCGGGGGCAGAACCGTCTATCGGCGCGGACCAGGCCTGGCCATTCTTTATAAATGCGACCTCCTTGCTGTCGGGAGAGACGACGGGTGCGTCCCCTTCCGAAAGATATTTGACAGGGCCGCCGGCAAAAGGGATGCTGGCAACTTGTACTTTGAACGGCTGCGTTTCAAAATCGGGATTGACGGGCTGATCGGTCTCCCAGTTGGCGCCGTGGTCACCACCGCGAACAAACACCACCCACTGGCCGTTGTCGGAGATGGACAGACTGGATATTTCCTGGCCGTCATCGGTCGGGAAGTCGGTCAGTATCCGGGGGGTAAAAGTTGGTCCTGTTGCTGTGTAGACATTGCGACGGCCTTCTTCATCCATGGCCCATGTTATGGCTGTGCCGGTCGAGGCGGCGTTCAGCCCGGTGGGGAAGGGATATTTTTTGAAGGGACGGAAGGGTTGGGAGAGGAGTTTTGCTTGCTGCGGCGACAGGGACAGGAGCTGCAGTGACTGGGACTGCTGCGGCTTCTGGGATTGAACGCGCGACGTTGCGAAAAGAGTAAAAGCGAGCAGCAGAAGCAGGAGTTTTCTCATGATTGGTCGTTTGGTGCGATAATTTAATTAATTTATAGCATGATCATGCAGGAATTCCCCGATATTTCCTGGCTAAAAAACCAGATTTTATAAAACCGCTATATGTCGCTTTCATTATCACGTAACACACTGATCGTTGTGTTTTGCTGGGCCGCGCTGCTTACTGTCCTTTCCCTGTCGGGTTTTTTTGCTGATTTTTCTCATCTCCCACCCAGGGTCGGTCTGGCTGTTATAGTTCCGTTGCCAATAGTGCTGTTCGTTACCTTCTCCCGGACTGGTACGGAGTGGTTGAAGCGTGTCGCACCGCAGCGACTGGTCTACTGGCAGTCCTTCCGCATACTGGTGGAAATTGGGCTGTGGGTAAACTATATGCGGGGGCTGATCCCGGTACAGATGAGCTTTGAGGGGAGGAACTTTGATGTGTTGTCGGGGCTACTGGCTATTCCCGTGGGTTACTATTGTTTTGTCCGAAAAAGCTGGCCGCGTTGGATCGTGGTGGTTTACAATATTGTCGGTTTAAGTTTACTCCTCAACATTATCATCATCTCTATGCTGAGCATGCCGACGCCTCTTCGGTACTTCCACAATGAACCGGCCAATACCCTGCTGGGGCATTTTCCCTATATCTTCCTGCCGGGTTTGTTGGTGCCGCTGGCCTACTCACTGCATATTTTGTCCTTGAGGCAGTATTTTCTTCGTGTTCCGTTATAGAACAAAGATCGTTCGGCGGCGGACAGTTGTGTGCCTGGGCCTTAGTTGTATTTTGTTGATTTTTATATAGTTGCAACTCTGGCATTGTTTTGTGTGGCAGGTGGTCATGAAGTACATCATCCTGCTTGCCGTGGTCCTTTTCTCCCTTCGCGCCAACTCTCAGAATATGCAAAAAGTAGTCGTTGACGCCAGCGACAGTGTATCCGGATATTACCTGGCGATGCCGCCTTCTTCGGGCACCATAAAAGGCGTGTTAGTCGTATTTTGCCCGTATCGCGCTCCCGAAAGCATCCTGCCGGAGACGAAACTGCACAATGTGGCTGCGGCCAATGATCTGTTGACCGTGTATGCTTCTTTGGGAAAACGGCTATTGCCGGATGAGTCCGCGCTTGGATGGATGAATAAAGTATTTGCGTCTGTCCTTGCACGATATAATGTGGACAGCTCTAATTTTTCGGTGGGAGGTTTTGACCTGGCGGGTATGTCTGTACTGCGTTTTTCAGAGCTGGCCCGGGAGCATCCGGAACAGTTCAGTATACACCCCAGGGTTATCTTTGGCATCGCCAGTCCCGTGGATCTGACGGGTCTTTACCAGCTATCCGAACGGCAGATAAAAAAGAACTATTTCCCGCCTGCGGTGGGTGATTCCCGTTTCCTGCTGGATCGCTTTAACAAAGAACAAGGTACGCTCAACGAACATCCCGATCATTATACCAGTCTGTCTCCTTTTAGTACTGCTGCGACCTCGCCCGGTAACGAACGATATCTCCGGAATGTGGCGGTGCGTCTCTATTATGACACGGACCTTGATTGGCAGCTAAAGACGAGGCGCAACGGGTATTATGATACGTATCTGCCTGATGGCTCCGAACTGATCGACCGGCTGTTGTTACAGGGAAATACGAAAGCGGAGTTTATCGCTTCGAAACAACCTGGGGTGAGAAGTAATGGCAACAGGCATGCCACCGCCTACTCCATCGTGGACGAGACGGATTGTATCCAATGGATCATACGGGAACTGCATATCTTTAGTCCTTCGAATCCGATGTCGTACGTCGGTCCATATACTTTTGGTGTTCCGGATGGATGGAGGATCGAGCGTTCTTCTTTTCCGCCGCCGTTTGCTCCCGCGGTAAAACTCAACGGCATCGAAGAGATCCGGTTTCCGGCGGGTTGGGGAGTGGCGGGCAGTGAGGAGTATTGGTCGCTGGCCTATCTATTCTGGCTCGATGCGGGTCAAAAGATCGATGCGACTGTCTTGCAGGAAAACATAAAAGGCTACTATGATGGTTTGGTTGTGACGGGTGGGGGACCGGTGAAGCATAATATCCCTGCGGATAAGATGGTCCCTACGCGGGTGGCTATTAAGAAGGTTGCTGCCGAGCCAGATGATGTCGACACGTATACGGGTACGGTGGATATGCTCGATTATATGGCACGCAAGCCGATCCGGCTTAATTTTATGGCGCATGTGAAGAGTTGTGACGATGCGAAGCATTTTCCTGTGTTTTTGGAGCTTTCGCCGAAGGGTTTTGAGGATGGGATTTGGTATGAATTAAAGAGGATGAAGAAGAACTTTACCTGCGCTGAATAAGACTATGATATGAGAAGTTATTTGACTGCCGGTTTGGTCCTATTTATCTTGTTGGCGGCGGTGTCGCCCGCAGCGGCACAGAAATTCAGTTTGAGTTATGCTGCTTCTGTTTGTTGTTCAATTCTGCGACGGGACAGATAGACAGGAGTGTATTTGAGTTATGAAAGCGGTATGATCTTACTCAATATATTGTCCGGAACTGGAAGTATAAGAAGGCGGAGGGGGATTGGCTGGAGGGAAGGTATTTGGAGTGGTGCGGGAAAAATATCCGGTAGAAAAATTTATGTTATGAACTAATAAATTTAGTATTTTTGATCTTAGTGTTTCTTCCTTCTGAGTTCATCTTTTGGTAATTGGTGCCAAATGATGCCTGAATAATTTCAGGTAAACAACTTATTTAAACATCTTAAATTTAGAGATTATGGAAGAAACAGGAAATATTATCTTTTATCAGGATAATACAAACAATGCTCAAATTGAGGTTAAACTGGAAGATGAAACGGTTTGGCTGACGCAGGAGCAAATGGCGAATTTATTTCAAAAGGCGAAATCTACAATAAACGAACATATTAAAAACATTTACAATGAGCAAGAGCTTGATGATAAAACAACTATGAATAAATTCGGAAATTCCGAATTTGCTAAAAAACCTATTTATTATTACTCTCTCGATGTAATTATCTCTGTCGGTTACCGTGTCAAATCGAAACAAGGCACCCAATTCCGTATCTGGGCCAATAAAATTCTAAAAGACTATCTTACAAAGGGTTATGCTCTTGATAAAAAGAAATTTACTGAACAATCCCGCCAACTGGACGAACTAAAGCAAACCGTAAAACTTTTAGGCAATGTCATCGAAAGCAAGGCCCTGAACTCAGACGAGGCCACGGGGCTATTGAAAGTGGTCACCGACTACGCCTACGCCCTCGACGTTCTGGACCGGTATGATCACCAGGTTTTGGAAATCGAGGCTACTTCGAAAAAGGAACTCTTCCAGATCACTTACCCGGCGGCCATGGAGGCCATCAAAAGCTTAAAAGATAAATTCGGTGGCAGCAGCCTTTTTGGTAATGAAAAGGACCAATCTTTTCAGGGATCGCTGGCTGCTATCTACCAAACCTTCGGCAGTAAGGACCTGTATCCGAGCGTGGAGGAAAAGGCGGCCAACCTATTATACTTTGTGATCAAGAATCATTCGTTCTCAGACGGAAACAAACGGATTGCGGCCTTTCTCTTTGTATGGTTCCTCGAAAAGAACAGTATTTTGTACCGCCCGGATGGAAGCAAAAAGATTGCGGATAACGCTCTTGTTGCGCTGACGCTAATGATTGCGGAGAGCAAGCCGGAAGAAAAGGACATGATGATAAAAGTGGTGGTAAACCTGATCAATCTTAAGAATTGATGGATGCATTAATAAAAGCCGTTAAACACTTCATTCGTCTCAGCAGCGAGGAGGAGACCATCATCAGTAATCTGTTTACCGAATCGCGTCTGAAGCCCGGTGAGTATTTTCTGGAAGAAGGAAAGGTCTGCCGATCCGTAGCCTTTATTGAGAAAGGCCTGCTGCGTTATTTTGTCACACAGGACGGCAACGAGAAGACGATCTACTTCAACAAGGAGAATGAATTTGCCTGCAACTACAGCAGCTTTTTGCCGGGTAAGCCATCCGAAACCGGTATCCAGGCTTTGGAAGAAACGACTTTATATCTCATCAGCTATGACAACCTGCAGCGTTTGTACGCAGACGTAAAAGAAGGGGAGAGGTTTGGCAGGGTGGCTATCGAGCAGGTATTTCTGTCAAGCATTGAACAAATAAGGTCTCTGTATACCGATCCGCCCGCGGCCAGGTATCAGCAACTTCTGGCTGCTTATCCCGACCTGGTGCAGCGGATCCCTCAATATTATATTGCGTCCTATGTGGGGGTTAAGCCACAGTCTCTCTCGAGAATAAGGAAAAGGCTGGCGACGCGATAAAGGTCGCCGGCACTTCGCCGGAGTGGCCCGGCGGCGCCTCACCATTAGTTAACCCAGGTGAACGAACGCAAGTTTTTGGCCGCATAGTTTTGTGCGTATAAAATAACCATTTATGTACACACAAATCAATCAGGGACCAGACGCTTCCGCATTTGCAAACTCCTACTCATCATGGGGTACACGATCGCTATCCTGGTGGATCACCTTTCTGCTGGCCCTGGGTATCATCTTTGTCGGTATCCGTTTCATTATCGTACCGGGGGTCGGCGCCGACGGTTTTGGGATCAGCTTTGTCAATCCAAAGGACGATGTCTATGGAAAGATCAAAGGCATCCGGGATATCTTTTCCGGTCTGATGCTGTTGCCATTGCTATGGATGCGTATGCGTACCGCGACGGCATGGGTATTTACAACGACGATCATTGTGCCTGTAACCGATGGGATGATCATTTTAGCCACCAATGGCATACATGACATGGCGCATCTGTCGATACACTGGGGGACTGCGGTAGTGATGATAGCTACGTCGGTCTTGCTTTTTAGAAAGGGAAAGCATTTTAAGGCATCTTAATTTTCAAATCTTCCGGATTAATATTTTTTTTATTTTTGCATAGTACTTGCTTCCCCCCATTCTTTCTTTATAGTATCATTATTGTTGTTTGAGGCCACTCTTGTTGACTCATGGGCAATATTTTGAATTTTATATGTGAAGACTTGCCTATAAAAGGAACTATAATCACCATTATACAGGTCAATCAATCGGATTTTATTTCATTGACGAATATTGCCCGACATAAGAATCCGAATGAGCCAAAGGATATTGTTAAGAATTGGATGCGGTCAAAAACGACCATTGAATTTCTGGGTCTTTGGGAAAAATTACATAATCCGGCCTTCAAAGGGGTCGAATTCGACGCCTTTATCCGGGAAGCTGGCAGCAATGCCTTTGTTTTATCACCCTCAAAATGGATAGAGGCAACTCAGGCCATCGGCATTATATCCAAACAAGGGAATACCGGAGGTACCTTTGCCCACAAGGATATTGCTTTTGAATTCGCTGCGTGGCTAAGTGCGGAATTTAAGCTATATCTTATTATGGAATTTCAACGTCTCAAAGACGAGGAGAATAGTGTGAAAAAACAGGAATGGAGCT
>Ga0307510_10002628_pt1 | contig 20504 bp, 15 predicted proteins | sample 12_EM_MG_FD_207224 | JGI IMG/M metagenome (GOLD analysis project Ga0307510, IMG submission 207224) | Populus trichocarpa ectomycorrhiza microbial communities from riparian zone in the Pacific Northwest, United States - 12_EM | ecosystem: Host-associated > Plants > Roots > Unclassified | place... | reverse complement strand
CAAACGTCACACGGCATTATTTTCGGATGAAGAGGCAAACAAATTCCCGCCAACTCGCGGAGACGGAGATCACAAAATCGTCCTCATGGATACCGCCCCTACCCGCTTCAATTGCAAAGTCTACCCGCTCTCAAGAGATGAGCAGGAAGCGGAGAACAAATTCATCGACGAAAATCTGGAAAAAGGCTATATCACACCATCAGACTCCCCCTACGGCTTCTCTACCTTCATGGTCCCTAAGAAAGACTCGAAGGAAAAGAGATACATCATCGACTATCGCCCACTCAACGCAGTCACCCGAAAGGACATCACCCCACTCCCAAATCTCAAACAGTGCATCGAAAACTTGCAAGGAATGGAACTATTCAGCAAGTTCGACATCCGCTGGGATTACAACAACATCCGCATACGGGAAGGCGATCAATGGAAAGCCGCATTCAAAACACGTCGGGGACTATTCGAACCCAAAGTAATGTTCTTTGGGATGAGTAACTCACCAGCCAGCTTCCAACGATTTATGAACGGTATTCTCAAGGAACTCTATGAACACTTCGAGAAGAAAGGCATACATGACATACGGCGCATCCTCCAGAACTACATGGACGACTGTGGTATAGGCACCCTTCTCAAAGACTACAAATTACACGTCGAAATTATCCACTTCCTATTCGACCTACTCCTACGTCATGGCCTACACCTCAAATTATCAAAATCTGTCTTCCTACAACCGCAGATGGACTTTTTAGGCGTTCGAATCTCCAAGGAAGGAGCAACTGTCGACCCAGCTAAAGTTGCCGGACTCAGGGACTACCCATGCGAACTCAAAGACAAAAGACAAGTTCGAGGATTCCTAGGAGTTGCCGGTTACCACCGCATGTTCTGCCCCAACTTCAGCATCATCGCCGCACCACTTACAAAACTCACCGGAAAGGACATACCATTTGAATGGGGACCCGAGCAAAAGGAGGCCCAAAACAAACTCATCACACTAATCACTAGTGCACCCATCCTCGCCAGACCCGACCCGGACAGACAATTCGAGCTCGAGACCGACGCTTCACAGGTCGGAACAGGAGCAATACTTTACCAATGGGACCCTCCTATCACCAAACCAGACGGCACTCAAAAACCAGGACCACGACGACCGGTGGGATTCCATTCCCAAAAATTCACCCAAACTGAACAAAACTACCCCATCTACGACCACGAGTTCCTTGGTGTCATGAGAGGACTCCGCTGTTGGTCTCATCTACTCAAAGGAACAACAATCCCCGTCTTGGTGTATACTGATCACGCAAATCTTAGGTACTACAGAGAGCCCCGCAAAATTGGGCCACGCGTTGCTGGCTACTTACCAGAACGCGAACAATATAATATCTTACTGGAGTACAAACCTGGGGCTACTAATCAAGCAGACGCACTATCTAGGCGACCCGACTATGAAGGACCAAACGAAATCAACGAAGATGTCACTGTATGGCCGGACCAATATTTCTGCGACCAGCATACTTCAATCCGCGTATTCGACATGGACAGCATAGGCGACAATTTAGACTCAAAAATCAAACTAGCGCAATATCAAAATCAAAGCACTCTCAAGAAATGGGCACCAGCTCACAATCTATCCCTACTGGACGGCACTCACTGGTACCATGGAACGGCACTTGTTGTCGTGGCAGACAATGACCTTAGAAGGGGAGTAACATCCCTTTTTCACGACCACGAAACCGCTGGACACGCCGGAATTTCCAAAACCCTCCAACTCATCGCACCCTACTACTGGTGGCCCGGAATGAAAATCTTTGTAACTGAGTATATCAAAGGCTGCGCTACTTGCCAAATGACTAAAGTCAACACTCATCCTGCTCATCCCCCTATGTTCCCGATCACCCCAACCGAAAACGCTCGACCTTTTGAAACTGTCGCTATGGACTTCATCACCAAATTACCCTTGTCTGGAGGATACGACACCATCCTAACGATCACCGACACAGATTGCTCGAAAGCATCTGTCTTCATCCCCTGTAACGAAACAATTGACTCTGAAGGAGTCGCTCTACTCTACCTGAACAACGTTATCCCACACTACAGCATACCTCGCAAGATAATCTTGGACCGTGATGTCCGCTTTGTATCCAAGTTCTCGACAGAACTATGCCGCATCTTAAATATCCACCAGAACATCAGCATGGCCTACCATCCTCAGACAGACGGAGCCAGCGAACGAACCAACCAAACCCTTGAACAATACCTTCGCGTATTCTGTGGTACTCAACAAAACAACTGGCACGCTTGGTTACCTCTCGCTCAGTATACTAAGAACTCTTGGCCCTCTGCTACAACGAAGAAAACACCATTCGACCTACTCATCGGTTATACCCCGCAAGTGCATCAACCAACCAGAAGAACAGACATCCCATCCCTTGAACAACGACTCTCATCCATTGAAGAAGCCAGGAAAGCCGCCCAAGAGGCACAACATAAAGCGCAAGAATCCTGGATCAAAGAACGTCCACAACATTCACCATTCCCCATCAAATCCAAAGTCTGGTTGGAAGGAACAAACTTACGACTCCCAAGTAATATCACACCCAAGTTATCACCAAGGAGATACGGACCTTTCGAGGTAGTCTCCCAAGTATCAAAAGTCGCGTATAAAATCAAATTACCCCCTAACTGGAAAATTCACGACGTCTTCCACGCCTCACTGCTCACACCATACAAAGAAACCGATCAACATGGGCCCAATTTCCTGGAACCGCCACCTGACATTCTAGAAGGCGAACCGGAATGGGAAGTCGAGCAGATACTCAAAGAACGACTATTCGGTCGTTGGAAGAAGAAGCAATACCTCGTGCGCTGGAAAGGATATTCGCCAGCTCATGATTCCTGGGTTAACTCCGAGGATCTCCACGCATCGGATCTACTAGCGGACTTTGAAAGTCAACCAAGCAATATAAGAACCCTTGGGATCTCAGACGACCATTCTTATCCCCAACCACCATGTCCTCAGTCCATCATGAACTCCCCAGCACAGGATTTGCCACCTCTACCATCTTCACCCTTGGTACCGACGACGGGATTATTCTCATTTGCATGCACACCGACAACAACTATCTCTACTTCTTCGGAACATTTATCCGACGTGGACACTTCGACGTCACGTACCACTGGACCACTTGGAGACCAAGAGAAACCCTTGACGCCATTGACATCGACCATGAAGCCATCATGGTCCCAGTCGACAACGATGACCCTGTCCTCAGAACCCACGTTAACTACGAAAGACTTCCATTTGCTCCCCACCCACCTCAATATCAACCCCAACCCGCAACCCCGTTCAACAACACCCCCCTTAGCGCTACTAGCGAGAGTAGCAGCAACGAAACAGCCATTACTCCCCAAGAAGCGGAAAATATTCCACTTCACGTCACCAATCCCGACCCCCTCACCCCGACAGACAACACCGAAGATAGCCAGTCCGAAACGTACACCGACACCGGACTCCTCCCCTCAGACCACCTCCTCCACATCGCTCAAGAAGAAGCGTGAAGACTGCATCAAAGACATGGTCCGACTCAATAACAAATGGACCTTCCTCAACAACAAATTCAAGAGTATGACCGTCACTAAAATGTTCAGAAAGAAAGACAGCAACACTACCCTCTACCTTTACCATTTCCACCGCCAACTCTACGATACAATCACCAAGGAAATCCTTCTACTAATCACGAAAGAGAAGGATCTTCGGAAAAGAACCACCCTCCCATTCGGCACACTCTCCCCCCACTACCACGTATTAAAGGATCAGAAATTCCTTGAAGGACTTCGAACACTCCTCCAAGGACGAAAGAAGATTACGAGAAGCAAGTCACCATCACCTATCTTCATACCCACTCCCACTCCTTCAGTAGGAGGATCCACCACTATCATTCCAATATCATCGACGTCAGCACCAGCCACTGCACCACCACCACCCCTTGTAGATCCATCACCGTTCGCTCCCCCATTCATTCCTACTCCCCCTGGTCCACCACCTCTAGAACCACCTCGCGTCGCAATGCCACCACTTCCTTTAGCCCCTTGGGGATCACATCGACGAGAATATTCATCGATGGAACAATATCAACCACCAGTTCCAATGAGTAGAACACCCTCCCCAGTCGCATCGTCATCACAACTCCCAATCGAACCATCATCGTCATTTCCCCTCATCGTCTCGATGACACCGAGTCGTACTACCCCCTTGTTGCCCAAACACCCCCTCACCCAAGAGTTACCCGCCAATGTACCAACTCCATTGGAATGGAGGGAAACTCAATATGTTCCATTCACAGGGAAACGGCAAACATCACCACGGCATATTGCTATGCCACTTAAACGTCAACGAAGCAACTTGGAGACGCCCCGACCAATGAGTCCAGAAGAGCAACTTACACCCCCCGACTCTCCTAAGAGCTCAGCTATGTCGACATCCTCTAATTTTGGACTTAATGATCTCTATCGAACCCCAGTTCAAACCATTGTTGAACTTGAAGACGAAGTCATGGAAGAAGGAGAAATGTCTGACTCAAATTCGTCCATGGAAGAAGGTCAAATTGCAGACACAAGACAGTCTACTCCAGACAGCATAGACGTTGGGATACCCCGTGTCCCTTCCGACTGGTTGCAACCTGACTCACCTTAGGTCGTGTGGTAACGACCACTCTAGGAAGGGCGTCATGTTATGATCCTGGCCCTTACCCCAATTTTCTGCTATTTTCTACTCTTTTATTTGCGCTCTCGGTCACTCCCCTTTTCACTCGTTCCCTCACGCGTCGCTCGGACCGCCACCAAATCACCTGACAAGTCACCTGATGGACCACTTGACTAATCCGCAGTCAATTATCACATGCCATCATTCCGCAGTCCGCAGCATCATGACGTGTCATCATTTAACCCTTTTCGACCTGACAGCTCATGATGGGCTATTCTTAGATTGCCAGCTCATGATGGAGCTATACTTAGAACCGCCACGTCATGATTTCACCTTAGTAATATTTCCATATTTCTTTGTGACCTCTGTGACCCGTTACTTCTCAAAATGTATATAAGCGCCCGTACTTTTAGCAGTTAGGCCCTAAGCCTAACTTGGTTTTCAATCCAAGACTTGTAACTTCCACCTAGGACTCTCAGAGTCTCTTGCCTGATCAACTCAGTCGCTTTAAAGCCTTGAAGCTCTCCCCCTCATCTCTACTATCTACCTCAGGAAGTCGCCCTTATCATCAGGGACTTTTACTCTTATACTGCGTAGCCAACCGGTACCGCGCTACTCACGTGATCTATTGCCTCAGGAGGAGACCCCACTGAGCAATCCTAGTCGTCGCCAAACCAACCCACGCACGTCGCGTCTTTAAGGCCCTTGGACCTTAACAGCAAGGGTGAGGAGTCGCACAGGAGGACAAGGGACAAGGTGAATGTGTGGCGGGCTTGGGCAGCTTGGGAGGCATCATGTGGTTGGAGATAGCTGATTCTGAGGCCACATTACACTGTGTGAGGTCAAAAGAGAGCACAAGGGTGCTGGACAATGAGACGGTGCGACTGAACAAGGGTGAAGGCAACTTGCAGGACAGTTGCTGCTATGAGTACAGTACCTTCAGGTTCGGGGTCCGGTTCAGTCTGAACTGGGTTCACAACATTTGGCCCCCTCCTGAACCTTGAACTGGACTTCCGGTTCAGTTCAGGCACTATGCTGAACCTTGAACCGGACTTCGGTCCAGTTTGCAAAAGTTCGGGTCCGAACCATGGTTCAGAACCGGACTGTGGCATCACTAGTGGAGAGTAGTGACTTGGAGAAAAAGAGGCAAGGAAACGAGCATCTGACAACAAATAAATGGACTATGTCATGCTACTATATTGTGCAAGTACTTCGCACACAGGGGTGTATTCAAATTAAGAAAAAAAGGCATTTGGTGGTGAGGGACATGGGGATATGAGACAAGGTATCGATAATTATTTTTCCATGTCCACGGATATTGTCGAGTTTGTCAACAAGGTAGCAAATACTACTAACCAGGAGGGGAGATTCTAATAAAATCTTGGTAAAAGAAAGACAGAAAACGGTGGGCGGAAGGAGCGGGCAATTACGATAATCTGGATTTTCAGGTATGACACACCATGCACCAAAAGCGCTTGTCGTGCACTTTACTCTTCCTCTTCCTCCTCCAATACATTGTGCAACAGCGCACCGTGAATATACCGGAATGGGCTGTCCCGACCCTGATCAAATTCAAACTTTGGCGGCTCCACAAAATCTTCTCTGTCCCCCTCCAGCTCCTCTCCTTCAAGTTGCTCCATCCCAGGGGGTCAAGAGCAGAAAGTGACAAGTCAACTTGCGGAGGTGGTGGTGGTAGCGGCGCCATTTCTTTTGCCACCAGTGTGGGCGGCTGAGGTAGCTGCTCTTGTGAGGAAGTACCAGTAGACTTGCCCAGAGACCCTTTACTGCTGGCCATGTGTTACTCCTTCTTGCAGTACATCTCGATCAGCGAGCTTGCCTTCGGCCCAGGCTTGCCTGACAAATAGATGCTCTCAGTCGTGTCACTACTTCATGGGGGTGTCTCCATACCTCCTGCTGCCTGGGTGAATTCGTCTAACATGTATCCCCCACCCCCGCCCACTTGCACATGCTGCCATTCAGGATGCAAGTCAAGATAGCCCATCTGCCACTGAGGGCGCTGTGGTGCTGGGATTTCCACCTCTTCTGGTTCTGCCAGGTCGATGCTGCCAGGTATCATTGTCGCGTATATTTCATCCAGAGCCATTGCAGTACTGTATATCCTCGAACGGTGTGGGACATTCATTGGCTCGATGTCAACACTTTCTCTATCGAATGGAGGTGAAGGGCCACGAATGCCTGTGAGAACCTGGGCCACTTCCTGGCTTGCAACTTCTGGGTCTTGACAACTAGCATTGCATGGTTGAGGGCCCCTGGGGTGGCGATGCTGCGTCTTGGTTTCCTACGCAGCACGAGGGGCTCACAACTAGTATGTTGACACAGGCATCATCCTTCCATCGTCTGCATTCCTCCTTTGTCATCTTCCATGAATTTGCATTGATGCTATTCAACTTGTCATCACTGTAGCTGGCAAGGTGGGTCTCGAACTTGACATCTTCTGCTTGCAAAGGGGTTAAGCCAGATGTGCCTGGATGCGGACTGCAGGGAAAGCCTGTGGGTACAGTGCAGGACAGCAAAAGACAACAATTTTTTTTAAAGATGTATTTTCATTAGAAAAGCCCAAAAAACACATTTAAAAATGATGCCAAAAAAAAGTTATGTCCAAACTCAAATTTAATGCCTGTACTTCAGAAACACCGGCAATCAACGTATTTTAATTGCCTGAGTCTGATCCCAGTCCCTGATTGGGCTGGAAAAAATTGTGAGGGGTGTGAAAAATAAGACAATGTTTTGCACTAACTGGGAATCAAACCCACAGACCTATGGTGCTCACTCATGTAAGCAAAAACACAATTACCACTACACCATTCAACCTTACATTACTATCACTCTTAATAATATATGACTAGCTTCCACCAGGTAAAACATTCGAAATATAGTGAGCAATATCAAACCAAGTTATTTTTATAACCCAAAACACACCCCTCAAGCAATATTATATATTACAGGAAGTTGGAGAAAGCAATCACACAAATCCTATTTCTGCTCATCTGCCTGAATTTGAATCTGCACTGTGACAACATGTGATGATTTGTGTGATGGATGTGACCACTGAATTACTGATTTAGTAGGGCATAATATAAAAAATTTCCAAAAAAAGTTATGTCCAAACACAAAAAGCATGGGAAAAATACAAGAAGGGTGTTTTTCAATGTATTTAGCCCCCCTGATCACAATCTCGATGTCTGATTTCCCCAAAAAAATCTAGTTCCAGTGCTAGCAAATTTGTTGTCTTTTGCTGTCCCGCACTGTAGTCGGAAATGTTGCTTATTTCCACTTCCGGTGCCTTGGATGCCTGATTGAGTGCCCGTTTGGATGACTGGGGTGGACGGAAGAGGTGTAGTTTCCTCCTGCGGCACAAAGAACAAGGGAGAAGAGATGTCTGGTTGAGTATGCCCCAGTGAAGGACCCTGTGAAGAGGCAGGATGTCCACTTCCAGGGTGGGTAATGTCTTGCCTTACGGGCCCATCACGACTGAGCGAAATCAAATCACCTTTGTCGATATCAAGACGTACCGTCCAGGCAGCTTCTGTGAGATCAAACTATAATTTCTTCTCAGGCAGATCCAGGCCTCCGAAGCCCATCACTTGGAATTCTCCCCACATAGGTTCTGTCAAACGCCGGAATCGCTCCTCTCCCGTGACAGCTGGTTTTCCTAAACTGAAGTAGTCTGTCAGGCTATCTTCCAGTGTGGATACTGCGGTAGAGGAAGCGATCAACATGTTGGACGATGTGGCGACGCCCATATGTGAATGTAAATTAGGGGGAAGGTCCATGTGCTTCTCGAAACTGTCTGCGTATCGCGGCATTGGCTTGAGTGTCGGTGGAGCCACTTGCTCCTAATCGTGAGATTGTGCAAATACATTTGGGATGAGAGCCACCCCGCTGTGAGGTTGAGTAGCCTGGCTCCCGGCAGTCTTGGCAAGATCTGGCACATACATGCGAATGTTCCACCATATGCTGACAATGCGCACAGTACAGGTCCCACAGTGAGATTGGAGCCTGTTGTGCTTGCTTGATTGAGCAGCTGGTTCTAGGAGCATGTGTAGGTAACCCCAATCCAATCTTTGAGCCACACAGGAGCACTAAGAGATACAGTGTTGCCAGGTCTGCCACCAAACGAACCAGATGACCCATTACTTGGTGCATCTTGCAAACAAACAAAGGCAAGTAGGGCGTGCTCCATTGCGTTAGTGGCACAAAGGTATTCAAAATAGGTGTGGTGGAAAGGTAACACAGTGGGACCCAGGCTGAAAACGAGCGGTCCAAAAGTGGAGAAAGGGTCGGAGGTGTGCCCTAAATATGACGACTGGGCCATAAGACGTGCAAAGGGAGAAATAATATTGATTACGACTGAAGGGAGAGGTTTTTGCAAATGTGCGATGAGTGGTTTAAAATGGATTGCTGCATAATCTTGGACTAAAATCGGAATCAACATTACTGTGGATAAAGACATGGCGGAGAGTGTCGCTTACCAAGTTCGACCTCACTCCACTTGATGTACATAACCCAAGAGAGGAGGCTTCGCATGGCATTGGCCCCAGAGATACGCAATATTCAGGCAAGACACCATGAAAGTTCTGCGGGTGCAGCAAAGTGGGCCTCCTCGTGCCATGTGTGCTTAGTGTTTGGCACAGGGAATGACACACAGGTACAGAGGGGATGAACTTGGGAAGAGTTGACATCGAGGGCAAGACTGGAGAAAAGGAATGGGGTTCTGAGACCATGTGTGCCAAATGCTTTGATGACAGTGTGGACAAGGTGGTCGACCTTCATCAGGGCTGAGGACGATGTGGTGTGGATAGGAGGTAACCGCATTCTTGGTTGCTCATTGTTAGTAAGGGTATTGGGACCGACACGCAAAGTTGGCGCCCGTGTTGGTGTGGTGGCAGTTGTGTTTGTAGTCCTATGTGTGAGCATTGGGGGCCTGTGGGTTTGATTCTGTGAGGGGGTAATTTTTTTTGTGCAGCGTATATATTATTTATTTTACAAATAAGTTAGGCTTAGTTAGCAAAAATGTTACCTGTCGCACCGGTTTGTTAGCTGCAAAAATGAATAATATACAGTATTGCAGCATGAAGCAGTCCAATTATCAGGGCAGGGCATGAACTTATTCATAAAATAAATAATATATACATGGCACAAAAAAAATTACCCCCTCATGGAATCAAACCCACAGGCCCCCAGTGCTCACACATAGGACAACAGACATAACTACTACCACACCAACCAACCTTATTATTACTACTCCTTTTATGATATATGACTAGCTAGAAAGGATGAAAAGTGTTTCCTTTGCTGTTTATGGGCTTGCATATGAGTGTGTGTTAGTGCAACACATTATGTTTGTTTTGCTTACATTAATTATTCCAATATTGTTTTTTTTTCTGCTTAACAACATGTGTTTTATGCTTGTTTTTTGTTTACATCGAACAATCCAAGATCTCTTTATTTTTCTGAGTCTAAATTTCTGACAGCTCTACCAAAGTACCGGTCACCTTCCTTTTTTGAAGCGTGGGAAGCGTGACATTTGCACGTGCCGCACCGCGGAAACTGCGCAACTAACAAGGCCTCACCCAAGTATCTCCACTTGTTGTTCACCCTCACCCCCGCCTTCCTCGTTCCACTCACAACATATAACCCCTCCCATGTCATCAGCTTCTAATACCATTTCCACTCCATTCAACTTCGCACACCTCTTTGACGCAGCCTTGGCCAAGTACACCAACCGCACTGGCCAAGATCTCCGTAATCACCCACTGGCCACTGCCATCGAAGGATGCACATCACCAGATTCGATCTTCAAAATATTCGAAGAGCAATCCCATGCGTTTGATGAATTCAGGAATGGTGATCCCAAGTTAACTGAGCGGCTCAGACCTGTTGTCAAAGGGTTGCACGCTATCTCGACGGTGGTAGTCCCGGGCAGCGGTGCTTCCCTTGTAAGTCCAATCCAGGTTTGTCTTCTATTACGAACGTAGTTTGACCCTTACCTCTAGGTATTCCCATTTGCAAACCTATTTTTTTCCGGAATTGGTGTCCTTCTCTCTGTGCGTGTCCCCCTCACTATCTCTAGCCAGTTCGTAATAATGTCTCTCCATCTGCTAGACTGCTAAGTACGTGAGGGAAAGCTACGATGCACTTGTCGACATCTTCGAATGTATCGACAATTTCTTGACTCGGCTCAACATATATCTGGGGATTCAACCTACCCTCGCGATGACTGAGATGATGATCAAAATACTGGCTGAATTGTTGGGGGTGCTTGCCCTCGCAACGAAACAAATAAACCAGGGGCGGTTAAGTAAGTCTTCGGTCTTATTTCTGGTGGTGGCTCATGGCATGACCTGGTCGCAGAGAAATTTGCCAAGAAACTACTGGGAGAGAAGGACATCGAATCAGTTCTTCAGCGTCTCGATCGACTCACCCTCGAGGAGTCGAAGGTGACCGTTTCCCAGACGCTCGATGTAGTTTATGGTCTGGTCAACAACATGGAAGTGGTAATGGAAGGTGCGCATCGCCTGCTCATGTAAGTATGTGCGCGATACGAAAGACAAATCTGCTAGGTGGGAAGGCATCGACAGATGATATCCGACAAACCCTCGGTAATTCTGGGTGACGCGCATGAACGAGTATCATTTTTTTTTAACATTTTCTGCCAGTCCTCATGCAAAAGGTAGCAATGCAAGTTGACAAGATGAAACGTTTGTACTCCCGACCCAATTGTTAATGGCTATATATTCTGAATAATCTTGCAGGCGACCAATTACAAGCAAACGTCCGTCGGTTGTTATCAGCACCAGATCCTTGGGTAAACCATAATATCGCCCGAAAAACGCACCATCATGGCACCGCAATGTGGTTTACACAAGGGGACATCATGGAAAAATGGAAATTGACTGGCTCGCTCTTATGGGTGAATGGTATACGTACGCCCTGCTCCTTTCGTGTAATTACCACTGCTGACAGACTTCGATGTCTTAGCGGGATGCGGAAAGACCATTATTTGGTGGGTGCCACTGCAGTGATTCATATTGGGTGTACTTATATCAGACAGCTCATCGATCATCGATGACATCCAGGACACGTGCCAGACTGGATTCGCCACGTGCGCTCTGTTTTATTTTGACTTCCGGAATACAGGCAAGCAGGACGCCCGCAGCCTGCTGTCTTCTATTCTCATTCAGCTCTGCTATCAATCCAACCAATTCTCCGAAGTTCTTTCTTCCCTTTATTCGAAACACAGCGATGGCTTCCGCCAGCCCAACCTAGATGCACTTCTGGAGTGCCTAGAGCATATACTCAAACTCCCAAGGCAAGGGGCGCATTATATCATCATTGACGCCCTGGATGAATGCCCGAATTCTTCCGGCTTGACATCTCTACGAGCAGAAGTCCTGGATATCTTGCAGAAGCTCGTAGAATTGCACCTTCCCCATGTACATTATTGCATAACCAGTCGGTGCGAGATGGACATCAGAGACGTTCTCGAGCCCTTGGCAAACCACAGAGTTTCTCTTCATAGCCAAGTTGGACAACGGCGAGATATAATCGATTATATCACTTCAGTGGTTTATTCACACCCAGGAATGCGGAGGTGGAGAGAAGAGGATAAAAAGCTGGTGGTCGATACGCTGATAGAAAGGGCCGGTGGGATGTAAGTTATGATTTGGTATTAGATTGCTTCTTCACGTGTGACATGTAACATCCCAGGTTCCGGTGGATCTACTGCCAGCTCGAAACACTCAGTCGCTGTTTTCCACCTAGCATCCGATGTGCATTAGATCAATTACCCGAGACGTTAGATGAAACATATGAACGTGCCCTGCGGGGCATAGACAAGGAGAAACGAGACTACGCCAATCGTCTATTCCAATGCCTGGTCGTATCCATCCGCCCGCTTCGCGTAGTGGAACTGGCCGAGCTTTTTGCCATTTTACCCAATACGGAAACGATTCCAGGGTTCGATATTGGTTGGCGCCCAGAGGATCCGGAAGAATTTATTCTTTCTGCTTGTTCTACCTTGGTTACTGTTGTCAACGTCTGCGACGAGAAAGTGGTACAGTTCTCACATTTCTCTGTGAGAGAATACTTGACATCAAATCGCATTGCAAGCTCGGAATATGTTTCCCACTTCCACGCTCTCTCCAAACCGGCACATACTCTCCTTTCCAGGGCGTGTCTCAGCGTTCTCCTCCAGCTAGACTACTGCGTTGACCGGAAAAAAGTCGAGAACTTTCCCCTGGCCTGGTATGCGGCGGAGTACTGGGTGGACCATGCCCATTTTGGGGACATATCATTGGATATCCGAGATGGGATGGACTACCTCTTCGATAAGGATAAGCCCCATTTGGCTGCATGGATCTGGCTATACGACGTAGAGCACAGTCGTCAGAGACAACATTACCCTTCTACCCACCCGATGCAGCCTGATGCAGTCCCTCTCTATTATGCTGCGCTAGTTGGTTTCCATGATCTTGCAGATCGCCTCCTCGATGCACATCCACAAGATGTCCATTTCAGGGGTGGGTATCACTACACCCCTCTACATGCAGCCCTTAACAAGGGGCATCGATGTGTTGCACTGCTCTTATTGGAGCGTGGTGCAGAGGTTGACTCTCGGGGTCTCCTGGACCAGACACCGTTATATGTGGCATCGTCCCATGGATGCACAGAGGTTGCGCAGTCGCTACTAAACCGCAGCGCAGATCCAAATGCAGTTTGCCGTGCCACGGAGGAGCCTGGGTACTCGAAACGGTGGACTCCACTACTTGTCGCGTCCTATGAAGGAAGATTGGAGACTGTAAGGGTGTTACTGGAGTACGGTGCCGACGTGAATTTCCCGGAGTTCCAGGGAAGGAGTCCTCTCCATATTGCGTCAAGTCGCCACCACGAGCTCGTCCAGTTATTACTCGAATACGGTGCGAATCTCGGTGCAATGGACGAACACTGCAACACCGCATTGCATAATGTGATATACGAACAGGACGCGACGCTTGTGAAATTATTCCTTCAGCATGGAGCGAACTTGAATGCCAGGTCGGTGAGGGGGGCCACTCCGTTGCACTGTGCAGCGGCGGTAGGACTCCCTGAAATTGTGCAACAGTTGCTCGACTACGGTGCTGACCCAAACGCACGGAACAATGAGTCTTGGACTCCTTTACACGAAGCAGCACATCTTGGGTACTGCCAGGTTGTGGGGGTATTACTCGAGCGTGGCGCAGATCCGCTTGCTCGGACTGATAGAGGTATGACATCTTTCCAGTGGGCATCAATCGAGGGCTACCCACAGATCGCCCAACTAATATCAGAGCGCACTGGAGAGAGAGAGGAGGATATACGAGTGCATTGACACAGCAGGTTGTGGAATTCGGAGGTGAATTTAGTCCAAATTTCCAATCTGTGCCATGAAGTAACACTTGGGTGCATGTTTGCCACATTACAATATGGTGAGCGTGAGTGGTATGGATCAACTGCAGAATTCGATAAGACTCGAATGACGATCGAGGTTGAATCAAATCGGACGTGCCTTGGGCAAGCCACGGGGGTAGGAGTAAGTCGGGATAGACACTGTTACACTATACAATCAAGGCGGGACTGCGGCGCCGACAGGGAGTCATGCATAATCATGGCTCGCGACGAAGAGTATGCGCAGATCCGCATGCCCAGACAAATGAGGGTGCGACCCTTTCCTGCTGACATTGGAGAAGGATCACACCCATATCATGCAATTATTATCTGAAGGTAGTAAAAGAATGAATCACCGGATCAACTCTGGAAAGAGTGGGGTCCAAAAACCACCCATCTATACCCTAAGCCCTGCAGATGCTTTGCATGGCAGACTTCATACGACACAAGAATGTAGATCACAAAGAAATGTACGACGTCTCTCTGTTATACCACGACATGATGGGACCATGTCAGAACTGTCCTGTGCATATTGTACAGAAATTCGATTATGTGGGTGTGGGTGGTAAAATCAGTGCAGCAGTGAACTTCAGTCAAAGTTGGACGGGGAAACCATATCGTTTTTCAGAATAGAAGCTTGAATTCCTTGGTTCAGCGGCATAACAGAATACCGGGTGCGGGGAATATGAGCGGGGAATAGCGTCGTCATGTTTGCCAGTGTCGGGGAGAGAATATATGGTAGCGTTCAAGGAGAGGGTGAAATATAGAAAGGAAGGAGATAACAGGAGCAGCATTGGTAGTTTACCTAGATGGTATAATGCGACGAAGCACAAGTGCCCGTAAACGGTGAAGGGAAGGGGAAGAAGAAACTAGTGTCCGCAGAGGGCAGCTTTGACCCCCGCGGATAAACTCTGGCGATATTCGAGCAGCAAAAACTCCTCGAATCTGCGGGGTGTTGTGTGGGCATACCGCCAGGAAAAGTTGTCCCGGTTAATGGAAGCGATCTTAAGTCGATCTAAGAGGGAAAGACGTTAAGGGAGTCAGCCTGAATGCGCTTGACAGCGGCGCTCACCTAATCCCCGTTGCACCCTTGGTAGAGCTCCTCAAGTCCGATGCTCATCCATCCACCGTGTACATGAGGTTATAACAAACAAACCCACGAAAGCTTCTCCTGTGCCAATGACAGGCCCGTACTGTGTAAATGGTGGGATATGTTCTTGCGTATGATACTCGCATGCGGTAAAGAGCGCGACAAGATAGGATCTACGAGGAAAGCGCTGAATTGTGTGTCGCGCTGGGTGGCGCATCCATGCGAGTGAACTCAGTGGACGAGAAATACATCCAGGTTAGCACCGTCCGTTTTGCGTCTCGGGACTGCAAAACGGTATGATAAACATCAGCAACAAAAAAGAGCGGAAGCTGAGGCGTACCATTTGCGACCACTTTCCGTGAGGTCAACTTGCCATTTCTTCCCCCTTGATTCCTGGCTTCCGAAGACCATTGCTTCGGGTTCGCCCTACTTGAGTCGTTATACAACTTACACTCCGGAATCGTAGCTTGAGGTTTTCCTGAAATAAAATAGGGAGCGTGGCTGTGTCAGTATAGATACAGTGTTAGATGAAGTGTTCAACACATTCGAAGGTTCGACGCTCAAAGGAGGATGGACATTTGAGGAAAGTTCAGGAGCGTCGCTATAGTAGCGCGGCGTCAACTTGAGGGCCGCCGGGTTGGTCGAGCCACTCGCTCCTAATCATGACATCGGTTAAACGCGTTTGGGAAGCCACTCATTCCGCTCGGAGGTCCGGTTGCCCGACTTGCGGCAGTCTTGAGATTGGGCGCATACATGCCGAGGTTCTGCCTTACACGGACGACGCTTACAGGGCAGGTCCAGTGGCACCATCGCATGTGGTTCCTCAACTAATGGCCAGTTCTGAAGCGATGGCGCGGAACTGCAAATCCAACCTCAGGCTTTGGTGGGCAGGGACACAACAAGACGGAGCGCTACCATGTCCGCCGCCGAGCGAACCAAACCACTTAAACTCGTATGAACAAAGACGGTAGACTGTGCCACGATTCGTTGGTCGCACAAATAATTCTAGATAGTAGTGAAGAAAGGGAGGCGCAGCGGGCCCGGGGTGGAAAGGTGGTCTAAAAGGAGAGAGCGTTGGATGTGTGGGCCCCTGAGATTAAAAGTTGGCTATGAGACCTGCGAGGAGAGAAAGGACATTGGTGATAAGCGGAAGGCGATGTTGCTGTGAGGAAGAGATTAGCCTCCAGAGACACACAAAATGTGGACAAGAACTCAATTGGAGACGCCCAACAGGTTCTGTAGGGGAGGAAAGGTGAGCCACATCATGTCATGTGTGCTCATTTTCCGGCGTAAGGGACAACACACAAGTACGGAGGAATGCTTGAACAAGGCGTGACGAGCGCCCTAAGAGTTAACGTCGAGCGAAACTAGGAAAGAGGAAACAAGGTGACGAGACCACGTGTGCGGAGCACCTCGCTGACGGTGTAGGTGAGACAGTCGACCTCGTCGATGCCTCGGACAATAGGATGGTAATGGGAGATGTAACCATATTCTCGCTCCCTTTGGTGGTGACCTACGGCGCTAGTTGTCGGCAAGGGTATTCAAGACAGGGGGAGACGAAAGCTCAGTGGGGGACCACAGTTTACGCGTGAGGTTTTCCAGACGCGGCATTGAGTTTCAAAAACACACAAGAGTGCAAGATTGTGCCTGGTGCGCTTCTGGAAAGAACGAGCGATGGTGAGAAAAACACGAGGGGAAGGCGGACACAAACGAGGTTACCGGCCGGATGGACACGCGGGGTTGCTGGAATTGTCGCGGGTAGATGGTGTTGTAGGAGGGGGAGCTGCCATCAGGAGTGACGGGCTCCTCATTGAGAAGGTGACCTGGCAGCACCCAGGATGCGTGTGCAATTTTTGTTTTCCTTGACGGAAGTGGTCCCTGAAATGGGCTATGATTCGGCGAGATATGCAGCAAAGCTCTCTGCAGGTTCGGTGGAGGGTTTCCGTGACTTGGGTGAAGGGGAAATCGCACAGGAACAAGGAAATCAATCGACTGGGGTGGGATGTATGACTAAGCCACGAGTTTACGCGACGCGACGCGCGATCGGTCGGATTCGATGTCATGTCCGAGTCCCACGAGTGTCCCACGTTTGATCAAGGAAGCGCACCTGCCTTTTCTGACTGGACGTTACAAACGCGCAAACGCGACAGAATGGGAAATTGGGTTTCCAAGCCAAAATGACAGCTTAGATCGTCAGAGCTCCACAACGGTTCCGTTCCCGCTCAGCATCACCGCGTATGGCAAAGATCCACCCAAAAGCCCGTATCCTGGAATATCGCTCTGGAGCCCCAATTGAGACCCAGTTCTGAACACCTTCATCTCAATACATGTACGACGGCTGCGATAAGAACGCTGTCTACCCTAGGGGAAAGTAGACAGAATAGCGATAGAAATGGGAGAAGGGGAGAGAAGAAGGAATGAGTGCGCACACGAACGATTCCGGACGAAAGACTCAAACTCCTGATTCTTCGGTTCGATTGTTGTCGTCTACAGGAGGAGGTGAGTTTATACACACGCCAGCACATACCGGCGTCTGTAGGTACTGGGTAGAGGCAGTGAGAGGAGCGTAGCAAATTAGCAGCTGAAGCGGTCTACGGAACGAGGTTATGAGACAGGAAAAGTGACAGGAAGACGGACGTGTTGCTCCGTCATGTGATCGTGATCGTTCACGCCACCAATCACGTGTGGCTGTGGAGGCTTTTCACCGACCCATGTCACTCTCCCCGCCTTCCCTATGCCACCGGCTCCCCCACCGAGCCCACAGACACCGACAAATACTCAGCCAGACTTACGACGTCAGCAAGAGGTGCGCGACAGATTGGCAGGAAAACCCAGCCCGAAGGCCAGCTCGCTGATTGGGATGCGTCGCGAGAAGTAGAGGTAGGTGGCCAGCACTAGAGGCCCTCCGGGCAAGTCCGCTGGTACTTCCTCACAATAGCATCAATCTCAACTGCTCGCGCTGGTGGAGACAGAATCCGCGCCGCTGCCACCACCACCACCGTCCGCAACCCGAGTTGTCACCCTCGCCTCTTGATTTCCCCGGGAAGCGGTACAAAGACCGGCTAGAAGGGGACGGAGAAGGCTATGTGGAGCCGCAGAACTTCGACTTTGGTCACGGGTCGGGACAGCCCGTATCGGTGTGTTCATGATGCGCTGTTACACAACCTGGTGGAGGAGGAAGAGGGATAATGAAGGGTGCTTGACGTGCAATTGCGGTGCGTAATGTGTCAATCAAGATTGTCTAAAATGCCCGCTCATTTCTACCCTTGTCCTTTTTCTTTGCCAAGTGTTACCCCTTTCTCCGAACCTGGGAAGGACTTGCTGCGGTGTTGACGAGCTCCACGGTATCCGCGCGAACACGGAATACTAACTATCGATACGACGATACCTCGCCCCAGACCCCCACCACCTATCCTTTTTTATTATCATTTAAATACCCGCCATCCCACGCGAAGTGCTCGTACAATGCTGTGGCACGATATTGTCGTATTTGCCGCCAGACACTTGTTCCCTCATCTTTTCTCCTGAGTTACTTTTCACCGACTCTCTCCCCATCTTTCTACTTTTATCCTGCAGGCTCCTCTGGTTCCTTTCCCCTCGTTTAGTGATCATGAGCGCTCGTTCTTCGCGACGTTCTGCTATCCATCCAGATGACCGACATTAATGCTCGATGGTAGCAATCTCGCGTTCCAATTACTTGTCACGCATACATTATGTTCCCATACCCGGAACGGATTCGAGTCCGCAGGTAGCAAGTGGCGCTGTAGACTCTAGTCGGAGTTGGACAAAGGAATCACGTTTCTCAGAATGGACGAATATTCGATTCACTACAGCACCATGTTGATTCCGACTGATAGCATAAAACACCAAGGTGAGGAGGAAGCACGAGTGGAGTGTAGGGCGTCACCATGTTTGGTGGGGCGTATGTATATGGCAGCGCTTGACCCAAGATGGGGGAAAGAAAAGAGATACTATGGGCTACCGTCATTTCGGCACTCACCATCATTTCGGCAGTCACATTCGTCACGAATTGTCACGAATCATCACACATCGTCACGGGTGCCTGGATTCAAACTCCGGCAGATGAGCAGAGACGAGCTGTGCTTCATGTGCTGTGATGCAGTAGTTTTGTATGTACAGTACCTAATTGAAGGGTTTGTCCTGAATTATGAGAGCTACTGTCTATGAAGGCATGAGTAGTAGGTGTGTCATGGAAAGTATGGTGTGAAAGTAGCAGCTGTTGGTCATGTATCGCTAAAAGGGATAGTAAAAGTAAGGCTGAATGGTATAGTGGTTATTATGTTTTGCTTACATGAATGAGCAGGGTGGGTCTGTTGGTTCGATTCCGTGATAGTGCAATATATGTTTTGTCATCCACATTGGCCCATCAACACTGAATGACCTTTGCTTTCCAGCAAACCATCTCATATCTTGTATTTAAAAATTTCTACTATGTTTTGCAGCTTTTACATATCATTTGAGAGGTTGGGTACAAAACGCCCCCCCAATGTGTAAGACGCCGAACCGTTGCAGACACTGTGGCTGACCTGTCACTTTTGAAACTCCGCATCGGCACTTTTTTGGAGGGTGACCCTCTGCGTGAGTCGGCGTGACGAAGGCCAATTTCAGGATCTCAGCAACCACAGCACCGTTTTCACTCATTCAACTTCGCAGACAATGGTATTGAGCAAGGGTTTCCATGTGTAAAGTAAAATAATCAAAAAATTGCTGTATCGATGGAGTGCCGAAATGGTAGTGAGTGCCGAAACGATGGTCACCCATAGTATGTGACAGCACGCGTGCCCATTTTCGACCACGTGACAGCCTCGAACATGTTCAACTACCATCGCCTCAACTTCAACCTCCGTCGTCCCTCATTCCTTTTCCTCGTCCTTTGCCCATCAAGTCACCTCTCGTCTCACCTCAGGCTTGGTGCCGACACAACGCGAATTACCCACCTTCGCTGGCTGACGTCACAGGTGCGCGCGCCCCTCGATAATTGTTAACCCACGTCGCGCACGACGCGCGCGACACCTCGCAAGTCGGGTCCCTGTTCGGAATCACACCCTCGCCGGAGACACATATTACTGTTTATACGACAGTTTCTCCCTTCTTCGTACGCTTCTTTCTTCCTAAACCGCTCGCTCCCTTTGCCAGCTTTCCACATTTATCTTAGCCTCTGCTGTCGAGCGTGGCACACATGCTCTCCCAAACTACTTGCCCTGTGCGTAACATACTTGTATTTAACCCTCCTGCCTGGCCTCTGCCATGGAGGACACCAGGAGATTCCCT
>Ga0307510_10002627_pt1 | contig 20505 bp, 26 predicted proteins | sample 12_EM_MG_FD_207224 | JGI IMG/M metagenome (GOLD analysis project Ga0307510, IMG submission 207224) | Populus trichocarpa ectomycorrhiza microbial communities from riparian zone in the Pacific Northwest, United States - 12_EM | ecosystem: Host-associated > Plants > Roots > Unclassified | place... | reverse complement strand
GCCATACACTTCATTGTACTGCCGTATCGTATGAATTGGGCCATACTATACCATCCCATTCTCTCAACAGTGGTTCACGGGGGAAAAGGTTAAAAATGAATTGTGGATACGGACTGACCTTTCGTAAGTCGTAACATGGAGGTGTTATTAGTAGATATTACGGTATGGTGGCATCGAAGAGTGGCCGTCATGGAAGGAGGGCGCGTTGCAAGGCTAGGTGATCAGGGGCATGGACTGCGGTCAATTAAATTAAAGAGAAATGTGTGATTGATGAAGAGAGACGAGTGTGTTTGCGGCTTAAGTGAAAGGAGGAAACAAGGCACCCAAGCCAAAGCGGTCGTTTAGTCGCTCATTTTTTCATCCTTTTCCCCCCTTTCGACAGTCTTTCGACCCGTCTTTGGTTGTCCCGTCCCTCTCATGCCTATTCTCTCGTTCCCGCACCACTTCCTCTCCCCTCAAGTCACGGAAGAGCTCCAAAGAACTTTCAGACGAGTTTGGCCGCGTTTCCAGCCGAAATTCTGCCCGCAGTACGGTGACCGTCCCCGTGAAGAAGGACAGGAATGTCGAAAAGACCCGCACCCACACCCTGAGCGGCGTCAAGGGCAGGGCCCCTGGTGCCGTCCCCAACGAAGAAGAGATCGTCATCCCCGGTGGGAGCTTTTCCCCTCTCAACCTCGACCCACTCGGCGGCGAACCTGCAAGTCCGTCAGATTCAGAACGGGGTCCGTACCTTCACCTCTCTTCTTTCATGTTATCTTTCTCCCCCATCATCATCGTCATCCCACATTCTCGAAGCGCTGGGCGCGATCTCGCGCTGTTTTGGGGATCATCAATGCTGTGCCCCGGGCGCCACAGTCGCGTGTGGCTGGTTTGCCCCTCTTCGGGTCTCGTGCTTTCGCCCCAAACCCCCAACCTTGGACGCCCTTACTAACAATGAGCATCACAGGTTACCGCCAGCGGGAGCAAGAATACGGTTGCCCTCTCATATTTCCACCACGTTGTCCTTGGCCTCGATGAGGTCGACCGTCTCGTCCACACCGTCACCGAAAAGCTCGGCACCCGTGGTCTCACAACCCCTTTCCTTTTTTTCCGGTCTTGCCCTTGACCTCAACTCTTCCAGAGTTCGTCGCCTCATACAAGCCTTCCTCCGCACTTGTGGGTCGTTCCCTGCGCCGGACGCCGAGCGCACATGGCACGAGGAGGCCCGGTTTGCTGCGCCCGCAGAACTTGCCATGTGCCTGCGATGGGGTCTCGCCCGAGTTTTGCGTGTCTCTGGGGGCAATGCCGTGCGAGGCCTCCTCTCTTGTGATTTGTATGTCGAGTGGAGTGAGGCCGAACTTGGTAAGCCAATTTCTCCCCCACGTCTTTATACACAACAATGTTGATTCTCGTTCATAGTCCAAGATTATCCAGCAACCCATTTTGAAGCCCTCATCGCACATTTACAGCAACCACTCCCTTTAATCATACACAATGTTCTTTCTCTCCTCGCGGGTCTTACAGCCCACTCGTTATCTTCAGGGCATACCCCTCCAACCCTTTCACGACTTTTCGGACCCCTCCTTTCGGCCTTGGTCCCGCCGCGTTACCTTTTCACCACACCTATCTTGAATACCTTCGTGTCACCAACGCAATGGAGCACGTCCTACTCGCCTTTGTTCGTTGGCAAGACGTACCAAGTAATGAGTCGTCTGGTTCGCTTGGCGATGGACCTACCAGCGCTGCATCTCTGGGCGTGCCCCGCGTGGCTCAAAAATTGAATTCGGGGTTACCCAGCCATGCTCCCGGAATGAGCCACTCGATCAAGGAAGCACGACAAGCTTCAACCTCGCCATGGAGCCCACACGGTGCGCGTTGTCAGCGTAAGGCGGAATGTCCGCATGTATACACCAGACCTTGTCAAGACTGCTGCAAGTTGGCGTACTCGATCTCCCAGCGGGGTGACTCACACACCAAATGTATTCGCACAATCTCGCGATTGGGAGCGAGTGGCTCCACCGACACTCAAGCTGACGCCGCAATATGCAGACCGTCCCAAGAAGCGCATGGACCTTCCCCCTAATTTACATTCTCATACGGGCGTCGCGTCGTCCAACGCGTCGATCGCTTCCTCTACTACAGTATCCACACTCAGAGATAGCCCGACGGACTACTTCGGTTTAGAAAAACCAGCTCCGCGGGGGAAGAGCGATTCCGGAGTTTGACAGAGCTTAAGTGGGTTGAATTTGAGGCGATGGGTTTCGGGGGGCTGGATCTGGCTGTTATTTCCCGAGTTGCAACCTTTTACTGCGAGCCAGGGCCTGAAGTTTGTTTGAGCGATGCCCCGGTAATGCCTCCCGCTGACTTTCTCGCAATGCTCGCGCAAGACCTCAATACGAGCATCACAGGACAATCAACATTAAGACGTGTTTACCGCACCGCGACTCCGGTTCACGGGCAGAGGGAAAGGCTCTTGGTGTGTTGTTGACATGCCAGCTTCGCCACTGAACTTCGTATCTTGTTCGGATTATGTGGTTGCTCACTTTTGTGAATCGTTATGCAAGCAGTGCCCACTTTCGCTTGTGATGTGCTCGTAGCGTGGTCCAACTCTCATTTAGTGTGGTTATCTTGATGGGTAGGAACGACGACCCCACTCACAGTATTGGTTTATGGTGGTACCTGATTTGAGACCGAGTGCATTGAGCCATGATAGCATATTAGTGACTGACACAGCACCATGACTCCGAGGCCCATGAGCACAGATATCTGCACTGCCAGTGACCCAACCAACAAGATACACAGCAGCGAGGTGGAAATGGAACATGGGTTCACATCGCTTGGCCCAGAGGAGGGCTGTGTTTGATTTCCCACGGTGATACACGCCGCAAGTCCCGTGACCGATGAGCGCCGCCTCATGGTGGATGGCTGTGGCATAGGGCTGCGCCAACTTGAAAGTCTCCCTCCTTGCCTTCCACCTTCCGCTCACAACGTCCGACCATCATCTCTCGTATCCACATGTCCTCAACAGCTAATACCACCTCCACTTCCCCCAACTTCGAAGTCCTCTTCGACGCTGCCTTGGACAAGTACACCAAACGAACCGGCCAAGATCTCCGCAATCACCCAATGGCTGCCATCATCGATAGATGCGGGTCTCTGCATTCGGTTCTCGCTGTATTCCAAGAGCAATCCCTCGCGTTCGACAGATTTAGGAATGATGATCCCAAGTTGCTTAAGTGGCTCGCACCGGTTGTCAATGGACTCCATGCCATCTCAACCAACGCGGCCCTCAGCACTGGCGCTAGTCTCGTAAGTGTGGTGTAGTTCCGTATTCTATTTCCGACCTGTCTCAACCCTTGCTTTCAGGCGTTCTCCCCTGCAAGTGTTATTTTTTCTGGAATTGGCGTCCTTCTCTCCGTACGTGTCACCCGAGCCTATTTCTACTCTCTCTAGCTGGTCGTAATGGTGTCTGCGTTTGCTAGACTGCCAAGTACGTGAGGGAAAGCTACGATGCCCTTGTCGATATTTTCGAATGCATCGAAAACTTCCTGAGTCGACTGAGGATTTATACGGAGATCCAACCCACTCCCGCATTGACCGAGACGGTGGTTAAAATACTGGTCGAATTGTTGGGTGTACTGGCTCTCGCGACGAAACAAATAAACCAGGGAAGGCTCAGTACGTCTTGCGGTATCCCTTATGACGTCAACTGATGGTCTCACCACAGAGAAATATGCAAGAAAGCTGCTAGGAGAGAAAGATATCGAATCAGTTCTTCAGCGTCTCGATCGACTCAGTCTCGAGGAGTCGAAGATGACCGTTTCCCAGACGCTCGATGTAGTTTACGGTCTGGTGAAGAACATGGAGGTGGTAATGGAAGGTGCGCATCGCCCACTTTCGTGGATAGATATGCAGTACGACTCGTGAATTTGGTAGATGGGAAGGCATCAACAGACGATATCCGACAAACTCTTGGTGCGTCTTGGTGGGTCGCGCCAATGAGTTATCATTGACCTTGTTTGTTAGTCCTCATGCAAGAGCTAGTGATGAAAGTAAACAAGATGGAACGTTCGTGGCCTCTCCCCCTGGATAGGTATTGTACTTTTGGATATATGAGCTGACATCACGGGACAGGTGGCCAGTTACAAGAGAACGTTCGGCGCTGGTTGTCTGCACCAGATCCATGGACGAACCATAACATTGCTCGGAAAGCTCATCACCGTGGCACCTCCACATGGTTTACTCAAGGTGAAGACTTCAGGAGATGGAAATCGACAGGTCGTCTCTTATGGATCCATGGCCTTCGTAGGTGAATTGGCTCCCTATATTTTTGCCTTTCTGATATCATTTTTGTCGTAGCTGGCTCAGGGAAAACCGTCCTTTTGTGCGAACTACCATACCTATTCCTCTGAGACGTGCTTATGTTACCTACCAGGTCATCTGTCATCGAATACGTTCACGAGTTGCGTCAAATGGGATTGGCCACAATTTCCTTTTTCTATTTCGATTTCCGGGATGGTGGAAAGCAAGATGTCCGCCACCTACTGACGTCTATTCTCATCCAGCTCTGCAATCAGTCTGACAAATATTCTGAAATTCTCTCTGCCCTCTACACGGACCACGGCCATGGCTCATACCAGCCCAGTGAGGATGCGCTCATGGAGTGCTCGAAGAAGATGCTCGAACTCCCAGGGCAAGGCGCACTCTATGTCATTATTGATGCCCTTGATGAGAGCCCGAACTCTTCGGGGTTAACGTCCTCGCGAGGAGAAGTCCTCACAACTGTGCAGAAGCTCGTTGAATTGAGCCTTCCACATGTACATTTCTGTATAACTAGTCGACCCGAGATAGACATCCGGGATGTTCTCGAGCCCCTGGCTACCCACAGGTTCCCCCTTCAGAACCAAGTCGGACAAAGGCAGGATATTATTGACTACATCACCTCAGTAGTTTCTTCACATCGAGAAATGGGGAGATGGCGAGACGAGGATAAAATGCTGGTGATCGATACTCTGACGGAAAGGGCTGGTGGCATGTATGTTTTGACCCGCTATACCGTATTGCTTGCTCAAATGTGATGGCCCAGGTTCCGTTGGATCTACTGTCAACTTGAAACCCTCGGTCGTTGCTTCCCGCCGAGCATTCGACGTGCCTTGGACGACCTACCCATCACCTTGGACGAAACGTACGAACGTGCCTTGAAGGGCATTGACAAGGAAAAACGGGATTATGCCAGCCGTCTATTTCACTGCCTGGTCGTATCCATCCGCCCACTTCGCGTCGAGGAGCTCGCTGAGCTTTTTGCGATTCTTCCTCACGCTGATTCGACTCCAGAGTTCAACATTGATTGGCGCCCCGAAGATCCCGAAGAATTTATTATTTCCACCTGTACCACATTGGTCTCTATTGTCAACATCGGCGGCGAAAGAGTCATACAATTCTCACATTTCTCTGTGAGAGAATACTTGACATCCGGTCGTATCGCCGGCGCGACACCCGTTTCCCACTTCTACATTGTCCCTAAGGCGGCACATACTCTTCTCGCTAGAGCGTGCCTTAGCGTCCTCTTTCAGCTAGATCGTAGCATTGATGAGACCAAGGTTCAGGACTTCCTGCTGGCACCGTATGCAGCGAAGCACTGGATCGATCATGCTCGGTATGAGGATGTGGCATCGCATATCCAAGACGAGATGGATTGCCTATTTGACATGAATAAACCATACTTTTCTGTATGGATCTGGCTTCATGATGTAGAAGACAGTTGGGTACAATACGAACGCTCTCCACACCCGACGCAGCCTGATGAGGTTCCTTTGTACTATGCTGCATTATGTGGTTTCCATGGCCTCTCCGAACGCCTCCTTGATGCGCACCCAGGAGATGTCAATGCTCGAGGCGGATATTACGAGACTCCACTACAAGGGGCCCTCTACAAGGGACATCTGAGTATTGTGCTGCTCTTATTGGAGCGTGGTGCCGATGCGGAGTATCGAGACCACAATGGTCAGAGTGCACTATACACGGCGTCGTCGCATGGATATTCCGAGGTCGTGCGATCGCTAATCGACCGTGGCGCAGATCTTAACACGCAGTGCGAGGACACAAACAATTCGCAACACGTGAGGTGGACTCCACTACAAGTTGCTATTCACAAGAGTCGTCAGGATATTGCGCTACTCTTACTGGAAAGTGGTGCCGACCCGGAGTCTCGATACCATGGAGATCAGACCGCATTATACATGGCTTCGTCCTGTGGATACACCGAGATTGTACGATCGCTACTCGACCACGGCGCAGATCTGACAGCGCAATGCGATGACAAGGACGGTTGGCATGACGTGCAGTGGACTCCGCTACAAGTAGCCACTCACAAGGGCCATCTGGATCTTGCGCTACTATTACTGGATCGTGCCCACATGATTCACATTGCATTATACATGGCATCATCCTGTGGAAGCACCCACACCGTGCGATCTCTAATCGACCGCGGTGCAGATCCGAACACGAAGTGTGAGGACAACGATGGTATGCAAGACGTGAAGTGGACCCCGTTACAAGTAGCCAGTCAGAAAGGCTATCTGGATACCGTACATCTTTTACTGGAGTGTGGTGCCGACCCAGAATCGCGAGACCACAATGGTCAGACTGCGTTGTACATGGCATCGTCCCATGGATCCTTCGAGGTTGTGCGTTCGCTAATCGACCGCGGTGCAGATCTGAAGGTGGAATGCAACGACTGGGATGAGCACGGCAAAAAGATTGGGCGGACTCCGCTACACACGGCCATCCACAACGGTCATCTAGATATCACGCTTTTCTTATTGGAGCGTGGCGCTAATATGGAGACTCGAAGCAGCCAGGATCAGACTGCACTTTTCATGGCATCGTCTCGTGGATTCGCTGAATTGGTGCGGTCGTTAATGGGCAGTGGTGCGGATCTGAACGCGATTTGCAAGGACTGTGATGGGTACGGCAACGACGTGAAGTGGACTCCGCTAGTTACAGCGATCTACAAAGAACATCGAGATATCGCGCTTCTCTTACTGGAGGGTGGTGCCGACACGGAGACTCGGAGCAGCTCAGACAAGACTGCTCTCTACGTGGCATCGTCTCGTGGATACGCTGATATCGTGCGGTCGCTAATCGATCGTGGTGCAGATCTAAACACGATTTGCAAGGACCGTGATGGGTACGGCAACGACGTGAAGCGGACTTCGCTAGTTACAGCGATCTACAAAGGACATCGAGATATTGCGCTTCTCTTACTGGAGGGTGGTGCCGACACGGACACTCGGAGCAGCAGGGACGAGAATCCGCTCTACATGGCATCGTCTCGTGGATACGCCGATGTCGTGTCATCCCTAATCGACCGTGATGCAGATCTGAACACGATTTGCAAGGACCGTGATGGGTACGGCAACGACGTGAAGCGGACTCCGCTAGTTACAGCGATCTACAAAGAACATCGAGATATTGCGCTTCTCTTACTGGAGGGTGGTGCCGACACGGAGACTCGGAGCAGCAGGGACGAGAATCCGCTCTACATGGCATCGTCTCGTGGCTACGCCGATGTCGTGTCATCCCTAATCGACCGTGGTGCAGATCTGAACACGATTTGCAAGGACCGTGATGGGTACGGCAACGACGTGAAGTGGACTCCGCTAGTTACAGCGATCTACAAAGAACATCGAGATATCGCGCTTCTCTTACTGGAGGGTGGTGCCGACGCGGAGACTCAGAGCAGCTTAGACAATACTGCACTCTACATAGCATCGTCTCGTGGATACGCCGATGTCGTGCGGTCGCTAGTCCACCGCGGTGCAGATCTGAACGCAAAGTGCCGAGACTATATCTGGCAGTACGGTGAGGTGAAATGGACTTCACTCCATGCGGCCATCTACAAAGAACATCGAGATATCGCACTTCTCTTACTGGAGGGTGGTGCCGACACGGACACTCGGAGCAGCAGGGATGAGACTCCGCTCTACATGGCATCGTCTCATGGATACGCCGATGTCGTGTCATCCCTAATCGACCGTGGTGCAGATCCGAACATGATTTGCAAGGACCGTGATGGGTACAGAAACGACATGAACCAGACTCCGCTAGTTACAGCGATCTACAAAGGACATCGAGATATCGCGCTTCTCTTACTGGAAGGTGGCGCCGACACAGAGACTCGGAGCAGCAGGGACGAGACTCCGCTCTACATGGCATCGTCTCGTGGATACGCCGATGTTGTGTCATCCCTAATCGACCATGGTGCATACATGGAGACTCGGAGCAGCAGGGAAAAGACTCCGCTCTACATAGCATCGTCTCATGGATACGCCGAGGTCGTGTCATCCATAATCGACCGTGGTGCAGATCTGAACGCGGTTTGCAAGGACCGTGTTGGGTACGACGACGTGAATTTGACTCCACTACATGTGGCATCATACATGGGAATAATTTCGGTTGCAAGGACGTTGTTGGCGCATGGCGCGAACCCCAATGCACCGGATAGCTTTGGCAGAACTGCATTGCATCTGGCATCATCATCCGATGTAGAGATCGCAGTTATCAAGGCACTCCTTAAGTATGGCGCGAATGTCCATGTCCGGAACAAGGAAGGACGGACCCCATTGCATGAGGCAGCATACAATCTAAACCTGGAGGTTGTGGTGGTCTTACTGAATCATGGCGCAGATCCGCATGCCCAGGCCAATAGTGGAAACACACCTATCCAGTTGGCCAACGCACCTCACCAGTGGAGAAGGACTTGGCATCAAAATGATATCATAAGATTATTATCGGAGCGCACCGGCGAGAGACTGTAGGGTTTACGATCATGTGACCAATCAGGGTGTCAATTTCGGTGGAAGCGAACTTTTGAATTCCGCGGACGCTATGCATAGCCAATTTCAACTTGCCTCGTCCACACCGTCACCGAGGGACTCGGCGGCACACGCCGCTCACCACTTCTAGTCCCGCCCTTGACATCAACTCTCCTGCATATATCGCCTCGTCTAAGCCTTTATCTGTGTTTTGTTCCCCGCGCCGGACGCTGAGAGCGTAAATAGTTCGCGGAAGCCTGGTTCGGTACTCCAGTAGCACTTGCCATGGGATCTCGCCCGTTCATGTGTTTCTGGGAGGAAGTGCCGTGCAATGGCTCCTCTTCGGAGGGTAAAGCCGAAGTTCGGTGAGCGACTTCTTCCGCCACTGCTGTCCACGCAGTATTGACTCATCTTTATAGTCCGGGTCTATTCGGCGACCCATTTTGAAGCCCTCGTCGCAGCTTGAAATAACCCTTTCCCCTTTCCCTCGAATAACACCGATTTTCTCCTACACCTCACTGCAGCCTCATCGACTTCAGAGCACACTCATCCAGCTCTGCCCACGTTTTCGACCCCTCCTGTTTTACCTTGGTCTCGCTGCACAACTCTTCCATCAAACTTATTTCGCATGCACCAAAAAAGAGTCGTCGGTTCATTTGTGGGCCAAGGCCGAGATTCGTCTTGGCTGTAGCCGATGAGTGTTTGTTTGTAGTCCGTTTGTCTCCCGGATTATTGTTTCCCCACACCATTTTATTACCTCCGAAACTCATCCTGAAATATTCCTACGATCGCATATTGTACATTCCTTCCCCGGTGTGTCAAGATAACGACTGCACGATCTGCTTTTAGTTCCATCTCGATACTGACCTGAAAAGCGTCTCGTCCTCAGCGGTCTGGGGATGCAGATCTGCGCCATGATTCAGTAGAACTGTCCATGCGTTTCTACCCAGTGCAATTCAGTCCAGAGATTTCCGTTACGCAAATTTGCATGGGCGCGATGTCTGAGCAATAGCTGCAGGGCTTCCACGTGTCCCCCTACCGCTGTACTGTGCAACCGAGTCCAACCCGACTTTGTCCGAAGATCCACATTCGCACCATCCTTGAGGCAGCAAAGTGAGCCTCCTCGTGCCATGTATGCTCGGCGGTCGGCGTGGGGAGCGACATCCAAGTACGGAGGAAAGCTTAGCTGAGGCGACGAACCGGGATGGGTTGACGTCCAGGGCGAGACTTGGAAAAAGAAAAGGTATTGTGGGCCCATGTGTGCTGATCTACGTGTGCTGAGCCGGTCGGTGACGGTGTTGACAAGGCGTTAGACCTGTTCGATGCCGAGGACGACGTGGTGATGATGGGAGAGACGACCGTTTCCTTGCTTCCACTGATGGTGACCTGGAAAGCCCATTGTTAGTAAGGGTATCTGACGGTTGAGGGTAGCGCAAAAGCCCAAGATTTGATGGGGCGCACCAGCAACGCGCGACGGCGGCAACTATGCACAGCCCAGACGATCTCGAAAACGCAAAAGCGTGGGATCACGCACAGAACATCACCAAAGACTGGCGTTGATGGACAAAAGATAATGAGGAAGAGAGATGAGTGTATAAATGTAGGAACGCTGTTCTGAATCGAACGCACTGTAGGGTCGCCGCTGCGTGGGTCGCAGTTAAGAGGGAAAGTGCTGCCGTCGGGAATGGAGGACTTCTCTCGAGGGTGGCACCAGGTGCCCTGTCTTTGGTCGAGCTCAGCGTATGGCTTTGGCGCAGGCGATGGCCCACAAGTATGAATGAAAACTTAGACGAAGGGACGGATTCCAGAGGAGTTGCGGACGAGACGCAGAAAAATAGGGAAGGGATGGTCAACGGCAGTGTGCAGCGTGGCGAGCTCCCCATTGGATGTGCTGATGGGGCCGATGAATGGAGTGGTAGTGATTCGAGAAGTGCGGTACCTGTACGATAGACTTGCCTGAGCGGGCGACAGGGTGATGACTGAGCCATCGATGACCTGTGACACCGATTAGCATGGTGAGTAAAGGTAGCCAAGACAAGGGTGAAGGCACGGTGGCCAATGCATACATCCAAACATTCCGAACTCCGGGCCGTACGATTTCTGACTCTTCTTCTCATAAACGAAGGCGAGTAGGACGCGCTACATTGCGTTGGTGGCACGGGGGTATTCGGGGTGGGTGTCGTGGAAGGATGGCGCAGCGGGACCAAGGCGCCTGTCATTCGCCTGCAGACTCTACGCTCAGGGTAGCAAAGGTGTGGGGACGTGGAATACCAACGACAACACAGACGACTACATAGGTACGAATATCCCTGAGCTTGCCCTTGAAGGTGAACTAAGTTCACTACTGATGGTCCTGTAGAATCCAAGTGACATGTGTCTCGTACGACATAGACCCGGACATTCTCCCGGTAGTGCAGTGCTTGTCACGTACTGAAACTTGAGTTTTGGTCCTCGAACTCCTCCGCCACCTTGTGCTTGCTCGAATGGCCGAAAATGCGAACACGGGAGTAGTCGAACCTGCCTGCACCGGTGTACACCAATAAGATGGAGCGCCATTAGACGTGGGTGCTTCACATGCCCTGGCCGGGGGTACCATCAGCCTCGAGCTCGCTAGTGTGGCTGAGGAAGCCACAACCGCTGAGACCTAGGCGTAAGGACCTCGGCGCACACTGGGCGTGGGTCTGTCTTGCAGCCACGGCAACCAAGAAATCAATGGGGGTGCGACTGTGAGAGACGCCGCTAGGGAGGCATTGTCACCGAAAAAGACATGGGGAAGAAACACGATGCTGTTTGCCAAAAGAAGGACCTACCCACCTCAAGTCAGTCAGGGTGGACACCAACAAGATACCTACTTGCCTTTGGCAATGGACATACGCTGCTGCCGCAGACAATAAAAGTGATGCAAGTAGCTTGAAATGAGCGAGGGGGAGGGTGCGAAGGGGGAAAGGCAAGGGAGAGACGCAAAACGACACCCAATGATCGAGAAAACACGAAGATTTTCGAAGCCTTTCGACGAGCAGAACCACTGCAGAACCTGTGCCAGAACACTGCCAGAACATCCTCTCCTAGAGTATCTTGTCAGTAAATATTGAGTCCACAGAAATGTGGTGACGTACTTGCAAACCCCGCAAATTGTGCTTATCCCATTTACCTTGTGAAAAAAGTGCCAAACGTCGTGTGCCTTGTTGGATGTTTTAACAGGCGGTGGGGCAAGGAGGACTGGAGAGGCTGGCCTAGTTGGCACAGACTCAGACCCGACGGTGGGCTCAATGCTTGCAGGAGAGTGTGACCGGGGTAGCACAGTACGCCCACCTGATTCTTCCTTGCTGTCGTTCGCATTGGGGTCACCTAAGTCAAATACCTCTGCGGAAGATGAGTCCTGTGGTGTACGCCCTCGATGTGCAACAGGACGAGCAGTGGGCTGCCTAGATGGGGGTGGCAGTTGTTGTGAACATTTGCCTCGGCGCATTGTGGATGGTAAATCAACATATTACAGGCGGTTTATATAGTACAGGCATTGGTAGAAATCAAACCCAGGTCACTGGGGCATAAACGTGTGTTTAGTCTAGCATCACAAATTAGTTGGGTAGAACAACAACAAACAATAAGAGACTTACAAATATGTAAAGGGGCGGAGACTACATGTAGCCTTAGTTACATAACGTTGGTGAAGCGACATCATGCAGGCAGGGAAAGGTGCGATGGTGGAGAGTATAAACGTAAAGGAAGAAAGCAACAAGGGTTGATCTGGGTCATGAGTCATTAAAAACAATTGAATGGCTGGAGCAACGTACATGCAAATGTGGAGAGGGGCAGGAGTAAAGAGCATGGGGGTATTTTCGAAAGCGAGACTGCTGACATCCTCTTCGCAGATCCCCAAGTGCAGGTGTTTGTTGGTCTTGGCATCACCAGTTCCAGGCCTGAACCAACAACAATAGAACTGCCTATCAATTACGTTTTGTGAGTGATGGTGATAGACAGTAATTGAGTGGACAATACCCATGGCCCCCAGCAAAGGGACAAAGCGAGATCTGGTCGGGGTGTAGTACGCTCAAGCATGGTGAGGTCTTATGATCGCCAAAGGACCATCGAAAAGGCCATGTGACAGTGGCTTCAACACATAGTCATTGCGAACATTGCTGGTCAAGGGGCTGTGGGGCACAGATCGTCAGTCCAATAAATGAATATGGCAGGAAGGATGTACCAGAAAGTGCAAGGGTTCAACCCCACAATGTGCCGGACGTTCCACGTAATTTGGCCCTGGACAGTGGGGACATGTGGGGACACAAGAACCGAGTCAATGTCATGCTGCCAAGGTTGGCTCCAGGCCGACACCCTCGAGCCTTGTACCCGCTGAGTTCTGTGGCAGAACCCAGGGACAACCTTGGCGATCTTTGTGCAAGCCCACATGGTGCGGTGCCATGCCAGCGTTGCTCAGCTAGACTTTTTGCGGTAGAGTTTTGAACGTGGGGGTGGTTGGGACATTGCAGCGTCGGAGAGTACAGGTGATACTTGAATAACTGAGGGACTTTGGGTGTGGACAGCCTCCATGTCGCTACGCCACCTGCATTCTTCGCCATTGACCTCCATCCGATCGTCCACCTGAGCCTTTCTCACGGGTTTCACCTTGGTCGCTACTGCGATGGCGGCGGGGTTACGATCCATTTGGCTGAGAGCACCAGTTCATCACAGAACTTGTTGTGATCGGCCGTACTCAAGGAGCGCACTGATGTCGACCACAGCCATTATGGTCAGGTTCTTCTATGTCAATGCGTTCAAGGAGGCGCGCAAGTGTGGTGGAGAAATCGTCGAAGTTGGATGGTTGTAAAGAGTATCCCGTAGAGGAATACGAAAAGTTCCGGCACGCGGGCATCGGGAACCAACCATCGTGCTTGTGTGGTTTGCGACCACAATGGGAGGACTGACTCACAAGCCATTTTGAAAGGATGAGGGGTGATCATACTATGAGAAGTTGAAAAAAAAGGCTGTGAGAACAATAGTACTGATTAAACCTGACACAACGGGCTCACCTCTTGATGAAATGGTATATACCCCGCAGCTCCTTGCCTTCTGCCTCACGACTGAGAAGCCCCAAATAATGGTGCAACTTGCCGCACCCTGGATACTCCGTGACAACATGGGCGTACCAGTCACGCGCAATCCTATGCCAACGGTCCTTCTTGGGATCGATTTCCATGAGCCTTGCTCATCCATGGAGAGATTGAAAACCCCCTCGCTTGGAGAATGGACATGTGGCTGCTTGCACTCCAAGGTGGGTGAGAACGTTGGTTTGGGGTGGAACGGGAAGCTCAAGAAAGTGCTGGTCAGCAGCACAGTGTGGGGACCGTTACCATAGACTGGTGACTGCTGCCAGGTGACATGGCCAGCCTTAGGATGGGTGGGGTGGATGGCGCAAAGACATCATCATCATCCTTGGCATCAGTCAGATCATCACAGATGGGGAACATATCCCTGGTCACCTCGCTCAACTGGATGCTCGACAGCAAGGGAACAGAGCGCGAGAGGTTCAAGGGATGACCTTCCCAGGTAGGTACCTGTCCTTGACGGCAAGGGACAGACACGGATTTGGAAGGGGTTGGAGTGGAGGGCGCATCGTTGATGTTCTGACGGCAGCGAGCGAGCTTGTGTGTAGGACGGGGGGTCAACTTGGGAGTGGGGCGAACGGGAGGGCAAGCCTTGATAGGGGTGGAGGGAGGGTTGTCGGATTCGCTCTCCAAGGAAACTAGGCCTTAAGGGATTGAAGGAATTATGTGGACAGGAAGGGAGTTGCATTTGTTGGTAGCGTCTGCCTGCGAGGGAAGGTTGGAAGGGTTGGGGGGAGAACCTTGATGGAGTTGAGCGTGGTTTCGCCGATTAGTGTTCTTACCCATGACCGTCTGCAGTGAAAGTTGCTCCTGATTAAGGGATTGGTGTCAGGTGTCTTCTCCCGTTGCCACAATCTGGGAGGGAAGCGCTTACCTGGGCTTTGACTTGTCCTTGCCCTGCTTCATGTTCTGACAGCCACATGGAAGGCTTCTCTGGGGCAGGTGACAGAGTAATGGTGTCCTTACAGCGCGAGATCATGTAAGTCAGGTGGTTCTTGACAGCGAGTCGGAGGTAAAGGCTGAACAACCAGCCCCAGCTGAGCTGTCAAGATGCGAGGTTCCTTCTCTTTGATACATTAGCGGGACCACCGTTCCAGAGCCTGACGTCTCCTCTGTGGGTATGGAAGAGCTAGTGTCGGTGAGTGGTGTCATGACATATGTCTCAGAATGAGAGGATAAAGAGTGAGAAGTGGACTGTCCGCCGCTAGTCCATGCTCCAGACGAAAAGAAAGTGTCATCTGACACCGATGCTGCTGATTCTGAGCCCACAGCACATGCACGAGATGCACCACGCCAAGCGCTTGGTGGGGGTGTAACGATGAACGATGATGTCCTGCCAGAGCATCGGGCTGCTTGACACCATAACAGGTGAACCTTCTCCAACGATGGCACCTGCGAGTCCGAGACCAAAGCCCAATCCAGGTCATGCATCCTCAGCCCATTGTAGGGCCGATTCAAATCCCTTGCCTAGGTCCGTCAGGGATGATGTATGACGTAGAGTGCTACTGCGACTGGGAGCGATCACCCATGGGTCCCCAGGATAGACAATGGTTTGGTTAGAGATCGCGGCATCATCAACAGCGCAAGAGCGCAATGATGGCTGACAAGACACAGACCCTGCGCTTGACCCCGAAAGAGATTGAAAGTCCGAAAGGTCAGGAATGCTTTCCATGGGCAGGAGGGATGTCGTAGAACGTGATCCAGATACTGCAGATCCAGAGTGAGTACTTGTGCTTTTCATCAAGTGGATCATACGCATGGAGCCAGTTGGTGATTGTGTTTCAGACCAATTGGGTACTGTGACTGAGCAATCGAGAACCTCCCTAAACACGCAGTGAGTCCGGGGAGAAAAAAAATAACACCATCATAGAACGTACCAAATGGTGCTAAACCAGCAGCTGAAAGAGCCAGCTCACCCTGCTTCTTTGAAAACGGCATCATCGATTTCCCAGTGTATGAGGTACCCCCCTGCACCACCAAGGTGCTCAGGAATGATTTGCAGCCTCATGAGAGCCCACAGGCCCTCGAAGAACAGTTTTGTTCCTGGCATGCCAACCGTACACCAACTTCGGGCAAAGTGCGCAAAGGCCTCAAAATGCTCCTTCTGGGTGGTGCAACCTGTAGGGTCTGCTCGCAATAGAGGCGTAAGGGATCCACCAGGAAGCATCACGGATAGGTGGGCTCTGAATTCCGCAGTGCATCGTGCATTTATGCTAGCGTGAAACGCAGAGCAGATCGATGCCTGTAGTCTTGAGAACAGGGCGTGTTGTGCCAGGGGCAATGTGGTTAGCATTTGCGTCATCTGTCGTCTGGCCTCTTCATTCTGGTCAAAATACCTGCCAGCGAGAAAAAAAAACATGTCAATCATGACGAAAATCGCGATTCATTCGACACGGAGGGCCTTGCTGACTCACCACTTCCTGCATCGCTCTGCGAATGCTTCTAGATCGACTTGGACCTGAGAAGGTGTGGCTGAACATGGATGAGGGCTCGCCCTCCCACTAGCTGGTCTCCAGTTTGTGGGGCGCCCAGAATAGCTTGGCGACGTCGGGGAAACGACCTTGCCTTTTGGCATGGAAGGGGGAGGAGAGGGGCATGGGGGAGTGGAGGTTATAGAGGAGTGTTTGTTTCTCTGAGGATGCAGCAGAACTTGTGATGGTAGAGGTGCGCTTTGTAGGGCGTTGAAGCTGCAGACCGGGGGTTGAAAGGCCAGGATCTGGGTTGCCTCCATAAGCCTGGAAAGGGAAATGAAAGGCGGAGGGCGGCGCTCGAGAAGGTCTTGGTCAAGGAGTGCCATCAGGCAGTGGTGTGCCATTGTCACGGAGATAAGGTGCAGTGGACATCTGACCGATGGTGGGCGTAGCAGGGGTTGCGTCTGACTCTACAGAAGCGTACTTGGACATGCTTGAGTGAGCACAGGCGTATGACGAGGGACTAACTGCACGCGTTGGAGGAGTAGGGGCACGTTTGGCATCAAGGGGAGGGTGAATTGAGGTGTTGGCAGCAGACCAGGAGCGCCTATTCCGCGTATTGGTAAGGTGGGACAGATGAGGAGGGGACAAAGGAGAGTAAAGTCGGGTAGGGCTCAAGGGGGACCTGTCGCTCGGAGGGGCAGCATAAGATCCTATGTCTGAACCGCTTTGGCTGGGTGTGGGAAGAGGGAGAGTCGTACCCTGGTGACGGGTATGACGGGGAAGGGACATGGTGTGAACATCGTTTGAAAGTGGGATGCATCGTTCATATGTCGCACCAGCATCAGGACAACCTCCACCTTCAGGTTCAACGCAATCGGCACTAGTGTTGCTGGAGAGTTGAGTTAACTCTGACTCACCTGAGTCGAGTCGCCTGAGTTGTTCAAACTTTTCATCCCCAGGTGTAAACATGCACTGCTGCTGGAAGGTTATTGGAAGGCTTGAGACATGGATATGAACATGTATCTTTTCTCCTCCATTTTAATCTGCATCCTAATAAGAAGAAAAGGCATAATGGAACAAATGAGGGTACAATTGTGATGAACACGGGCTGGAGAGGAAGTAGGGGAGGGCGACTTGACCGACTAGATAGCCGAAGCCGCGACTGCAGGAGTCACTGTGACCGATTGCTGTGACTTGACTCAACTTCGGCTATAGCCAATGACGGTTACAACCCTGGGCCGGTTTGGAGTCAAAGCCGCAGCAACACTAATTGTACCAAGGGTGCGACTGTGGCACAGTGTTGAGGTGGGAGTGGGGCAATAGTGGATGTGGTAGGTTTGTAATGTGGCCCATAAATTCCACAAGGACGCATAACAGCACCGTAAATTCCTCTGCTGCTGAGCTGGGCAGCACTGGCAAGTTCCGAGGCCCTCACGTGGACCCCAACGATGGCGCGGATGCCGTGCACGTGTGCGGTGTACTGCTTGCGTGTCGTGATGACGAGGCTGGGCAGTTCGAGCAAGAGCGAAAGCGCAGGCATTCACGCGGGCAGGTTGTAGTGGTGCGTCGTGGGCTGCGTCCATCGCTGCGTGGTGCCTTGGTGTTGGTGGCCACAGTGGCGACGACGATGATGGTGATGATGGCGATAGAGATAAAGGCGGCAGCGATGCAAGAAGTCGCATTGCCGAGGCGGGGTAATGCAATGGCGATGTGTGATGGCGATGGAACAAGGGCGTACATGGCCGACAACGTTGGCGTCGGCGCAACCGCTGAACTCACACATGGGCTGCGCTGTGGGGTGAATGAGAGCACAAGCCTGCCACGGTTGTGAAGGCCGGCACAGAAGCGACGTAAGTCGGACCCCCGGGCGTTGACATGCACGGATGAGGGGGAGCGCTGCCAGTCGTGGGTGGGCGCTGCACTTGCCATGGCTGAGGGCACTGCCAGCGTCGGATCTGCTGGCGGGGCTGATAAAGCCACCGCTGCAGCATCCAAGGCGTTGGGGCCCAGGGCATATGGCAAAGCAGGGGGGGCATGTGCGGGGTCGATGCACCGCTGCGAGAGGGCGAGCGAGCGGGAGCGCTTGTTGAGTTGAAAAGAATGTGATCTTGCAAGGGGGACTGACAAGCGCAGGAGGGACCTGTCAGGAAACGGAAATAATGCGACCAATTGAAGGTTACTCACCTCTGGAGACCGCAGAGGAAGGGATATGTCGTGGCAAGGGAAAAAGCGACCTCGCAAGGGGCGCTGATGAGCTGGGGTGCGCAGAGAGAGGGACCTGTCAAGAAAGGGAAAGAGAGCAAAAGAACAAGGGGCACTCACCGTCTAGAGACCGCAGAAGGAGGGACACGTCGGGGTACAGAAAAGAAAGCGCCTGAGTGATGGGCACTCATGAGGGAGGGACCACAGTGCAAAGGTCTTGTCAACATTTGTGGATGAGTCTGGACAGACATGTGGTCAGGTCTGTACAAGTTCTGTGCAATGGAGCGATGATAATTACCTTGTACATCACAACACAACAAACCCTTAAACCCTTAAACCCCAACCTTAACCACAGCGTCCGAACACAACTTGTGAGTACGTGTGAGTACACACTGCCCACTCATTCGCTCTCTTTCCATAGCATACACTGGCAGGCTTTCATTCCTGCTTCATTTTTTAGTCGACATCTTCACAACCACTCTTCCCTTGCTCCACTGCCTACAACCATAATGGAAGGACCCTCGAGCAAGTTCTGGAGCACCACAAGGGCCCTGACTTCATTGACGCTATGACTTCTGGTTTCGCCTACGATTCCCTGGCCTTGATTATCTCCAGTCTCTCCACACCAAAGCATTTGACATGCCCTCCATCCCTCTGCCATCTCCAGAAGGTGAGTGCCCTCCACTTGGCTGCTTTCTTCCCGTGTCCACGTCCCCCTCTGCACTCTCCAGAAAGTGAGCCCCTCATGCCATTGCTTTCTTTCTATGTCCTGACAAGCCCTTCCTTCTGCGATCCCTACCTTGTGCTCTTCGCAATCCCGCTTTCATTCCGTGTCCTGTTGTGTTCCTTCCTCTGCGGTCTTCAGAGGGTGAGTACTGGTGAGTCCTCATTCTGTCTCTTTCTTTCTGTGTCCTGACAAGTACCTCCCTCTGCCATCCTTAGCTTGTGGGTGGCCGTCACTCAATCACTTTCTTTACAGCTCATCGAGTACTTGCAAGTGCAGCGCCTGCAACCGGCAGTGCTCCCTCGTCCTTGCATGTCAATGCCCAAGGGATTGACTTCCCTCGCATCTGTGTTGGGGCTCACAACCATGCCAGCAAGCCCAAGGGCGTCAGGATATACTGGAGACACAGGTGCGTTTGCCATTGCTGGCCACTCTCCCCTCCTTCCCCCATTTTTAATGAGCCCAGCAAGGCTTGTGCTCTCATTCGCCCACTGCGCAGCCAAGGAGGCGAGCAGTTCAGCAGTGCACCGGCACCAGTTGTTGGCCGTGTACGCCATCACTTTGCCATCGCACAGCGCCATCTCATCGCCCCGCCTTGGCAATGCGACCTCTTGCGTCGCTGTCGCTGCCGCTACCATTATCGCCATCGCCATCGCCTCTGTGGCCACCACCATCAGGGCACCACGCAGCAACGGACGCAGCCCACAGGACAGCGCCATTGTGCTGCCAGAGGTTCCGGGGGGTGGAACGCCAAGCGGTGCATTGCGGAAGGGATCGGGGGATGACCCTTACTGTATTCGCGATGTTATATTCATGTAGTACTAATTAATACAAATAATATGATAGATATATCTGGTATCAATGGGGGAAAGCAACAGAGCGAGCAATGACGAAGTCGCGTCGTCATTTCCATTATGTAATATACAGTTGCTCACAACAATAATAATAATCATACTGGCGGTGACTTGGGTCCTTACATCTGTCATCGTCGGGAATTGGTTGGATTGTCGGAGTTGAGTGCAAAACGAGCATAACCGTAATGGTTGCAATACAGTCGTATATGGTGAGCGGGGACGAAACTCCTCTCCTAAACGGTCTTCGCGTCATGATCACGCAGTCTTCTGGCTTGGATTGGAAGGCTCGTTTCCCATTCTGTCTCGTATCAAGTGTTTAACCTTGCGTGTATGATGGCCCGAAGGATAGTAACCTTGGTATGGGGTGACAGCTACTGATACCAAATGCTGGGAGTGAACGTGACTAGGTGC
>Ga0307510_10002626_pt1 | contig 20510 bp, 18 predicted proteins | sample 12_EM_MG_FD_207224 | JGI IMG/M metagenome (GOLD analysis project Ga0307510, IMG submission 207224) | Populus trichocarpa ectomycorrhiza microbial communities from riparian zone in the Pacific Northwest, United States - 12_EM | ecosystem: Host-associated > Plants > Roots > Unclassified | place... | reverse complement strand
GGACACCACACAACACATCGCGGTGAACTCCGGTACCAGCTTGGCCACTTACGTCGACGCGCTGAACAAGGGCCTGAAACCGCTGGGGGTCACCGCCCGGATCGGCCAGGCCGAAGGCGGCAGCGACATGGTCGTCACCCTGAACGCGCTGTCCACGCTCCTGACGCTGATGCTCGTCGCCGTCGCCGCGCTGGGTGTGCTCAACGCGGTCGTGCTCGACACACGCGAACGCGTGCGGGAACTCGGCGTCCACAAAGCCCTGGGCATGACCCCCCGACAGATGATCACGATGGTTGTAACCTCCGTCGTCGTGACCGGACTGACCGGCGGGGCCCTGGGAGTTCCGCTCGGCGTCACCCTGCATGGCTGGGTCATCCCGGCCATGGGCCACAGCGCCGGACTCGACCTCCCCGGCTCCGTGCTCGCCGTCTACCACGCGGCCGAACTGGCCCTGCTGGTCCTCGGCGGCCTGCTCATCGCCGTCCTGGGCGCACTGCTGCCCGCGAGTTGGGCCGCCAGGGTCCGCACCGCCACCGCCCTGCGGACCGAATAGTGGTCCCTGCGCTGATGCCGTGCCTGGGCGGCAGTGATCAGCTTGCCGATGTCGGTGGCAACACCGGCCGCGCAGACCCAACTCATCCCCTGCTGGACTGGCCGCCTCCGTTCCGGTTCGACCAGACCTCGATCCAGGCGCCTGCATGCGGAACCAACGACAACCGCGAGGACGTGAGGATGGAGGTGGCCTGAGCCCGGCGGAACGGGTGAGGCAGGCGCCTTCGGAAGATCTGGGGTGACGTCGATAGATCGTCGACCCTTGGCACCGGTCCTCATCAGCATCGCCGCCGCCATCAACCCGCACGTGCCGATGTCCCGTGGCCGTGTGTGCGGTCGCGATGCCCCCGCTCAGTTCTCCTGTGCGCTGAGCCCTCTCGAGCCTCGAAGGCACCTCCCCGACCACGATCGGCTCATCTATCACAGCGCCGTGCCCATAGCGTGCCCTTAAGACCGGAGAACCAAGGTCAACAGCGGTGCGATCGCGCGCTCCCGGACGCCAGCCAAAAACACATAGTCCCAGCTCAGAAGGCACACACCTCCCCAGGCGCCGTCGCTTCCCAAGCTGAGAGTGCGACTTCGATTCTCGTCACCCGCTCCATGTGAAACCCCCAGGTCGATGACCCGGGGGTTCTTTGTTGTCTGGTCCGATTCGAGGGTGGCGTGCCCTCAGCGGCCTGCCGTCGGCCGACGGAGTACCCGCGGCCCGGCCGCCGACCGCATTCCAGGACTTCCTGAAACAGCACGGGACCACTCGCCCGACGTCCTGGCGGGCCGTCGGCAACGGATCTTCAGCGCTCCAAGATCTCCGGCAGGGTCGACCCGAGGGGACGTCTCGTTCCGGCCAAATCCGCCGTGAGACGGAAAAACAGGGGCACGGTAGCAGGCAGTGGGTGACGATAATGTGCGCCGTTCCTCGTACGGTCCAACGGCGCAGGAGGTTGCGGTATGCACCACTCACCCAACCAGGGCCAGGACGTGCTGAAGTTCCGGACGACGGATGTGGACGAGGCTCGGCAGGTCCTCCAAGAACGCTTCTACGCCAACTTCATCGACCTGCCCGACGGCAGTGCTGAGTTCACGGCCCGGTACGACATCGCCGCACTCGGTCCGCTCACACTCGGACGACTCTCTTTCGGCGCGGAGGTGCGTATACGGTTCGGGGAACTCGGCTCTTACCACGTGGACATCCCCACGGGTGGCCACCTGGCCTGGCGTCAAGGAACGCACACCAACGCGGTAGCGACCGCCGCGAACGCCGCCGTCTTCCAGCCGCACGGCGACACGGCCCTGGATCGAGTGAGCACCGACTGCTCCATGCTGGCCGTGAAGATCGACCCCAAGGCCCTCAACGATCAACTCGAACGCCTTCTCGGCCGGCCGCTGCGCACCCCCGTCGTCCTCACACCCGAACTGGACGTCGCGCACGGCGCGGGCCTGAGCTGGGTACGGATGATCCGCGCGGTGTTCGACCAGATACAGGACGGCGGGCTGCTCACCCGGCCGATGGTCGCCCGCCCGCTCCAGGAGGCCCTGCTGACCGGGCTCCTCCTCGCCACCGGCCACCGCTATCGCGACGAGCTCGACCGACCGAACTCCGCCCTGCGCCCGGGCCCCGTCAAGCGTGCTGTCGAGGCCATCCACAGCATGCCGCAACACCCGTTCACGGTAGGGGAGTTGGCCGTACTCGCCGGGGTGAGCGTGCGGCGACTCCAAGAAGCCTTCCAGCAGTACGTCGGCATGACCCCGCTGGCCTATCTCACGGACGTCCGCCTCACCCGCGCCCACGACGAGCTGCGCCGCGGCACCCCGGGCGAGGTGAACGTGAGCGAGGTCGCCCATCGCTGGGGCTTCGACCACCTGGGCCGCTTCGCGTCCCGCTATCGAGCCCGCTTCGGCGAGTTGCCCTCGCAGACACTGCGTTCCGGGTGACCACGGCCCACGCCATCGCCCCGCGCTGTGCGGACAACAGCCGCGCTCAGTGGATCGTGCGCGGCGGCTACCGCGCGCTAGATTCCTGGAGTTCGCGCGTCCGCCTCTTCGGTCCGCCGCGCGGACATCGGCCGGCCCATCTCCACCCCTTCGGGCCGGTCACCGCCCGTCGGCGCCCCCCCAAAAAAAGCCGCGGGCGGGTCGGCAGCGCACATGCGGCCTGAACTCCGCCACGGTGGGCTGCCCGACACCGGTCAAGGTCCGGGCCGGGGTCGGCGCCGGCCCGGACCTTGACGGTACCGAAGGCGCACCGACGAGGCAGAACCCCGCGTCCGGCGGATCAGCCGGCGTGGCTGCAAGTTCCTCGCGTGCCTTGTGGGCGGTCGCGTCAACAAGCCTGCGGGTCGATACGGCCAGGGCCTGGGAGGAGCGGGCGGCCTGTACGTCCGCGCCCGGGCAGCCCGGCGCGGTCAGTTGAAGAACGGGTCGTCCACGACGTGCACCCAACCGCCGTCCGGTTGGCGTCGGAGGATCTCGGTGGTGGTGGAGAGCACCGGCTCCGGTCCGACCCCGGTGAGGACGGCGTTGTTCGACACCAGGGCGACGTCGTCGACCTGTCGGATCTCGCGCGGTTCGAGCTTGAGGCGGGCACCGCTGTCGATCATCTGCTGCATCGCCTCGCGGATGGCGTCCGTGCCCACCAGGTGGGTTCCGGGAGTGGGAACGAAGTGGGCGTTCGCCTCGTAGAGCGACACCAGACCCTCGATGTCACCGGCCTCCAGGTACTCCATGAACAAGGTCCCCACCTGCTGGGGCGTCTCGGCACGGCGCCGGGCGGTGAAGCCGCCGACCGGCTTGTCGCCCCAGCCGGCCGTGGCGATCAGGTCGTACCAGCCGGGCTGGGCGCCGTAGGGCAGATGGTGACGCAGCAGGTCGCCCGGGAAGGTCAGCGGGGATGCCTTGTGGGGCTTGGTCCTGGCCTGGGTGATGATGGCGTCGCTGAGCCAGTAGGCCAGGTCCTGACGCGGCAGGAGCGCGTGCACTTCGTCGGCGAGGCCGGCCGGAAGGCTCTCCCGCCGGGCTCCGAGGATGTCGGTGGCGATGCCGGCCTGGGTCAGCGCCACCTCCGTGCCCTTGCGCGAGGCGATGCCGTCCGAGGTGTGCAGAGCGATGGCGTCCCAGGCGATGGCGATACGCCGTTCCTCGACACCGCGCTCGCGCAGCAATGCCGCCGCGAGGTCGGCGCCGTCGACTTCGAAACGCTGGTCGCCGTTGCCCTCCTCGCTCAGTCCGATGTCGTGCAGGAGGCAGCTGACGTACAGCAGTTCGTCGTCGTAGTCGGTACCGGCGCGCAGATCCTGGTTCCGGGCATGGGCGCGGGCGAAGACGTAGCTGCGGACACTGTGATGGTGAACGAAGGCAGGCGTGGCCTGTGCCGCATAGGCGTATGTGTCCCGGGCGAGGCTCGTGTCGGGGAGGTCGAGTTGCTCGACGACGGACAAGTGGGCGTCGGTGGCCATGATGGGTCTCCTTCATGTGGGCCCGGTCCGGGTAGATCGGTACGGTGGCCGGGCGGCGCGCTCATGCGTGCCGGGTGCAGCGGGGTGTGGCGAGTGCGGCCGGAGTGCTGCGCCTACAGCTGGGCGACGAACGCGCCGATGTATGCGGCCACCTGGTCGGGTACCTCAAGGGGGGAGAGGTGGCCGGTGTCCTTCAGGACGGTCAGCGTGGCGGTCGGGATCAGCGGCAGCAGGTGGTCGGCGAGCACGGTCGGCGGGTCGACCTTGTCGTCGCTGCCCGCAAGAACCAGCACCGGCACCTCGATGGCCGAGAGGCCGGCCGACACGTCCTGGACCAGGCCCCGGCGCGGCCACTGGAGACGGGCCTCGTCGCCGCCGCGCAGACTGTCCTCGACCACCTGCCTGCGCAGTTCGGGAGTCAGCCCGCCGCGGGTCAGCATCAGGTCGATGCTCCGAAGAACCGCCTCCTCGTTGTCGTAGGCGTGGGACACCGTCTTCTGTACCTGCTCGGTCACCCCGACCGGCGCGGGCGGCGCGGGTGCCACGAGGACGACTCCCCGCAGACCGGCGGGCTTGCGTGCGGCCAGCAGCTGAGCCACCTTGCCGCCCATGGAATGCCCGACCAGCACATGGCGGGAGTGTCCGAGCGCGTCGACGACCCGCTGCGCGTCGTCCGCGAGCTGCTCCAGGTCGTACGGTCCCGGCACGTTCGTGGAGTCGCCCCAGCCCCGCTGGTCGTAGGCCACGAAGCCCTGCCCTGGATCCAGACGCTCCAGCACCGGGATCCAGGTGCGCCGCGAGCCTCCCCAGTAGTGCAGGAAGACCAGCGCCGGGTCGTCGCCCTCGCCCTCGCGGACGTGGGCGTACACCTGCCCACCCCGCACGTCGAAGAAGCGGCCCATCACGTTCTGCGAAGTCATTCTTCGATCCTGCTCCGGAACCTCCCTTCCGGACCACGGCCCAACTGCCAGCATGCGCATCTTTTGGGCCAGGATGGTGCAGGTGACCTTTGCTTTCCGGTCAGATGATCCTGCGTCATTGAGTGTCGTACGTAATATTGCGGCCATGAACACGCACCGGGTCATGGTCCTGGCGATCGACGGCGTGCTGCCCATGGATCTGGGGATCCCCACGCAGATCTTCAACGCCCGTCCGAACACCCCCTACGAACTCACCGTGTGCGGCGACACCGAGGAGGCCGTGACCACGAGCGCCGGTTTCACCCTCGGGCTGACCGCGGGACTTGAGGCGCTCGCCGAGGCGGACACGATCATCGTCCCGGGCTTCGAGGACTTCCGGCGCCCTCCGCGCCCACGGGTGAGGGCCGCTCTCAAGCTCGCCGGCCGCGCCGGGATACGCATCGCTTCCATCTGCACCGGCGCCTTCGCCGTCGCCTCGGCCGGACTGCTCGACGGCCGCACCGTCACCACCCATTGGGCCAGCGCGGACGACCTCGAAGAGCTCTACCCCCGGGTACGCGTCGACCGCAACGTCCTCTACATCGACAACGACCCCATCCTGACCTCCGCGGGCGTCACGGCCGGCATCGACCTGTGTCTGCACCTGGTCCGCAAAGACCTCGGCGCAGCCGTCGCGAACGACATCGCCAGGGACATCGTCGCCGCCCCACACCGCGACGGCGGACAGGCCCAGTACATCAACAGGACCCTCCCCACCCCTCAGGCCACCACGCTCGCCGACACCCGTGAACGAGCCCTGCTCCGCCTCGAAGAGGACCTCACCATCCCCCACCTCGCCGACCACGCCGGCGTCTCCCCGCGCACCCTGACCCGCCTGTGGCGTCAGGAAACCGGCGTCAGCCCCCACCAATGGCTCCTGACCGCCCGGATCAACCGCGCGCGAGAACTCCTGGAGACCACCGACCTCCAGGTGGAACAGATCGCCGTCCGGTGCGGCCTCGGCAGCGGCGCCAACATGCGCGCCCGATTCCGTGACGCCCTCGGCATCACGCCCACGGCCTATCGCCGCACCTTCCGGCACCGGGCCACCTGACGGCGAAGGCCGGACCGCGCGGTCACAGAGCCCGTCGCCCCGGGCGCGCGTCCGCCCCGGCAGCGTCCAGGGGAGAAAGATCGCGTCACGGCAGGGCGTCGAAGCCGTGGGGACGATCCAGGACGCCATCGAACAAGGGGTGCCTTCCTGCGGTCCGCGGGCTCCCCGATCACGCTGCCGCATTGGCGAACTCCAAGATCACCGAACAGGGTCAAGCTCAGTCCCGACCTCCGTGGCCTGTACCCGGTGTGGCGTAAAAAAGCTTCCTGGCCGCAACGGACGTGGTGCAGAGTGAGCCGCGGCAAGTCGGGGGACAGCCGTGCGGGGGATGCATGCTGCGCTTGCATATCACCAGTGAGGATCTCTTCCGGGTCAGGTTCGCGAGCGGACCCGACCCCCTGTGGGAATCCGTGATGAGTATCAGGCTGCTCCGCGGCACTCGGGGCGGTGCCGTCTTCGACCCGTGGCGGGCGCAGGCCCGCGACCGGCTCTGTCAACTGCCGCAGCGGTATGTGCGACTGCTGCGCCATCTGGTGCCTCCGGCAGGCGACCTCCCCGGTTTCCTCACTCCGCAGCGGGCGGAGCAGGGGCTGGAGGCGGGGATCGAGGCGGTGCTCGGCACCCCGCGCGTCCAGTTGCGGCGGGAGCTGTCGGCGCTGCCGGGGGCGCCGTCGTGGCTACGGCCGTTGGCGGAGGGCGAGCCGGCGGCGCTGACGCGGCTCGGCGCGGCACTTCGTGCGTACCACCACGCGGCGATCGCCCCCTTCTGGCCACGGGTACGGTCGCTCGTCGACGCGGAACGCGCCGCCCGGGCCCGCACCGTGCTCGACCACGGGACCGAAGGACTGCTGGCCGCGATGCGGCCGGCGTTGCTGTGGCGGGCACCGGTGCTTGAGGTCGGCCACCCCCACCCGGTGGAGCGCGAGATCCGGCTGTCCGGGCGGGGGCTGGTGCTGGCGCCCTCCGCGTTCTGCTGGCGCTGGCCCGTGATCGTCGTCCACCCGGGGCTGCCGCCGGTGCTGATGTATCCGGTCGAGCGGGGACCGGAGTGGTGGACCGGCCCCGACCACGCCCCCGGGGCCCGGGCGCTGGCGGATCTGCTGGGACCGACGCGGGCCGCGTGCCTCACGGTCATCGGAAACAGCTGCACCACAGGTGAACTGGCCCGCCGCACGGGGGTCACCGCGCCCACGGCGAGTGTTCACGCCACGACGCTGCGGGCGGCGGGCCTGACCACCTCGACGCGTCAGGGGAACACCGTGGTGCATACCCCGACCCCGCTGGGTACGGCGCTCCTCAGGGCGGCCGGCCCCTGATGCCTAGGCCACGGCGCAGGTGCGCAGCGCGCTCCAGACAAGGGGGCCGACGATACCGTCATAGGGGATGCCCTGGTCGTACTGGAAGGCGCGGAGGGCGACCGCTGTCGCCGCGTCGAAGATGCCGTTGATGGGACCCGTGTAGTAGGCGCACCGGGTCAGCAGGCACTGAAGTTCCCGGACCGTGCTGCCGGTGCTGCCGGTGCCGACGGAGGGCGGCGTGGGACGGTTGTCGTAGCCGCAGTACAAGGGGGCCGGCTGGACGTCGGCGGGCGCGGCGTGGGCGGCGGCGGGCAGGGCGACGGCCTGTGTGCCGAGACCGACGGTCAGGGCGGCGGCTGCCGCGGCCGCCGCGATCGAGCGTAGGGATGGCATGAGCGCTTCCTTTCTCGGTGGTGCGGAACGGATGAAGCCGCCCCGGGGATCCGGGGCGGCTCGTCGCGCGGCGATCAGCAGTTGCGCAGGCAGTTCCAGGTCTGCGGGCCGACGATGCCGTCGTACTGAAGCCCGTAGTCGTCCTGCAAGGCGTAGACGGCGGACCGGGTGGCGGGACCGAAGTCGCCGTCGATCCCGGACGAGCCGACGGAGTAGCCGAGCGTGATGAGCAAGCACTGGGCCTCGCGGACCGTGTTGCCGGTGCTGCCGTAGCGGATGGTGGGCGGTGTCACACGGTTGTCGTAGCCGCAGTACCAGGCGGCCGCCTGGACGGTGCCGGTGGTGGCCACGTCGCGGGTCGGCGCGGCGGAGGCCGGGCCGGCCGTCAGTACGGTGCCGCCGGCTACGACGATCGCGGCTAAGGCGGTCGACACGGCGGCAGTGCGGATGCGCTTCATGGATTCTCCTCGTCAGCGGATTCCGGAGGAGCGGCGTGCCCCCCACGCTGGATTCCGCACAGCATGGCCTGGCAGGCGCATGCCGAGCCAGGTTCTTGCGTTCTGACCTAAAAGCGCAGGTCGGTGCGGTGCGGATGTCCGTGTGCTGCACAACCGGAAGCTGACCCGACAGTCAATGGAGAAGCCCCGGCGACCGATGGCGCAGAGCGGTCGCCAGGGACTTCGTGGTGGTCGCCCGGAGCCGACGGGGGTACGCCGCCGGACACTCAGAAGCTCACGCCGCGCACGAATAACGGCACGCGCGTCCTGGAGGAGTTCTCGGACCTGGAAAAGCACCACACCCATCACAAACAGCCACCCGCTCCATGGCGACACCAGTGCGGGCGGGCGGCGAGCGCCGGGGCGTCGTTGGCACCGTCGCCGACGACCAGCGCCGCTCCGCCCGTGATCCGTCGGACGGAACTCAGGGGTGCATGACGATCTTTCCCACGTGCCCCCTGCGGGAGAGTTCCTCCTGCGCCCGGGCGGCCTGGTCCAGGGGGAAGGTCGCGGCGATGACGGGCTGGACCTCTGCCCGGCGGGCCAGGTCCATGAGGAGGCCGAAGTGTGCGGGCGTGTGCATGGAGGACCCGATGACCTGGGCGTTGTGCAGGTAGAGACGGCGTACGTCGAAGGTCACGTCGTAGCCGGCGAGCGCGCCGGCGATGACCCACCGGCCCCCTTCGCGCAGCAACGGCAGCCCCTCGCCGACCAGTTCGCCGGCCACGACGTCGAGTGCTACGTCGATGCCCTCCGGGGCGGCGGTGCGGATCTGCCCGGCGACATCTCCCGCGCGGTCGATGACTTCGTGAGCGCCCGCTTCGCGCACCGCGTCGACCTTGGGTCCGCTGCTGACGGCGAGCACCCTCGCGCCGCGCGCACGGGCGATCTGCACCAGCGCGAGCCCGACGCCGCCGGACGCTCCCGAAACCAGGGCGGTCTCCCCCTTCCGCAACCGGCCCCGCTCGATCATGCCCAGCGCCGTGCCGTAGGCGGTCGGCAACGCCGCGAGCTGGTCGTCCGTGAGCGGGGATTCCGTCACGTCATGAACTCGCTCCACCGGCGCTGTCACGTACTCGGCGTATCCGCCGTCGCGTTCACTCCCCATCAGGCCCACCGGGTTGGCGTCCGGCCCTTCGGTGTCGTAGATCGCGGGGTCGACGACCACCCGGCGCCCGACGAGGCTCCCGTCGACTCCGGCCCCGACGGCCACGACCCGGCCGGCCACGTCGGCGCCCTGGATGCGCGGGAAGTCGATCGGGCCGCGCCAGCCCGACAGCGCCTTCGGGTCTCCCGGACGGCCGTAGGCGCCCTCCCGGGTCCACAGGTCGGTGTTGTTCAGGGCTACGGCACTGACCTGGACCAGTACCTCTCCCGCCCGCGGGGCAGGGACGGCGACCTCCGCCGGCTCAAGGACCTCCGGTCCTCCGTGCCCTGTGATGCGCACCGCGCGCATGAACTGGGACGCACTCATCGCGTGAACCTCCTCACAGGTATACTGATCTGTGAACATCTCCCACCGTACACCGATCAGTGAAGGGGCCCGCAGTGCAGGAAGCGCGGCCAGTGCAGGAAGCGCGGCCGTTGACGCCGGCCGGGCGCCGGATCGTGGCGGCCGCGGAGGAGCTGTTCTACCACCGCGGAATCACAGCGGTCGGCGTGGATCTGATCGCTGAGCACTCAGGGGTGACCAAGCGGACCCTGTACAACCAGTTCGGTTCGAAGGACCACCTCGTGGCGGCCTATCTCACGGGCCGCGACCAGCGCTGGCGGTCACTCGTCCGTGCCGCCGTCGACGCCGCCGACACTCCCGTCGAGGCCGTCACCGCGCCCTTCGAGGCCCTGCGGACCTGGAACGAGACCAACACCCGCGGCTGCGCCTTCATCAACGCACTCGCCGAACTCCCCGACCCCGCCCATCCCGCGCACCGCATCGCCGCGAACCAGAAGCTCTGGCTGCTGGACCTGTTCGCGGAACTCGCCGCCACAGCGGGCTGCCCGCACCCGGCCAGCCTCGCCACCCGACTCCTCGTACTGCACGAGGGTGCTCTCGCCACACAGCCCCTCCCCCTCGACACCCTCCCGGCCAGCACCGACCTGGCACGAGCGCTGGTCCGAGCCGGCACAACGCCTCGCCGCTAGAGCGTTTTCGACAAGGTGCCGCCGTTCGGCTGGGTCGGGCCGGTACTCGGTACTCGGTACCTGCGATCGCGAGGCGGAGGATCGTAACGCCTCCGGAGCAGGCGGCCCGGTGGTGAGCGCGGTTTGAAGCGTGGCATCGAGGGCGAGTGCGCGCGAGGCCAGGTCCGACCCGGATGAGGCGGGCGGGTCCGTGGTAATCGAGGCGATGACGGTGTCCCGCAGCCGTGCCGACGTCGTCAGGTCCCGCTCCGAGGACTCTTCGCCGATCAGTGCCAGCGTGGCACCCGTTGTGGCCGCGTGGATGACGCGGGTCGCCTGCGCCACCGGAACCCGGAGGCGCCCGGCGTCGGCCGCCCGGCCCAGCAGCCTCACCAGCAGGGCGTGCGCCTCGTCCGCGGCCGGGGCGACGTGCCGGACGACCGCGTCGACGCCGACGCATACCGGTCCAGGGAGCGGACAGAGGCGTGGCGGGAGCGGGCCGGCAGCATCGGGGGGATGCGCCGCCCTCGGTGTCAGGTGTCAGGTGTCAGGTGTCAGGTGTCAGGTGTCAGGGCAATGTGGCGGAGCCTGCGCAGTGTCCAGCCGTCCAGGTACGCGATGTCGTCGATGTCGTCGATGTTCTCGATGTTCTCGATGTTCTCGATGTTCTCGATGTTCTCGATGTCCTCGGGTGAGGCAACCGGATTGGTCGGCGGCCGGGCGTCGGCGTTCCGGGCGACGCCTTGCGGTCGGTGCCCGTTGGCCGTTCGGGGGCGAGGAGCGAGGAGGCCACCGGCGGGCGGAGGGCGTCAGCCTTTACGGCCGGGAAGCATGGCCAGGGCCTGGGAGCGCTGTGCGACGAGGTCGTCGTAGGTGCCGTCGCGCTCGGCCCAGCGGTGCATGAGGACGCCCTTCACGAGGACCTCGTGCGGGGTGGGGTTCTCCGAGAGCAGGTGCATGACCTCGGTGGCGAAGTCGTCGAGCGGCAGCGCGTGCGGGTTCACCTTTTCCTGACCCGCTGTGGCGACGGCCGGGGGGACGAGCTCGACGACGCCGACACCGGTGCCGTCGAGCTGCGCGCGCAGTGCCTCCGAGTAGGCGTGCACTCCGGCCTTCGAGGCGGCGTAGCTGGGCATGGGCGGGAACGGCAGGAAGGCGATTCCGGAGGTGACGGTGATGAAGGTGCCGGCGCCGCGCTGGACCAGGTGGGGGGTGAAGGCGTCGATGACCCGGACGGTGCCGAGCAGGTTGGTGTCGATCGTCGTCTCCGTCGCCTCGAAGTGCGCGGGGTCGCGCAGGTCCTCCAGGAGCATGACCCCCGACATGGTCACCACGGTGTCCAGCTCGGGGTAACGGGCGAGCACGGCAGCACGAGCAGCCGCGACGGAGGCGCTGTCCGTGACGTCGATACCGAACGTGCCGAACCCTTCCCCGGCGAGTTCCGACAGGGCCTCCGGGCTGCGACCGCCGACGGCCACGGTGCTGCCCGCCGCGGCGAACCGGCGGGCCAGCTCCCGCCCGATGCCCGAGGTTCCGCCGACGATGAGAACGGTGCGGTTGGAGAGATCCACAGGATCTTCCCTTCAGTTCAGGGCGCCGACGGCGTTCGAGCCCGACGCGGACAGCGATGTTCTCCGTCTCTTTCTCTTTCGAAACGGTGTCACCACAGCCTCGACGGCATGCGCCGGGTGGGGCAGGGCCCCCGTCTTCCCTGGTCCTGACAGGGCCCCCGCTGGGACACGCGCACCGCATTACGGTGTCGGTATGAAGGACGAGGAATCCGGCAACCGGCTCGGCAGCTACCTTCGTGCCCGGCGTGAGCTGGTCTCCCCGGCGCAGGCAGGACTCCCGCCGGGCGGCAACCGCCGCGTGCCCGGCCTGCGCCGTGAGGAAGTCGCCCTGCTCGCCGGAATCAGCCCCGACTACTACCTGCGCCTGGAACGGGGCCGTGACAAGAACCCCTCGCCCCAGGTGCTCGCATCACTCGCGCGCGTCCTGGAGCTCGACGACATCGAACGGACGTATCTGCTCGGCCTCGCGGCGGCACGCCCCAGGGCACCACACCGCAAGCGGCCCGAGCACGTACCGGCGCGGGTGCACGAGCTGCTCGCCCACCTTCAGATCCCCGCGTTCGTCGAAGGGCGCGCGTTCGACGTCCTGGCCTCCAATCCCATGGCCGTCGCGCTCTCCCCCCGGCTGCGGCCCGGCCACAACCGGCTGCGTTCGCTCCTCCTGGATCCCGAGGAACAAGCCTTCCACCAGGACTGGACGAAGGCCACCGCCGATTTCGTCGCCGCCCTTCGCACCACCATCGGGGACGACACCGACAACCCCCGGTTCGTCGAACTCGTCGGAGAACTCGCCCTGTCCAGCCAGCGGTTCCGTAGCCTGTGGGCCCGCCACGACGTCCGCGGTCTCGACGGCGGCACGACCACGGTCCACCACCCCGTCGTCGGTGAACTACGCCTCCACCGGGACAAACTCCCCGTCGCCGACGTCATCCTCGTCGTCTACTACCCCGACAAGAACAGCGACAGCGACGAGAAACTGCGGCTCCTCGCCGCGCTCTCGACCACCGAGCCCGCCGAGTCCGCCGGCACAGCACACGACAGCCCGGCGGACGTCCCGCCCCCGAAGACACCTTGACGAACAGGACGTACGCCGGCCGAGAACAGCTCCTGCACCGCCGAACGGGGAGGAGGCCCGAATCAGATCACGCGGAAGAGGTCGGCGGCCGCGTGGACGTCGGTGAAGTCCTCGATGGAGCGCAGGTTGTCGCACAGGGCGTCCAGGACCGAGTCGGCTTCGGCGACGCGCGGGGCGCCGATGGCCACGCCGAAGACGCGGAAGCCGAGCCGGTGCTTGGCCTCGTTCCAGTCGCGCATCCATGTCCCGGTGACGCCGCAGTCGTCGTCGGTGAGCATCACGATGTCGCCGCGGGCGCGGGTGGTGTCGTTGAACTCCGCTTCCAGCAGTTCGCCGGCCGCTGACAACGGCCGCTGGTAGCTGGTGCCGCCGCCGAGGAAGGTCTCCGCGAAGTCGAGGACCTGGGCGATGCCGGCGGGCCGGTCGGCCGGGAAGCGGAAGACCTGGAGTTTGTCGGCGGCGGAGAACAGGATGCCGACGAAGTCGCGCCCCGCGTGACGGGCCTGGTCGAGGAGCGCCAGGGCACATGCCTTGGCCCACGCCTCCCGGGTGACTCCGCCGGGCCCCGCTTCGTACGTGGAGTGCGAGGTGTCGACGCACGCGATGACGGCGCCCTGGCCGGTGCTCTGGTCTCCCTGGCTGTCGTAGAGCATCAGCTCCCCGGCGGCGTAGCGCGCGGCGAACACCGCGCGCAGGGCGGGCAGTCCGAGGTTGGCCAGCTCGGAGGGGATGACGCGGGAGAGGTCGTCGCCCAGGGTGACGCCGACCAGTTCTCCGGTGGCGTTCTCGACCTTGCGGGCGCGCTCGCCGGCGGCCATCCGCCGGAAACGGCCGATCAGTTCGGCCCACTGTGCGAGCCGGCCGGTGCGCAGCCGCTCGGCGAGCCGGGCCCGCTGGTCGAACGGCATCCGCTCCAGCTCGCCGGGACCGACTCCCCATGCCCGCATCAGCGCGCTCTCCTCCCGCGCGGCCTCGGCGCCCTTCGCCACCGCGTTCCGCGCGGCGGTACGGATACCGGGGGCCGCCGCCTTGAGGGCCTGCGCGGCGGTACGGGAGGACTGCCGCGCGGTGGCCTCGGCGGCGCCGGCGGCCTCGATCGCCTGGTGTACGGCGTCGTTGGCGAGGGACGGCACGGTGCCGTCCTCGTCGGCCTCGTCGGCGGCCTCCTGGAGCGCCTCGCCCACGGCGGTCGCCGCGTCTTCGGCGGCCCGCTGGGCGTTCTTCACCTGCTCGGCCTGTTCCTGGGCATCCCGGGCGTGCTCCAGCGTCCGGCGCAGCGCGGCGGCCTGGGCGAGTACGGCCATGGCGGCGGCGTACGGGTCGCCGGCCGTCTCCCGGTGCAGCTCGGCGAACTCCGGTGAGTCCAGGAGCGAGGTGATGACCTGGTGGTTGACCAGTCGGGAGGGGTCCATCTCCGCGCGCTCACGCAGCCGCGGTCCGACCTTGTAGGCGGCCAGGAACACGTCGGTCAGGACGTCGGTGGTGTGGTCGTAGCGCTGGTTCAACTCCTCGGCCAGATCCCGCAGTCCGGCCGACTGTCCATAGGTGTCCTGCCAGGTGAGCCGGTCGAACCGGTCCGCGACCACGGCCGTGGTGTGCTGAAAGGACGCGGCGGCGGATCCGCCCAGCCACCTCCCGGCCCGACTCGTCAGTTCGTCGAGCCTGCCCCGTGTCTCGTCCATGGGTCCTGATCCCCCGGTGTTCAGAGCTGGGCCTGCACCATGCTCGCGTCCACGCCGAGGGCCTCGGTGAGAACGCGGGCGCGGACGGCGCCCTGCCGGCCGGTGACCCGGTCGATGGCGGCGGTGGAGCGGCCGGCGCCCGCCGCCTCCTCGCGGAGCTTCTCCAGCCGCTTCCCCGCCATGGCCAGCTGGTTGTGGGCCTTCTTGATGACCCACTCGCTCAGCGCCTCGCGGGACTGCCCTGCCATGGCGTCGAGTTGGGCCTCCAGTTCGTCGATGGTGTCGGCCAGGTCGAGTGCCTCCTTGGCGTCGGGGTTGACCAGGTGCAGCACCTCGCGCTCGACGGTCGGGCGTTCGGCGGGGGAGTTCCACAGCACGTGGGTCAGCATCGACAGGTCGGTCTCGGCGACCGCAGGGCGGCCGTCGAGGTAGGCGGACGCCTGGAGCAGGCCCACCGCCTGCCGCCAGCGGCGGTCGGAGGCGACGAGTTCCTTGCGGCGCAGGGCGGCCCGCAGGGTGCACACCGCGTCCACGATCACGTCGGGGACGTCCACGGCCGGGACGGCCTCGGTCACGGCGTGCTGGAGCGCGGCCAGTTCGACGGTGGTGCGGGTCTGTGGCGCCGGGCGGCTGACGGCGGAGCGGACCAGCGCGGCGAAGTTCGAGGGGTCGGCGAGGTATCCGACCTCGATCCGCACCAGCAGGCGGTCGTAGATCGCGGCCGTGTCGTCCCCGCTGGGCAGTTCGTTGCTCGCCGTGATGGCCCCGATCAAGGGGCAGTTGATCGGTTCTCCGCCGCTCTCGGGGTGGTAGATCCGCTCGTTGAGAAAGCCCAGCGTCTCGTTCAGCGCGGCCGTGGAGCACTTGAAGATCTCGTCGATGAACGCGATGTGCGCGGTCGTGGCGCGGCCTTCGTAGACCTGGCGGTACTCGCCCCGGGCCAGCGCCGCGACGTCGATGGGGCCGAACATCCTCGTCGGCGCGGTGAACTTCGAGAGGAGGATCTCCCAGTAGGACGCCCCCTCGAACCTGCCCGTGAGCTCGCGGGCCAGCTCGGACTTCGCCGTTCCGGGCGGGCCGAGCAGCAGCGAGTGCTGTCCGGCCAGCAGCGTCACCACCAGCGTCCGCACCACGTCGGCCCGCTCGTAGAAGCGGTCCGACAACTCGTCGCTGATCGCCCGCAGCCTCGTGGCCGTGTCCTGCGCGCCCAGCCCGCCCATATTCAACTCCTAGCCTGTGCTGCCCTGTTGGGCTGACGAGACGGCCCTTCCTGCGAGGCTACGACGAGGTGCGAGGCAGCTGAGGCACCGCGGTCGACGGAGCCGAGGAAGTCGTAGGACTTCTTGTCGAAGACCCGGACCATGCGGTCGTCGCGCTCCTTGAAGCTCAGGCCGATGCCCGAGCGGCCGGTGCAGCCCTTGGCGCCGGTGACGACCGAGACGCCGGGGATCTTCGCGGCCGCGCGGTAGAGCGCGGCGTCCAGTTCGGGCAGGAGTGTGGCGTCGGGCAGCGCCTGAAGCGGCCGGCGGCCGGGCCTTCACGGCAACAGCGGCCGCCTGGTTTCGCCAAGTGCCCCCACGTCCTCTTCCCCGACCTGATCGCCTTGCGGGCGGGAGTCACGCCTGGTGGCAGCAAGTGGGCGCCACTCGACAGGAGTAGTGCGACCAGGCCCCGGGCCAGAGGCGTGTGGGTCGCGGGTAGCCATTTGAGGAAGCCGGGGCGCCGATTAACACCCGGACAGCGATTGACGGCAGGATGTGTCATTCCGGATCGTGCGGTCACTTTCAGAAGCCTGCCGAGTGCCTACCGCCCATCGGGGAGCACCCTCTCGGCAGGAGTCGCAAGGGAAGGCTGCAATCTGATATATTGCTAAAAGGGAGATGTGATGACGACGGCAACGGCGGGAAGTGCGGCGGTTCAGCGTCTTCGGCTTCGGACGGAGCTGCGCGAGGCGCGGCTTCTGGCTGCGCTGACGCAACGCCAGGTGGCCGACCAGATGGAGTGGGGGCCGAGCAAGCTCCTCCGCATCGAGGCCGGCGAAGTCGGCATCTCGGTCAACGACTTGCGCCCGCTGCTGGCCCTCTACGGGGTCGAGGACACCGAGCGCGTGGAACGCCTGCTGGCCTTGGCTCGCGGAAGTCGCAAGATGCCGTTCACCGAATACCGCGACATCTACCACAAAGACTTCCTGGACTTCCTCGGCATGGAGGCTTCCGCCTGGATCAACCGCACCTTCCAGTCGATGGTGCTGCCTGGCCTGCTACAGACCGAGGAGTACGCCGCAGCGATCATCCGTGCCTTCTCGCCGGACGAGTCAACAGCGCAGGTCTCCCGCATGGTCGAGGCCCGCATGCTGCGCCAGGACGTGCTGGACACTCCAGATGTCCAGTTCTTCTTCATCCTGGACGAATCGGTGATCCGCCGGCACATCGGAGGCGTCAAGACGATGCGCGCCCAGCTGCGCCGCCTCGCAGACCTGGCCGCACGTCCGCACATTCACCTGATGATCATGCCCTTCGGTCTCGGAGCACACGCAGCCTCTGCCGGCCCGTTCACCCTCTTCGAATTCAAAGAGGACGTGCCGAACTGCCTCTATCTGGAGAACCCGCGCGGCAACGCCACCGTCAGCACCAACCCCGACGATGCGGCCGATTACATCGACCTCTTCCAAGATCTAGAAGCCAAAGCGATCAAAGAAGAGATGCCCAACATCCTGCTACGTGTGGCCGACGGTCTGGGAAACATCCCAACGGACCTGACGCTCCCGTCGTGAGCGGCTTTTCGCTCAACCGGCAATCGCTTACACGCCTGATCGCACTTGGCCGCCATAACTGAACGTCACGGGGGGTGCCTGTGAGGGAGCGAGCCTTACCACGAACCGAGCCCGACTCCCGGCGCGCCCGTCCACACCCTGACCCGCCCAGTTCGGCAGTGTGTCCGACAGATCGGGGAGACGGTGATGAATTCGCCTGAACCCCGACCCCGTCGTCAGGTGTCCCGCCGAGAGGACACGTGGGTAACTCTCGCGATAGAGATCACCCGCTCTGTCCTGCCTTACCGCTCCCGCACCATGAACGCGGTGCTGCTGCTGTCCATCCCTCTCGCCGTCGTCACCGCCACCATCGTCACCGTAGTCACCGTGCTCATACCTCATCCGGCCATGGCACTGGGAGCAGTGCTCAGCAGCGCAGGTGTGGCACTGATTGCCTGGATCAAGAGCCGTCTGACAGCCCACGGCGCGTTGCCGCCCGCTCCCGCTCCCAGCGATCCCGGATCACCTGACCCGTCCAGCCCGCAGCCACCGTGAACACCGCGCCGACAACCCATCCCACCAGCGGCCGCCCGGCCATCCGTGTGGCGCCGACCGCGGCACCCGTCGCCAGAATTCCGCACACCAGCAGGTAGACAGCCCACACACCACCAGTCGCTCCAGGCACTAACCGCCACAGCATCGAGCGCACCATTCACAACCCCTCCCCCCTGTTGAGCCGGACACCGGCACTGAGAGTAACTTTACCGCCTCCGCCCCGTGACGAAAGTCCCATCACAGCACTGCCCGGAAACCGTTGTCCCGAGTCCAACCACTCGTTACGGGCCCCGATTGAATGGGTAAAGTCCCCACGGCGAGAAGGTTGTTGGCAGCCCGGCTGCCTGACCACCACGCACCAGCCGGGCTCGTGTGGCAGCTGCCACACCACCTGCCCGGTCGGCACCACAGAAACGATTCAGACAGCAGGCCGTAACGGAGGCCGGCGGAGCTGAGCGGTGCGTGCCACCGCCCGAAGGGGGGCCCATGAACGGGCGGCCGTGGCCATGGCGCAAAGCCTCAGCCAGCGATGCAGCCGGCAGTCAGTGCGTCGAAGTGTGCTGGACCGGCCATCACATCCTTGTCCGGGACTCCGTCCGGCCAAAGGGCCCGCACGTCTCCCTCCCTCCCGACGCGTGGCAGACCTTCCTCCACACCCTGCGCGACCCTTCGGGCCGGGCCTGATTCAAGACGCCGAGTCGCTGCCGAACCGCCGATCACTGTGACACCCGCCGGCAGTGGTCTTCCGCGCCTTCAGCGACACCCTGCCCACGCTGCTGGTCCGTCGGAGCGAAAATGGCCAGGTCAGCACCAACAAGGCTCGGAGTGCGGGCCCTCGCGGTGGTCACCCGAGGGCGTTCCAGAACGCGCAGTGGTGGCGGGCCTCCGCCGTGTGGGTGGGGGCGATGTGGTCCGGTGCGAGGGAGAGGACGGTGCGCCGGGGCCAGTACGGCGACGACGGGCCGTTCGGGTCGGTGGTGCGGGCGAAGCGGGTCCAGTAGTCGATCATGGTGTCGGCCAGCCGGTGCTGTGCCGCGGTCAGGTCGCGGGGGCGGCCGCCCAGGTCGAACAGATAGGGCAGTTCGCTCGCGTGCGGTGCGCCGAGCGGGAACGGCGGTGTGCCGGAGGTGAGCGGCGGGGCGTGCTCGTCGGCGAACTCGTAGCGCCAGGTGGGGACTTGGGCGGCGAGCAGGGCGTCGGTGCGTGCCGTCGGGCAGGCGAAGTTCGCGTCGCCGATGACCGCGCCGAACACCGGGCCTCCGTCAGCGCGGTGCACCGGGTATTCGTGGACGATCGCCTTCGCCTCCCCCGGGGCGGGGAAGAAGGCGGACACGATCTCGGGCCAGGTCTCGGGGGTGACGGGGTTGCCGGCCTGGATGATCCCGGCGGCCCAGCCGTTGCCCTCGTCGTGGTTGTTGCCGATGAGTACGGGGACGTGGTGGAAGCGGCCGGCGGTGATCGCCGCCGCGGGGTCGGTGGGCAGCAACGGGGTGGCGTAGGCGGGCTGTTGGTCGGTGTCCTGGGCTGCGAGCAGGCGCGGGACGGTCACGCGTCGTAGGCAGGACAGGACGTCGTGGACGGCGCCGCAGCCGACCTTCGCCGCGAGGTCCGTGCCGGTGGCGCGCGCCGTGGACAGGGGGACGGAGGACGGGGCGAAGGGACGGTCGGGGCTGCCTGCGCACGGGCCGCTCTCGATGATCGCCCGGTCGAAGAGGCCCGCGGCGGCGGGTGCGGCGAGCTGGGCGCAGACGCTGTAGCCGCCGGCGGACTCACCGGCCAGCGTCACGTTGTGCGCGTCCCCGCCGAAGGCGCCGATCTCGGTGCGGACCCAGCGCAGTGCCGCCTGCTGGTCGGCCAGGCCGAAGGTGCCGGAGCCGGGCAGCCCGCTGTGGGCGAGGAAACCGAGGGCTCCGAGGCGGTAGTTGACAGTGACGACCACGACATCGCCGCGGGTGGCCATGCGGTGGGCGTCGTAGGAACTGCCCACTCCGCTGGTGAAGCCGCCGCCGTGCAGCCACACGATCACCGGTCGGGGGCGCGCGGGTCCCGCGTCGTCGGGCGTGGTGACGTTCAGGTGGAGACAGTCCTCGTCGACGCTGCCGCCCGGCACCTCGCCGGCCGGCTGCGGGCAGGCGCTCGCGGGCCGGGTCGCGTCCCGTACTCCGGGCCAGGGGGTCGCGGGGTGGGGCGGTGCCCAGCGGAGGCTGCCGACCGGGGGCGCCGCGTACGGGATGCCCTCGAAGGTGCGGTAACCGTCGTGGGCGGCACCCCGCACCAGGCCGTCGTGGAGCCGAACCGTGGTGACGGCGGGCCGAGTTGGTGGCGCTGCGGACCAGGCCGTCGCGAGGACTGCGGTCAGGGCGCAGCCCAGGGTGGTCAGGACGCGGTGCTTGCTCATGGTCTCCCCGTTCGGTCAGCTGGGTCAGCTGCCGCCCATGCCGCCCTTCGCGGCGATCATGGTCATCGGCAGAGTGCGTACGGCTTTCTCCAGGCCCGGCGCGAGGGCGGCCAGCGACCCCGTGCAGGCGTCGATACGGGCCCGGAAGGTC
>Ga0307510_10002625_pt1 | contig 20511 bp, 10 predicted proteins | sample 12_EM_MG_FD_207224 | JGI IMG/M metagenome (GOLD analysis project Ga0307510, IMG submission 207224) | Populus trichocarpa ectomycorrhiza microbial communities from riparian zone in the Pacific Northwest, United States - 12_EM | ecosystem: Host-associated > Plants > Roots > Unclassified | place... | reverse complement strand
CAACATCCCACCTAATCAAATTAAGTAACCATCTAGGTGGTGGCCCAGTGGTAATAGTTTGGGACCAAGAGGTTTGCTCCCTCTGTGGTCTCAGGTTCGAGCCCTGTGGTTGCTCATATGATGGCCACTGGAGGCTTACATGATCGTTAACTTCAGGGCCCGTGGGATTAGTCGAGGTGCGCGCAAGCTGGCCCGGACATCCACGTTAAACTAAAAAAAAATTAAGCATTGGCTTTCATGTGTTATATGATACAATTTTCAAAAGTATCAAATTTTTAGAAAAAGCTGTAGGATAAAATTTAATTAAATTTGGTGATCAACTCCAATTCACAATAATTATCATAACTGTTTCATAACGTAATAAGTTAGCATTAATTAAATTTGGTGATATATCAACTCCAATTCACAATATTTTTCATGACTGTTTCACAACGCAATAATTCTTTTGGACTTAATTTGGCATGCCAATAATAAATCTAATAGGGTAAAGTTCAGTTTTGGGTTTTAGGAATCCAAATCTTGCAAATTTAAATAATGACATAAAAGACAAAACAACTACCGTTGGATTGTCGAGTACACAATAGACAAACTGTCAACACTTCTTTCCACGAATTAATAATCATTAATTTCCATAATATATCTTAATTTAGTTCTGTTCAATTTTCAAGCATGCCAATGGAACACCTTACACCTTACACCTACCATTAGAAAAATTTGCGCAGGCCAAGAAAGAAAAAAAAAATAAAAAAAGCATGCCTGCATATGGGAATATGTTTCCATCACTGTCTCTTAGCTTTGACAGTTAGTTTGCAATTTATAATACTCTACAATCAATTAATTAATCATGTTCCATTGTTGAGCCCTCAACCATCATTTTAAGTGCGTCCTCGAACTCTCGACTATTTTTTTTTTAGTGCGCCTTCGAGGCCTCACCTCCTTCGAGTGCGTCTTCGAGCTCTTGACCATTCTTTTAAGTGCGTCTTCGAGCCCTCACTTCTTTTCGAGTTCGCCTTCGAGCCCTCATCTTCTTTTCGAGTGCTCATTTGAGCCCCCATCTTGGGGACAGTGCATCTTTGAGCCCTATCATGTCATCTCTGTAAGACTTTCTTTTTCTACTTGGATAGGTCACCCATTACAATGAGACCCTTTCTTGGGTAGGTCACCCATTACAATGAGACCCCTTCTTTCTTTTTTTTGGTAGGTCACTCATTACAATGAGACCCTTTCGTGGGTAGGTCATTCATTACAATGAGACCTTTTTCTTCATTGTTTTTACTTGGGTGGGTCACCCATTATAATGAGACCCTTTCTTTGTATTTTTTTTCACCGGGTAGGCCACCCATTACAATGAGACCATTTAAAAAAAACTCAATAAAAAAAAGAAAAAGAAGAAAGCTTTTCACAATTATTCTTCTTTACAAAACTTACTATACAAAGTCAAAAGAAAATAAATTTTCTAATGCCTTTGCACCGTAAGCATTGTAAAGAGGGGACAACTATTGTAATACAATTTTGGCCCATTGGCTTTTTAATTTAATTTTACAGGTTTAAAATGTAAAATTAAAATATTAGAGATTTATTTCGATGAAAAGTGTGATTTGTCAACTTGCGTGAAAACTAGAGATTACAATGTGCTTTTATCATTATATCCTTATCTTCAAGATAATCATTATCTTCAAGATAATGATAGTTATCCGCTTTTAAATTTGATTCTTAATCAAATTCAAATTTCAAAGAAGAGAATGAGTTTGATTGAAACTTTGTTTCTCACACACGAAGGGACTCTGGCACTATAAATACAGATCTCAGTGTATGCACAAAGGGGGGAGACGATATAAAGAAAAAAAAACAAAGCAGAAAAACAGGGGAGACGACAAAAGTGAGAAAACAGAGGAGAGAACGAAAAAAAAACAAGAATAAAGGGAGGAGAGACTGAAGAGAGGAGGAGAAGGAGAGCATTCTCCAGCCGATGCCTGCACTGTTACCTTCACTTTCACCTCCGGCTTCACCAGGTAAAGTCTTCTTCTTCTCTTTGTTTCTGTGTAATTGTTGCACGAAAATAGTGTGAAGGTAATTTAATTACCTTTGCACTATAAAGTGCACGCGTGGGTTGAGCCACGCGTGCCTGCTAACCAGCCGGGTCATTGGCTTGAGGCCAGTGACCAGGCTGGGTCCAGCCCAACCCATGTTGGTTGGGCTAGACCTAACCCCCCGCCCCCTAAAAAAAAGAAAAGAAAAGAGAGTGGGCCGGATCTGGGCTTGAGGCCCAGCCGGCCCAAATTATGTTTATTAAAGGTGTGTTTGGTAAAACACACCCTTATTCCTTGGCCATAATTTTTATGCCCATTTTAGTTTGATATTTGGCCAAACGAGCCTCTTTTCGATATCAGAAAATTTTAAAAATATTTGGGGATCTTTGTAGATTTATTTGTGGGCCCCTCACACTTTGATTTATTTTTTTTATTTGCATTTTGTATTTTTTTTAAGTTATGTGCTCAATCTGTGGCCTATTATTGCTAAATAGAAATCTGTCGTGCAATGTTTTTTTATTTCCATCTAAAAAGGGCAAATAATAATAAAGGATAAAAAAGAAAAATGACATAGAAAATTTCTTCTTCAAATTCATTTTTTGTAAAAATATTCATTAACGCTAGAGTCAGGAGTATTATTTTTTGGATTTGTGTGATATTTACCAACGCTATAGTTGGAAATATTCGTAGGAATTGTTCACTGATGCCAGAATCAAGAACATGAAAGGAAGAATAAAATAAGGGAAAAAGGAGAACAAATTCTTAAGCAATTAGCCTGCCTCAGGTAGGACGCTTAGGGGGTGATAACATCTTTCCTTTTGCGTAACCAGTCTCATACCATAGAATCTCTGTTGACCAGTTAGAGTTCCTAGTAACCATAATGCTAGGTGGCGACTTTTTGAACAAGACATTTTCCCCTAAAAGAACAAGATATCAGATATTTGTTCTTTTTTCCAATCGAGTGATAATTTTTAATCGGTCGTCGCGATGTCCGGGTGTGACAAATATATCAATTCCTTCTTTGATTTTCATGGTAGTAATATTTCACACAATCTCAAGAATCAACACAAGTGCTCAATGAAAATTAAGAAGTTGTAAAGAGATATTCTAAAATAGTTCTACTTACTATATTATTCATCAATTCACATCATGGAGTATAAAGCGTTAACATAGTAGCATAAAACAAGATTGAAAGACTCCCTTAAGTTTTCTCCTCTAGGCTGAAACTATTTAATAGATGAAGGGAAGAATTTTATTTTATTTTCTTTCATTCTCTAATTAATCATTTCTTCAATAAACCAATTTTAATGCAACTGCATGCTTATGAATTTATCTCTTAACAAAACTTATTCACAATTAAATCCCCTAAAATCTCTCATCATTGGTCGGCCACTAGCTCTATTTAATTATCAAAAGTTTTATTTCAATTATAATAATTTAATCATTTTACTCTAATTTTCACATTATTCCCCATGACAACTTATAATAAATTTTTATTTCCCCCAAATTATTCAAGAACCCTAACTTTTCAATTTCAAAAATTCAATCAATTAAGGACTTTAAGCCATTAAAATTAGATCAAGAGTCTTTAGAATGCCTTACCAAGCAAGTAATTAAACTCTAAACACTTCCCAAATCAAGTTCCAACTCCTTCTCTTCTTTAATCTTGGCCGAACTTCCTCTCTCCTTTTCTACTCACCTACACTTGATTATTTTTTTCTTCCTTCCAATTAATGCTTACTAAGCTTGTTTAATGTTTCCCCAAGATCTTCTCTCAAGATTTTATGTTTCCTTTACAATTCTATCTCTCTCACATGTAAATGGTAGGTTTCCCCTCATTATTTTTCTCTCCTTTTCTTCTTGCCCGAGCACACACATGCACACTTACATATATATATACACTACCTTTTTACCAAATTTTCTCTATATCCCAAATAGTAAATTTCATGTTCACAGGATAAAATTCCTAGATCCCAACATTTGTCTATATAAAATTTTTACCCGGGTGAATTTGAGTTTCATTTATTTACATATTAATAATTTTATTTCCAGGTAACTCACTCCTACTAATATTTTATTCACATTTCTGTATTTTTTTATTTTTTGAATTTTGTTTTGTATTTGGTTCGTTCTAATACTTATTTGGTACTTCTGTTAAATCTATAAGCACTTAGAATGCTTTTCTGCCTAATTTTCAATCAGGGTTTACATTGCGACCTATGATATTATAATTCAATAACTTCTTGTAATTTTCCATAATAATTGTTGCTACCTAATTTTTGACCTAATCTTTGATAAATTTTTGAAAAAAAAAATAAAAAATAGCAAAAAACAACAAAAACTGAAAAAATTTATTTTGACGCTTGTTAAAGTTCTTTTGAAATTTAAATGGGAAGGTCACCCATGAAAATAGACTAGTGTTTGAATTTCAAAATGGGCAAGTCGCCCGAAATAATGAGACCAATTTTAGAGAAACATGGATGCTTGCTGAAGTTCTTTTGGAATTTAAATGTACAGTTAGCCCATGCAAATAGACCAATGTTTGAATTTCAAATTGAGCAAGTCACCTGAGATAATGAAATCAATTTCAGGGAAGTTGAACGCATGTTGAAATTCCTTTGGAATTTTAAAGGGGCAGGTCGCCCCATGAAAATGGACCAATGTTTGAATTTAAAAATGGGCAGGTCACTCGAGATAATGAGACCAATTTCAGGGAAGTTGAACGCTTGGTGAAATTCTTTTGGAATTTAAAGGGGCAGATCACCCATGAAAATGAACAAGTATTTGAATTTTAAATTGGGCAGGTCACCCGAGATAATGAGACCAATTTTAGGAAAGTTAAACGCTTATTGAAATTCTTTTGGAATTTAAAGGGGCAGGTCTCCCACAAAAATAAATCAGTGTTTGAGTTTCAAATTAGACAGGTCACCCGAGATAATAAGACTAATTTCAAAGAAGTTGAACGCTTGCTGAAATTCTTTAGGAATTTTAATGGGCAGGTCGTCTGTGAAAACAAACCAGTGTGAGTGTGTATGGGCAGGTCACTTGTGAAAATAGACCAGTATTTGAATTTCAAAGTGAACAGGTCGCCCATGAAAATAGATTAGTCGGAGTGTGTGTGGGCAGGTCGCATGTGAGAATAGACTAGTTTTTAAACTTCAAGAAGGGCAAACCACCCATGATAATGAGATGATTTTCTTTTAAAATAGCAAAGTCTTTGGATGAGTGGATCACCAAGCATGCCGAGTAAACACTTTTCTTTACATGCTTAATATGCAAAACATTGATAAGGTTTTGATTTGTAAGCATTGTAAAGAGGGGGAATCTGTTGCTATCCAATTTTTAACCCAATCTTTGATACAGTTTTTTTTAAAAAAACAAAAAATAGTAAAACACAACAAAAACCCAAAAAATATGTTTTTGACATCTTTCCGTCATTTGCAACGATTTTCTCCTCTACGTTCAGTTGTTAATGTGCTTTTTAAGTCGATATTGAAGTTACTCTTTTTTTTTAAAAATCAAAATACAAAAAATAAGAAAAATCAAAATATATTAGGGACTAAATATGAAAAGAAAGAAGTTGAAGGATCAATTTATTTATTGGATTGCTTGGACACCAAGTTTGCTTAGGAACCAAACAATTAAAAATAACAAAATAGAGGGTGGTTACACACAAAATTTAGGGGGGCAGAAATTTAGGGGAAGGAGAAAATTAGTTAAAGCAAAAATTACACACCAAAGCACTCCCCTACCTTCCAGCTCTCAGCCAAAAAAAAAAAAACCAAGAAAAAGCCAAACAAAAAATATAAACACACAAAAAACGGGACAGCTATCTCCTTCAAGCAAAAGAATTGCAAAAGAATTAACCCTTCTCCTCCACCATGCACAACCATCCTCTGCATTCAACATCTTTGGTTCCACCGTGATCTGCTCCATCAGTAGCTCTCTCCTCAGTTGCACAACAGAAGCAGCACTGGTTTTAGCACCATTTACACCATCAACAACAAACTCCCGTAGCCCCTCTCAGCAGTAGAGGCATGCCAGCAAGCTACACTGTGAGCAGCAGAAGGCTTTCTCTCAAAAAAACTTTGACCGTGAGCAACGTCTCACAACCATACGAGCAGCGTAATCTTCAGCAGTAGCAATAAAAGATCTTTCAACAGCAGCCATGAAAGTTTCTCCATCACAGCAGCACCAGAAGCATTCTTCCTCATAGTCGTGGTTTTCCTCAGCAGCAGCAGCACCGTAGGCTCCTTCCAGCCAGACTAGTAGCTTCTGGTAGCAGCACCGTGAGCCTCTCAAGTGAAACTTCTTTCATCTCACAGCAGGTTCCACCGTAAGCCACCGTGAGCAGCAACTTCATCCTCCACAGCAAACTGCAACCGAAATGCCACTCAAGGCCAGTCATCGTGAGCAGCTCCTCATCAATTAATTCTTGTCTGCAACTGCACCAGCAGGCAGTGAAGATCTTCCTTCGTCTTCGTGCAGCGAACATAGCAGCTTTAACTGTGAACGACACAGCCAACATCCCTCACCAGCCGTTATTCCATATCATAGCTCCACCGCCTCTCTTTCTCCCTTCTCCAGCAGCTACAGCAAGCCACCAAGGACAGTAGTGCCACAAGCCTCCACCATGAATCGCCAGCAACCGCCATGATTTCAGTCTTTGCACCTGCCACCATGGACCTCTTCTCAACGTAGGAGAGCTCCCCCTACAGAGATCCAGATATCCGTTTGTGGCACTGCTAGTGTGGGAACCAAGAGGAGATGTATTAGTTTCATATGCTGTAAAACGTTCTCCCACCAGTAACAGCACCAAAAAGTAGTAGTAGAGAGAAGCGTCTCAAAAATAGGAGCAGATATCGAACTTCAATATAGCAGAGCTCCCTCTATAGAGGTGCGTTTCTAAATCTTCTAGCGGACGTATTAGTTTCATACATGGTAAAACTTTCTCTCACCAGTAGCAGCACCTAAACGAAATAGTAGGGAGAAGAGACAGGCCTGGTCTGAAAAACAAGTGTAGCAGAGCTCCCTTTACAAATGTTTGTTTTTGGCTCTGCTAGTGAAGAATCTAAGAGAGGATGTATTATTTTCAGACCATCTATAATTCTCCACTACCAGTGTTAGCATTAAAACGCAGTAGCAGGGAGAAGAGACAAACCAAGACTGAAAAACAAGAAGAAGACTAAAACTTCAACAGAGCAGAGCTCCCTCTACAAGCATTTGTTTGCTGCACCGTTAGTGAGGAATTAAATAAGAGACAAGGGAGTTTCATATTCACCAGGTGCTCCTCCTCCAGCAGAGACAACGCATGATTATACACGTCAGCAGTGGCGGTGCTTACTGATGATTTGTGATTGATTGAGCTATTAGGATAAAAATTATCAATTTATTTTTATTGCACACAACCAAGTCTTTTAAAAATACAAAATAAATCGTATTGTTTAGTACTTTCATAGAAAAATTCAAAATACGTATTTGCATGTATTTTAGGATTTAATAACCAGTTTATTAAATTCATAAGAATTTAGCCAATATTTCAATAAATCATTTTTAAATTCATGAGGATTAATGGTTAAAAATTATGGTATAGAACGTTGGACCTATAAGTGAGGCTGGTATTTGAAATATCAGAGTTAACCGGAAAATTCTCAAAGTTATCCTAAATATTCATCAATTTTAATTTGGAATATTTTTCACCATAATACACAAATTATGAAGAACATTTTCCTAAGAATTTATGTGGGTACATGAATCCATAATAAATTCTTAAACATTGAATTTATTCATATGAGTAAATCTCAATCCTAAACTACAAATAGACCACCGACCAAAAAACCATCAAAACCTCTGAAACCACATCAAATCACAAAGCAGCTTACCTTAAGTAGGATGCACTAGAGGTGCTAATACCTTCCCTAACTACAATCAGTCTCTTACCCTCAAATCTCTGACAAGACCAATACACCCAGGTTCCCTAGCGACCCTAAACCAAACAACTAGGTGACGACTCCCTCGACCTCTTTGACGTTGCGCGTCCACATGCGACAAGAATTATCTTCAAAATCATTGGAAGTTGAACCCTTTATACAAACCTTACTATTATAGGTCTTTTTAACCTGTCATACTGTTCAGTATAAAAGATATATCCATTGACAAAAATACTTATTATAACACTAGACCTTATTTTTAGGACCCAAATATAAGAATTTCAATCTACCAACATTGGCTCCCATGTTGAACACCTGATTAAATTTAACAGCCATTAATGGTTGATGAAAAAAGATAGGAGTTAATCAAATCTAAACTTAGGAGTTGCAAATTTATTAAATACTAACATGTGTTTTAAGTCACATGGTAAATTATTCATCTTGTAATTGAAAATTTTAAGATTCACTAACATTTGAATTTTGAGATAACAATAATTGATAATATTGCCTACAAGAAAGTTAAATAAATTTAGATTTTAAGAGAATATAAGAGAAAATGGTTTAAAAATATATAATTGTAATACTTACTAAACAAAAGGTATCAATTCATCACAATTAAATAACATATAATTATATACTTGCCTGAATTCGATGTCTGTCAAATATCTTCTTCTCGTTGCATTCTTCGATAATGGTCGTCTATGATGGCCAAATATTGACAAATTCCAAGTCGAAGACAGTCCACCATCATCATCATTTTTGAAATGAAGTTGATTCTTGTTTTCAAGTAAGGCTCAAAATAATATGAGGTAAATGTTGAAATTTCTTCAACAATATAAGCCTTCATATCCAAGCCTTAATATGCACTTTGTTTTTAATATATTTCTTAAGGTTCATAAGAAATAGAACTCAGAGAGGAAAATTGACACTACTAATAGATGTAACTTGATGCTATCGGGTTGAGTGATCGGATTTGTGAAGGGGGTAGCCAGATTCGCTAATTATTTTTTATAGAAGGGATGATGTTTTGAAAAAGAAGGAAGAAGAAAGAATAGGGGAAGAGAGAACTGTCTGGTTTTAATTTATGTAAATTGCCTGACAAAATTTTCCATCGGCATTGTTGTGTCATGTGAAATTGCCAATGAATTTTTTATTGTTTTTTATCCCATTGCAATTTCCATCAGAAATTAGCAATGGAAAATATTTCATCATTGTTTACATTGAAATTACCTACAAAATATTTTTCTTCAGCATCTTCACTAGAAATTACTGACAGAATATTTTATTTTGATGTTTCCGTTGTTTTTTGGAAATTTTCTTGTAGTGAATATGAAAAGCAATTATTAATGTAAACATCTAAATTTTAGTATTCAATTAAGTAAATATGGGCTATTGTCTTAGCCATCCAATTTTTCTAGAAAGGTTAGATTTTTTAAAAAAAATCGATAGTCATATTAAAGGAAATTAACTTGAGAGGATCCTAAGGGGAGGGTCATACCGATCCTATATTGCTATTGATATAAGCAATGTTAATTTGTATAATATTTTTTCTCAATTAACATTTTAGAAAAAATTAATATCTTATTCATTAAAAGAGAATCTCGAATTAGCATGTAATTAAGAAAATATCGTTTATTATTTTCCTTAGCCATCCAATTTATTAGAAGGGTTAGATTTAAAGAAAATGATAATCATATGGAAGGAGATATGAGAGGATACTAATCCTACATTAATATAGATACAAGTAATGTCAATTTTATAGGATGCTCTTCTTGAAATGACTTTTAAGAAAATCTTATTCATTTAATGAGAATCCCGAATCTTTTAAATATATCCTATAAATCCAATTGTTGAAATCTTTTTAAGGATTGATTGAGATAGATTTACTACTATTAGTGGAAATTTCAATTACTAAGAAAAGAATGGATATGGTAATACGAGAATTCGAATGACTTTCTATACTTGAAGTATTTTCTATATTATATGTACTCTCTCTAAAGAAGGTATCTACTGCGTGTATTTTGATAAATAATACTTCACAAGTTAAAAAGAAAATTGTTTTTTTCTTAATAGCATGGCCACTTGGATCCACTTTCTTCTCTTCTTTAATTTTGCACTATGTGTTTTGAGTGCAAGATCAATTGAGATCAGGCCGAACAAAATCTACCAACTATTGAAATCATCAATTCTTTGCCAGCAAACTCGGAACCAGTGCGATTTTACTGTGCTTCCAATAATATCAGCTTGGGTATGCACTCACTTTCTGTGGGTGAAGTCTTCCAATGGAAAGTTGTGGATAAGGATACATATTACTGCGCAGCTGAATGGAAACAATATTTTGCAGCGTGGTATGGGTTTGAAGTACCTAGAGATGAGAATCATGGAACTGTGTATTCGTTGATGAAGGAAGATGGGATCTATCTTAGTTGGGATAAAGCCAATTGGGTGCTGCAAAATACATGGAAAGCAATATAGATGGACAATATTTTGAAATTTTGTGTTCGGTTTTATGGTAATTATCGGACGAGTGCATTAGTTTACAAAGCAACTCTTTCATCTAACAATAAATTGATTGTTACCAACCCTAAGGGGTATAGCTCAACTGGTCATGTTCTAAGTTTGCTCCTTAGAGGTCACTAGTTCGAGTCCCATAAATCTCAGGACCACGGGAGGCTTACATGGTCGTTAACTTCAGGGCCCGTGAGATTAATCGAGGTGCGCGCAAGCTGACCCAGACACACACGTTAATAAAAAAAATTGATTGTTACTGCTATTGGTTGTTTAATAATATTATAATACATTGCAGGTTGGATACAAATTGACCAGAGTAAAATAATTAAGTATTTCTCATCTCAATTGCACAATAAAATAATCAAAATATCATTAGATGTAAAAAATAAAAAACAAATTTAAACAAGTGTCAAGAGGTGTTTTTACGTTCTTAGAATTGTTTTTCTGTTATGATAATGTCAGCTTAGGAAAAATTTAGTATTTGACCAAATATAAAAAAAAAAACAATTAAAAAGTATAGAGAAATGACCAAAATGCTCTTAAAAGTAAAAATTTTAAAATTGGAGTCAAAGGGCTTTTTTATCTTTTCATAATGGTTTTTTTATTATTATTAAGCCAACTTAGGGGTAATTTAGTATTTCACTAAATATAAAAAATAATTAAGAAAAAGGTGGGGAGCGTGAAGCACACTCTCCGGTGTGTGGGAGGCACCCGATCCCTTTGGGCAGCGCATGCGACACGTCTCCGCATCAAAAAAGGCCTTCCTGCTGTATCATTAGATGCGTCGCAGCGTCCTCTTCCTGTTGAAGTGATGTGTGTCGTCGTTGGTGGGCCTTTCTTTTTTCTTCCTTCTTTTCTCTCTCTTCCCTAAAAAATTATAGCATGGCCATCTTTGTTGTTGTTATTTCAACTTTAGTCCTTATTCATTTGATTTCTAATTTTTGTTCTTGTCCCTTTTAGAGAAATTTTACTTGTTTTCAATTTCATTCTTCCATCCTAATTTTGTATATATTATTTTTTTCTAATTTGGTCCTCATTCTTTTGATTATTTTTGGGCCTTTTGTTGAATTGATTTTTCTATTCAATTTCACCCTTCAATCAACAATTTGTTTATATTTTTATTTTTATTTTGATCCTCATTCTTTTGATTGTTTTTTTATTCTTTTTATTCAATTAATCTTATGTTCAATTTCACCCTTTAATAAAAAAAAATTATTTTGTATTTCAATTTTGATCCCCATTATTTTAATTGTTATTTTTTGTTTTGGGTCCTTTTGTGTAATTGATATTTTTTTTCCAAGTTAATCATTCAATATTTTATTGGTTGGGAATTAGGCTTCATGTTTTTTTTATAGGGTATTTTCGGTTTAATGCCCAAGGTCATGGGTTTGAAACGTTAACGTAAGTTAACATTGCTTTTTGTTTTTTCTTATTTTCTTTTCAGCTTTGTGATTTCTTACATTTTCTTTTCGACCAAGTTATCTTGATCTCATGATCTGGGCCGCATATTTGGCGGGTTAACCTGGGTTGGCTCACATCTTGTTCCTAAAGTTAAATTTATAGGTTTGTCATGCTAACTCAGATTAACTCGAATTGATTTTTTTTGTCTTTTTTATTCCAATTATTTTGTCCTTCCATATTTAATGATTAATATTTTAATTATGTTGAAGCGCTATTGATGATGATGATTATTTATTTTCATTATTAATATAATTTTGTGATGTTCACTCCATAAATCTTTCTATAGCAATATTGTATTGTAAAATTGTTTGTGTTTTGCTTGGATAGGAAATATATGTTGCCGGATGAGCATAAGTTCACCCGAGATTGTAATAAATAAAAAATCCATGCTACTTAAGTAGTAAAATATTGGTTATCTTGTGTGCCCACATAATGATTATGTAGGGGGGTGTTACAAATACCCACCAAAAAAGGCCTTGACGGGTCAAGACCTACCAGGCCAAAATCCAAGGCAAATACCAATCAAAACAGCCTGAGAACTATCGGGCCTGAAATCCAACTAAATACCTACCAAAATGAACCCCAATGGGACACGACTTACCAAGCTTGAAATCCAAGGAAAATACCAACCAAAATGGACCCCAACAAGCTAGGACCAACTTGGCTCAAGATCTAAGGCAAATACCCATTGAAACGAGCCTTGGTGGGCTAGAACAAACCGAACCCAAAACAATTGTGGGCCTCGAAAGAATGATACAAACAAGCTTGAAATCCAAGGAAAATACCCACTAAAACAAGCCCCAACGAGTTGGGACCTATCATGCTTGAAACCCAAGGAAAATACCCATTCAAACAGGCTCTGACAAGCCGTGACCAAGCAGGCTTGAAATCCAAGGAAAATACCTACCAAAAATAGTCCCCAACAAGCTAGAACCAACTGAACAAGAAAACTAAGGCAAATACCAATCAAAACGAGCCCCGATAAGCAAATCCAACTAGGCTCGAAATCAAAGGCAAATACGCACCAAATCAGGTCCAGAAGGGCCAGGACTAATTGAGCCTAAAATCTAAGGCAAATACCCACTGAAACAGGCCATGACAAGCGAGGACCTACTCGAACTAAAATCCAACGCAAATACTAATCAAAACAGGTCGAGACCAAGCAGACCCAAAACCCAAGGCAAAATACCCATCAAAATAGGAACCGATGGGCTTGCGCATACCGGTCCTTAAAATAATGGCAAAATACCTGGTGAAACGGTCATCGATGGGTCGAGACAAATCAAGCTTGAAATCCAAAGTGAATGCCCACCGAAAAGGGCCCCGATAGGTCATGAGCAACCGACCCCAAACTCCAAGGTGAATACCCACCAAAATGTGCCCTAACTGGTCATGACCAACCAACCCTAAAAACCAAGGCCAATACCCACTAAAATGAAGCTTGAAGGCCAATATCCAGGATTGTACGTGTTGGAAATGGGATCATACTTATGATGGAGTTGTCCATTGAATGCTCCATCAACTGCATTAGCTTGTTCAATGTAATCTTTTGGCATTGTTGGGCACATATCTGAAGTATGTCCTTGTAAGGAGCATATGCTACAAACTTTTACTTGTTGTACATTTCCACAAGCCAAAGAATGCACAAGAGAAGTTAGATCATTAACTTTATTCTCAAGGTTAGAAATATTTGCCTCATTTACTCGTTTGCTTGGGAAATCTCCACGAGTGCCAAATTGTGTCGAATTGGCTGTCATATTTGAGATCAATTGGCGTGCAGCCTCAGGTGTCTTATCTATCAATGCCCCTCCACTTGCCTCATCAATGATACTACGGTCAGTAGGCATCAGTCCTTTATAGAAATATTGAATGAGCAGCTGATCGGGTATCTGATAATGAGGGCATTGAATGCACAGTTGCTCAAATCTTTCCCAATACTCGAAAAGTGTCTCCCCATGAGATTGCTGAATCCTACATATTTATTTCCTTATGTTGGCAACACGAGATGCTGAGAAATACTCTTCAATGAAAATCTTCTTCATGCCATTCCAAGTCCCAATGGAACCTAGGAGAATAGAGAAAAGTCAGCATTTGCTGCCCCTTTTAAAGAGAAAGGGAAAGCTTTCAACTTAACTTGTTCTTCGTCAACTTCGTTCGGTTTCATGCCAACATAAACCATATGGAACTCTTTGAGATGAGTATAAGGATCTTCTCCAGCAAATCCATTGAATATTGGCAGTAGATGTATAAAACCACACTTGAGCTCGAAGTTGGCATTGTTGTCGATGTTTATGAACAATGGTTGATTCTCCACGTTAGGAGCAACAAACTCCTTGAGTGTTTGTTGTCGTGCAACAACTATGGTGTTGACGCGAGCTTCCTTTCGTAACCTGCGTAAAGTGTTTTCTATTTCAAGATCTATGTGCAATTGTCTTTGGTTAGTAGAATGGGTTATAGGTATAAATTGTCAAGAAAACTAAAAAGAAACAAAAAACACAAGAGATTTAAAGTTGTGCAAATTGAATGAAAATCTTACGCTATAACACAAAAACTGCCAAAAAACCCTAGAAAACAACGGAATTTGGCCTCAATAGGATGGGGCTAGTGGCCAAAGGCCACTAGTCTAATTCAAAACATCGTTTCCCTTCAGGAAACAAAAGGTCGAGACCTAATTTCACCAAAAAATCAGTTTTGAACAGTAATTGTACCATACTGTACAGTACCATCGCAAGCAAAAAAAATATGTTTCTTTTTTTTTTCAACAAAATAAATAACAATCACAGCAAATAAAAATCATAGCACAAGAATCAACTAAAATCATTTCCCCCGCAACGGCGCTAAAATTTGTTGCGATGTCGCGGTCTCACAAATTAATTATCCTAGCTTAAATAAACAAGATAGTATAGAGCAAGCAAGAGATCGATCCCACGAGGAAGGTTTAGTTCAAATTTTTATTCTATACGATATGCAATTTGGGGGGGAATTGTGAAGTTATTTATGTTATGCTATAGTAAATAGAAAGAAACAATCAATGTTAAATCAAAGAAAACTGAAATTTATCAAGAAAACAAACCTTGGTCACAAGTAAACGTCCACCTACAGAAATTGGAACTGATCATGGAAACAAAACATCAATTTATACTCTGAATATTTATCTTTTCTTACATTGATTAGTTAACAATTCCGCTGTATAACTAAGCCTAACCATCAAACAACCACAATGTCTGCACTAGTAATTTAATTCAATAGCAGCCTTAAGAACTAGATAAGTTGATTAATTAAGAAATCATAATTGTTTGTAGTCCATGTTTGATTTGATTGAATGTTCTCCCTAAGATTAATAACGTTGATCCGACACAATTATTAAACTTAGTTGCTTCACAAGTTCATATATCACAACTCTGGTTCTGATAGCAAACTTAGTAATAGATTGTTCACAATAATAACTTAGAGTCTGCTCTAGCAGTTAAAATAAACAATCCTAAGAAATAAGCATAGGAAAACAAACATATTCATTCATCATATAAACTGAAAAGAAGAGGTAAACTAAATCTCATAGTTCTTAAAATTCGAAGGTTTTCGTGTCCCTGCAACCAAGAAAAAGAATTTAGCCTTGCATGTTTGTTGAACAACTAATCAAAAAGAAAGAAGAATGCATGACTTCAGGTTTATGGAGGAAAGGGGTGTTTTTTCTCTCTTGGCTGGCTGTCCCCTCTTCCTTTCTCTCTTTCTTTTTATATCCTAGGAAACCCTAATCCCTTTTCTACAAAATAGTCCTTTCCTAAGTAGATAATTACATTTAAATAACTATTTTTCTAAAAAAAGAGAAATAGCCTTGAATAAAATCTTCAAGCTTTGACTTTTGACTTAGAGGAGCTAAATTGCTGATGTAACACCCCACCTCACTAGCAAGATATTGTCCACTTTGGGCCTCCCAGTCCACCCAAATCCAGGGCTTCCACCCAGGTTCCCCTCACGGTTTTGTTCTTGGCAGCCACGCATGACCCCAAAACGCGTCTTACTAGTCAAGGTGAGCATGCATTTATAAGGCCCTGGCTTTGGACGCTCGCTTCCGATGTGGGATCTTACAATCCCCCCACCTTAAGACGAGCTGTCCTCGGCTCTGATACCAAATGTAACACCCCACCTCACTAGCAAGATATTGTCCGCTTTGGGCCTCCCAGTCCACCCAAATCTAGGGCTTCTACCCAGGTTCCTCTCACGGTTTTGTTCTTGGCAGCCACGCATGACCCCAGAACGCATCTTACTAGTCAAAGTGAGCATGCACTTATAAGGCCCTGGCTTTCGACACTCGCTTCCGATGTGGGATCTTACAGCTGAAATAAAGACTTGGATGTCGGTTTGGATGCTTTGGGACGTAATTTGAACTTGTTTCTTCACAAAACCTATATACTGGCAGAATTCATGTGTCATCTTAGAAAAATCATATCTCTAAAATTTGGTAGGCTGATAGGTCTTCAAGTCAGGAATCCAAAAAAATTGAGTTTGCATCAATTGGACTTCTGTAGCTCAAGATATTCAAGCCGGAATGGTTGAAGGTCAACACTGGCAAAATGCGAGATTTGACTTTGAAGGCTGTGATTTCCATGCTCTTTCTTTTTTTATTTTTCTTGCCATATATGTATAGAAATTTATGGATGTTAGCTTTCTAATGCCACTAGAATCACTTCATTTCGATCTCTAGAGCTCAAGCTCTGCACAAAACATCGAGTGGAGGTCAAATCTACCAATTATTTCCAATTTACTTCTTTTTGAATTTTACATCCAAAAGTGCCTTCAAAACATAAAACCAAGAATATCAACGCATTTTATATATAAAACATAGGCAAAATACTAGGTTAATGTGGGTAAAACTATCAAATAATATGGTTGCATCAGTCTCTTCTATACCAGAAGGTCTCAATTTATCGACAACAACCTGTTACACTTCTATTAACCATTATCCAATCACACCCAGTCATCTTGGGTCTCAATTCCAACAATCAACATCAATGGAATCACAATCTCTCAATCATTAATATAATATAAATGAAGTATTAAGTGACTCTAAATAAGTAAACACATATACATATAGATTATAAGTACATGAAAAAAAAATTTAAGTTCATACATTCAATTTAAAAGATATTATTACAATTCAAGTCATGACAATTTCTTAAGATACAAAATACATAAGTATTCACCTAAACCTAGATAACTAAAGGATAGAAAGATTTGAAAATCACTCTTGTCGTGAGTGTAACGGATCTGGAATAAATATAACATTGAAATATAAATATAATGGAAAACACTATTAATATTGGTAATCAAGCAATTTATTCAAGACTAATATTCATTCATATTTCCTTACAATTTCTACTTAGTCATTTTTAGGATTTCTTTCTCATGAATTCACTAACATTTTCCATACCATTCTAAATCTCCAACCAATATCATATATTTATACTGAAGAACAATTCCTTCAAGAAAGTGTTGATACCAATTTATTGATATCATTAACCATCCTTCACTGGAAAGTTAATGATATTTTTGTTTTTATTTCTTCCCAAAACCTTGGGATGGTAATGCCGATACTACTAAATATCATTAGTATCATTAGTCTCCTTCACTAGGATTGTCACGGGTGCAACGTCGGGGCGACGACGAGCTATTTGTGCCTCCTAAAGAGGTATTGTGTTGTTGAGAAGGAAAAGGTTTTAGGTTTAATCAATAAATTATGATTATGGTTTAGGAGTCGTCACCTTGTAATATGGTTACTAAAAACCTATGGTCCGCAAGAGTCTAGGTAAGGGACTGGTTGTGCAATGGGAGATGCATCACCCCTAGTGCATTATCAAACAGGTCATCTATCTTCGAGAATACTCTCACACCTTTCAACTGATCAAACATGTCATCTATCCGTGGTAGCGGATACTTGTTCTTTACTGTCACTTTGTTCAGTTGACAATAATCGATACATAACCTGAATGTACCATCCTTCTTCTTTACAAATAACATCGGGGCTTCCTAAGGTGAATTGCTCGGCCGTATGAATCCTTTGTCCAACAACTCCTGAAGATGGATCTTCAATTCAGCTAGTTCTATAGGGGCCATTCTATAAGGGGACTGTGCTATAGGGTTGACTCCTGGAAGAGTCTCAATGGAAACCTCAATTTTCCTGATGGGAGGTAGTCCTGGTAATTCCTCTGGAAACACGTCTGGGAATTCTTTTACAATAGGAATATTTGTTAATTCTATGCTCGCCTTCTTTAATTCTCTCACATGAGATAACAAGGCAGGGCATCCCTTTCTAATCAGTTTTCTGGCTGTCATGACCGAGATTATGGAGTTCGGAATCACCCTCCTCTCTCCCCTGAATACTACCCCTTTTCCACTTACATCTTGGAGGTTTACAGTCTTTGTGAAACAATCTACTTGTGCTCTATGTCTACTCAACCAATCCATTCCCAGTATCAAGTCAAAATCATCTAATGCTAAAGGCATGAGATCCGCCATTAGCTCTGCCCCCTTAATGTTTAGTATCACTCCCTTGTATACCTCATCAATGGTTATATTTTTCCCCAAAGGTGTACTAACTACCATACCCACATTCAATCTACTTGATAACACATTTAAATTTCTAATAATTTGGTGGGCCACAAAAGAATGACTGGCCCCAGGATCAATTAAAGCATAAACTTGTATTAAACTCAATTGTAGTGTACCTGCTACGACATCTGGCATTGCCCCCATATCTTCCTGGGTCATATGTTATATCCTGCCCCAAGTCCTTTCCTCCTGGAATCTGGGTTGGCCTTTATTGGCACTTGTCCCTGACTAAGTAGGTCGTATAGGCCAATCAACTGTCACTGACTGTTGCTCTATGTGGACATTCTTTCTTTATATGACCTGTTTCTCCACAATGGAAACAACCTCTTCCCAAATACTAGCAATCCCTCAATCGATGCCCTTCCCCTCTACAAATATAACATCTTCCTGGTGTGGTTGAACAATCCTCAGGGTGTTTCTGATTACATCTCATGCATATCGGGTAAACAAGTCCTCTCTGATCTATGGACCCCCTTATAACACTTGCCCCTTTGCGAGTCTGACCTCCCATGAATCCCCCATCATTAACTCATCTAACTCCTCCTGAACTCCCACCATGAACAAAACTCCCCCTTTTTCTCGGTAATGGCCCGAATGATGACCCACTCTTTCCTTTCTTCGGAGGAGGATTCCTCCCTATAGGAGGTGTGAAATCCCTTCTTTTGAATCCCGTGGTCTGACTCTGTTCACTTGTTGGCCTTGGTGTGTCATTCATTACTCTTTCTATACCCTAAGCAGCTCGCACTAACTCTCGAACCGACTGAAACTGCATAGCCACCAAAATTAATTTCAGCTCTTGCCTGAGTCCATCCCAAAACCGTTCCACTCGATGATGCTCAGTGGAAAGATGGGTGGTGGCAAAGATAGATAAATCCTGGAACCTCCTTTCATACTCCAGGACAATCATATTCCCCTGTTTCAGATCTAGGAACTCCTGCTCTTTCTCTTTTTGGTGCTGCCAGGAGTAATACCATTCCTCGAATTCTTCTCCTGCCTTTCTTTCTCTAATGGTCTCCTACCAGGAGTGGGCACTCTTCGTTAATAGTTGGGTCGCACAATCTACCCGGGTTTCCTCTAGCACCTACATCTGATCTATAACCCTTTCTACCTTCCTCAACCAATGCCCTGCTACTTTGGCATCTTCTTCCCCTGAATAGGTCGTGCAACCCATTTCTCGCATGCCTTTCACCTATTGAACCAGGGTGATTACTCTTTCTGCCCGAGGAGTGGAATTGGATGCACCTGCGCCCATCCCTGTTGCTACTGTCTTGACCAATTGCTTGAGAAATATGGGGTCTAAATAGGGATTCGAGGTAACCGTCGATGTCACTGGCGGTGGCCTGTCTTCTGATCCTTGGCCACCCAGTGTTTTAGCCGGCGACACTTCTGTCTGAGAAGTGACATGGTCAACCTGATGTCCCCCTGAATCTCCCCTCTCTGAATGGGACGATGCCACAGATTGATGGGAGGCAGTGTCCATTAATGGATCCCCTTCTGTTTCATTTCTAGAAAGTGAGTCATACTCTCTTCTTTGCACGGGGGACGGAATAGCCCTTGCGGCTTGCCGTGTATGAGCCATCCTGCAACATTTTTCCAAAATCACATTAGTATTTCAATCCCTAAAACAGCAACCAAATGCTCTGATACCAACTATAACAACCCTAATTTTACTATTAGTTTATCCGTTAATCTTTCCCCCTATAAAAGGGTAGATGAAGCATATATTTTTTTTACTCGTCGAAATTTCTCCCCTATACTGGGAGATCCTAAGTTATCGACATTGTACCCTGCACACATTTAGAATCACATCTCATCCACAATCACATCCATGTTTAGTACAATCAACTGCATAATTCATTCCAGATTATGCTCAGTACCATATTCATTCCCAAACTCCATCTTACATCACACGTATAAGTTAATAATTAAAAGAGCCAATTTGAGCACGAAGATTTCATATATATATATAT
>Ga0307510_10002624_pt1 | contig 20513 bp, 13 predicted proteins | sample 12_EM_MG_FD_207224 | JGI IMG/M metagenome (GOLD analysis project Ga0307510, IMG submission 207224) | Populus trichocarpa ectomycorrhiza microbial communities from riparian zone in the Pacific Northwest, United States - 12_EM | ecosystem: Host-associated > Plants > Roots > Unclassified | place... | reverse complement strand
GTATAACTACCAGCCTCCTCCTCCTCCTCCTCCTCCTCTAGCTCCACCTTTATATTAATTTGTAATAAATATTATTTACTTTTAATAGTTCATTTAATATTTTTTTTTAAACACATTCAGTTTGTAATGAATATTATTTAACTTTATTTTTTTTGTTTTTGATGTTTAATAAAAAATTTATTTGCATAATTGGTTTTTATTACCATTAATTTATATAATTTTATATTATGTATTCTAATTTTTTTAAAAAAACATATTTAAAAATAATCACAGAGGGTTTTACCGACGAAATATATCCGTCGGTATTTGACAGTAGCTGCCACAGTCACTGACGAATTTACAGACGGATATATTCGGTCGGTATTTCACACTCACCGACAACTTTACCAACAGACTTAATCCGTCAGTATTTGACAGTACCTGCCACAATGACCGATGAATGTACAGACGGATATCTTCGGTTGGTATTTCAAACACTCACCGACAACTTTACCGACGGTATGTATCCGTCGGTATGTCACACTATCACCAACGGGATAAATCCGTCGGTATATTTCAAGCGGGAAACTTTTTTTTTTGGCGCGCAATTTTTCGTCTGTAAAACCATCAGCAAATGTTTTTTTTGTGTTGCCGACCGATATAGCGATGGACGGTGGTATTACCGACGAACGAAAAGCCGACGGACGTATTCCATCGGTGAGGACATCGGTAAATAAATTACCGACGAACTCTTAATCACATACCAACGAAATATTTCCGTCGGTAAAACTGTGAAATCTTGTAGTGAAAACCTCCTTGTTCTTGGAGGAAAACCCGCCATTCAACATCATGCATGCCATGAGAGTTATGTTTTTTCGTGAAAGATGGAACCACTATGTTGTTGATTCCAAGTGAATGGAATCCACTGTGAATTTTATTTTTTTCCTGAAAGATGAAAACCACTGTGTTGTTATTTCTGAATGGATAAAAATTTCAGTGTGACTGTTCCTAAATAAATGGGAACCATTGTGTTGTTATTTCTAAATGGGCATTGCTATCTCAAATTATACCCGTAGTATTTTATACGGTTTAAGGTTCTATAAGAATTGGATTGCGGTAAATTGTAATATGAAGTAACGATATGCATTTTCTTTATAATTGAATTAGAAATTTATTAATTATATATGTATGTTGCACAAGGCCATCTCATGTTGCAGGATAAACATGAGAAGCTTATTTTAGTCTAGCTGTAGGAAACCTTTTAGTTATGTATTTCATTTTGTAATATAAACCTATAGTTCCATTTTGTAATTAATGTCTTTCAAGCAATCTATTTGGATAGTTAAGAATTGAGTGTTAATCAACTGAATTTTAACATTTCACTTAATCTCATGTTACATTATTCTCTATAAATTTACTTATGGGAAGTGTCATGCCTACTAATGTTACGGATTGAGTTATGGAGTGTGACGAGAATGAAGGGAAATTGAATTGCGTTAATGTGTGGCTCTGAAGGGCATGATAAATGTCGATTTGTTTATGGGGGGAATTTCAGTAGAAAAAATTGTCTTTTTTCCAATAGTTAAACATGAAAATGCATGAATTATGGAAAAATATTGAATAGGAGGTTGGGTCAAAATGGTGAATAAATAATGATGAAATATATACATGAAGAAGCCTTTTTAGCATAGTTCATTCTAGGATAATAATTCATTTCCGACACAGATATTGATTTCACATGTTACTCATTACTTTATTCTTGTACATATATATTTACACGTAAATAAACTCATTTAAAAACAATAATAATAAAATTTATTCAATCCATTGACATTAAAAAACAATATTATTTTTATGTTTACTCCCAACATCATCTCTTTTCTACTCAATGTAACTCATAACCTATCAATACATGTTTCAAAATAATTCATCTTTCCTATAATTTTCTTAACAACCTCCTTCTTTAATTAATTTCACATAACATTTACAAGGATTTTTAAAATTAAAGCCCACACCATTTAAAATCCATGTCCTTAGCTAAACCCACATCATAATTAAAATATAACACACACACACACACACATATAATCCACCTTCTTTTTTCTCTATTTTTTCTAATATATAAATCACATACTTTGAAACAATTTAAACCATCACAATACACCAATATACATAAATCACAAGCAATGTACATATTTCCCCTACCTTATCATAAGAATCCTATTTAACATATACTTAAATTCCAAAAAAAAATAAAATATAACTAACCAATTCTTTTCCAGTCATCACCACACTAACAATTCACATTTATTACTTTCATTTTATAAACAATTTATAAAATAAATATAATTGACCAACTCTTTCTCGGGCATCACAACACTAACAATTCACATTTATTACTTCCATTTTATAAACAATTTATTCAATTTTCAACCAATTCTTAATATTATAAAATTGGTTGGCCTTTAGGTTTATTGAGCCACTATAATTCTTCCTTAAATTGTTCATGAATTTAGATTAAAAATAAGCTAGTCTAACTCAATTCATCAATTATAAATCAATGATATAATTTCTCCAATTATTCACATATACTCTAATTTACAATATACAAAAAAAATAAATTAAAATTTGGTAAAGTAATTTAATTCATTTTCAATCGTTTTTTTTTCATAACAACACATATATTTCATACAGTTCCTAACATTTAACACAAAAGAAACAACTTTCAATTGACAATAATCTTGGTTGACCCTAGTTCTTCTTTACCATAATGATTCCTTCTTCATTTTTCTATGAATTTGTATCTATTATAACTTATTCCAACTTAATTGGTTTAATTTCTATCAATTTTGCAATTCCCTCAAAATTCAACAATAGACCTTAAATCAAAGAATTTTGATCAAAATCATTTAAACTTCACTCAAACTTGGATAGATGAGTTTACTTGTTGATTATTTGAACTTCAAATGCCTCCTTGTTTAGTTTCCACCAATCATTCTCATTATTCCTCTTAAAACTCTTACTTTCTCACATCAAGTTAATTTTTCTCTCACTTAATTCTCCCTCCAAATAAGGTGTTTATGTGTTTAAAACCAAAAAACCCACTTATGTTATACAAAAAAAACTAGTTTCCTTTAAAAAAAAATTAGGTGGGAGAACAAAAGAAGAAGAAGAAAGTTTTTCTTCTCTTCTCATAGCTGACGGCCTCCCTAATAAAGGAAGAGTTGGTTCTTTTCATGTGTTTGGTATTGTGGTAGCTGTTGTGGTTGTGGTTTAAAAAAATTTGTTTTATAAAAAGTACTTTTAGTTGAGGTTGGTTTGAAAAAATATATGTTTGGTTAAAACTGTGGTTGAAATTGAGGTTGAATAAAAAGTAGTTTAATGTGTTTGGTTAAAAGAATGTTTTTTAAATTGAGGTTATATATATATATATATATATATTGATGGTTTTTAATTTAAATATTGTAGAGTTAACTATTGTTATTACATCATGAAATAAATAATATTGATATCAAATATTTTTTTATTATTCCATTAAACTATGTGTAATTTCATTACGTATGAAATCTATCCAACAAGGACAATATTTTTCATGGTTTCTTAAGCGCGCAACAACAAAAATTGAATTTTTTGTTACGTCAACAAACGATCTCCTTATAATTTTTTGAATAAAACACAATTACAAAGAAAAATAAAAACTGAATTTTTTTTAACTGGGTCGGACCCGGCAAGAACATAATTGGGCTTGCGATCAAATTTTGTAAATGCTACGTCATTAAGCGATCTCCTTTTAATTTATATAGTGTTATTAAATAATATTAAATACTATTTTTTCGAGTAAAATATAAGTTTAAAAAAATAATTTTTTTTAATATAAGTAGTTATTCACCTGGCACTGTTCACGTGAACAGTGCCCAAGTGAATCATCTGGGCACTGTTCACTTTGAGTGAACAGTGCCCATGTTAATTAATTCATCTGGGCACTATTCACTCAAAGTGAACAGTGCCCAGATGAATTATCACCTAGTTGCAAATGTGAGAAGCAGCTCTCACGAAACTGTGTTTCACTAAAAATATATATGGGTCCCATATAAAAAGCAGTTGAATTTTTATGTTACCAAACTTGTTGTTTACGCGGTGAGCTTCAAAAGCAGAAGTTACCGCGTAAATAAACACCCTCTTATTATTGTTCTACCACTAGTTATGTTTCATGAGTGTTTTTCAAATAAATCTTTCAGCTCCCGATCTAACTTGAAATCGAATTTAATCCATAATTATCCATATGCTTTTACTATCATGCATAACACTTTATTTCCAATTTTATATTATTTATTTTATTATATTATATTTTCTTTTGTCGATCCGCACCATTCAAGATAAATTTCATGCACCTTTATATTGTAGCATTTATAATCTTTATGTCCATTTAATACTTATTTTGGCTCATATTGATTGTCGTTTACTTATTTTCTATTTATTTTATTTTCTTTTAAACGTTCATGAAATTTCAAATTTCACGGGATTTACAAAATTGGAAGAATTTTGTAATGTGGCAAGGGTATCAATCAGTTTATGATGTTTTTGGAATTGATTTTTTATGGCATAAGAACGTTTTTTAATATTATAGGATTTGTGTTGATGAAATATATGAAATTGGAGTTGATTTTATATTGTAGAAAAAGTGTTTGATGAAATACCAAATTTTAATCTTTTCTAATTTTTAGAAAATTTGTAATATTAGTTTGATGAAAATATTGTAGTCATTAAATTGAATATAATACTAAACCTGTAAATAAAAAAATATTTTTTATTTATTTTTATTTTTGGCATCAAAGTGTTATAAAATTATTAAGCTTTTAGGATGTGAAATATAATTTTTTAAAACACGAAAGTAAAGTAAGAAAACAGTAAAACTATAAATGGTTCAATGTGATTTTTCCAAAAAAATTAAAAAACATTATGAAATTATAAAAAAGTACTCTCTTTAAGTTTTAAAAACTACAAAAAACAAAAGCTGTTCAAAATACTAAAAATTATTTTAGTTTTAATATATTTTATAATATTGGGCTTATCAAATAACAAAAACCAATCATTTTAATATAAGATGTATTTAGGGTATGTTTAAAAGTGTGGTAGAGGTTAATTTTCAAAGTACTTTTCACTCAGAAATGTATTAAAATAAATTTTTTTATTTTTTAATATTTGTTTTTGATATTAATGCTTCAAAACTATTTAAAAACATAAAAAATTAATTTCAAGCAAAAAATACATTTAAAATTTTTCAGAAATATGGTCCAGTCGTATTTTTAAAAACACGGATAAGCAAGTAAAGCCATCAATGATCAGCTTGTAAACCCATTACAAGCATCTTACATTAAATGGACTCGTGGAAAATTAAAAGTTGTGTTTGGTATGACATTTTTTTTTAATCAACACTTAATTTAGTTTGTTAAAAAAAGGTACTAAGTATGTTGAATAAAAAATTAACTTTTTATTTATAATATCTTCTCTCTGCATTAATGTATTTTTATTCAACTTTTACTAAACATATTTCTAACGTAACTATTTTTGTTATTAATCATTTATGAAGAAATAATTTTTTTGAATTAGGAGTCTCATTCGGAATTTAGTTTTCACGTCACTTTTATAGATATTCCCAGCAAAGAGCACAAAAATATATAGCACATGTGAAACAGATTGAAGTTAAGCATGCATATGAGTTATGTCAGCAGCGAGCTAGAAGAAACTAAAATATATATGTGTAGAAAGTCCAACAAATTACAGTAAAGAACCATGAAAGAAATATTTGTATGGCTCCCTAAGTACTGTCAAACCATAATAATTCCCCAAAAACCCTTGATTGTATACTGATAATCATATGGCAAATGGCCTGGCTAGCTAGCTAGAAGCAGAATACTATAAATATATATATATAGATAGATATATAGATAGATAGAATATGATCACCAATTCGATGCTACTGCTCTTAGAAAGCTTTGTGATAAAACCCATGAATCCTCTTCCAAGACTCCTCCCTTTGCATCTTCAGCTGCTTGTAGAAGTTGCCAATGAATGTCTCGGCTTTTGTGAATAACTCTTGCCCACTAATTCCACCAACTTCTCCTTCTGCTTCTTCTTCATGCTCTTCAGTCACATCTTCCACTGCTTTAGTACCGTGATCGCCACCTCCTATAAAGAAAAGGCTTGGCAAGGAGGGACATTTTTTTACTTTATGATCCACTTTTACAACAGTGCTAACAATATTCTCGGATGAAGATTTTTCAAGAACCTTGGCCTTAGCAGGAGCTTCATTAGCCTGATCAGTAGTGGAGGCTTGATATTGATCTGGAGGTGCCATCACAAATGATCTCGCAGGCTTTGTTGTCAGAGGAACAACAGCATGCTTTTTGTACTGCTCTACAGGCTTGGAGAAGGCCGCCGAGATAAGGCCAGCTTCAACTCCAAGAGCTATAATGAGCAGATTCATAATGAAGTAGAGATACTTGGGCCTCAACGAGGAGGATATGAGAGGTGTCACAAAGAGAAGCGCAGCTAGGATAGAAAGCATTAGAATTTGAGACCTTTTCAACTTGCTCATAGCTAGCTAGAGCTATTGACTGGGGACAGTAATACTGATTTAAGAGGTAATGTACGGGTGGTCTGCAATTTGGTGCTTGAAGAATGATTATTTAATTGGTTCTGAGTAGAAACCAAGTAGAGGCTTTTGTGCGCGCGCGCGTGTGTTTGTGTTTGTGTTTGTGTGTGTTGAGAGAGAGAGAGAGAGATCACCGGAGGCAGAGGGCTGAGCAAGATAATGCTTGAGATTTGGAACTTGCCGTGTGTATATATAGTGATGGCAGCATTTTAGTAATATCAGTCAATAATAAAACAAGGAAAGATAATGATTTTTATCAAAAGAAAAAAGAAATCCATAAATTAAAGAAAAGGGAGTGGGGAGGGTATTATCTTGTCATAAGATCCGTATTTATTTTTCCTTCTTTCTAATTAATAATACTTCAGAATAACATTTCACTTTCATCGCTCAAGTGTATCAACCAATTCGATGCTTTAACATATTCACTGTATATCGTAAAGATAGTTGAGATGTTCAGAATGGTATATTCAAAGAACTAGAAGAAACATCTTCTTACTTTATGAGAAGTGATTGGAGTTTATTTAATTATCCAACTTAATTTAGTTTTAATCAAGACCCGAAGCTAGAAATTTTTTCTTAAGCTACTAAGAAAACACATAGAAATTATTTTTTCAAGATCAAATAGTAATTCTTGTACATAAATTTTTCAAGTTAACAATAAAATTTTAACCAAAATATACAAATCAAATGAAAAAATAAAGTTCAAAGTATATAAAACTAAAGTGAAAGTAAAAAATAAACTATATTATCGAAGTTGCACTTTTTAATGTTTTGTGGAATATAATTCATCTTTAATCAAATCTGAATTGATATCTTCAACAAGCTTTCATTCAATATAAATCATCATAGAATCTATTAAGAACTTCTTTTCTATTTTATTGTGAAGCATAATTTTAACATGTTTCATAGCTAAAAATGTTCGCTTTATGGTGGTAATGAAAATAGGCAAAATAAAAAAAAAAGACGAATCAATTTATCAATCAAATGATAGTGTTGTGATTTATTTGTTTCAACTTATCCTCAACATAATTAAGAAATGATAGACATATTCTGAAAGCTCTCATAATGAATCACATCAATATGATAATGCTTTCGCTGAGATTTCAAATAATACATCTCTTATTCATTGAAATTTTTAGGATAAAAACTCTCACCAAGCTTGCAAATAACATCATCTTTAAAATGATTTAAAGTTATCCTTAGGTTCTAAGGCATAGCTAAATTCAAGGAGTTCCACTATCTCATCACTGAATCTATAATTTAACTCTTCCAACTGAAAATATATTGTTGAGTTCAATATATGATAATGATAGTGTTGATAGATTGTCTTTTGATGACATGAATGACCTGTAGTCTTTTTATATGAAGCATTCATTATAAGCAAACTACGTGTTACAACCTACGAAAGGTCAAATTCGGATTTTGACGTAAAATGTGCAACTATCCAGTTTTACAGCAACAATCATACTTCTCAATTCGACCGTTGGATAGAGCTGAAATTCTACGTGGAGTCTCCTGACATGTTTTCCTACCTTGGGTTAAAATTTCAGGTCAATTGGAGTTCGGAAAGACATCTCAATACGGGTCAATAGAGGTTGTACGAATTTTGTTATTTACTTCATTTTGACTTGTGAACTTCCTATTTGGCAAGGATCCTTTTCCTATAAGGATATGGCAGCTTGTTTTGGGAATCTCCTAGCTCTACAAGGATCTTTAATGGGCTGCAATATAATTTCTAAGTGTGGTAAGGATTCATAAATGTTTGAAAATTCTTTTCTTACAAGGATTCCTTATTCATCCTAGCTACAACAAGGAAAGAAAGTCAGCAATTTATTCTCCTAATTAAGTAAGGTAGTTGGTCGGATTTTATTCCTAAAGAGAGAAGGATTATTTAATGCTTTCCATAACTTAGGAAGGAAAGTAATTAAATCAGCAACACAGAAGGAAATTTATTTTCTTATTTATCCAAGTTAAACAAGGAAATCCAAGCTAATCAAAGACATCAAAGGGGGAAGCAACACAAATTTTCCAAATCAGATTTCTCCTAGTTTATTTAAGACTTCTTAAGGGTGAAAAATCTGATTCTAGCATATTTAAGATGATAATTTTTGGATTTTTATTATTTTCTTCTTAGTCTTTGGGTTATTATTACTTATTTGGGTCAGTTGTAAGTGGGCTTCATATACACCTAAGGGGGGTCCATTAGGGTTTAATTAAGTCTATAGTTAGTATAAATAAAGGCATAACCAGACATGTAAGGTTACACAATTCATATTAATAAAACTTCTTGTTTGCCGCACTTTGTGTGTGTGTTGGTGAGATAATCTTCCTTCCATGGTTCTCTAAAGAACTGAAAACCACTTATCGAAGAAGAACTGGCTTTGTAGTGTCATCCCTATACTTCTCGTTCATGAATCAATATTCGTTGGGTGGGGGTTTTCTGTTTCCAATAGTGTTGGTACCTAGATACAAGTTATCTTTGTGTTACACTCCTATCAAACCTGATTTACTTGGCTTTCCGGGAATAGATGTCTTTGCGTGTGGGTTGCGTGACCACGTGATCACGAGGTTCGCATCACTACGATTATAAGCAAACTCAATTGTGAAAAATCAGTAGTAGATTATAAGCAAAAATGAATGGTAATCAATCTTTCCAGCTCTTAAGATTCTTTTGAATGACAGTATTTATAAGTGTAGTTAAAGCCCTATTGATTATTTTTGTTTGACTGTCAGCTTATGGATGACAAGTAATTGAAAACAACAATTTAGTTCCCAACTTTTCCAGTAAAACCTTCTAAAAGTAGCTAAGAAACTTTACATCACAATCTAAAACTATATTCCTAGGAACCCCATGAAGTCGTACTGTCTCTATAAAGAATAAATCAACAACGTTGGTTACATCATCAGTTTTATGACATGCTATGAAATGCGTCATCTTAGAAAACCTATCAACAACCACAAAGATATAGTCCCTTACTCTTTTGACCTAGGTAAACCTAAAACAAAGTCCATGGAAGTATCTACCCAATGTTCTTAAGGTACAAGTAAACGAGTATACAAACTATGCGGTAAGACCTTAGACTTAGCTTTTCTATATGTAATACATCTATCACATACTCTTTGCACATGACATTTCATTTTAGGCCAGTAAAAGTGTTCATACAATACATACAAAGTCTTAGCAATACCAAAATGACCGATTAAACCTCCCTCATGAGCTTTACAAACAAGTAATTCACGTCTAAATCTATTAGGCACACAAAGTCTATTTTCTTTAAACAATTATCCATCAAGCCTATAGAACTTTCCAAAAGCTAAATTTTCATATGCATGAAATACATTAGCAAAATTGCCATCATTCACATACAATTCCTTTACATTCACAAATCCTAACAAATTAGCATTCAAGGTAGATAAAAAAGCATACCTTCGCGGTAACGTATCAACCACTATATTTTCCTTATCTTGATTGTATCTGATCACATATGGGAATGTTTCAATAAATCTCACCTACTTTACATGTTGTCGATTCAGCTTACCTTGTCCTTTCAAATGCTTTAATAATTTATGATCTAAATGAATCACGAACTCTTTTGGCCACAAGTAATGTTGTCATATCTTTAAAGTTCTCACCAATGCATAAACCTCCTTATCATAAGTAGGGTAGTTCAATGCTACACCATTGAGTTTTTTGCTAAAATAAGCAATAGTTTGTTTATTCTACATCAAAACAGCTCTAATACTCCTTAGGCATCACATTTAATCTCAAAAGCTTTCGTAAAGTTAGGTAAAACTAATAAAGGTGTTGAATAAAGTTTTTCTTTCAACAAGTTAAATGCATTATCTTATTCAATATCCCTATTTAAAACCAACTGACTTTTTAATAATCTTAGTGTTTGGTGCAGCTAATATGCTAAAATCCTCAACAAATCTCCTATAGAAACTAACCAAACTATGGAAACTTCTTACCTCAGTCAAAGATTTAAGTGTAGGCTAATCTCGGATGGCCTTAACCTTGTCTTCATCCATCTCGATACCCTGTTCAGTTACAACATATCCAAGAAACAAAATTTCCTCCATGTAAAAGGTACGCTTCTTAAGATTAGAATATAATTTCTCACTATGTAATACACTAAGTACACTATACAAATGATCAAGATGTTAATTCAAGTTCTTGTTATAGATCAGGATGTCATCAAAATACACAATCATAAATTTACCTATAAATACATGCAACACATGAGTGAATTTGTAAGTCAAAACAACATGATAATCCATTCATGCAAACCATTCTTAATCATAAATGCAGTTTTCCATTCATCCCCTTCTTTCATCATAATCTGATGGTGCCCACTTTTCAAATTAATTTTAAAGAAAATACATGATTCGTGTAACTCATTTAGCATGTCATCAAACCTAGGGATAAGATGTCTATACTTTACCGTTGTGTTGTTAATGGCTCGACAATCAACATATCCTTCATGTTCCATCCTTCTTAGGCGCAAAACACTAGCACATCATAAAGGCTCATACTCGCATGAATATACCCCTTCATCATCAGCTCATCAACTTTCTTTTGAAACTCTTTTGTTTTCTCAGGATTACTTCTATAGGTTGGTTTGTTAGGAATTGCAACTCTAGGTACAAGGTCAATATGTTGTTCCATTCCCCTCAATGGTGGTAATCTGTTAAGAATGTCTTTAGAAAATATATCATCAAAATCCTGCAATAAAGAAATAACCACATTAGAATTAAAGTAAATCTCCTTATACACAAGTAAAATCATTGGCTTGTTAGTATAAATACAGATTTGATCTCACCCTTTCTTGCATAGAAATTTGGTTGTTTCCTTAATTTTTTTCATACAAAGATCACTACTCACACTTATTTTCTTCACTCCTCGGGTCTTACCTCCACTTTCAATCAATTTAATTATTGATTTAGAATTAGCCAAATCTAACAGTCGTTTCTCACCATTGTCCTTACATGAATTTTCACTCTCCTCAACCTCACATTCCTTTTTCAACTTTAATTGATCATCAAACGTTTGTTTTGGGGATAAAGGTGCAAGAGTGATGGTTCTACCACCTTTTACAATATTGTATCTATTTCTAAATCCATCATGAATAGACCTCCTATCAAACTACCATGAACACCCCAAAAGTAAATGACTAGCATGCATTGGAACCATATCACACATAACATCTTCAGAATATCTACCAATAGCAAAGGAAATCAACACTTGTTTAGTGACCTTCACCTCACCACATTCATTCAACCACTACAATCTTTAATGCTTATGATGCTTCCTAATATTCAAATCTAATTTCCTAATGAGAGTAGTACTAACGATATTGGCACAACTGTCTCCATCAATTATCATACTACATACCTTGTTTTGGATGTAACACCTAGTGTGAAAGATGTTCTCCCTTTACTAATCTACATTATCCTATTTTACTTATGCATTCAAAACATGCCTTATAACCAATGTGTCTCTCTCAACTTGATATTTAATCTCTATATCCCTATAATCCTTCAAAGGTGGCATATCATCAACATCATATTTTTCACTTTCAGATTCAATCTCACCATGTTTCATGATCATTGTTCTCTTATTTGGACATGGAGAAGCAATGTGTCCACTCCCCAAACACCTAAAATATTTTATATCATGATTACATATAGTTTGTGAATTAGTTTTACCTTTCTCATCAGTAGGCATCTCCTTCTTGGCCTTAGGTTGTTCGACCTTAGCATCCATAAAGGACTTTAGTTGGGCAGCCTCTTCTCTCTTTAGATTCAGCCTTCAAGCTGATGAAGAAGATGTCGAACTGATATGTGGTCTTACACTACCCTTTCTCTTGATTTGTCTCTTCACCTTTTTTATCATATGTACCATGTCCTCCAACTCCACATAATGTTATGACTCTATAATATTAGCAATGTCTTTATTTAGCCTATTAAGAAATATAACTATGGTGACTTTGAGTTACTTATTTTACAAGGATTTCATATCAAACAAGAAGAATTAATTGTTCAAAAACTAATTCTTATTTGACAAAGCATTGGGCTTTTATTCAGCAAGGATTCTTCAACAATTATTTCTCTTGGGTATTTTTCACTATCATTTGCCGTAATGGATGACAAATAATCTTAGACTATTGTTTTATTTGTTTTTATTATATTAAACTTATTTTAATTAGTTTAGGCTTTATTTAAATTAGGTGCATATCTGACCCATTAGTTTTAATATTTATATATAAATATTCTTATGTAATGATTTTTATTCAGTTTATGAAATTTTCTCAAAGTTGTCGCATATTGTGTGCTTTATTTCTTTTTTTGTGGTTGAGTGATTATCATACTAAGTTCTTGATTAAACTTGCAAACTCTTTGAATAATTGATCAACTTGGTTTTGATTTATACCTCTCGTTCGGGTCTTGTTATAGGTATAGGGTAGGGGTGATCAATTACATATAACTTTGCTTCTTCAAAGCAAGGTTCTTGTTAGGTTAAATTGCAAACTTTTCTTCAAACCTCAAATTAGCAATCTAAGGGACAATTCTGCATTAGTTTGGTATCAAAGCACAACTAATTTCATATTATAAATTTTCATTGTTACAATTAATTCTAAGGTATTTTTAGATCTTGCCATAACTAGGGTTTTCTTTAGATCTTGTCGTATATAGGGTTTGTTTTCTTTCTCTCTTTTTTGGTTTATTTCTCTCTAAGGTTTCGACTAATACAAAAAAAAAAGGAAGAAAAGACTCATTCTTGATTAATCTTCGTTGTGTGTTTGATTTAAATAAAAAAAGAGGATGAAAATTGATTGTGGTAAGAAAAAGTCCTGAAGTTGACAAGAAAATGCATACAAAACAATAAATTGTGTTCATCTTTGTGACTTGAGAAATTCAACATACACACATACACATAAACATATGTACATAAGAACAAAATAAAAAAGAATCAAAATTGCAATCTTGGAGAAAAAATTTGGAAATCGTGGATCTTGCATGAATTAGGGTTTAAGTGAAAGTTGTCTTGGAAATTCTTAGTGATCTTGATTGATTTTTTACAAATTTTGGTAGAATAGAATTATCTTGCATCAATTTCTTTAGTTTCTTGATTTCTTGCATCGTTTCTTTATTTTTTAGAGTTTCGTAGATTTTATTGTTTCTTAATAATAATTCTTACTTTTATTTCATTTCTTTATTCTCATCATTATACTTGCACAAATTTACATTGCTACTTGTAAGTTTGTCCTCAAGTTTTGTTTTGAGAAGTTTGAATATTGATTCCTGAGTTTTTAAACATAAAATAAATCATTGTGTAGTTTAGTTAATTGTTTGATAAGTTGTTAAGTTACCTTTAAGAACCAAAGTACATGAATAGAGTGGTAAAAGGCGTAGTGAAACTATTAGAGTAAAAAGCCTAATAAATTATGTGAAACACGAGAGTGAATTTTATTATGAGAGTAAACACATGGGGTTTGTGTGAGCAAAAAGTTTCTCTATTACTAACCTTTATTTTAGGTATAAACAACGTCTTTAAAAAGTGTTGAACAAAAAAGAGCAAGAATTGTAGAGGAAAGGTAGGATAAAATAAAAGTTATAAAGGAGGTGTTAGGTGTTAATGAGTAAGTTTGATAAGATGATTAGTAGACAAAGAGTCCCTATTCGTAATGAAAAGAAAGTTGAAATGCCTACCATTAGGGCTATAGTGAATGATGAGAGTATGGGTGATAATTTTAAAGAAGAAGATGAGGAAGATGATGTAATTGATTATAGTAGAGAATTTTAAATGCAATAAAATCTTGTGTATGAGTCACAACCTAGAAAGAGAATAGGAGATAGGTGACAACCAACTAATATATTCGGCCAGGGTAGGATTTCTAAGGAGCATGATGGTTTAGATCATAATTTGGGTGGTATTAAACTCAAAATTCTTGGGTTTTAGGGAAAGAGTGATCTAGAGAGGCTTATTTGGATTGGGAAAAGAAAATGGAGTTTGTGTTTGATTGCCATATGTATTAAAAAAAAAATTAAATTGGTTATGGTTGAATTCACTAATTATGCAATTAGTTGGTAGGATCAACTTGTTACAAGTAGAAGGCGTAATGGATAAAAGCCAATAGGAACTTGGGAGGAAATGAAGACAATCATAATGAAAAAGTTTGTACCTACTCAATATTATAGAATAAATTACAAACTTTATCTAAGGGTTATAGTAGTGTGGATGGGTACTTTATGGAGATGAAAGTAGTTATGATTAGAGCTAATATTTTTGAGGATAGAAAAGCCACAATAGCTAGGTTTTTGAATGGATTAAATAAAGTTATTGCTAATGTGGTGGAATTGCACCATTATGTGGAGATTAAAGATATGGTATACATGGTTGTAAAAATGGAGAAACAATTGAGGAGAAAGGGTAGTGCAAAACCTAGTGGATATCCAGGTTTCTTTCAAGTTGGAGGTCAAATTTTAGAAGAGAGGGTAATTCACAAGTGAAACCAATGACTTCACCAAACCTTTATTTGTTAGGAAGCAAGTTACAACATTGGAGTAAAAGGAGAAAAATATTGCTCACTTGAAACATAAGTAAGAAATTAGATCTTTTTTATGTCAAGGGTTTAACCATTATGCACCTGAATTTCCAAAGAATCCATTAGGAGTGTCCATCGGGTATATTCTAAGGCCTAAAACAAAATAGATCCAATATAAGTTCAATGGACTAAGTTAAGAGATTTGGGTTAAAAAGGTTCAAATCTGTCAGTCTGAAACTTTATTTACTTGTTGGGTCATATCCGAAGCTGCAGGAGGATTTTGGATGCGATTCTAATTAGGTTGGAAGCTAGACATGTTTACCTTTCTAATGATATATGGTAGGCCTACTAATTCATCCAGATGAGAGAAAACAATGTGGTTGAAGTTGGATCTAGAACCTGCCACCAAAGTACAAAAATGGAAAAGACATTGTGTCCTTAAGAGTTATGGATTTCATTCACTACAATGAGTCCTTAATACTATTGGGAACTTATATGGTGTAAATCCCGGGAAAAATCAAGGCTGGATTAAATTAAAGAAAATAAACTAAACTAAAAAGAAGTGGGGGCAAAACGAATACACTTAAAGAAAATGGGGCCTAAATAAAAATAATAATAAATAAATAAAGATCTGCAGCTATCATAAAGAAAGAAAAGAGGGAGTTTTTGTATCTATTTTTTTACAAATCAAGAGAGAAACACACAAAATTCCGAGAACCCATCCAAGATCAAGGGTTATTCATAGAATAAACACTGGTGGGCAAGGGATTAACAAGAAAATTTAAACAAGAAGAGAAGAGGGGAGGGCCAACTGTCATTAGAAAGAAAAGGAGGGAGTTGAAGATCGAAACCTTGATTCGTACCGGGTAAGGTGTTCTAAACATGGTTTTATGAGTTGTTTCAAAGTCGATTATAAATTGATGCCTGGATGTTAAATTATAGTTAAGGTTCTTAGACTTGAATTTAGAGAAAATATATAAGTCGCTAAATTAAATAACTTCAGGTGTTGTGTGTATTAAGGTTGACGAATCTGGACAATTTCATCTCTTCACTTTCAGAGGGATTTCGGGTAGGAGGATGAAGGAATTAAAATCAGGTTCCTCATAGAAATTGTAGTTTTAGATGTCGACTAACTAAGAAAATTGATCTTGTTCAATTTGGAGTTATAAAACTCCAGCTATAGGTCACCAACCGAGACTGGGTCACGACAGACCCTGTAGGGTAATAGGTCTGGTTCATTGATAAACAATTTAAACTGCCTTGGAGGCAGATCTGGGTTCTCCTTCCTTCAGAGAACTTATAGCCTCATGTCTTAGCTTCTAACGAGACTAATCTCGCTTGAAACAGAGTTCTATTACTCTAGATACAATTAAACATCCGAGGAGAAGTTGGACAGTAACAGTTCAAATGTTTAGACAGTAACAGTTCAAAACTAGACAGTAGCGGTTCATAAACAAAACAGTAACAGTTCAAATGTCTAGACAGTAACAGTTGGACAATAACAGTTCAAAACAAGACAGTAGCGGTTCAAAAACAAGACAGTAACAGTTCAAATGTCTAGACAGTAACAGTTGGACAGTAACAGCTCAAATGTCTAGACAGTAACAGTTCAAAAACAAGACAGTAACGGTTCAAATGTCTAGACAGCAACAGTTGGACAGTAACAGATCAAATGTTTAGACAGTAATAGTTCAAAATAAGATAGTAACGGTTCAAAACAAGATAGTAACAGTTCAAAACAAGACAGTAACGGTTCAAAAACAAGACAGTAACAGTTGGACAGTAACAGTCCAAATATAAAGAAAGGAATGATAACTATGGTTGGACAAATAACGACAATATTAATGGGTGAAATGAGAAAAACATAAAATATTAAGAAATGACTGAAAGAAAGACTTATTGATTGTTGATATGGTTACTATAAAACATAGTTATAAAACCCGACCCGGCCATTGACCCGGTAAAGTGACTGGGTCACGGGTCTTGTGGGTCAACCAAGGTCAACCCGGGTCCACCCGGATAAAACACCAAGACACACGTTAATATAATTGTTTTGATATAAAATATCATATTAACATATATGCTAGCATAATTATCAAGAAAATATCACATTAATATATGTACTATCATAATTAATTAGCATCAATAGATTAGAATGTGCATTTGTCTTCAAATAAACAAATCTTTAACATAATTTAAAGATATTAAAGACAAGGATAATAAAATAACAAGTTGTTCTAGAAATAAATAAAGTAACATGATAGATATAAGGTGACAACATCCAAAATCCAGTTTGCATTAGAATCCATGAATCAACATCCTAACTCCACTTTGCATTAGAATCCATAAATCAACATCTTCAGCTGCATAAAAAAGTAAAAGATTTTAGAACATGCTAAACACTTAACATTAATAGAATTGTAAAAAGAGAATGGTAAAGTACAAGACCTCATTGGAATGACAACACTTTTCTAACATAACATCTTTACTTGGGTTGAATATAGGCATTAAGTTCTTTAGTGTCCATAGGAGCAAAATTTGAATCAAATGTCAATGGAATTGAGCCAACCTCATTAATGCCTATCAAAACATCATCATTCTCCTCTGTATCTTCATCATCACATTTATCTTCAATCTTATTTATATTTATCAAATCTACAATTGAAACATAATTAACCAATAAACATTACATGTTAAACAATAATTCATTTTCAAACAAAGTTATAACTAAAGGATCAAATCTTCTATTACCTTCATTTAAAGTATCTTGAATGGTCATAGTTGATAAATCATGGTGAAAGATTTTTACTTCTTCGGTTGTTAAAGATGATGGATTATCTTCTACTACCCAATTTTCAGTGTTAGAAAATGCCTCAAAATTAATTGGATCATAATTCCGTCATTTCCAATAATTTCTACAAAATCAAAGTATAAGTATTAATGATGTTACTTAATAATATAAATAACTTTTAAAGAATTAGAGAAAAGAAAATACTTTTGTTTTAACCTCAAATTGTAGTGGACATAAACTAGGTCATTGAGTCTGTGATGCTCCAATCAATTTCTCTTCTTAGAGTGGATGTGCTAAAAAATACTCCAATTTCTCTCACATCCTGAAGAACTACAAGTTTGACTTAAAACTCGTATAGCTAGCTTTTGGAGATTTGGAGCACAAGTTCCATATAGCACCCACCATTCATCTATATACAAAATCAATAAGTAAGATTATGTCAAGATAATATTTTTAAATTACATTGAATATGAAAATAATAATATACCTGGAGGTAAAAGGGTGCAATCATTTCTCGCGGACACTCTACCAAAGTCATGTTCTGCATTCCTAAACAACTTTTTTTTTTTTTTATCAAATGTAAGTATTGTATAGATCAAAAAGTTGCAAGACAAGCTTGCGAAACAAGCTGGAAACCAGCAGTACATAGGAACATAAATATCCAGGCAAAAGGAAAACAGAACAGAATAGCCTGGGGGAACAGCCTCCCACCAAGCACAAGAGAAAACCAGCCTAAGCAAACAAACCGTCAGTTATAACCGAAGGAAACAAAAGCAATTACAATACAATTACAATGACTCAAGCTAGCAGCAAAGAATAACAGCCAGCTATCAATAGCAAGAGTCCATAAACCGATTGGGGGCCCCATCAGCAAAGTGAAGCACGTGAAAATGCATGGACCATGCATTAGCAGAGCGGCAATTCATAAGAGGGGCGCCTTCGGCAAGAAACAAAACAAAACAGCATCACACATCACCCAGCCAAAATATTCCACATGTCTCTTCAGGAGAGGACCTTAAACAGAGAACAAATGGCATCCTGAAAATACAACTGGCTGCATCAACCAGCAGTGAACAAACTAGGAGAGGACAGCTCAAACCACCAAGCAACAAACTAGGAGAGGACAACATTCCTAAACAACTTCATTTCACTTGTAAGCTTGCTTAGCAGAATTGCATTCCCATTTGCATACTTCTCAACAACATCTAGAAGTCCGGAAATGGTGTTTGTATATCTACCCATTAGATTGACATCATATTGAAATCGAGGATTCAACCAAAATCCCGTTGCATAAAGCTTCTTATACAATTGTCCATCCCATCTAGTGTTAATGATGTCTAGGAAAGGTTGCACCTTAGTCCTTTTCCTTTGAAATCCCCTCAACATTTCCTCCTTTGCAGAATGGATAGCCTCATATAAATATCCCATAGTAGGTCTATCATCACTATCCACAATTCGTAGAACTCGAACTAATGGTTCGGTCATCCTTACAATTGATGCACATTCTTCCCAAAATATAGAGTTCAACACACTATCAACAAATGTTTTTCCTTTATTATCTTTAGCATAAGTAGATGAGAACCATTCTCTAGATGTTACCATAGCTCTCAAATTATCTTTGTGTACTAAAATGCTTTGCAAAGTAATGAAATTAGTAGCAAAGCGAGTAGAAGCTGGCCGAAGTATTTCTTTCCCTCCAGTGAACTTCCTCATCAAATGCAATGGATAACAATGATTATAAATATACTTTGTAATACTAGAAGCATGATCAACAATAGAAAAAACTGACTATAGCTTACCAACATCTTGGAGTATGAGGTTAATGCAATGAACAGCACAAGGAGATCAAAATATTGAAGGAAATTCTTCCACCAACAACTTGCTAGCAGCAACATAATTAGCAGCATTGTCAGTTACCATATGCATAATATTTTCAGGCCCAACAAATAAAACAACCTCTCTAAACAACTTATACAACAACATAGCAGTTTTTGAGGTCTCTGATGCATCTACTGTTTTTTAAAAAACAGTCCTTTTAGGACAATATACTAAGAAATTAATTAAAGTTCTCCTCTTTTGATCTGTCCACCCATCAACCATCAATGTGCAACCAGTCTTCTTTCAAATTTCTCGATAACTCTCAACAAAAATCTTCACTTCATCAACCATCTTTGCTAGGTAATAACCACGAAGAGCATGAAAATTTGGTCCTTTATAACCAGGACCCATGGCTGTTATACCATCTATAGCATGTTGATAGTAAACAGAGTTAGCAGCATTGAATGACACACATGCATCAATCATCCATTTTGCTATAGCAAGATCACATCGTTCGATAACTTCTTTGTTCTTCCAACAACTTTAGAGAGACTTTTGAGCACCATGAGTTGTTCTTGGAATAACATATGCCCCTAATGTTGCATTTTCTTTCTGTTTTCCACAACTTGCAGTTGATTGTTTAACAACATTAGTGATTTTACTCTTTCCTTTATTGGCAACCTTGGGTGGTAACATTTGCTTCTTACCATCGGCTTCATCATCA
>Ga0307510_10002623_pt1 | contig 20520 bp, 21 predicted proteins | sample 12_EM_MG_FD_207224 | JGI IMG/M metagenome (GOLD analysis project Ga0307510, IMG submission 207224) | Populus trichocarpa ectomycorrhiza microbial communities from riparian zone in the Pacific Northwest, United States - 12_EM | ecosystem: Host-associated > Plants > Roots > Unclassified | place... | reverse complement strand
CGATCAGACGGTGATGATCCAATGTAGTGAGGTGGGCGATCGTGTCCAAATGGGAAGTTAAACTGGCGATCATATCGAATGTCATGCATTTCGCGGCGACTTTTGCTTGCTCGTCGAAAGCGGTGGGGGTACAGGCGATGGTATAAACGCGAAGAGGATCTCTTCTGAGATTCTCTGGAATCACCAGCCACGATTTCACCATCTCGAGAACGACCCCCGTCTCGTATTTCTCCGCGGCTGCGATCAACGCCTCTAACAGCCCGAAATCCTCGATGACTGGCTTCGGGACCGGGTAGAGACATCGGAGGAACACGTCGAGGACGTTTCCGGCTTCGTACATGTCGACTACGGGGATTGGTGAAGGTTCGGGGGAGGGGGGTTGTGGAAACGTGAACATGCCCCGGAATACAGGTGAGGCGATGGAGAGCATGCTTTTATGAACGTGGAATTCCTGTCCATCAGCTGAACGGAGGATGGTGTCTGCGTCGATAATACCGGAACATTCGCCAGACATTGTCGTCGGATAGGTAAAGGTGAGAGTTTGTGGGTTAGAGATGGTCAGAGGGAGGGGGTTGGTATCGGCCTTGAATCCCCTTCGTCGTGTTAGATAGTACTTTCGAGTCGCCCCTGGGGTGGGGTGGAGAGAGATGAGCTTAGCATAGGCTACTTCCAAGGATTAGAGCAGTAGGACTGAGAGTGGCCCATCGTCGGAACTTTCCATCGACTTGATCGGTGGCATTGACGTAGGCCCTGACATCAGGAAAAATAGGTGGCACGGCTCGATATATTATTGCAAAATTTCCCAATGTTATGCTATCATGCTACATTTTACCCGCTCTCGTAGGTTACATCAATACCGTGCGATATTGTGCTAAACACTGCGCTTGAATTTCAGACCTTGCATTTTGTCGTGATGTGCACGATAAAGCAATATATTGTAGGTCGTTCTGGCATTGGGCCATATAGGGCGATATAAGGCACCAAGGCCCGCGAGGCTGACTGGACACACTCTTCCACCGTTCCAAACCACTCGCTTTCCGGCTCTTTGAATAATATATTCCGCAGGTATAAATACTACAGGAACGGAAAGGAAGCTAATGGGCAATGAAGATACGTCAGTGTCGTAGTGGATGGGATACCATAACCCGCTACGTCTGCGTTGTGGCAGGGGTGGATCCAGCATAGCCTGGTGGCGGCGGCTCATTTCTGAGCATACCGTTGTTGCGCGGCGCGAGAGCCCTGCGTCAGGACGTCGGTTACGGGAACAGGTCCGGGATCTTGAACCAGCATGATTTCCCAGGATGTCCCAAAATCCCGGGCTTCGTAACTGTGCCACGCGAGTGGCCACAGACACAAGTCACTTCCGGCGATCCACGGACCTCGTGGTGAACAGAGACCAGAAAGCAAGACGATAGCATTCAAGATAAATAACGTTCTATACACCCTTGCTAAAAAGGATACGTAGGTTACTCGGGCGGGGCATTAGGTGTGTGAAGGTACTAGTATACAATCTACAATTTCCAAAAAGCAAAAAATGACATGGTAGATCACTGTATGATGATGCGTGGTGGTTGGAGGGTAAAGGGTGGGTCGAAATCTGGCATTTTTGCAGAGCACCAGCTTGCGCGGACAGGTTGATGCCACCAAAACTGCGGTGCTCGTTCCGAAGGACATCGATCTCGCCACAGGCCGAAGGGAGATCCGTCGTCCTTTCAATTCTAGTGTTAGAATTTTCCGCGCAAACTCCCAATCATTAGGTATTTGGTGAGGTACAGGAATACCACACCTCCAACGATGCACGATCCTGAGAGAGAGAAAGTAGGGGAGACCATTTTAGTAAGGGGTTGAGGGTGGGAAGGAATGATCATGGGAGGTTACCTGCGTAATAACCGACAGCTTTGAACCCGTCTGTGGCCTGAGCGATGGTACCGGAAATCGGGGGCCCAGCAATAATTCCGAGTGCAACGACTGTCGTGGCAGTTCCTGTCCTCCTCCCAGCATCGTGCATGTCGCCCATTACCACGACTGGCAATGAACGCAAGGAAGTATATGCTCCGGCACAGAACCCATAGGTGATCGCAATGGCAACGAGGGATCCTTTTTTCGTAGCGAATGGCCAAACGTACGTCATGGTTGCACACAGTAGGGTCATTGGGGCGACTATAGTTAACGGTCCAAGTTTGTCGGCGAAGAATCCAGATAATATCCGCCCCAAACCTGACCCGGTGTTCGCGAAGGAGACGAGGTAGAAGGAGAATTCTGGAGGAATCCCGACCGCTATCGCGCTCAGATCGATGTAATTAAGGACTTTCAGAAAGTCCACGTTAACCACAAGATAATGGCGAGGAAGGGGTCTTGGAACCTACGTGTAAAGTAACCCAAGTAGATGAGGACACAACTAAGGACATACACACTGAAGGCAGGTTTCTTAAAATCGTGCCAAGAGAAGAAGGATCCAGCCTTTCGGGGAGGATCGATCCTCCGTCTGACAGTCTAGAGGCAGCGGTGATAAGCCAATGCCGGCTGAGCTTGACATAAAATCCTTACCAAGTTGGCGATCGCGAGCATAAAGAGTTCGATCAGGGCAATGACTCGCATCATCCATTTGAACCTGAAGCAACTCATTAGCCATATTCACGCTGCAGACGACGCACTCCCGTACCCAATAAGCCCAACCAAGTTTCTGGAGACAATCGGAATGATTGTTCCGCCTAGTGATGCCCCAGCGTAGATAACGCCCGACGCCAGTGATCTCCGTTTCCTGAACCACTGTGCGGCGACAGCAGGGAGCGGACAAAAGATCATTCCACAGGCGAACCCCGTCAAGATGCCCTGACAAATGAGAAATTGCCAGTACTCCCTGCATTCAGCCGTGAGCGCGGTCGCCACGACTAGGATCACACTGATCTCGAGTTTGTGGTCAAATGATACTTGTGGGGAACAAAGATTTATGTCACTAACCTTGAAACAAACATGGTCTGCTTGAAATATCCAAGATCACAAAGCCGCCCTGCGATGAACCCAGGAAGGAAAATCAGAGCGTACTGTGTGTGCGTCAGTTCAGTAACACGCCGGAAAGTGCGGTCGTCACACCTGAATGGACCCTATCCATGCACTAGCGCTCGGTTATTAGATCGACTGAACATTCGACGTGAACAATTGTGGACCTACATCATCGAGGTTGGGGTTTCTGGTATGAGAACCCGTTCGTAGTACGATTGGAACACCTGTTTCAAGGTGAGCCGCAACACCGCCGAAGGGAAGGATCTGAGATTCACGCACTCCCCACGCACTGGCGGGACCGAACCTGAGAGAATTCACTGAGATAAGTCGGCCGCTCGTCACTAAGCTTGCAGAATGAAACCTACGCCGCGAAATTAGCACACATAGACTAAACAACCGGGTAGCATCAGAGAATTGAGAAGACGAGAGAATTGTTGAATTGACTCACCCCAAACACAACACACCAAGCGGTAAATCCTCCGTCAGGGTAATCATCTCCGTCTGGTGTGGTAGCGACTGCGCTGGCCACGGTCTCCTCGTACTCCCCCTTCTCCAACGGTCGGACCTCTGGGGTGTCTAATGCTGTAGACTCGCCGGAGGTCAGACTGGTCGATGCCCGGTTGCTCGACTCCGAGCCTATTTCGACGGTGCTTGGGCTCAACATCAGCGTCGGTTGAAACGCCATGTTGTTACCGCACTATGTTGGACTTGAACGACGTGGAACGGAGGACAGGAAAGAGCTGGGTGGGCTTATATAGACGTCATGGGGTGGTTCCATAACTCATAGAAGGTATCACAGTCGCCAGCATTCGGGCCATCAGCAGACCGCGGAAAGCCAGGCAACCAATCACAATTCCACAATTCCTCGGTCGGGGGATTGTAACCCGTTATAATCTGTCTGTCGGTGGAACGTTTCGATTACAAGGTTATGCAGGACGTTCCACGACTTGCCGACGCACCTGAACGCACTGACCATCCTATTGCTAGTGACCCGGATGTTAGGTGAGTAACCGGGTCGGATGGCGAAATTTGAAGGGAAATATGCCAACGCTTCGATTCTAAAGAGGTACTTTTCGGGATTCGACACTCATCGCGCTGGGTGTGACTAGTCTCGGTACAAGCTCGGCTCCGCGTCGATCGGTGCAGGCTCGAAGCTCCCTCGACGAAGAGATTTGAGAGTGTGACGTGTAACTACGGGTTTGATACAGACCTACGCAGCTTGAGTCCCAACGATGCGAAGTCCCAGCCTACATAATTTATTACTCACTGCCGCTAGTTGCATGGTTGTGTGAACACACGAACCAAAGAAAAACGGATGGTAACTGCTGAGCAATCGAACCCAACCATCCCTGCATTTCGGTTTCCCTTCCCAGTAAAGATTCCAAATTTCAAGACCGGCGCTTTGGGGTGTAATGGAACAAGGGTGACTGAGTGCTGTTGGGGTGATGCGTTTCTGGGACGCAAGGGTCCGACTGGCGGAGGTCATGATCCCGGCAAACCCCGATCGACCTCCAGAGATGCCAAGACCCTCATTTTTCTCAGTACGGCTCAAGGACCATGTCAGATCCTGAGCCCCCTGTCCCGCGTGAATCCAGCTGGACGGTGACAGCACCGAGGGAATGACCACCACCGTATTTAGTCCTGGACAAGTGTTCGCCCCAGCTCGCCCCCAAACCAGGAGAGGTCATCTACGCCTATGAACGAGAGCCACTCTAATGAATTACTCCAACACCTCCATTCGACATCGTGCGCGGTTCAGTCTGCGCTAACGGCACCCGAGGACGGCGTCACCGTTTTCCCCCTTGTATATGCTACAAGCTTGGTGTCGAATAACCGGCTCACCTCAGAGGATCCTCTCAGGTTTGATCTCACCAGTGCCTGGGGAGTGTGTGCACTCCAGATCCTCTCCCTTGCCGATGTCGCGGCTGACCCTTGAAACAAGACTTCTCCGCTTCGACGACCTCGCTGCTCGACGCAGTGGCGGGTTTCCGTTTGGGCCAAGGTCGCTCACGGCCTAGTCTACGGCTTTGCACCCCAAACCGAGATTGCGTTGCGGGATTGAGAAGGGGTGAGGAAGACCATTGGAGAGCGTTCCTGGTTCGTTGTGGGAAGCGTATTTCGAGTTTGTAAGGAGACGCCCTAGGGTTCCTTTCGCGTCTTGAAGTCACGCGGCGATAATCTCGACCACAACCGTGAGCTCCGACTCGAGTCCGAACCAGTTAGGTCCGACCCCTCGAGACGAGGCTGACAGGGTAAACAGATATCGTGGAAAATATTCAAGACTTGGTTAGATTCGGCTGAAGCGGTTGGCAAGCCTCCGGAACGCTGCCAGCGCCAATGATCCCGGCTCTCCTGAGCAGCGGGATGTATTTTACATACTTGGATTCCGTACCCCTTTCACTGTTCAGACAAAAAATGTATGGAACCGTAGTTTGAGTCAATTTGGCGCCGACCTTTGTGCGCGTCCTTTCCCGTAGTGGCTGCTTCGACGGGGGAGCTCGAGAGTGTGAATTGTAACTGCGAGTTTTTGTTACAGACCTACACAACCTGAGTCCCAGCCATGCAAAGTCCCAGCCTACATAACCTATTACTAGTAAACCTCTGCGTGACGGACGCGAAATATCCACAATCGGGTTCGAGAGAAGTGGGCTGTGGCGACAAGCAACTCAAAGGACATCGAAGGAGGTGCGGATGATACAACAACCTCGATGCTGTCCTGTTATCTCGCAGCAGCTACTTCCGGCGATCCATAGACCTAATTGTGGTGGTGAGCAGAGATCGGAAAACCAGACGATAACATTCTATACACATAACGTTCTAGTGACACTACTACGAGAGGTAGGTTACTCGGGCGGAGCATCAGACGTGTGAAGGTATACAATCTACTATTTGCAAAAACAAGAGATATGGTAGATCACTGAATGATGAGATCACTGAATGATGACGCGTGGTAATTAGAGGGTAAAAGTGGGAAATCTAGCTTTTATTTTACGGAGCAGCAGCTTGCGTGGACGGGTCTGTGCCATCAAAACTGTGGTGCTCTTTCCGAAGGATATCGATCTCGCGACAGGCCGAAGGGAGATCTGTCGTCCTTCCAATTCTGGTGTTAGAATTTTCCGCGCAGGCTGCCAATCATCAGGTATTTAGTGAGGTACATGAATGCCACACCTCCAACGATGGACGATCCTGAGAGAGAGAGAAAGCAGGGGAGGCAATTTTAGTAAGGGATCAAGAGTGAAAGGGGTGATCATGAGAAAATACCTGCGTAATAACCGACAGCTTTGAACCCGCCTGTGCCCTGAGCGATGGCACCAGAAATCGGGGGACCAACGATAGCCCCGAGCGCAGTGACTGTTGTAGCGGTTCCTGTCCTCCTCCCAGCATTGTGCACGTCACCCATCATCACGACGGGCAATGAACGCAAGGAACCATATGCTCCGGAGCAGAGTCCGTAGATGACCGCAATGGCAACGAGGGATCCTTTTGTCGTAACAAATGGCCAAACGTACGTCACTATTGCACAAAGCAGGGTCAAAGGGCCGGTTACAGTCAGCGGTCCAAATTTGTCAGCGAAGAATCCAGATGATACCCGTCCCAAACCTGCCCCAGCGTTCGCAAAAGAGACGAGGTAGAAGGAGAATTCTGGAGAAATCCCGACCGTTGTTGCGCTCAGATCGATGTAGTTGAGAACTTTCGGAAGGCTCACGTTAGTCGCGAAATAATGACAGGGAAGGGGCCGTGGAACCTACGTGTAAAGAAACCCAGGTAGATAAGGACAGAACAAAGGATGTACACATTAAATGCCGGTTTCTTAAAATCGTGCCAAGAGAAGAAGGGTCCAGTGTTTTGAGGAGGATCGAGTCTTCGTCTGAGAGTCTAGAGGCAACGCTGCTAAGCCGATGTGGGCTAAGCTTGACATGCAAATCCCTACCAAATTGGCAATTCCGAGCATGAGGAGTTCAATCAGGGCAATGACTCGCATCATCCATTTGAACCTGAAGAAGTTCGTTAGTCACGTTCACAGTACGGAAGACGCACTCGCCTACCCAATGAGATCAACCAAGTTTCTGGCAACTATCGGAATGATTGTTCCGCCTAGGGGTGCTCCAGCGAAGATAACACCGGACGCCAATGATCTCCGTTTCTCGAACCACTGTGCGGTGATGGCAGGGAGCGGACAAAATATCATTCCACAGGCGAGCCCGGTGAGGAGACCCTGACAAATGAGAAATTGCCAGTACTCCTTACATTCGGCCGTGAGCGCAGTCGCTACGACTAGGATCACGCTGATCTCGAGTTTGTGATCAAATGATGAGTCGTTGTGCGGAACAATAACTGACCTTGAAACAAACATTGTCCGCTTGAAATATCCAAGATCACAAAGCCGCCCTGCAATGAACCCTGGAAGGAAAATAAAGGCATACTGTGTGCGCGTCAGTTCAGTAGCACGGGGAAGTGCAGCCGTCACACCTGAATGGACCCTATCCATGCGCTAGCGATCGGGTATTAGATCGACTGAACACTCGACGTGAACTATTATGGATTTACATCGTCGAGGTTGGGGTCCCTGGCATGAGGATTCGTTCGTAGTACGATTGAAATACCTGTTCCAAGAGTGAGCCGGAACATCCATCGTCGAGGGGAGGGGTCTGGAATGCACGCACTCCCCAGGCACTAGCGAGACCGGACCTGAGAGAGTCATCTGAGGTGAGCCGGTTATTCGGCATTAAGCTTGTAGAATGCGACCTACGTCGAGAAACTAGCACACACAGACTACGACCGGACACGCATCAGAGAATTGCGAAGATGAGGTCGGAATGGTTGAATTGACTCACCCCAAATACAACACACCAGGCGGTAAATCCTCCGTCGGGGTAATCATCTCCGCCTTGTGTGGGAGCGACCGCGCTGGCCACGGTCTCCTCGTACTCCTGTTTTTCCGACGACTGGACTTCTGGGGTGTTGAACGCTACAGATTCCTCAGAGGTCAGACCGGTCGACGCCCGGGTGCTCGGCTCTGAGTCCATTTCGACGGTACTTGAGCTCAACACCAGTGTCGGTTGAAACGCCATGTTGTTACCACACTATTTTGGGCATGTGCGACGTGGGACGGAAGACAGGGAAGGGCTGGGACTTATATAGATGCCATGGAGTGGTTCCATAACTCTTAGAAGGTATCACAGTCGCCGGCATTCGAGCCATCAACAGACCGCGGAAAATCAGGCAACCAATCATAACTCGACAATTCCTCAGCGGAGGGTTATAACGCCTTGTACCGGGATATACCGAAATATGTTGGTCTATCATTTTCGGAACACTGGAAGCAGACAGCCTGTTGGGAAAACGCTTCGATTATAAGGTTGTGCAAGACCTTCCACGACTTACTGACGCACCTGAACGTACTGGTTATCTTATTATCAGCGATCCGGATGCTGGGTGAGTACTTGAGTAACCGGGTCAGATGGCGAACTTTGAAGGAAAATATACCAATGCTTCGATTCTAAGGAGGCACTCTCCGGAATTCAACTCTCAACGTGCAGGGTTAGTCTCGGTGCGAGCCCGGCTCCGCGGCGTCGATCGGCAGGAGGCTGCCTCGACGAAGAGGCAAAGAGACTCGAAAGTGTGATTTGTAACTACAAGCTTGGTGCAAACCTACGCAACCTGAGCCCCGGCGACGCAAAGTCCCAGCTTACACAACCTATTGCTTATTGTCCCTCGCATGGTTGTGTGAAAACCAGAGAAAAGCGGACAGTAACCGCTAAGTAATTTTGAGCCCGACCATCCCTGCATTCCGGTTTCCCTTCCCGGTCAAGATCTCAAATTGCATTGAAGATCGGCGCTATGGGGTGTAATGGAACAAGAGTGACTGAACGCTTTCGCGCTATCAGGGCAACACCGTGATGTTTCCGGGACATTGGCAGGTGCACGGTGCTGCCCCAACGACTCGTGGCTCCAGAAATGAGACCCACATTTTGCCACATTCGAAAATAGGGTGCGAAGCTGGCGCGGAGGCTCGAGTACGGCCCAAGGACTAGTCACCGCCGGACTCTGAGCCCCCTGTCCCCCGTGCCAATCACGCGTGAATTCAAGTGGACGGTGACAGTGCCGAGGGAACCACGACCGCATTTGTCCTGGACCCCAGCTTGCCCTCAAACCAGAAGAGGTCATCTATGCACACGCCTGTGAACGAGAGTCTCCCTAATGAACGACTCCAGCACTTCCATTTAACAGCGTGCGCAGTTCATTCTGCACTAACGTCACGGTCACGGGCCGGTGAGGACGACGTCACTGCTCATTCCCCCTTGTACTATATGCTACAAGCCCAGTGTCAAACAACCGGCTCATCCCAAAGGATTCTCACCGGGTCAGATGGCGAATGTTGTATAGAAATATTCCAGTGCTTCGGGTCTAAAGAGGTGCTCTCCGGACTTCGACTTCCCATCACACCAGGTTATTCTCGGTGCAAGCTCGGCTCCGTGTCGATCAGCGAGAGGCTGCCTCGACGAAGGGACTCGAGAGTGTGATTTGTAACTACGGGTTCGGTACAAACCTATAACCTGAGTCCCAACCATGCAAAGTCCCAGCCCACATAACCTATTACTAGTAACCCTCCGCATGACGAACATCAAGTATCCATAATCGAGTTCGAGAGAAGTAGGTTGTGGCGACGAGCAACTCGTAGGACACCGAAGAAGGTGAGGAAAATGCAACGACCTCGATGCTGCCCTCTTGTCTCGCAGTAACCACTTCCGGTGATCCATAGACCTTGTGATAGTGAGCAGAGATCAGAAAACAAGACGGTATTAGCATTTTATACACAACGTTCTATGTACTACTACTACAAAGGCCCTAGGTTATTCGGGTGGGGGATTAGACATGTGAAGGTATAGTCTACTATTTGCAAAAACAAGAAATGATACGGTAGATCGCCCTATGAGCCGATAGCGCGTGGTTGTTGGGGGGTGAAAAGTGGGAAATCCAGCCTTTCTTCTACGGGGAACCAGCTTGCGCGGACGGGCCGGTACCGCTCAAACCGTGGTGCTTGTTCATCCACCTCGCCACATACCAAAGGGAGATCTGCAGTCCTTCCAATTCTAGCGTTAGAATTTTCCGCGCAGACTGCCAATCATCAGGTATTTAGTGAGGTACAGGAGTGCCACACCTCCAACGATGCACGATCCTGAGAGAGAGAGAAAGTAGGGGAGGCCATTTCAGTAAGGGTTCACCGGTCAAGGGTGAGAGGGGATGATCGTGGGATGATACCTGCGTAATAACCAACAGCATTGAATCCGTCCGTGCCCTGGGCGATGGCACCGGAAATCGGGGGACCAGCGATAGCTCCAAGAGCAATGGCCATAAAAGCAGTTCCTGTCCTCCTCCCGGCATCGTGCATGTCACCCATCATCACAATGGGCAATGCGACCAAGGAACCATATGCTCCATAACAGAGCCCATAGATGACCGCAATGGCAACGAGCGATCCCTTTGTCGTGGCAAATGGCCAAATGTACGTTACGATTGCACACAGTAGGGTGAGTGGGGCGATTACAGTTAACGGTCCAAACTTGTCGGCGAAGAATCCCGATGATATTCGTCCCAAACCTGACCCAGCATTCGCGATGGAGACGAGGTAGAAGGAGAATTCTGGAGAGATCCCGACAGCCGTCGCGCTCAGATCGATGTAAGTGAGAGCTTTCGGAACATTCACGTTAGTCGCGAAATAATGGCAGGGAAGAGGTCATGGAACCTACGCGTAAAGAGACCCAGGTAGATAAGAACACCACCAAGGATGTACACATTGAATGCAGGTTTCCTAAAATCGTGCCAAGAGAAGAAAGGGCCAGTCTTTCGAGGAGGGTCGAGCCTTCGTCTGAGAGTCTAGAGGCAACGCTGCTGAGCCAATGCCGACCGAGCCCGACATAAAGTCCTTACCAAATTGGCAATCGCGAGCATGAAGAGTTCAATGAGGGCAATGACTCGCATCATCCATTTGAACCTGAAGAAACTCATTAGCCATGTTCATGGTGAAGACAACGCAATCGCGTACCCAACAAGGTCAATCAAGTTTCTGGCGGCGATCGGAATGATTGTTCCGCCCAGTGATACTCCAGTGAAGGAAAGGCTGATCGCCAATGATCTCCGTTTCTTGAACCACTGTGCGACGATCGCAGGGAGCGGGCAAAAGATCATTCCGCAGGATAACCCGGTCAAGAGAACCTGACAGATGAACAGTTGCCAGTACTCCTTACATTCGGCCGTGAGCGCAGTCGCTACGACTAGGACCACGCTAGGATGTCACGAGTTTGTGGTCAAATGATACTCGTTGTGCGGAACAACCACTAACCTTGAAACAAACATTGTCTGCTTGAGATATCCAAGATCACAAAGCCGTCCTGCGATGAACCCCGGGAGGAGAATCAGGGCATACTGTGTGCGCGTCAGTTCAGTAACAAGGGGAAAGTGCGGTCGTCGCACCTGAATGGACCCTATCCATGCACTAGCACTCGGGTATTAGATCGACTGAACACTCGACGTGAACAATTGTGGACTTACATTGTTGAGGTTGGGATCTCCGGTATGAGAACCCGTTCGTAGTAAGATTGGAATACCTGTTCCAAGGGTGAGCCGCAACATCACCGAGGGGCAGGGTCTGAAATTTACGCACCCCCCAGCTATTGGCGAGACCGAACCTGAGAGAATACTCTGAGGTGAGTCGGGTATTCGATACTGAGCTTCGGTAGAATACAACCTACGTCGAGAAAAGAGCACATGTACACTACACGACCGGACACGGATCAGAAAAACTGAAAAGACGAGAGAATGGTTGAACTGACTCACTCCCAACACAACACACCAGGCGGTAAATCCTCCGTCGGGGTAATCATCTCCACCTGGTGTGGGAGCAACTGGGCTGGCCACGATCTCCTCATACTTCTCTCGTTTTAACAGCCGGGCTCCCAAGGTGTTTAACACTGTAGGATCGTTGGAGGTCAGACCGGTCGACGCCCGGGTGCCTAACTCCAAACCAATTTCGATGGTGCTTGAGCTCAACATTGATGTCGGTTGGCCGGCCATGTTGTTACCGCACTACGTTGGACTTGAGCGACGTGGGACGGAAGACAGGGAAGGGCTGGGTGGGCTTATATAGACGTCATGGGGTGGTTCCATAACTCCTAGAAGATATCAGCATTCGGACCATCAGCAAGATATGGGGAGTCAGGCAACCAGTTGTAACTAGCCAATTCCTCAGCTGAAGGTTACAACGCCTTGTACCGGGATATACCGAAGTATGTTGGTCTACCATTCTCGGAACACTGGCGGTCAACGGTCTGTCGGGGAAGCGCTTCAATTGTAAGGTGATGCAGGACCTCCCACGGCTTGCTGACGCACCTGAACGTTCTGGTTATCTTGTCATCAGCGATCCGGATGCTGGGCGAGCGATCGGGTCAGATGACAGATTTTGAAGGGAAATAGATAGCGCCAATGCTTTGAGTCTGAAGCTTGAAGAGGTACACTCTGTAACTCGACTCTCATCGCGCCGGGTTAGCCTCGGTGCAAGCCCGCAGTGTTGGACAGCTGGCAGCGCAGCCACCGAGACGTGGGTTGAAATCGCCACATATTTGTAGCCGCAACGGTAGCCAGGGACTAATAGCGGTCGTAGCTAATCAGTGTTTTTCAGACGGTCCGGATTCCGTAGCTGTTAGTCTCTCGACTCTGAGACCAATACACCCGAAGTACGGCGGATTGCCGGCTGTCAGCCGCGGCTACAAAGAAATGGCCGCAACCTTGCAGCGGCTACCAGTTTGTCCAATACTGCAGTAGCCATTGCAGTGCTGTAAGTTATAATTGTCCCTGCATTTCGGCTTCCCTTCCCAGTCAAGATTACAAATCTCAAGATCGGCGCTTTGGAGTGTCATGGAACAAGGGTTACTGAATGCTGTTTGGGTGATGCATTTCTGGGACGCCAGGTGCACGGTGCTGCGAATCGCAAGTTCAATTCGCGGACATCATGATCCCGGCAAACCCCGGTCGACCTCCAGAGATGAGACCCTGATTTTTTCCCTCATTGGAAAACTGGGTGCGAGGGCTCGGTACTACATGACCCAAGGACCATGTCGGACCATGAACTCCCTGTCCCCTGTGATCACGCGTGAATCCAACTGGACGGTGACAGCACCGAGACGTGACTGCGACAAACCTTGCGTTTTTTGCAGGACGGAAGTAAATGAAAAAACCACAAGACCCAGGACTTTCGGTCCCGAAAAAAAAAGGGTATGTTACTTGGGCGCCGAGATATCAGACGTATGAAGGTATACGATCGACTATTTCCAAAAACAGGAAATGATGTGGTATATCGCTCTATGATGACGCGCGGTCATTGGAGGGTAAAATGTAGGAAATGTAGCTTTTCTTGTACGGAACGCCAGCTTGCACGGACGGGTCGGTGCCACCCAAACTGTGGTGTGCGTCCCGAAGACGTCGATCTCGCCACAGGCTGAAGACTTGAGGGAGATCTGTATTCTGACATTAGAATTTTCCGCGCAAGCTGCCAATCATCAGGTATTTAGTGAGGTACAGGAATACCACACCTCCAACGATGCACGATCCTGAGAGAGAGAGGGAAAGCAGGGGAGGCTATTTTAATAAGGGATCGAGGGTAGGAGGGGATGTTAATGAAACAATACCTGCGTAATAACCGACAGCTTTGAATCCATCTGTGCCCTGAGCGATGGCACCAGAAATCGGGGGTCCAGTGATAGCTCCGAGCGCAATGGCCGTCAAAGCGGTTCCTGTCCTCCTCCCAGCATCGTGCATGTCACCCATCATCACCACGGGCAATGAACCCAACGAAAGATATGCTCCGGAACAGAGCCCGTAGATAACCGCAATGGCAACGAGCGATTCCTTCGTCGTGGCGAATGGCCAAACGTACGTCACGATTGCACAAAGTAGGGTCAGCGGGGCGATTACAGTCAGCGGTCCAAGTTTGTTGGCGAAGACCCCGGATAATATCCGCCCCAAGCCTGACCCAGCATTCGCGAAGGAGACGAGGTAGAAGGAGAATTCTGAAGAAATCCCAACCGCTGTCGCGCTCAGATCGATGTAAGTGGGAACTATAGGGAAGCTCACGTTAGTTGCGAAATAATGACAGGGAAAGGGTAGTGCAACCCACGCGTAAACAGTCCCAGGTCGATAAGCACACCACCAATGATGTACACATTGAACGCAGGTTTCTTAAAGTCGTGCCAAGAGAAGAAGGGACCAGCCTTCCGAGGGGGATCGAACCTTCGTCTGAGAGTCTAGAGCCGACGGTGCTAAGCCGATGTCGGCTGAGCTTGATATGAAAATCCTTACCAGGTTGGCAATCGCGAGCATGAAAAGTTCGATGAGGGCAATCACTCGCATCATCCATTTGAATCTGAAGAAATCCATTAACCATGTTCCTTGTACGGATAACACGTTGACATACCCAACAAGGTCAATCAAGTTTCTGGCGACAATCGGGATGATTATTCCCCCCACTGATGCTCCAGCGGAGATAATCCCGGCCGCTAATGATCTCCGTTTCTCGAACCACTGTGCGACGATGGCGGGGATCGGACAATAGATCATTCCACAGGCAAACCCGGTCAGGAGACCCTGACAAATGAGAAATTGCCAGTACTCCTTGCATTCGGCCGTGAGCGCTGTCGCTACGACTAGGATCACGCTGATCTCGAGTTTGTGGTCAAATGATGTTCATTGTGCAGAACAGTCGCTAACCTTGAAACAAACATTGTGCGCTTGAAATATCCAAGATCACAAAGCCGCCCTGCGATGAACCCGGGAAGGATAATCAGGGCATACTGCGCGCGCATCAGTTCAGTAACATCCCGGGAGGTGCAGCCGTCACACCTGAATGGACCCTATCCACGCGCTAGCACTCGGGTATTAGATTGGCTGAACACTCGACGTGAACAATTGTGGACTTACATTGTTGAGGTTGGAGTTCCTGGTATGAGAATCCGTTCGTAGTAAGATTGGAATACCTGTTTCAAGGTGAGCCACAACGTCGTCGAGGAGAAGGATCTGAAATGCACGCACTCCCCAGGCACTAGCGGGACCGGACCTGAGTAAATCGTCTGAGGTGAGTCGGTTGTTCGACACTAGACTTATAGAATACAACCTACGTCGCAAAAATAGCACACGTTGACTACGCGACCGGACACGGATCAGTAAAACCGAAAAGACAAGGATATGGTTGAATTGACTCACTCCCAATACGACACACCATGCGGTAAATCCCCCGTCGGGGTAATCATCTCCGCCTGGTGTGGGAGCGACTGCGCTGGCCACGGTCTCCTCGTACTCTTCTTTATCTGGCGACCGGACTCCTGGAGTGCTTGACGCTGTCGAATCGTCGGAGGTAAGACCGGTCGATGCCCGGGTGCTCGACTCCGAGCCCATTCCGACGGTGCTTGAGCTCCACATCAGTGTCTGTTGAAAGGCCATGTCGTTACTGCACTTCTGTGAGTCCACGACCACTCCGGCGGTCGTCCGCCATCACTGAACCTGCCGCTGCTGGCCTTTGACCCCGTCACCAGTCATCACCCGAGCTACCGGAACCCTAAAGCGACAGGTCATCAGTGATCTGAGAGTAGGCGCTAAAGCCTTAATTAGGCGCTGGACGCGTTTTCCGCCAAAACGTCCCCCGTTGGGATACCTTCTCGACGTAGGACAGAAGACAGGGAAGGGCTGGGTGGGTTTATATAGACGTAATGGGGTGGTTCTATGCTCTTCGGAAGGCACTGCAGTCGCCAGCATTCAGGCCATCTGCAGACCGTAGAAAGTCAGACAACCAATCATAACCCCAAAATTCCTCAACCGAGGGTTAAGGCTAACGCCTTGCACCGGGATATGTCGAAATATTTGGTCTACCCTCATCGGAACACTGGCAACAGACAGTCTGTCGGGGAAGCGCTTCGATTAGAAGGGTGTGCAATGCCTTCCACTACTTGCTGACGTACCTGAACGTTCTGGTTGTCTTATTGTCGGCGACCCCAATGCTGGGCGAGTAATTGGGTGGGTGGTGGAGCTTGAAAGGAAATATGACAATGCTTCGAAGAAGCCCTCTGGAATTCGACTTCTCATCACGCCAGGTCAGTCTCGGTGCAAGCCCGGCGATCGGCAGGAGGGTGCGTTGTAACTACGGGTCTTATACAAACCCACCCAGCTTAAGCCCAACGATGCAAAGTCCCGGCCTACACGAGCTATCAATATATTACTTGCATGGCCACGTGAGCACACAAACCGGGGGAAAGCAGACAGTAACTGCTAGGCAATTGCATTTCGGTTTTCCTTCCCAGCCAAGATTCTGAATTTCAAGGTCGACGCTATGGAGTGTAATGGAACAAGGACGACTGAATGTTGTTGGGGTGGTGCGTTTCTGGGACGTCAGGCGTCAGGCGTACCGTGCTGCGACAAGTCCGACTGGCGGAGATACTAATGATCCCGGCAAACCCCGATCGACCTCCGGAGATGAAGATGAGATCCCCCGTTCCTCGTTAGGAAATTGGGTGCGAAGGTTCGAGTACGGCCCCGGCCCAAGGACCATATCGTATGAAGGTCGAAATGCACTAAAATAAATCGCATCGCAAGTAAGTCGTGCGCACATACCTCGTCTTGCACACCGCCCAGACACCCATATCTCTCCTGGGGGGGTTTTTTTGCCTCTGCCTGACCAGAGCTAGGAGTAGGTGATCTGCGGTGATGGTTTTACACTATTTAGAGGTGGTTTGGAGGCAGTACTGCTACTTTTCCGCTCGCCAGAAGGGCCACGGGATCATCCGAGGCCCGCGATCCGATCACTTCCATCCGTTTCCGGCTTCCAAGTTCCCGGAGGCATGGTGACCGAAGCTGGTGCCAGCTCGAGAGTCATTTACGATTACTGTACTGACGCGACCAACCCGGCAATGGGAATTGCCGAAAGTGATGACAAGCGCCCGGCAAACCCAGCGATGACCGATGACTGCCGGGTTGACCACTCTTGACCGGCAGGTTCAGTGATGACTCAACCGATGACACCGTTTGGGGGCCCGGCAAACCCTGCGATGACCGATGACGCCGCTTGGGGTCCGGCAACTTCAGGGGTGACGGTGACGGGACGGCGGCGGCAGACTTGGTGGTGACCGATGACTGCCGGGTTGGTCATGTCGGTACAGTACTAGCTTCTGTCGGACGACGGGGAGGTGAGAGGCGAGGAGGCTGTCAGACTCGCGATCTGCTCAAGGAAACCGGACGGATCGCACTTCTGGCACTTTTGACACGACACCTGTCAACGTCTCGAAACAGAAAGTGGTCGAGGACAAGGTCTTCCGGAACGGCTGTAATTACCTACCGCCCCACGCGTGAGGTACATACTCCGGAGAGCGTGCGGCTCCCCTGAACTTTTGTTTCAGCATTGCCTCCAAATCCAAACTGCAGAACTCATTCAACTCGGTTATGAAATGTGAGTGCATGCATTGTGGTCATCTCAATTAAACCGAACGAAATGATTCCTCCCCGAACCAGTACCTGCTTCAAGGTGATCGCATCACTATACAATCATTGTATCTCAGGGGGTCGCTGGACGTTCAAACACAACTGTGTGCGACTGGCTTGATTGGCCTTTGTGTCTACGACTTCCTGACACCAGATGATGAGGTAGCGGGTGTTACCAATAACAATAACACGGGAAGGAGCCTGACTATCTTACCCAGGTCCGTTGCGCATGGGGGATTGAGATGGCTCCCAGTACACAAAACTTCGCGCCTTTTGTAAGGTGCGTTAACCGACAGTGTTTCAGTATTCGTACTATCTCCACTTGCGGGTATCCTCCACTCCCACATATACCCACCCGGCCATCGTTCAGACCAGATACCTTCCTGTGCTGTATCTTGTGTGGGCAGCTGTCTGTAAGTATAATTTAATCGATATGTACTACCCGACGCGTACAAGCACTGTTGATGCCCGGCGATAGTGACCTTCAAACTATACACCCGATGTACATTTGGTCCGCATCGACCTGCCTCTTCCGGGAGACTTATCGTTATTGCGGATAGACGTACGTGCGGAACCTCCACTAACGGAATTTCAGCTCACGCGGTTGACCCCGGTCGTGGTAGGTGTCAGAAATCCGCGTTCCTCAAACTCATGTACTTCACGTTAGCTACTGTGTTTGCACAGGTTGTCCTGGCTCAAAGGTTTGACGTTCTTCATCAGTCCGGGTGCGCCTACCCATCCCTGCTATTCCAGAGTTTACGCGATGCTGTTGAAGACCTGTATACACTTGTCGTAGTGGAGTCCGGCTTTGAGGTTTACTTTTTTGTCTACCAGGTCAGTAATTCTACCTCATCATGTGCATAAATGCTCGGGTTCAGGAACCGAAGAATGATATTTTCGCCAGCTGCGGCTCCTACGATTTCTCTGGAATTTTATCGCCTGTGTTCAAATAAACCGATCACCGCTGCAGTGATGACTTCGCGTGCCCTTGGCTCACGGTGGTGATTGTGGTAGTGGTGGCTGATCACGACGCGACAAATTGGGAACTGTGAGGTGGGAGAGGAGAGAAACACCCACAAGGGCGGTTGGTTCGTGTTCTGATTGTTGTGGGTATACTCCAATCCCTGGCAAGCGTTAGAGCCGAAATGAGCTGGAGAAGTTTTTGAGTAACGTCTAGGATGGCGACGAGGCCCGGGAGCGTCAAACTTTTCCACCTGACAACCTCGCGGTAGAATGTCTGCTGTCCTTGGGGTCAACTGCGATCTCAGGGCCTCCGCCGTCTCAATTGGCCCGGCTGGCTCGATCCAAGTCCCTACTCCTGGTCTGCTAACATGCAGGGACACGCCATTCAGAGTCCGAGTTCTTCTGACCGAGGAAGCTGCCTGCTGATCAACTTGTGTATGTTTCCCTCGCATCTCCTTGTTCGCGAATTATGTGGACGATCCCCGATAGTTTCGAGCCAGTTCCTGACTTCCCTCCTATCTTCCCATCTCACACTCATCTTGGAGTAAAGCGTCTGAAGCTCGAAGCTTGAAGGCCTGAGGTCTGGGATTGGACGGGGGTGAAGGCATTTACCGAGTAGAGTTACTGTGAAGTTGGTTTATTCGTCAACGACAGGCAGATCAGCCAAGCGAGAGCCGAGAGGGACTTTCAAAAGTCACAGCACACGTTCGAAAGCTGGGTGTGACTACCGAAGGTCCCGCTCGACTGGCCGGAAACATGCGATTATGCCAACTTTGATTATTTATACAAATAGAATAGCATAGCCCGCATCCACAATGAACGAGCGTGACGGTACTCCTGAGGTTGTCGCGGAACGTTTACTCAACGGCAGTCTCGTGGGCGTCCAATCCTACTATTCGCAAAAAACAGAAAATGATATGGTAGATCACTCTGTGATGACGTGCGGTCGTAGTTGGAGGATGGAAAATGGAAAATGTGGCTTTTCTTGTACGGAACACCAGCTTGCACGGACGGGTCGGCGTCACCCAAACTGTGGTGCTCGTTCTGAAGGACATTGATCTCGCCACCGCGGATGCTCAGTGAAGACTTGAAGGAGATTCTGCCGTCCTTTCGATTCTAGTATTAGAATTTGCCGCGCAGGCTGCCAATCATCAGGTACTTAGTGAGGTATAGAAGCACCACACCTCCGACGATGCACGATCCTGAGAGAGAATGCAGGAGAGACCATTTTAGTATGGGCTCGAGGGCGGGAGGGAATAATCATGAGATGATACCTGCGTAATAACCGACAGCCTCGAACCCCTCTGTGGCCTGAGCGATGGCACCGGAAATCGGAGGCCCAGAGATAGCTCCGAGCGCAATGACTGTCATAGCAGTTCCTATCCTTCTCCCAGCATCGTGTCTGTCACCCATCATCACCACGGGCAATAAACGCAAAGAAATATATGCTCCAGAACAGAACCCATAGATGACCGCAATGGTAATGAGAGACCCCTTTGTCGTAGCAAATGGCCAAAAGTATGTCACGATTGCGCACAGTAGGGTCAACAGGCCGGTTACAGTTAGCGGTCCAAACTTGTCGGCGGAGATTCCAGATAATATCCGCCCCAAGCCTGACCCAGCGTTCGCGATGGAGACGAAGTAGGAGGAAAATTCTGGAGAAATCCCGACGGTCGTCGCGCTTAGATCGATGTAATTGAGGACTTCCGGAAACTTGACGTTAGTTGGGAAACAATGATAGCGAAAGGGTCGCAAAACCTACGTGTAAAGAAACCCAGGAAGATAAGGATACAACCAAAGATGTACACATTGAACGCAGGCTTTTTAAAATCGTGCCAAGAGAAGAAGGGACCGGTCTTTTGAGGGGGATCGAATCTTCGTCTAAGAGTCTAGAGCCGGCGGTGCTAAGCTGGTGTCGGCTGAGCATGACACAAAAGTCCTTACCAAGTTGGCAATCGCGAGCATGAAGAGTTCGATGAGGGCAATGACTCGCATCATCCATTTGAAGCTGGAAAGAAAACCTCATTAGCCATG
>Ga0307510_10002621_pt1 | contig 20531 bp, 38 predicted proteins | sample 12_EM_MG_FD_207224 | JGI IMG/M metagenome (GOLD analysis project Ga0307510, IMG submission 207224) | Populus trichocarpa ectomycorrhiza microbial communities from riparian zone in the Pacific Northwest, United States - 12_EM | ecosystem: Host-associated > Plants > Roots > Unclassified | place... | reverse complement strand
CTAAGATCTCTTTATTTGTCTGAGTACGAATGTTTGACAGGTTTTTGACAGCGGTTCCAAAGTAGTGGGCACCTTCCTTTTTGGGGGCGTGACACGCAACGTAATCTACCGCCGAAACTGCGCACCTTTGGGTAAACCCATGACCCGTGCGGGTAGGGTATTGGCGGGTACGGGTATGGCCCGGGGTAGACATTCCACTACCCGTCAAAAACCCTTACCCCAGTCACGGGTATCGCGGGTATTGGTGGGTGGTGTGGGCTGTAATGAAGTGGCTTTAGCATCAGCAAGTGCAAGCTCGTGCACGACCCGGGCGGGAATGATCTCAATGCCAAGGACAGTGCATCGCGCAACGACGGCGACAGCAGCACCAGCAACCGCAACACACCCTACACCGCCAACACCCACCTCAGCCATGACCGCGACCGCAATGAGACCATCTCCACAGCCTCCACCATCAAGCCCATTCTCGACTTTGTACAAGGCAACCACCCTGACCCCGACGACACCCACCACAGTCCCGACCGCGACTGTGACAAGACCAGCCCCCCAGCCTTTGAAATTAACCCCCATCCTCGAGTTCGTAAAAGCCAACCACCCTGCCTCTGATGCTATGTCACCGTGCCTGTCCGACAACCTTCATGCCTCTCTTCAAGACAACTTCAACCTCGCACTCCCAACATCTCTTACACAGTTACACCCGGGCCGCCAGCCTCGCGTCTCGACGGCGCCGGCGACGACAGCATGAACAGCAACAGCAAGCCTAACAATTCCACCAGCCCTGTCTCCACCACCCGCTCTGTCGACATCAACAACGCCAACATCACCAGCAGCCACAACAACAATGCCGCCAACATCGCCAACACCGCCCACGCCAGCAACAGCAACAGCTACAGCATATGCCCCAGCAGGTGCTGCCAGTGCTGGACCCCACAAATGAGCCTGGCACACTCGACTCCTGCGCCCTCAACAGCCTTGGCGACCGCTCCGACTTTGCCAGCAACAGCAGCATTAACGCCAACGCGCCGATGACACCAACATGCCATCATCGCCAACAACTGCAACAACGCCGCCAACATCATCAATACCGCCCACACCATCAACGCCGACGCTAGCTCGCGCCATCCACTCTGCAGCGTCTTAATAAGATCCGGGCGGTCATACATGAACACCTTGGCTATGCGCCAGAAGACGTGTGCTGCGCGATGCGGCGATCGTGCGATGGGCAGTGGCGCTCGTCGTACATCGTGCCGCGCGGCTTAGCGCGTGTGCCATCGCTACCGTTGCCATTCAGATGGGGTACGTTACTTGCCTCCGGAAGGATGTGCGGCCAGCACCTCTATCGGATGCAGGCGGGAGGCCGTATGCGATCGGTGTCGATGGAAGGTGAGCCGCAAGCCCGCAACCTCCTGGTTGGCGACTAATTGCAGGCCCGGTTGTGACAGCTTGTACCAGCATTATCTGGGTTTCGAGGAGCATATGCTCAAGGCACTGCGGGTCTTGCTTGGAGAAGAAGTCGAAAAGCAGGTGGACATGGGTCTCGAAAAGGACGGAAGCGGAGTTGGCGGTGTGTGCCACTGACCTTTGTTCATCCCACACGTTGATTTCCCTTCCCAATAGAGCAGCAGCAGACACCTCGATATCTTTGACAGCAGCACCTCACTGGCCTCACCAGCCAGCCCCGCATTCCAACACCAGCAGCAATGACGACAGCTGCAACAGCAACGCCGCGCGCACCATCAACGCTAACGGCAACAGCAGCAACGGCAACAGCAACCACAATGACATCCACACCCTCGACAACAGCAATTCTGGCGCCGACACCTTCGACCATGGCAGCACCAACATCATGCCACCCGCTCCTGTCAGCACCACCATGCGCGACAACGAGCATGAGCACAAGTGTGCCCACATGCCCCCTCTCGAGTCTTGACGCCAGTCATCAAGTCCCTCCGACCCGACCGCCGCCCCTCTCAGGCTGGCCCTCTGCCAGACAAGCCAGAGGAACCACCCCGTAGTCGCTCGCATAGTCTCATATCGTAGTGTAGTGACTTTTTTGAATTGTATAAAGAGCACGCCTTTGCGCTGTTGTCTCATCAGAAACATCAACCATGCGTGTCTTGTCAAAATTTTCTATTTTCATAATTGAACCCCCTACCCGTCACAACGGGTTTTCTAACCCACCTGACCCGCAATACCCGCAACCCGAACCCGAAAAAACCTGTACCCTGAGCACGGGTACGGGTTTTTGGTGGGTACAGGTACAGGTAGCCCTGGAGTACCCGAGGGTTACCCGTGACAATGCCTAGGCCGCCCAGCGCATGCCCAGAACTCAAACCCTAGCTTTTATACTCTTTCTACAAGTTCTATGTCTATGCTGCTTTGTTCTTGGAATGACTTGAGGTTCGACGGCCATGGTGACGCACTACATTAGGTCCATCAGGAATTCGCCTGAATTCTTGTGAGGCAGCATGCACTTGTGACCGAAATCCGGAAGCCGGGACGAGGTCGTACCCGGGTACCCCCTCGCCGCCGTCCGAGGTCCGACACGTCCGAGTCGCCCGACGCAGCGGAGAACACAGACCCTATGCGCAATGGCGAGAAAGGCTGCTGACTTTGAGACGCGTGATGGAGCGGGCTTCTGCTTGGGCTTTGGCTCTGGCTTTGCGCGTGTGACTGGTGCCAGTAGTTGTAACGCCACGGCGGTACGTGCCCGTAGTGAGAGCCGACGGGAGAGGAGTCGAGAGCGAGGAAACGAAGGTGATTGTCGAGCGTCGGAGTTTTGGAGACAGGGCGTACAACGTCGGGGATGGAAAAGATAGGAAAGAAGGTGAACGGCCTCTTTGCAATTGTGTCGAAGGGGTCGGATTTGGGTCGTTCCGCACGTGGAGTGAGGCCTAGTGAGGTATTGCAGCAACTACCGTCGCCGTGTCATTTTTGTGAGTGTGCATGCTTTGCAAGTCCAAATGTCCAATATCGTGGTCCTGTGACCTTATAGCCAACACCTCGAAGATGATACTGAGTCGCTTTCAAGTTCAGCCTGGAACTTACAAAATCAACGCAATTACTCGCCCAGATCGTCTGATTCGTCTCGCATCCAGTCCCCTGGCATCGGATCGACTCGACCGAGCCCACATCACCCGGCTGCACGCACTCTCCACACAGGCATAGGGACAAGCCACCGTCCCTGCATCTCTGCCTGCGGCCCACGCGTGTCAGCTCAGAGCCAAAAAATAAAATGAACCAGATGGCTCAGGTACGGCGATTCGGACGGGGTCGGCACTTGCAATAGGTGCTACGGGGACTCGGAGGTCAGCAAGGCAACTTTTTCTTGGCTTCGAATAACTAGTGTACATTGTAAGTACCTACTGGCTTGCGTATATATCTCCTCGTCACTTCTCGTCTCGTGCCTCCAATGGAGCAATGCTGGGATGCAAGCGCAAGCACAAGCCACAATGTATGACGCTTGGCGCTTTGATGATCGGCAATGGGCGCGTGATTCGAAACCTATCTGGCTGAACAGGTTTTGACCATAAGCAGTGCCTTGTGATCTCATTTGTAGGTGTCGGTTTTTTTTATACTGTGGTTGGGGGACGGACTAACTACTCGTCCCGGAATCCCGGCCCGAGACCCCGTCAACCGTCAATTCAATTCAGTATAATGATGAGGATCGGTTGTCATGCTTACCAATCATGTTCGAAAATCTAGTGAGCTTTAATGCCACCGATCACATAGATCCCAAGGAGGCCCTTTGTGGTATCACCCGATCGAAGACCACTAATGGGCTGTTCTCTGCGATCTTCCTGGGCATGCCCTTCAAGTTCGGCCTTTATTGACATGGGTGTCGATGTATAAAAAGGGGGCCTCTTACCTGTTTTTTTATCCCCAGCATCGTCTTCTTTAACACTCTTTACACATCTCAACCACACTCATCTTAACCACTCTCGAGTCACTGTGAACATGAACGCATTCATCAGAACCATGTTTCTCATCTCTTTCGCCATTGTCGCCGTTGCTGTTCCATCGCCTGAGCAGGCTGAGCAGAAAAGGGCTGAAGGTGTGTCCTGCTTGAATCAACACCCATTGATATAGCCCTGATCAACCACAAACCAAACGCAGGTCTCAATGACCGCGGATCTGTCTTCGGCGCTGGAGCTGATTGGAAATAGAAGCCAATGCTGAACGGAAACTAGGATACCCAGGGCGGAGTCTGTGAGGGGAGAAGGTTGTATAAACCAGATAAACACGATTCACTGTCGAGAGTCTGAGTGGTCGAATCTATGGAGTAACATGTGCACACCGAACAGTGAAGCCTGTGAAAATCTGACGACAATGGGAACAAACACCGACTCAGACACACAGTCCCCGGGAGAGCTAAGTGCAAGGCATGAACAGAGATGTGTGGAGCGAAATTGTCCCATGGCTACTACAATAAGGGATCAGCCGAGCTTCATAAAAACGAGTCATGCGGACCTTTTGAACAACAAGTCTATATGAGGTAGAGATGATATGGTCGACTATATGCCCTCATGAGGCACAGGCATATTCGACGACTGGGCTGGCATGGACGCATTGGAATGCGGTAATAAATGACATTAGAGAGCATTCATCCATGTGGGCCATGTGGGAAGAATTCCGTCAAGAAAAGCAGGATATGGTACAAAGTTGCATGGAAAAGAGTCATAGGCAGGTTGAAAAACAAGGTGATCTGGATTTCAGATCTCAGCACTCATTACAAGTCTGATGAGGAGACCTTTACCTCAATGCCAAACACGCAAAAGCTTTTCAAGCTTCCCGCAGGTGGCAACTTGAAGGCCCTGCGCGATTCGGGTTTGTAATGCCGTTGTACTTTCAAGGGGTCGTGTCGTGCCTTCCCTAGGCAGGCTAGGCTGCGACGAGTTGAGCTCTAAGTTTGAATATTTGAATGCTAGAGTATTGATTTGACATGGTGTGGGTGCCACGCCGGTGTGCAATAGCCGAGACAAAGCATTTATCGATTTATCACCTGCCCTCTCAAGGGCCACGTGCCGCATTGTAAAGGCAATGGATGGTCCAAAAGACTTGCTACCTGCTTGAAATCTCGTGTCGTTTCCTATATTCCGAGTCACTGTGAGTTTCCTGCATCGGCTTGAAAGTCAAAGGGCCCGGGCCTGGGTCGCCATGCGTGTGAGAGGCGTAGGCTGTTCTCAAGAATCTATGTGCTGTTGTGTTCCTTGGCCATATCTTATGTATAAGACTTTGAGTTGATGACGGCAGCCACACCTCGAAGCCCATCAGGAATCCGCCCGAATTCAAGTTCTTGTGAGGCAGCATGGCACTCGTGACTGAGACCATTTGTCCTGGAAGCACTCGCACCCATCGCTGCCTCCAACGACGATTGTGACATTCTGCACCACATTGGCCATATGATATCGCACAGCGACGGTCACTTGTCCCTCAATATCATGCCTTGTTCCCAGTGCATTCTATCGAGCAAACTGCCGACGCCGAGCGTCCAGATGTCGTTCAGCGCCTGCGGCCCGTTTCCACCGCTGAATACCCAGATTTTGTTCTGGTAGAGCACCGTGGTGTTCGTGCGTAGCACGGCGGGAGAACGTCTGTGGTCACTGGTCATGAATGTTGGGTCGACCGCAGGTGTACGGGGCGACTTGGCGACAACCTCGCGCAAGGCGGAGAACGAGGTTGAACTTGCATCCGTGTTTGTGTTGGGCGTGGTGTAGGGCGCCAGGTCGGAGTGACCTAGCGAGTGAGCCCGGAAGAGTTCTTGAGGGAGATGAGAGGCCGCGTCTCTGCGTAAGAATGCGCGAGACAAAGTCGAAAACGGGAGAAGCGAAGATGTCGGTGTTTGGCGCTGATGCTGGCGAGCAGAGCGGTGGCGGTGGCAAAGCAAGGCGGTCGGTGTTGGCGAGGCGAAAGTGGCCAATGTCGGCGAGTCGAGAAGCGGTCAGCTGGAGCGAAAAGAAATAGCGAGTAAAACTCAGAACGAAAAACTGGAACGACGAACGGCGGCACGACAGGCTCGCGGGTCGTCAGACGGTCGGGCGAAAGCACACAAGCAAAAGAAGAGGAAGCGGGGCCGCAGTTGGCTAGCATTTGACAAGGCCAGACACGGGGGTTTTTATATGCAGGGCTTGAGATGGTATGACACAAGTAGACTACACACAGAGGGTGAACTATGGCGAAAAAGTGGAAAGACGAACTCTAGATACTGCCGGCGATAGGCCGCGCTGCGTCGTAAACAGCGGTGTCCAAAACCTGAAATTTTACTGAATAGTTGTAAGACGCGCGACGTCGAGCGCGATGGCGACGAGGGTGAGGAACGGTGTGGCGAGGTTGATGGTATAAGGTGTAAAGTAAAATAGGAAGGCGAGGAATGGAGAGCAAACTTGACCAAGGCAAAAGGAGATAGTAACACGTACGAAAGGAACCTGAGCGATCCTATATACAGCATGAGTCCTTCCAAACACGGGCGAGGTCCAGACTGAGGGGCGGTCGGCGAGGGGCAGCGGGTGACACATGCTACGTGGAACGATGGGCTTTCAAGCTTTGGACATCGGCCGAAGTGATGTGGGCAATCCGTGCGTCGTCAGCCATGAGGAATCATTGAGGATTTGGGGTGCGGTGAGCAGGGAGACTTGACTGAGAATGGGAAAGGGTCGATTGTGTGGCAACAAAGGTGGACAGCGAACATTTTGAGGGGCGGCGAAAGGTACGAGGGCGAGCGAGAGGCTGAGGAAGGGGAAGCGTGGCGTGTGAAGACGAGAAGCTGAGGGCTGAGGGCTGACATGTCGACAGTAGTCAGTAGTCAGTAGTAAATTCGTGTCGAGTGCGCATGGGCAAACATCACGTGCTTCATTCGGGCGGTCCACACATGAACGAACTCATGCGATTCGAGAAGGCGGGCTACAGCTCAGAAATAGGCTGCGCGGTGTGCGTGGCTCGTTTCCGAGGCTAGCGCGTGTACCGGCCTTAGAGTGGGGAGGCGGTGCATGGTTCGGCTTGTCGGGGAGTCACTGGGAGTTGGGCAGTACAGACTCGACGGGCGGGGAGTGTCGGTGTGGGCCAAAGGAGGGGGACGAGAGCATGAGAAAGAGAGACTCGGGGCGAGAGCTCAGGCTGCAACCTAAGTAAGTGGCACAGTGCAAGTGCCTCGGGAGATGAACGCAACGCGAATCTAGTCTCACATTGACATAAAATTCTTGCATGACCCGGGACATAATGCATGCCTCAGAACGAGTGAGGAACGAGTTTCCAATGATCCGACAATTGAAGGGTGTTAGTGTAAGCTCAATGGTGCCTTGCGAGGAGAGTATGACAAGATATACCACACGATGATGTATGATTCATAGGATAGGGATCACAATTCAGGACGAGTCACAAACGAGCCCGCATTGAGCGCTTTGAGCGGTCAGTGTACAATCTCGTCCCGGCCCGGATCTCAGTCACGTGCCTTACACAGGCAAGAACTTGAATTTCGGGCGAATTCCTGATCTGATGGCCTTCGAGGTATGGCTGCCGTCATCAACTCAAAGTCCTATACATAAGATATGGCCAAGGAACACAACAGCACATAGATTCTTGAGAACAGCCCACGCCTCTCACACGCATGGCGACCCAGGCCCTTTGACTTTCAAGCCGATGCAGGAAACTCACAGTGAGTCAGTGACTCGGAATATAGGAAACGACACGAGATTTCTTTTGGACCATCCATTCCCTTTACGATGCGGCGAGGCCCTTGAGAGGGCGGGTGATAAATATCGATAAATGCTCTGTCTCGGTTGTTGCACCCACACCATGGCACCTCAATACTCTAGCTGTCTAGCATTCAAATATTCAAACTTAGAGCTCAACTCGTCGCAGCCTAGCCTGCCTAGGGAAGGCACGACACGACCCCTTGAAAGTACAACGGCATTTCAAACCCGAATCGCGCAGGGCCTTGCCACCTGCGGGAAGCTTGAAAAGCTTTTGCGTGTTTGGCATTGAGGTAACTTGAAAGGTCGCCTCATCAGACTTGTAATGAGTGCTGAGATCTGAAATCCAGATCAGCTTTGTTTTTCAACCTGCCTATGACTCTTTTCCATGAAACTTTGTGCGATAACCTGCTTTTCTTGATGGAATTCTTGCCACATGGACGAATGCCCTTCGTTTTTATGAAGCTCGGCTGATCCCTTCAAGTTATTGTAGTAGTCATGGGACAATATCGCTCCAAACATCTCTGTTCATGCCTTGCACTTAGCTCTCCCCGGGGACTGTATGTCTGAGTCGGCGTTTGTTCCCATTGTCGTCAGATTGTCACAGACTTCACTGTTCGGTGTGCACATGTTATTACATAGATTCGATCACTCAGACTCTCGACAGTGAATTGTGTTTATCTGGTTTATACAAACTTCTCCCTTACAGACTCCGCCTCAGGTACCATCCCGGTTTCAGTTCAGCATTGGTTTCTAGCGCTAATAGCCTAATCCGCGTGGGGCCACGCAACATTTTCGCGCTCATTCATAGCTGCGTTTGGTTTGTGATTGATCAGGGCTATATCAATGGGCGTTGATTCAAGCCGGACACACCTTTATTCCCAGCCACAGAAGGCGGCGAAGGAGCAGCAACGACGACAATGGCGAAAGAGATGAGAAAGATGGTTTTGATGAACATCATCATGTTCACAGTGTCTCGGGAGTGGTTTGGATGTGTAGAGTGTGTTAAAAGAGACGACGCTGGGGAGAAAAAAGCAGGTAAGAGGCCCCCTTTTTATACATTGACATCCATCTTAATAAAGGCCGAACTTGAAGAGCATGCCCAGGAAGATCGCAGACAACACCCCATTAGTGGTCTTCGACCGGACCCCCTTGGGACCTATGTGGTCGGTGTCACGGAACCCTGACACATTAATTGAAGGTTAGTAATGCTGAGCCCTCATCGCAGTAGCTTGAAACACGACTGATCCTTGTGATGTCCTGCCAGTGGCCGCTTTGCGTGAAAACATACCGATTACGATTTCAGAAATACGTATCGTCCTTCGAATTCGGCGGCCGAATCTGGAGATTTGATATCGTGAGTCACTGACTACATCTTCACCAATCAGCACACCTGATAGTAGTAGCGGACCTGCACAGACTTGTATTGACTGGCCATGCCTCATGCTCGACTTGTTGGAACGAAGGGTTGAACAAGATTGAGCTCACCCAGCTTGCACACATGAGGAGCACCTTGATGACTCGGAACATTTTTTTGAGATATCTTTACTGCCCTCAGAAAGGCCATCATGAAAAGCCTCCCGGGGCCCGCGCTAGCGAGAGATGATTACTGACAACTTGTTGCTTGCTAGCACAAATTTTCGGATAGAAGGACACTAAATTCTCAGAGTCATTGTTTGTCGTTGACAAGAATTCGAACATGATTGGTAAGCATCATATATTTAATCACCCACCGGCACCGAAGACTCTAATGGGGTTTTCTCTTCGCCCTTCTTCCTTAGCGTGCTCTTCTGCTGTTGTCGGAACACAACTCGTCCGGCATATAAAGCCTATCTCCTCACTAGCGTCGTCATCTCTGATCGGAGCCCTTTCTATACATCACCAATTACGTTAGTCATTAACCTGCGAGTCCCATGGCTTTCATCGCATTATTCCTCGCAGTCTCTCTCGCCGCTCTCGCTCTCGCTACGCCAGCAGCCCAGCCCCATCAGATAGACAATATTGGTATGATATACTTGGCGATTTGGAAACGAACTTGATCAAACCAACGTGGACTTCGGCCTAGTTCCTACCCGCCAGTACCTGGTCTGCTTCAAGTTGCTGAACTCTATACCCAATGTGACTGCCCATGTGAATGCGATTTCCAGCTGGGAATTCACGAGGTGTCACTCATCCTCAAGATATCACCAGCAAGTTGGCAAAGAGGTTTCTAGCTTTCATCGGTTTTCCAGTTTCCGGAATTCTAAAAAACCTAAAGTCATACCAGAAACCCGCAGTGTTTCAAGTTGTTATCAAAGATTTAGCTTTGCTTAAGACGGCCATCCCTCTCCATGACCTTGTGGGTCCTTGCCGGCATAGCCCAGCCTCGCGTCTGATTTAGTTTTCTTTATGTCATAGTGGACCACTCCTGAGGGTGATTGGGTGAAGAGACAGGAAAGGTTCTCTCTCAGAAATTAAAGGTGGATTATCTACCCCCGGAAGTCGAGGAATATACTTTGATAATTTCAGTAGGATAGCGTGATTTAAGCCCGCCACCAACTTGGGTATGCTGTCCTCCTCTTGCGCGTAATAATCACTACGTGCTCAGTTTCCGCACTTTCCACAAAATGTCTGCTCCAAATCACTCTAATGCTTCCTACTTTACCTCCACATCATTGATAACCAACCTGGCGCGAGAATGCCGCGGACTGAGTGGACAGTTATTTATTAATGTTAATGTACGATGGATTGAGTTCTTTCTTCTGTCTCATTTCGAAGTGTGCCATGCGTTGTTTTCTTCTCTTCACAAACGCGACGAGCAATCGAATCTCAGTTCGTACAGTGAACGGCTGCATCTGTACATCTCGCAAACGATCTAAAGATCTAAAGACTAAAGAGACAAAGTGAAACTTACAACTTTTACAACCGAGATACTCATCGCGCGCCCCACGAACTCAACCAATCCGGAGAAACGCATCGATCGGCCTCGGCCCTGAGGAGCTTACTCGGTACTACGGTGCAGCAGAATATGTAGTATTACTTGGGGCCGGGGTGCCCGCCACAGACAGAAAGGACGAATGTCACGGTTCGCTCAGGTAGGCCATCATATTCTGCCTCCTCTCCCTCTCTATGCGCTCTGCACGGGCAAACGCCCTGCGGCCCTTACCGAGCTCCCGCTGGGTGTGGCGCATGTCCTCGGCAGCTTTGAGGTGCGCCGCGAGCGCTGCGGCGTTGTGCGTTACGCGTTTGACCGAGGAGCGGTACGGACCCTCCGTCTTGGCTTTGAGGCCGATTCCGAGGCGGTCAGATTTCAGAATTGTGGGGAGGGGTGTCAGCAGAGCGGTTTGGGCACCGCGGGGATCTAGGGCAGTGGTGGAGGTGGAGGCGAGCCCCGTGGGGTGGTCGTCCGCGGATGCAGGAGAAGCGCGGGAGTCGTTGCCATTGTCGTCGTCGTCGTCGTCATCTTCTTCTTCATCTTCTTCTTCGGTGTCGGATTGCGTGAGATCGATGATGGGCACGTGTACTTTTTTCCGAACTTCGATGATGGGCCCATCGTCGTCATCATCGCCGCCCACTAAAACGTGTTCTTCTGTGGCCTCCTCAGGCTGCTCCTGTGATGGTGGACGTGGTGATGGACGGTCGAGCCTAGACCTCTTCCTCGCCTTCTGCTGCTCCACTTTCGCCCTGTCGTCACGTGCGTCATTTCCGCCGCGGCCACTATTGCCGGTGCCGAGGCCCTCGCCTTCGGACCATCCCTGGTTTTGCAGCATGGCCCATCCTTTGTTCGATGGACCAAGATGGAGGAAGACCGGCGGTCGGAATGGCTGCGCATTGGTAGATGGCGGATGGCGGGCAAGGATGTCCGCGAGTGAGTTGCTACTGCTGCTCCTGGGCTGGGGCGTCGGTGGTGCGGATGCGAATTGTGATTGGGAGATCGCGCGTGCGATGAACCAGTCGCGGCCCACTCGGCGCTGTACACTTGGCGGTGCAGGTCGAGTCGATGACGCAAGGGTGGCTGCGGGATTAGCGGGGCCGGCGGAGGAAGAAGTTGGACGTGTGATGATGGGTGGGGATATGGACGATGACGATAGTGTGGAGGGTTCTAGGGTTGCTCCGGGGCTTTGGTGGCGTGTAGAGTCGCTATGGGACGGGGCTTGCGACTGTTCCTCCTGCCCCTGCTGTTCGGGTCTGGGAGTAGCATCTTGTCGGCTGAGAGACCTGTACCAGCTTGCTACATCAACGTGTGGTAGAGTAGTACGCTCAGCGTAAGAAGGGGTGGCAGCGGTTCCCCATTCATCGTAAGAGAGGGTGACGGGGACAAACTTTGGGGCGTTGGCTAGACGGTGGGTGTTGTGGAAGCCAGCGAATGAAGATTCAGTTTGCCAGGGGTCGACATCGTCGTCTGTCGATTGACCTGTTTCTTTCAACAAACGGTCTTTGTCGACATCTGGATCGTATTCGGACCTGATGTAGTGCGTCACCGTGGCCATGACGAAAGCTGGCCACAGTTGGAAGTTACGTACTGAGACGTACAACCCAATACTTCCGCACTTCCGCTGCGCTGATAAAAGAGCCCTTCGGGCTCGGTCCTCGGTCTGCAATGCTCTGTAATGACTATGGCCAGATGTCGTACGGCTTAGACACACATCGAGTCATCGAGTGTGAGAAAGCACGAATGACGCCTTATCGCGACGATGGCGTCATCCAACATGCGACCCAATTGGGGTAATTGGGGACAACAAAGACATCAGTATCACCACTCAGAAACCTGATTTCTGGACAACCAAAGTCCGAGCGATTTCTTGTGCTCAACCATGTCGGTCTCCCCGTCAGACCACTTCTCTAGTTATGGCACAATCAAACCGTCGAAGGCTCGCAAGGGTCCCCCACTACACCGCCTCCACGATGACGACGAAGGCGACGTTCTCCCCACAACGTCAGCTGCCACTCTCCCGAGCACCCTCCACCGCGGTTTGTCGTCTCGCCAGGTGCAGATGATTGCCATCGGGGGCACCATTGGCACCGGCCTCTTTTTGGGCACCGGGAGGGCGCTGGCTCAAGGTGGCCCAGCAACCATGCTAATTTGCTATTCCGTCGTCGGATTCATCGTTTATATCACTTTACTCCTCCTTGGCGAGATGGCAACACAGTATCCCGTAGCAGGTGAGTCCCTCAATGCACAATCTCTCTTACGTTTGTCCGAGAGCGGTGCCTGGTGCCAAATATATCCAAGAGCTGAGCGCAGATGCCCTACCTGTCTTTCCTTAAATCGCATTTGGCAACATCCTCTCTAACCGTATCCCGCCGGTTTCCGGTTTTGAAATAGTTGTCATTTACCTCCGCATTTTGGTCATTGTCCTTTCTTGGTAATCGTCGCCTAACCTCCTCATTCGCATAGGGTCCTTCAACGCCTATGCCACCAGGTTTTTCTCCCCGGCTTACGGATTCGCCCTCACCTGGAACTATTGGTTCAACGCTGCCATCTCCGTCGCTTCGGATCTCACCGCCGCTCAATTAGTATTGGGCTTTTGGGACGTCGCCAATCCATGGATCTTCAGTGTCGTGCTCTGGGCGTTCATTCTGTCTGTTAATGCCCTCCATGTCAAAGCATACGGAGAACTAGGCGAGTACAACTTCCCTATCTTCTTGGACTACCCTCATTCTTATGGCCCTCAAAAAAAACGCAGAGTATTGGTTGGCTTCACTTAAAGTCATCACAGTCGTGATCTTTATCCTGGTTGGCATCCTTGTCAATGCTGGAAACAATCGCGATCACCACGTCATCGGTTTTGAGAACTGGACTAGACACGGGGCGCCATTCGTGGGCGGAATAGGGGGATTCGCCCATGTCTTCGTTACTGCCAGCTTTGCCTGTAAGAAATTCTATGTTAGTCTCTGACTACATACTGATATGTCCTCTCGGTATAGACGGTGGGACAGAGAGTCTAGGTATCACTGCTGGAGAAACGAAGAACCCTAGTAGGAACATGCCCCGGATTATCAAGTTTGTGTTTTGGCGGTGCGTATCACTATTAGAGAGATTTTTCCCTCGGGTTGACACGTCCTTCAGCATCCTTCTATTCTATCTCTTGAGTATCCTCGTAATCGGTTTGAATGGTGAACCCTTGCCTCGATCGCCTTATCTTTGACATGTTCCTGATCCTCAATTGTAGTTCCGTGGGACTATCCGAATCTCTCCAACGAGAGCACAACGACATCGCCCTTCACGATCATTTTCAAACAATTTGGATCCAGTGCGTTATTCACGCTGCTTACTTATGTCTCCGACATTCGCATATTTATATTCCATTTTTGCAGCCGCCGCCGCATCCCTTATGAATACCGTCGTTCTCAGCTCTGTAATTTCCGCCGGCAATCATGGACTTTTTGCTGGCACGCGCATACTCTACGGGCTCGCCCAAGTCTCTCAGGCGCCGTCCCTGTTCGCGCGGACGACGCGCACAGGCGTGCCACTTCCCGCGATGCTGTTGACGAGCAGCGTCAGTGCGTTGTGTTTCGGCAGCTCGTTCATCGGGAACGGCCAGCTGTGGGCGTGGTTCCAGAATCTCGTCGGCGTATCCAATCAGGTACGTGTTTGGTCTCACGTTTTTCCTACTCGCTGGCCCGGGAAAAGGCCGGTGCCACGCGAAGAGGCGTGTGCAATGTGCTGATGTATGCGCGTTCCTTCACTTCTTTACACCTCGTGCCGTGCCGCGTGGCGTGTAACACTCTAGATCGCGTGGTTGTCGATTGGGATCGCGTCGTGGCGCTTTCGTGCCGCGTGGAAGAAGCAAGGCAGGCCGCTCTCGGAGATGAAGTTCCGGGCGCACTGGACTTGGCCATGGGGCCCTCCTTTTGTGGTACGCATCAACCTTCTCTCCCCTTTTCACGTCCAACCCTCTCCTTTTCACCACGTTTTTCGCTGACCATGCCGTCGATTGTGTACCACGCCAGATTGCTTCGATGGTAGCCATTATCCTCAGTGCGTATCTTCGAGTTCTTGTCCTTCACCCCTTCTCTCCTTCCATCCCCCCCCACCCCGCGTGTTTCTCTTTCCTACATCGCCCTTTTCATACCCGTGTTTTATCAAGAAGCTGACTAAAGAACAATATTAATAACCCGGTTTGGTTCCGATCTTGCCATCGTGCCGCGTTTTTTGGGCACATTCACTTCACGCAGTCCAAGGCTGGCCTTCCGTCATCCCGCGCTTCTCCGCGGTCGACTTTTTGTCATTCTATGTCGAGTTGTTCGTGATGGGCCTCACCTACCTCGTCTGGCTTGTCGTCCACCGCGTGCTCAAACCACTACCCCTTTCTGAGCATCAACTGACGTCATCATCGCCAACGACATCAACGGCATCAGCAACAAGCCACCCGACCGCGCGGCCGTTTTTCGACTTTGTTGATCTGTCGCGTGTAGATTTATACCACGATGAGCACGAGGATGAACCGTTTGACAAGCACGAGGACGAGGTGCGCCGTATGCGGTGGATGCGTGGGTTTGCTGGTTGGGTCTGGACCTTGTATTATTACATCGTCGCCTAGAGCACCTCTTGTACTTGTAGACTACTACGTAAAGCTTAAATTTACTACCTTAATTTTGTTAACTAACGCAATATCGCGAGAACAAATAAAACTCCATTAAGGGATGAGGTGGGCGGCGAAGGAACACAGTAGTGTGTATGACATAGACAAACGAGAGACTATAACAGGAGCGACTACTTTATGTGAGGGGGTATGGGATTAAACTATGTAATGCAAACGCGGGCAAAAGCATGCGCGCGCGTACGATGGAGTAATGAGCGATATGGGGATTAGTAACCTAAAAATCACAAGAGACTATTAAACAAACAGGATACGCTGTGGGCATATGGCACAAAAGGAGGGCGACCGAACTGCGAAAAACTGGAGAGAAATGGGGGGGGAGTCTGATAACAACAGCCAAAGGATGTAGGTGGCTGGCTGAGCAATGTGGGAGAACGTAGTATGGCGAGGGTCGAGGGAGAAGGGCTAGATCTGGTCTGTCCCTCGGCTATCAATCCGCGTGCGCGGCGATTCCACGCGCGTTGTACGAAAAGCCTACAAAACAAGCAAGGGGAAAGGTACGGGGGTAAGGGGATCCGGACCCAACAAGTTAGATGAGGTCTTTTTCATCGGAAAAGTGCGGGGGGGCGCATTACCTTCGAATTGAGCCTGGACGGTCTGGGAGAGCTGCGAGCCCTCGACGACCGAGTCGAGGGGTTGCTCGGCCGTGAAGACGGTGTCAAAGTTGGACACGTCCACGGGGCTGCGCACGGATGGCTTGAACGGCGGCTGGATCTTCTTCTGAACGAGACGCTGCCAGTCGATCTTCTCGAAGAACAGGTGGCGTTTGATCTCGTCGGCGCCGTTGACGCCCAGACGCTGCGCGGGGTCGCGGGTTAGCAGGCCGGTCAGGATCGATCGCGCACTTGGCGAGACCTCGTCCGGGAAGAGGAGCGGATCGCGCAGGATCTTTTCGTACATCTTGTCGGTGATCTCTGAAGAGAAGGAAACGTGTTAATCGGGCATAAGCCCGCACGCAGGTAGATATTAAAGACCCCAAACGTGGCCTGGGGGACGCACCATCGTAGAATGGAGGGAGGCCGACGAGCATTTCATACAAGAGTACGCCAAGAGTCCACCAGTCGATCGTCCGGTCTGCGATGCGATATTCAGCTCTACAACGCAGGGAGGAGGAGCGCGAGCTACGTACTATACCCGGCACCGTTGAGGATCTCGGGGGCAAGGTACTCCGGAGTTCCGCAAAATGTGTTTGTCATGTCGTTATCCTTCATATTGAGCTTGCACAATCCGAAATCACAAAGGGCGATGTGGCCCGTGTAATCGAGGAGGATGTTTTCCGGCTTGAGGTCGCTGTAAGGATGATCGATAGTGAATACTTCTTCTGATCGGGAACACTCGTGGAGGCTCAATGATGCTCACCGATAGACGACATCTAGATCATGGAGGTGCTCGAGGGCGAGGAGGAGTTCTGCGCTGTAGAAGCGACTGCGTTCCTCGTTGAACTTCTGTTCGCGCTGAAGGTGGTGGAAGAGCTCTCCTCCATTGACGAATCTAGATCGCAGTGATCAGGGAGTGGAACGTGACAAGGTCCTTGAAAGGGCGGCACACGCACGCGAGCACAAGATACAACTTCTGCTCCGACTGAAAGCTAAACTTGAGTGGTACAATGAAAGGACTCGTCACCCGGGAGAGCACGAGACGTTCTGCAAGTGTATGAGTGATCTCTCCACGATCCACAATATGGGCCTTGCGAATGGTCTTCAAAGCGTAAATACGCTGCGTGTCCCGTTTGCGGACCTGCATAACCTTGCCAAAGCTGCCCTTGCCGATGACCGTAGTCAATTCAAAGTCGTCGATGGTAAGGGGGTGTCCCTAAATGACAAGTCCATTGCGAGAATGACGAAATGAAATGGGCTGCGCACGCTGCTTGGCTGGAAGGAAATGCCAACAAGAATTTTGCCACTGCCACCGTTGAGATCATACCACTGATCCTGGGTAGACACGTTGTCAAAGTCTGGGGTGAATTTGATGCCCCCGAGGAAAACATCGTTGCCCATATCGTCATCTGCTCCTCGTTTTGGCTCTTCCTTGCGCAAGTAGGACTGCAAAGATATCTCGGAATTACGAGATACATCACTGAATGGCAAATAAGTGACCTCGTCGTTGTTAGTAAAAGTGGTGAGAGACTCGCGTACAAATGAGCCTGATACATGTAGAGTGGTTTTTCGAGCTCGCCACCGAGGGGGGTGATGAGGATTTGGTTGACCTCGAACTCCATAACGATATATGGAAGCCACCAACATTGTGTGCGTTGTATGCTGTCGCGCTTGCCCCGAGCAGCGAGCCTAGACTGGGAGACACTGGCTGGTGAAATGGAGGCAGCTACTTTTGCGTGTTGGGAAGAGAGCGCGGCTTGAACGACGGCCGGGACGGAAGTGCCTTGGGGGACGGAAAGACCTTCTGCCCAGAGGACGCGGATGGAGAGGATGCCAGTGCGGAAGCGAGGCTTGTCGTCGCCTGGTGTCGGGGTTATCGAACGAGTGGACGCGGCATCATCGCGGTCGGCGGTGAGAGTGGCCTTTTTACTCCTTCCAAGTTTCCAGGACATGATAAATGAGAGAAAAGGTGTGGGGTATTAAGGGTGGAAGAAGAACGAACGAGTAAATGTATCAAAAAATAAGCGCGAGGCCAGCTGCGCCGTCGTCGAAAAAAATTGAGCAAAGTTTCAGAAAATTACGGCTAAACAAAGGGCAGGTGGCAACCGGAACAAAGCTACACTCTACACTCTACTCCCATTTTCATTTTGGATCAGACCTCCCCATCAGCGAAAATGAAGCGCTCGAGACGTGAGGGACAAGAGTTGGGCCGCCTCATGGCGCGGGTTATAATAAGGTGATGGGACCACGATGTTGTATACCGTGTATGGGTCTGTCTATGATAGAAGAGAGGTGTATGTGTATGCGCGTGGAGACCGCGAGGAAACCATGGTGTTTGATGGATGGGGATGATATAGAAATAGCCTGAGGTTTTCAGTTTTTCATTCATTCCATTCCTGCACTCGCCCTCGACTCGACGAATAGAGAGGACGATAAGTATTAGTAAGCATTGCCTGCCTGCGTCTGCCTTGCTTAGCTTTGCCTTGCTCGCCTCTTGCCTTTCCTCGCGTCCCCGTTTCTCATCCCTGGACCCCCCCCTCATCCCCCCCTCACCTTCCACACAAAACATGTCCGTCACTCTTCAGCCAAGCAATTCAATCGGTTTCAATCGTACGTCTTTTCTCTTTTCCTTGGTTCTTCTCGCCCTTCTTCCTTTCTCACGTTCGCCGTACCCCAAGGTCCTCTGACACAGAACGTGAAACGTTCCCTAAACATCACAAACCCCAATGCCGATCCTGTATCGTTCAAAATCAAGACGACCGCTCCCAAGGTGCGCCCTTCTCGCGTTTAACCTTGGGCTCGCCTCATATATCTCCACAGCTGTACTGCGTACGGCCCAACTCCGGAAAAGTCGACCCTGGCCAGACAGTTGAAGTCCAAGGTGCAATATATCTTCTAGTATTCAACGCGGTGGGCTAACCCGACGTGCCCAAAGTGATGCTCCAAGCAATGAAAGAAGAACCGCCACTGAATGCGAAATGTAAAGACAAGTTCCTCATTCAGAGCATGTTGATTCCTCCAGAGAAGGCCGCCGTCCCCCTCCATGACCTCGTGGGTCCTTTCTTGCATAGCCCCTGCCTCACGTCTGATTTATTTTCCTTATGTCATAGTGGACCACTCCCGAGGGTGAAGAGGCAGGAAAGGTTCACTCTCAGAAAGTAAAGGTAAATTATCTACCCCCGGACGGCCACCCCTTCGACGAGGAAGATGAGTTCCCCAACCGGATGTCAATGATGAGTGGTGTTGCCCATGATGAAGCTGTGAGTAGACACTCTTCGATAAATTGTCAACGTCCAACCTTCTTGTAGCCCTCGTTCGGTACCGTGAAGGGAAGACCCAGTACGTATGGCCCCCCTGGAGATCAGTTCTCTGTCAACATTCCCGGCCATCCCCTCGAACGCCCCGCCACGCCCCTCGATTACTCGGGCTCGGGCCAGGCGGATGAGCCTGCACGTGAAGAATCGGCAGGTGGCGTGGGTGTGATCAATGTGAACGTGCACTCGCCACAGCCCCCACCTCCTGCCCCCGCCCTGGTCGCGCCCGCACCCTCGGAGCCCAACCCAGAGTTCGTTGCCAAATACCAGGACGCCCAAGCAGAAATTCAACGATTACGTTCCCTGCTTGCCGCCGTACCTGACCCTAGCTCCGTTGCGAGCAGTGGTACCAGTCCGACGGTCCTTCGCGAGCGGCACCATAGCCGTCGGGCCCGAAGCGATGACGAAACGGTCGTTAGTTCGGAGACGACAACATATGTATCGGATGCTTCTCTGCAGCCGGAGGGCGTGCCGCTCCAAGTTGTCGTCATTATTGCCGTACTTGTTTTCATCACCACATATCTATTCTTCTAATACTCTTTTGTTTTTCTTCGCACTTGGGCCTTGGACATAAATGGTAGCGCTGGTTTACTGCAAGCCGCCTACGGGAGGTGTTCAATCACCAAGTTTGTCCTTTTGCAGGTGTATCAGTGGCCTGTTTTATATGAGCAGTCTCAGCTCCCATATCGCCCCACTTTGATCGGTCCATTTAATCTGCCTTCGCGAGACTCACTAGCCCAAACCAATACACATACACACTCGTTATTTACATTAATATTGTAAGTAGCACCACGACACGAGACCGACGCATGTCCGCGAGGTCGCGCCTGTAGTTGGAATTTCCACGTTCTTGACATTTTCTATATCTATCTCCGACTTTTTTGGCAACTACATTTACTGCGCAGCTGCGGCCAGCTCCTTTTCGATCCGCAGCAGATCATCAACCGTATCCAAGATGGTGTCCTGCCACTTGATGTAATCTTTAAGACCAAGAACCGATCCGGTCGTGCTGGTATCGAGTGTAGCGAACGGCTGGACCGGGGGCTCATTGCCCGTGATAACAGGAAGGCGCTCCTTCAGCTCCGGCCGCGCCTGGGCGAGGAACTCGATCGCCTCGACCCACGTGAACCTGCTCGAGGAGACGCCGAACCGCTTGGGCTGGTCGGAGGGGGGCACCTTGAGCGCGAAGACGTGTGCGCGCGCCACATCACGAACGTCGACGCTCAACGGCGCCCCGCGCGTGGCGGGATCGTACCCGCTGACGGGACGACCTGGCTCGCCGTTGATGAGCGCGTAGATATACCGGTTCGTGCCTGTCGTGGGCGCGTTGTAGACTTGGCCTCGGCCGAG
>Ga0307510_10002620_pt1 | contig 20535 bp, 17 predicted proteins | sample 12_EM_MG_FD_207224 | JGI IMG/M metagenome (GOLD analysis project Ga0307510, IMG submission 207224) | Populus trichocarpa ectomycorrhiza microbial communities from riparian zone in the Pacific Northwest, United States - 12_EM | ecosystem: Host-associated > Plants > Roots > Unclassified | place... | reverse complement strand
ATGGGCGAATTCTCAGCCCGGATCTTGAGATACGCGGGGTCAAACTCATCCAGGTCAGAATAACGACCCGTCGGAAGGAGTGGCGAATCCCACCACTCGGCCATCGGAGGAACTTCGCGCTACAATTTGTCAATAAGAAAAGATGCCAACAAACAGGAAAAACCAACGCACTCTGATATTTTTCTCCAACGTATCAAACTCGCTGTCCAATCCCGCCTTTCTCGCACTTTCCGCAATGCGCTGCTTCAAAGCCTCCAGCTGTGCGTCTTGTCGAAGTTGGTTGGCGATAGACACATACTTTCCCTTGGGATTAAACCTCAAAGACCGACCCACGCGCTCGCGCGGCGCGCCTTCGAAGCCAGTCTCGGCAGAGGCGCTGGCAGCCGCAGCCGCGTAAGGATTTTCCTTGGCGACCGTAGGCGCGGGAGAGGGTGCAGGTGGAGGTGTCGGAACATTACGCGCGTTGGCGCGAATCGACGCAAACTTGGGCTGCATCGGTTTGTAGCGGTCCTTCTTGGACTGCGGTGCAGGGGTAGAAGTATCGAGCAAGAGGGGATGCGCCGCCATCTTGAGGCCGGCACCTTGCGGTGCAGGCTCTGCGCTGCGACTGTTGCCGCGAGACTGCGTAGATGCCTACGACAGAATCCACTTAGCTAACCATCGTTTCGAAAGGAACAAGTGAAGAGGGGGGTCGAAATACCATGTAAGGGTTATCTTTCGTCGCAAGCTTGTTTTGGGCCTCGGAGACTTTACGCTTCGCTTCGGCGATGCGCCTCCCGACGTCTTCTGTAAAGTGCACGGATGCGGCAGCCGAGGGTCCAGGGCTGGGTGTTTGGGCAGGGGCGGGCGTGCGCGATATGGGTGATGCGGCGGCAGTGTTCGAGCCAGAGCGCATCGCAGCTAGCTTTGCAGCAATTTCTGCGCGCTTTTGCGCAATGAGGGCTTCTTTCTGTATAGTAGAATAAGAAAGTGGTCGTTTAAATGCGTGCAAATGAGGAAAAAGGGACGTACATCGGTGAGGCTTTCTGGTCCATTAGAGGAAGTCTGGTGGGTAAAAAGGTTATAGAAGCAAGTCAGAAGCAGATATTGACGGTCGTATTCACCTTGGAGGAGGAAAGGTACTCACGGTGGCATCACTGTTGAAATATGATGTCAGAACAAAGAGCAAGACAGTCAACGCAATAAACACAGACCTGCGGGCCTTCTTCGAGGCCAAAGAGGGCGCACTGTCCTCAAGTGCCCTCTTTCTGTCACTCATTGTTGCGATGGGTGGAGTTGGGACAGCGGTTGCTGGTTGACGACAAGGACGAGGAGAGTCAGGTCAGGGTCAGGGCAGGCGTGGAAAGGAAAGGTGAGGTTCAGACGCGACGATTACATAATCACACATGCTCTTTCTCAATCCCGTTCGCTCCCTGCTGTGTTCACCCCTGCAGACGCAGGCGTCGGTACTGCAGCACGCTGGACCGTCCCTCGTGCGCTTTAGGCACCAGCTCGCGCCGCGCAGAGTAACATTTATCAAGCGACACAAGGGCATCATTCCAATCCCCACGGGTGGTTCCGTCAAGGGCACTACACTCGCGTATGGCGAGTGGGGCATTCGTATCAAGGGTGACGGCGTCCGCCTCACCGCAAAACAGCTCACGTCTGCAGAGGAAGTCATCAAGCGCAAAATTAAGCCCGTAAAGGGAGCCAGGGTTTTCTTGCGGGTCTTTCCTGACATTCCCGTTTGCATAAAGGCACGTCCCTCTGTGGAATACGGCCTTGCTGGCTTTTTTGCTGACAACAAATATAGGGAAATGAGACTCGTATGGGAAAGGGGAAGGGTACGTTTGAATATTGGGCAACGCGGTAAGTTCCTGTGTGTTGCGTACGTTGTCTTCAAGTCGGACGTACTTATGGTTGTTCTCGCAGGGTGCCAACAGGACGCGTCATTTTTGAGATCGGCGGAACACCAGTCCGTGAGGAGCTAGCCCGTGATGGTGGAGATTATTCTACTACCTCCCTGTGTCTCCGCTAATGTTCCATACAGCGCTTCGGCAGGCGAGCTGCATGCTCCCAACTACGATGGAGTTCATCGACCGCAAGACACCGGCCCGACTGGGAAATCTCCTTGTTACTCCGGAGGTGAAGGATAGCCCTGACTCGACCTCTACCTCGGCGTCATCGTAGAATATGGTTGCTCGCTTGTCGGGCTCGGTAATAGACATTACAACTCTTGTGCTACGCAGAGTGCTCAGAGGAACATGCTCTGAGAGTTGCTAAGAACCTTGCCGTGCAATAAGGTACGTCTCCGGAGAATTTGTGCTGTCCCAGTAACTCCCCTCTTCGTCCTCTGAACCATACGCGCACAACCTAAATGGCATCATACGAGGCGTACATGATACTTGGCATTAAACGTGACATAGAATGAGTGGAATGCGTTATACATATCGTTTCGTTGGTTGAGATACAATACCCATCAGATTAATCCTCACCGCTTCCCCGCGCCAAGTTCGTTCAAGATATGGACAATGTGCGCTGCCGCGTCCTGTACTGCTTTGCGGTCAGCTTCCACGACCCTATTAAGGACCTTCGAGTTGAACTTGTCCGGGTGCCATCGCAACAACTCCAAGCGAGTGGACTTGGCTTGCCCCCCACCAGGAGTCCGCATGTACTCGTGCAGCGGGTGACACACGAACTCCCGGACGCGCTCTTCAGTAACATCGTTGCCGCTGCGGACGTCCCCAAACACGGGCCACGGGATATCGCAGAAACGGAGCGGTTTCATCCCAGCGACGTTGCTCCGTAGCGCGGCCCACGTCTCTTCGTAGACGCGAAGCCGCTCGACCAGGTGTTGTTGCGCAGACTCGGCCTTCGCCTTCTGGTACCGTTGCTCGCGCTCTAGGCGTTCCCGCTCGCGACGCTCTCTCTCCATGAACTCCTCGTGCTCAGCGCGCCTGCGCCGCTCCTCCTCGAGGCGCTCCCGCTCCCTACGCGCTGCCTCCTCCGCCTCGGCCCGACGCTGGGCCTCCTGGGCCCTCCGACGGTCCTCCTCGAGCAAACGCTTGAACTCCTCTTCCTCCGCGCGGCGCTGCGCCTCGCGAGCCTTCCTCATGTCCTCCTCCACCAAACGCGCATACTCCTCGTCCTCCGCGCGGCGCTGCGCCTTGCGTGCCTTCTTCGAGTCCCGCTCGAGCAGCCGCGCGTACTCCTCGTCCTCTGCGCGCTTCTTTGCTTCCGCCGCCTCGCGCCGCTCCTTCTCGGCTCTGAGGAGCGTCTGGCGCCCCGCGTACAGCGCGTCGAGGAAGAGCTTCTGTTGCACGAGCGAGGTCAGCTGGCGGGCGTCTGCCCCGGGAAAGTTGGGCACGACGAAGGACGGCTCGGGTCCGTAAGCGCCGGGAAGCTGGGGCTGGGGCTGTGTGCGGGGCGGCAGGATGATGACATTGTTGCAGCGCCGGAGAGGCCGCGGCGCGCGGCGGTGGGCCTTGGTTCCGCCGTGGACGGGGTCGGCGGTACGCCCGTTACGAATTCGTCCGGCGCTCCTGGCGGCGCGAAGTTTTGCTGATCGCGCGGCGGTGTGAGGGTCGCGACGCGCGAAGATGTTGGGGAGGTGAGTGTTATGAGAACTGGACTTGATTTTGCGGGATCCGAAAGAGTGAAGGATCGTCGACAAGATGTTGAGACCGAAACGCATGGTTACCAAGGGAAGGACGGAGATTGGGTTAAGTTGGTGGTTTTTGGTATGTTTACGACCTTGCTCTTGATTCGCTCTTGGGACTGAATATTTGCGGAGATTGCTGAGTAGCGTTGAAGGGCAGAGGTTCAAGGATACTGCACGAAGGAAGAATGAGCAGAATCCTTTATACTCGTGGACGGTACGTAGGCTTAAGTTGTGGCAGTCGAACTGAACGGAACTGATCCGAAACTGTAGATAAATATTGTAATCGTAATGGACTTCCGCTTCATTGTCGATGTCGACTAGTGTGGTGATGTGGCATGTCTTTTCTTCAGCAAGCTGACGTCACCGCCGTATTCTACTTCTACACGAGAAAACTGACCTGTGGATACCTTGCCTGGACACACAGTACCTGCCATGGATCAAAACGCATACTTTGTGGTATTTCGGCCAGACACATTCCCGGAATAATCCGCAACAAAGCCAATGCCTGGCAGGGTCCGGAATCAGCGTCCCCGTAGCAATACCATACCGGGATGCAGCAGGGAGCCATAGCTAGCTTACAGGTGACAAGGAATGGAGACCGATGTCATGGATGTTCTTCGTTGATAACTTAACATCAATAGCGGGACGCCTGCTCGAAGATCGGCTGAAGTCAATCAGTGGTTGCAACGTGACACGACAAGATCTACCACATTAGTTTTTTTATTCAGTGTCTGAAATGTGTCTGATTCTTTTTTTTTTTTCATTTGGGCGCTGACCTCATCCGAGCCAAGGCCTGTCCCGACATCGAGGTCACAGTGGCGGCGCTGGTGCTGGTTCGGAGACCGTGGCACGTCAAGGCTATCTATGACTCGAAAGTCGAGGCGGTCTATCACTTACGATTGCTACGATAGCCTTGGAGATATCGACCGAACCTCTTCCCGTGTCTGTGCTGCAGATATAACAGTCAATTTGAAGTGACAGCAACGATGGAGCGTTCAATACAATAATTCTATCATGACAGAGGACTAGCGTGGTGCAGCCTTTTCTACGCGAATGGGGTCTGTATTCCCCGAAAGTTGAAACGAGGGAAAGAAAGGTCATAACACCAGTAAGACCCTAACAGTAGGATTTGAAGTGACTCATTCCTCTCGAGTCGTAGTTTGCCCGCAAGTCGACCCACTGTCGATCGTTCTTCAAGTTGCCGATGCGGCGTGGTCTTGTGCATACTTCTCCCCCTCATCATGGTGCATACGCGAGGCACTTATAGTCTGTCTGTTACACTTTCAAACATCTATCATTGTGCCTACGTACTAGAGATGGCGCATCCATTGTTTTTCCCTTTGCACCACTACCTCTCGGTGCGATTCAACATCTTCACGCCTAGAGCGAAGACTGGTGTGGGGGCCATGTGCCGAAATCGTATCACACCTTCCTCTACAACCGACTCGCTCAAGACTGCCCGCCGTCATATCATGTCTTGTCTAAAACTTGCGGAAGGACACATGTATCGTTTGATACGGGACTCTGGGAGGTCTTTTGTTTTTCTTGTTTCCCCAGTACGATATAATTTACGGACCATTTCAAGGACATTACAAGGGACCAACGTCCGGTAAAGAAACAAGAAGCTGGCAGGCGCACACTGAACGCATCCTACTACTAACAAAAGCGTGTATTTGCCATACAAAGGCGTCGAGCGATCCTGTCCAACCTTTACTTCACACATGACTCAACTCCATCCCTTGGCCCTGGTCTGTCTTGGTGTTGATGTCAGACTCCCTGGCCGCAGTACCTGGATGAGGGCTAACCGAAGGTACAGCCATCAACTGCGCCGGCTGGCGCCGCAGTGGCTGAACACCGTGATTCGGACGCCTGGGGCATGAGGGACCCGCCATGGGCAACGGGGATCCCCGCAATCTCCGTAACGGTGGCGGGCGCAGTGGGGTCACTGTCTCGGGTACTTCATTTCCGAATTGGAGGACATTCGCCGAGTGAGACCAATGCAATAGAGATCGGGTAGGGCGCCGGCACTGATCGTCGTCATCGTTGTCGGCCATCGACCACGCCTCCGTAGGAACACAGTTAGAGGCGACCTCTGACCTTTGGTCTTCGACGTCACAGTCCATTTCGCCCTCCTGCTCGCCCTCCTCTTCCCCTTCCTCCGCTTCAACGGCCTCCCCCCGCTCCGAGTCGATTGCACGCGCGCGCCTCCACCCCCACCTCAGCACTGCAATTTCCTCCTCGCATTCGTGCCGGAGAACCGCGATCCGATCATGTAACCCGCAAAGATCTTGCCGATACTGTTGCTCCAGTTGCTTCCGCTGGATCCGCAACGCCTCGATGCGATGCCTCGCCTCTGCTCGCCTGCGGCCTTCCTGGATGTCATCCAATGTCTGAGGAGGGCCCTCAACTCGATATGTAGTTGGTGCCCCGTTGACTATCGTTTTCGAAAAGGTCGTGATGCCGCGCTGGCGCCAAGCCTCTAATCTTCGCTCTCCATAGTCTGGTCGAAGGGTTGGTGGGTTTAGCGATGAGGGCAGATTGTGCGAGTTGGCATGGCCATCATCCGCAGCTGCTGAGCCCCCTTCTGACTCGTCAGTGATGCCTGCGTTTCCCTGGCATGTGCCATTGGTGCCGTTGCGGACATCCTCTGGGACATCGGTGCTCTTGCGACCCTTGGCCTTTGGTCGCAGACTATAACCGTGGGTCATGATGAGAACAGAGAGCGAGGAACAAAAAGGATCGAAGTCAAGTGGTAGAGAGAGAAGTGGGGGGATCGTTTTTTTTTTCGTGACGTGGCTGAAGTTGTTCACTTGTCGCGGGTGTGATGGGAAACGGCAAATTGCCCGCGTGGATAGGTTCAAGTTGATATACTGCCATGTCTCGCTTTATTGCAGCTGTGGCCTGCGCTAATTGTGGATGCCACATCACTGGCACTGCCACATCTGGCTCTGTGGTCTTCGTACGTCAAGACTTGCCTAAACGCACAAAAAGAAACCGTGTCAGTGTTACTATCGTCACTTTTGTTTGTGGACTAGGTCCACAACAATACAATATAATAAGCGCCTAATCACGAACTCCTTTTGGTGCTCTTGTGAATGTCATGTTTATTCGCGGGAAGCGTTCTCCACAGCGGGTAAAATACCATGCTGGGTAAAGTCTGGGTGACACCTGAAAAGGCTGGACCAGGCTAGACTCCACCCTTAAAGTCCTCAAATGGGTAAAACGGATAAAGTGCGGGTGCGTCCAAAGCACGGATGGCGTTTTAAAGTTGCACGTTCCGAATGATGGGACGGGTTAAACAGCAATTCAGCGATGACGAAGGGGGAGTCGACGAGCCGCTGGCACCTCTCCCCTACGAGCCCGAGGTGACTGGCGTGGAACAGGAGGACCAGGCGCAGTGCGTCCCACCAGAACCGATATTGCGCGACGCGTCCGAGCTCCTCCTTCCGAAGAATGAGCTGCCATCCAAGGTCTCCTCGCCGAAACCTCATCCGCTGTCGATATCCTTCGGGCCGCCAATCCTTTCAGAACAGCTACCGGTGGAGGACGACGGCCTCAGTGACGCCCTGTAGGGCCTGGAGGATGACCTTGCCGGTGCAGTGGGTGTTGCGGATTCCCTCGGCACAACGGATCTCGTGGATTTGGACTCAGAATCATGTGTGACAGTCGGCCTGACTAGGTTCGTTTTGGATTGGACGGGTGTAGGTCTGGTTAGGGTCTGGGCGCAACCAATACAGCTCTGCTACTTACCTTGATTGGATGTAATACAATTGGTTTCCCAGTTCACACAAATCGGAATTGATACGGATGCGACGTGAGGGCCCAAATGAGACACAGTAGACACCCTACAGTACAGAATCCCCAGGATGTGGCCGTCGGTTGCTTACGATTCCCCCGCCGAGCGGGTTACTTCATCCGGAGCCAATAAAGCAAATGGGGTTGTCTAATATGGCTATCAAAGAAGCTCAAGGTTGGGCATTTTTGAATAGACAATACAGGACCTCTCCTGACGGTTGTTGGCCCAAGTCTGCTTTGCCATTTCACATAGCCGCGCCAGTTGCGTCCCTAATGAGGTATAACTCCTACAATACATGCAATCGTACACGGGTTTCAAAGAGGAAAAAAGGACTGGCACGAACTAGTGGATGACCCTCGTCTCTTCCCTCCGAAGTTCCAGTTGACGTTTCATCATAAACCCGAGGCTCGCGCGCGCCTGTGCAAAACCTTCTTTGTAATCAAAGGGACGCAGATAACGTTTCGGGCATCAGCACAGAGTGTATGGGTTGCGAATCGTTCGCGGCGCGGCCATAGCATTTTGAGCGAGGGGCCGTGATCCATTCTACGTGGCGATGCCATTCTGGGGGGGGCGACCGATGCGGTGGGAGGTGGCGGAGCGAGGAGCGCCCCTAGAAAGGAGGAATACGTGACGAGCGTGGATTTTCAGAAGGGACGCATCAATCTGCCAAGGGGGCTTCGGGGAGGGTGAAGAAGGTTTGTGAAGGAATCCATTCAAAGGCGGTCAACAAACGTCGTACCGGCTGCGGCGTCCCCTGGATACAGCTTAGGGGTTCGTCTCTTTGAGCTAGAAGGCCCCGTCATATATCGTTGTTGATCGGGACAGATGGGGAAAGTGCGTACAAATATCGCCGAATACATTATAGTGTTCCTCCTCACGAATCCAATCCACACGCGGTTTCTCCAACGATGTTAGAGGCCAGTAGGGTACGTCACTTTGATCCAAAAGGATCTTATTTTGCGCCAACCCTGCAGCGTCTGGGCCCTCTGCGCGTTCTTTGAGTAACGAAGGCGACGAGAGTTTGAGGTTGTGGGTAGGTAATGAGAAGGGAGGGATGGAAAAAGGATTATGCAATTCCGCCTCCTGCTCACCCCCCATGGCCCTAAGTTGTCATGGAGGACACGATGGAGATATGAGAGTGACACCGCATCCAACTGAATGCCGTTTCGAGTTGCGCCCCGTCAAACCGCGGGCACGGAAGTCAGGTGCGTGTAGGTCAATTAATATCCAATATCTTAACCTCTCCTTATATGTCACAATATTTCGAACAATATTTAAAATAAACTGCCAGTCTGGTGATTGCTTAGTCATCGATATGACTTTGACCATGCCACCCATGACGGTGACTCGTCTCTGTTGGTGGTGTTGGTCTATACGGACATATGTACTGTACCGTCATGCTGCCATGAGTAACTAACCACCACTGCAGCGTATGATTGCGGTCCCATCGAGTTAACTTAAGCACTTAAAGAAGTAACATGGATTAGTTTCCCATGTCCTGAAAGCACGAGTACAGCATGTATATATCCGAGAAGTGCTACATGGGGTTCTGTACCCCGAAGCGCACAATAATGGACTCAAAAAAAAACATGGATTAGTCACAGTAGGGAGCGTTTAAGGATCGAGAGACAACTCATAAATACTAGTAATAACATATCAACGACCGTAGCATCACGCAAATTAAACCTCCTCAGCCTTCTTGTCCTCTTCCATCGCCTCTACTTTGGTCTCTCCTTGATAGTCGGTATGGGTAATCACATTCGTATAAATGTTGAACGTGGTTCCTCTCCGTCCGATTCGAGGCTGCCCTGACTGACCCTGTGATGACATAGCGTAGTCTTCAGTCCCCGCACGCGACTCCCTGACAAGGCCCAGGCGAGCCGTGATCAAGGACTGTGAGATTCCCTGAGAACACATGAAATCTACTGGCAGGTGATCCAATAGAATAGTCGCTTACAAAGAATATGGGTATGATGGACAGCATGATGTAGCCAAAGTTTTGATTCAGCTATAGGCCTCCTTCAGCTGCGCATCCTGAATTAAAATGTATAGGACGTACTACGACGTGGCCCTTTGATGGACCTAATATCCCAGCCTCACAGAGGAGAATGCCAATCCAAGTCACCAAAGCAGACTCGATGATGGCACGAAGCGCGGCGGCATATCTGCTGGAAGCAGTTGTGCTCCTGCCCTCGCGCAGAGTCTGCACGGCGTTGTTGGCCCACCTAAGGTGTTAAAATTAGAACCTTCACACGCACGATAGAACGAGCCGGCTCACAGAATTTTGTATATAATCCCGCCAGTCATCAGTGAATTGCAGATGAACATGGACCAGCCCCAGACCATCGCGATGTCCATGGTCACGGGCAACAGCGTGTTCTCGTAGAATTCTGGCCTGGCATAATATGCCAGATGCTCAAAATCCGCAGACAAACAGAGGGCTATATATGAACGCGTGCTGAGCTAGGCCCTCACAGTTGCAGACGCACAGGCAACTCACCAGCATTCATGATAACCGCACCCGTGGGTAGATATAGCGCCCACCTTTCCCTGTTAAAGATGATGTAGAATCGCCATGCCAGGGTCCCATCGGATAGAAAACCCTGAAAAGGAAATGATTGAATATACGTTCAAAAGGGCCAAAGACACGTGGTACTCACACTGATGGTTGTTGTGATGCTAGAGAGCGTACGTACACACATGTCAATACCAATGGAGGTCGTGATTCTCAGGCGACTTACTTCCCAAGAAACACCAGAGGAATTCCCCACTTCCGTGTTTCTGCGTCAGTTTCTATCTGAAGGCGTGCGCGGGCGAACTGGAGGGAGCATGCGATAAAATGAATGAGGAGATCTATGAAACTAAGCAATAGGGTGAGACACATGAAACAGCGACGTTGTTTGTACATACAGAACGATTGTGACCCATCTGAGTCTCTTCGATGACGCCGTGCCTTGTCGGTACGTCGACCATATCGCAAGGACAAAGAGGACCAGGTATACACCTGTTCGTCGGAAGGAGAAATTCAGAACTAGCCCACAGTAGTAGAACGATGGGCCTTACCGAAGAGGCCCGACAAGGAGGACAAAATGATCGCAGTGGTTTCCAAGGTCAGAAGCGTCTCAGCGGACATCGTCACTACTAGTAGTCGGGCTGGGTCACGAAGGATGGTGGTGCATTCATAGTCCTTAAATGGGGTAGAGAGTCAGGTACTGTGGAGTTAGGATCACTTTCCTATGATGGTAAAGACGACTTGCGGCGTAGCATGAGAACGGTTGTAGTTCCTTTGTAGGACACCAACCGTGGGAGTAATCATCCGGGAACGTAAATGTAAATTGGCTCGGAGATCCGCACTCTTAAGACGATCGTAATGTCATCCGCTCGCAGTTGAGTTACGATGTACATCGCGTCCCGCGGCAATTCCGCCGATAATCTGCGATTTGGAGCGGAGCCGCTCCACTCCCGTGCGACATCATGATATCTGTGAAACCCAGGATGTGTTTTCGAAGGGCATAAAGGCCACTGGCAAAGGTTTTCTGAGTTAGCGAAGGAGACAAGCCCTGGCATCTGACTAGTAAGTCCTCTGCTGGGTCTGGTGAAGCGGCATGGGCTCGCTTGAGTCCTGCTTACCCCAATACCCCATAGACAAGATGGGCAGGCATGAGCAGAGGGCAGAGGGCAGCCCGCCAGATCGGCGTTGCTCCGATCGCCATTCAAGTTGAAGGTAGGACTCGTCATCTAGCTGTCAAATTTGAATGCCCCAAATGTGAAAATTTCCTTATTACCTGTATGTCCGAGTCTGAACCTTATCACCTACGAGACAAGGCGGGATGATCGGGGGTGCAGTACTGCAGTGCTAGTGCGGTACTACTAGGGAGTGTGAGTGGAGTGTGCCACTCCGGTGCGTATGTACGAACCGTGGACAATCGTCTTATTTTATGACAACCGATGCCTGAAATAGAAGGATTGCCATTGGCCAAACGCGCATTCTGGTGGCATCATGGACGTCCCGAATCGGAAATCATTAATGCATTAATCATTGATTGAAAAGTTTCTATCTGCATACAGTTGACGTTCTCATAGTGGGGCAACCCCAAAGCCTACTAGTATGCATTATGGGAGTTGTGGAATATGAGCAAGTATGATCGCCGAAGGCCGCCAATGTGGGGCTGAATGAAGCTATAAACGAGGAGTTATGCGCTATTAGACTATTAGTCGAAGTAAGAGCAGGTCAGCTGTATCCGAGCACTTTAGAAGCAAGAAATGTTAATTATGTTAGCCGAAATCAGGATACTTGTTCACAGTCCAGGCGCTGTCCGTTGCAGTTGTCTTCATGTTTGATGTGTCTGCATTCTTCTGCATCGAGGGCCATCATTGTGTTTAATACGTATCATTATCTGTACTAGTGCGGATCCGGAAGGGCCCGAATGATAATGATGTCGATCATTACTCCGTTTGGCCGGTTTGGAAAAATTTCCTAATAAACAGCATTTGATCAATCTAATAACTCTCCACACGACATGTTTGGAACAGCTTAGAAATTTGAGAGGGAAGCAGGATCGACCAAGTTTATTACTGATCGAATGCGGCGTATGCTTCCATGCCATTCAACACTGCCAGAGCATTCCGCCAGCAAACTAGTACTCCTACGACGAAATGACTTGGCACGTGGTTTACAGGAAAGGTGCCACTCGGAGTTGAGGCAACTTGAGAAAATAGGCCAAAGCGGATCTATCGTCAGACATCCTCCACATGGAATCGATTCATCTTTAATTATTTTTCAATCGAGCGCCACTGCAAGTCATCGTCCGTCCCAAAGTCTGACCTGTCCCGGTGCTCCTTGTTGGAGTATGCGTGCGGATCGGACAATCGGGCGCGAGCCCGTCATAAGAGCGTCATGGGAATATGAGATAAGAATCCCCTAACTCCTATGGGGAACAGTATATAATCTACATAGTACCGAAATACAGACACAACCAAGCGAGTGGGCATCCCCACTCCATCTCCTCGTGTGCCCGCGTGTCCTCATCCCCGAAACATCCTTACACCAACAGGTTATGGGCCCTGAAGCCTAAAGGACCTCACATCATCATATCACTATCCTCAGCTATCGCCTCTAACTCTCGCGCGCACAACAAAGCACCACTCAATCAAACATAACTTTCCCCTTATCGCGAACTACTCCTGAATCTCTACAATGGACATCGCTGGCTCCCAAAGACGCACCGATCAGGAGGACGAACAGCTTTACGACGGCACTCGCAACGCTACTCCTGGACAAGTTGCTCCGAACGTTCCGAACGCTCCGGTTCCTCCTAACACCCCTATCAATCAGAACCGTGACACTCAGATCAATGACGCTCCCAATATCGAACGTCTCCAAGTGTCAGATCTCTCTGCTGTTGCCTCTATTATCAATCCTCTAGACTCTAAGAAAAAGAACTGGCAAACCTGGAGCCGATCCATGTGCATCATGTTCGACATTATCTATGCTAGGGGCTACATCAATGGCGCTATCCACATGCCTGACCAAAACTTGTATCCCGATGCGAGCAAGACTTGGCATTTCAACGACGCCTATATAAGGATGCTCATCACCAGGAATCTAGCCGAGTCCGAAATGATCCACATCAACGACTGCGATAGCGCGTGCGACATGTGGAACAACCTAAAAAAGGTCCACCATCTTGCCAACTTCCAAATCTTCACGGACAAAGTTCGAATCCTACAAAACATCAAAGCGAAGGATGGAGACAACATAAAAGAACATCTCATCAAGTTGAAGAAACAGTGGGAACAAGTCCAGTATTTCAGTAACGAGCAAAATCGCCGACAATTTACTGATTTGTTCTTCAAACAACAAATTGTTATCTCCCTTCCTATTTCATGGGACGCCTTCACTTCTAACTATGTTAAGCCGTTCATCGATACAGATTCGGCTCAAGTCGATCCTCAGAAACGGATTGATAGCCAAGAATTGATCGGCATTATCAGTCAGGAGTACGATCTCCAGCAATCGCGCAAACGTGGCGAAGACCGCCGTCCTCCGAAAGGAGAGACTAATCGCAACAACAGCGATCGGATCTCAGCCCCGAATACCAATAATTCCAATCAGACCAATGATAATAACGACAATGGTCGTTCCTCACGTAAGAAGCAGTGTCGTCATTGCGGACGCGTAGGACACTTTACATCGCAGTGCCGTTTCATAGGCCAGAACAAGTGTCGCACATGCGAGCGTTTTGGCCATGACTTCGACAAATGCCCCCAGACCCCGTCACAGAATCAGACTCAGTCTTCTGATGGGAAGCGAAAGAATACCTCGGGCAACAATTATTACAACAGTAAACGCCCGCGCAATGAAGCGCAGAACGCAGAGGCCGAGGCCGCAACTCAATCAGCGAACGTCGCACTCCATAACGAATTGGTAGCCTTTCACACCGTCGAAGCGGACGATGGGTTGGAAGATGTACTTAGCGACGAAGAATGTATCACTATAAATTCTGCTAGTCATAACAATAAGAACTTCCATTCTCTGTATGATTGGTTGGCCGACTCTGGCACAACGTCCCATATCACGCACAGGCGCGATGCTTTCGCGACTTATGAACCGCTTCCGAAACTTGTTGTTTCAGGCGTCGGAGGCATGCAATCTTTCGCAATCGCGAAAGGCACTGTGTTCTTACAAAGCGAATGTGATGGGATCTTACATATCCTACAACTGAATAATGTGTTACACATCCCCAACAATTCCAATAGCCTGCTATCACTCGGAAGTTGGGAAGAACAAACAGGTAGAAGCGTGCAAATAAAACATGGCAGGATCACCCTCCTCACAAAGGACGGGATCGCAGTGGCGAGAGGCATACGCCTCAGCAATCGCCTTTATCAAATGTCCTTTGTTTTATTGAGAACCCCCGTCGATTCAGACTTCGCGTTCCACGCCAAAGGGTATGCCCCCACATGGGAAGTGTGGCATCTACGTTTTGGCCACATAAGTTATACTTACTTAGTGCTATTATACGAGAAACGCTTAGTGGACGGCTTCGAAGTCGACCTGTCCTCACCGAAACCAGATTGCGTAGCCTGCACAGAGGCTAAATTAACTGTCGCGCCCCATGGGCCTCCGGCCAAGCGCATCACAAAACCCGGTGAATTAACACATGTTGATTTGTGGGGCAAATATGATAAGACATCCATTCACGGTAACAAGTATTATCTATTGCTGGTGGACGACGCGTCCCGATATACCACCGTGGAATTCCTAAAGACTAAAAGTCAAGCCGCGCAATGTATAAAAGACTACATGACTCACTTAATTGCCCGCGGAAGATCACCCTGTGCCATTCGCATGGATCGAGGTTCCGAATTCGTGAACGAAAGCCTGCGAACTTGGTGTCACTCCAAGGGGATCAGATACCAGATGACCGCGCCGTACTCACCTTTCCAAAATGGTATCGCGGAACGGATGAATAGGACAATAGGCGAATTGTCTCGAGCCATGCTCACTGCCTCGAAATTGCCCGAATTCCTCTGGGAAATGGCAGTCGCGCACGCCGCGTACGTCCGCAATATGTCCTTCACGAAAGCTGTTCCGTCGGCCACACCATATCAGGTATGGAACGGACGAAAACCGAACGTCTCACATTTGCGAGAATTCGGCGCGCCAGTATGGGTCTTGACCGAGGGGCAACGAGTCCTACGAAAAATGTTGCCGAAATCGCAACGCCGTGCCTACGTCGGATACGACGATGGATCAAAATCAGTCAAATATTACAATGCTGAGACGAAAACCATACTTACCTCACGGAATTATAAATTCCTGGCCCCCTCAAACTCATCGCCTCCCGAAGAGCTCCTGATCGAGCCGGGATTGAACGACCCTCCGCTTGAGGGGGAGAGCGAGAGGGAAGACAATCGCGAGGATCATACAATCCCGCTTAAAAGACCCGCCGAGGTAGAGATCGATCCCAGATCGCACAGAAGAACCAGAGGTATCAGAGTGGATTATCGATACTTGAACGATCCGTTCCCAGACGAAGAGGAAGCCGGGATTGCATATGTCCAGAAAGAAAAGGCCTATGCGGCCCTCCCAGATGACGAGTGTCAAAACCTAACCCAAGCGAGAAATTCTCCGGAATGGCCCGAGTGGGAACAAGCGATAAAATCGGAGCTTGCCCAACTCGAACGCATGGGCACATGGAAACTCGTCGATAAACCGCACGACGCCATCCCCATTTCCAATAAATTCGTCTTCACTAAAAAGAAAGACCAGAACGGAAATATCCTCAAGTACAAAGCCAGATTAGTGGCGAGGGGTTACGCTCAACGACCGGGTTTCGACTTTGTCGACACACACTCGCCTGTTGTCAGACTAGAAACCATACGCGCCATATTGGCCATCGCCCCCTCACGCCGATTACATATCCATCAACTGGACATCAAAGGTGCATACCTAAACGGCATCTTAAAAGAGAGAATATATATGAAACAGCCCGAAGGCTACAGCGACGGCACGAGACGAGTTTGCCATCTGATTAAGACCTTGTACGGCCTCAAACAGGCCGGCAGGGAATGGAACAAAGAGCTCGATCGAAAACTACGAGCAAAAGGCTACACCCGCCTTAGATCGGACCCTTGCGTTTACACATGGCGCACAGACGGGGATTTCATTATCATAACAGTTTGGGTCGACGATATGCTAATATTTGCTACGACCGTCGAACTAAAAGAAAAAGGCATCTCGGACATCGAGAGTGAATGGGAGATCACAGATCTCGGCACACCAACAAAGATCGTTGGTATCGAACTCGCGATCTCAGCAGATGCCATATCTATATCATCTAGCAGTTATATCAACTCGATCCTATCAAGGGAAGGACTCGAGAAGTGCAACGCGGTAACAACCCCACTCGATCCCAATGTCATCTTGGTTCCGAACCCAGAGGGAAACGTCGGGGACCGCAGCAACTCATATGCTAGCCTACTGGGTGAGCTACAGTACATAGCAAACGCGACGCGGCCGGATATCACATATGCGGTGAATCGACTGGCCTCATACACAGCCAACCCCAGTTTGCAACACCACACCGCCCTTAAAAGAATCTTACGCTATCTGAACGGTACAAAAACACACTGCATAACATATAAGGCGCTCCCCGAAACAGTAGATTTCTTTTCGGGATACGCAGACGCAGCATATGCGAACGCCGATGACAGCCGATCAACGACTGGCTATGTTTTCTTAGCCGGCGACGGTGCGATTACATGGAGTTCGAAGAGGCAAATATCCACGGCACTCTCCTCAACGCAGGCAGAGTATGTCGCGCTCTCAGAGGCGGCGCGCGAAGCGTGTTGGTTAAGAAACCTCTACACCGAGCTCGGAATGTTAAAAGAGGATATGCCTACGACCATAAGGGGGGACAACGACGGCTCGATTGCAATGGCCCGAAATCCACAGTTCCATAAACGAACAAAGCACATCGCGATCCGATGGCACTGGATTCGGGAATTGGTACAAGAAGGTACCATCAACTTAGAATCATGCCGCGACCCTGAACAGACGGCCGACGTCCTTACGAAAGCACTACATCGCACAAAGCATGTTAAACACGTCCAAGAGATGGGCCTCGCTCCCGCTTGAGGGGGAGTGTTGGAGTATGCGTGCGGATCGGACAATCGGGCGCGAGCCCGTCATAAGAGCGTCATGGGAATATGAGATAAGAATCCCCTAACTCCTATGGGGAACAGTATATAATCTACATAGTACCGAAATACAGACACAACCAAGCGAGTGGGCATCCCCACTCCATCTCCTCGTGTGCCCGCGTGTCCTCATCCCCGAAACATCCTTACACCAACACAGAAGCCGACATGTCCATGGGCGAGCGGGCGCTTGATGCTGCCTCCGTCGCCTCCGTCGCACAGCGACGCGGTCGGGGGTGCATGTGGGTTCGACGAGCGAGGGTGCAGGCATAGGTGAGACATGGGGGATGACGACGATGATTGGGATTCGCGGTTTGCCACATCTGTCACCATATCGGTGTTATCATGGGCATCATCGTCCTTAGGAAGGGTACAGAATGGAGTGACATTTTCTGGGAGCACGTGTGGCACCATGGGAAGCGAGGGCGGAGGGTGTCGCAAGACGGCACAAGGGAGAGCGGGCATGCCTTGACAATGGGGAACACGGCTGCATGTTGGCCTGACTGGTCACTGGTGACACTAGTCGTCGAAACGGGGCGCACCTGTACGAGAGATGCCACTGGAGGGCATGCCGACCTTTGGAGGCAAGTGGGCACTTGCTAGCTCAACGAAAAAACCACAGGAGGAAGACTGGAGGAAGTAGAAAAGCGTGAAGTAAGTGACTCGGAGTTTTTCGGGCGTGACGGGTGTGACGGAAGCATGGTCCAATTGAAACCACAAACCACGACGACCTAGCCAGTGGCTTTGCACCTCCCACTGCAGGTCGCCGCCGCGCCCTCTCGATGGGCCTCAAGATGAAGACGGGTCGACTCCTCGACGGTAAGGTAGGACGACAGGGGTATGGCTCAAGGTGCGTGGCCATTTCCTCATGGGCTGTGCCGCCTCCTGACTGATTCTTTTGTGGTCTGGTGACTCTGGTCAGGTCCTTCTTGCAGGTGACGACGCCCACTACAACATTCTATTCCTCTACGGGCCCTTTCTATCACTCCCGGACTACCTATCTCCCGAGTCTCGAGTGGCCGGAGTACCCCCATTCGGCTCCTTTGGAACCGGGGCAGCACACTCGTGCCCGCGTTGTCACAGAGGCATCTCAAGTGTGCCTTCACCTCCTCGAGCTGCCTCTCTTGGCAGCCAATCAGGCTCACATTCACCCGCGTTCGTGCGACCCTGGTTTGTGCTTTCCATCATGTGGCAGCGCTGGCCGAGACCCGCTTTCTGTCGGTGGTGTCTCGTGCACGCACCCAGCCTAGGTATGGTATCGCCTTGCGTTCAGGGTGCCAGTGCCTCGGACTTAGCAGTGGTGGCTCTCTGAGCCTCACCAGCGGGTTTGATGCCAGCGGTTCCCTCGGCCAGGACTGATACAGCGTCATACTCACCCTCGTTTGCGAGGTGCTGCCGAAAGGGCCCGCGGCCGGATGCGATGCGACAAAAGGTGAACGCACGGGCGAGCATACACACGCCTCGCCATCGCCAACCGATCGGCGCTATCGCCAGCTGCTCTTAGTTCCGCTAAGCTTCCCTCTTGCACGTTCTCGCTCGTTCGGGATCGCAGCCTCTCAACCTCAAGAACTTCGAACTCACTCGCATGGACTGAGTTCCCTACGATTTCGCCGCTCATTGATAATACCCTGTGCGCATGCATTATGATATGGTGATGCAGACACGGTATCTTGATGAGCGGTGATGAGGACTTGGAAGTTGGAAGTTCTGTTGCTGTCACGGGTTACAACCGCAGATCAATCAACAAAAAAAATTTCAATGTTGATCTGCGCCAAGGTGGGCCCATAAAAGACGTGGCTCCCGTCAAAAGTTGCCTGCTCCGTCCCTCTCTCCGATCCCCCCTTCCTTCATCTCCCCATCTCCCTCTCCGCGGTCCCCAGCTATCATCCAAACGATGAATGACCGCATGTCACAAGGTGTCGACATCCAGCTCAAGATTCTCCAAACCCTGCTATCCTTCATCACCAATTTTCCCTGCCGTGCACGGCCAACAACTTGCAGACGTGCGTACGTCAATTTCACTTTCGTGCTGCGCGGCCTGCGCCCCCCTTTCTCTTCTACCTTTTCCTGATGGATATTGACTGTGATACTGCAGGCCCTGCTATTATCTTTCAAGCTGCATGAATCCAGTGCGGCCGTCATGTCGTCTACGGCGGCGGTGATGCTGCGGCAACTGGTCATGTTCGTCGTTGACACATTGCCAACCTGAAGGTCGTTGAAGAGGATCACTATCTGCTGCTCGCCAGCGAGCTCAAATCAATCTTCCAGATGAAACAACGCGATCACTCGGCCCCGCAGCGCACGACGCGCCCGCCACCTTCGAGGACCTATACCTGCTGGGAAATGGTGAGCGTCCGCAGTTCCCCCAGCTTGAACATCTCCACAAGAGGTTTGCGCTAGAACTAATCGAGAGCGTACTGACAAAGTACTGACAAACTATCACGAACTTTTCCACAAGGTGTGTGTCTCTCTCAGCTCATTCCATATTAGCCGACCTTACATCGCTGTCATGTTCACAGCACCCGGAACTCTTACCCTTGTTACAACATCGCCTCTCCCCGCTGCTTCTCAAAACGCTGTCCGAACGCTCCGCTTTCCCCCTCACGCTCCGCGGGACTCGAGTCGTCTTTCTCTTACTTAAACAGTTCTCCTCCGAACTCGCGACAGAAGCTGAGGGCGCTCGCGATGGAGATCATGCGAGGGTGCGTCTTCCTCTTCTTCTCTTTATCACCGATCGCACGGCCCACTCTCCGTTCTTCAATTGCCCCTTTTACTTTAGCCCTTTGCCATCAAATGTTGCCACACCTCCTTCACCCTCGTTGTCTACACACCCACCATTGCACATGTAGCTATGATTCAGTAAGTTTCTCTATTTCAAACGCAACTGTCCCTTGTCATAGTTGCTGTGCAGGTCTGTTGCTCGATGGACTTCTTCGTCACCCTCCCTGCCTGGCAGGATTCCTATTGTGGGCCTTGTGATGCTTGTAAGTTTTTTGCCCTCGCGTCCACATCATATATTTGACAATTGCTTTTTATTTCAGGTTTACTGTCATATATTAGGATGGGTCTATGTTTACATACCAGAATGCAAACGATTCTTGTCCATCTATATAAAATTCCACCTGTTGTGACCTAATCCGAATGTTATGCATGTTATGACCCAATAAGATTATTGTGAATTAGAAATACTCTGGTTTTAGGTTGTGAGTGCCATACAAGACCAACAGTTCATTTGAGGTTGACGAGAATGCATGGATCGAATAGCAGACTGTGATAGTCTCACAAGTATGATATAAGTTGAAACCAATCTTGTGCATTGTAAACATGATTGTAGAGACTGATGATACAGTTGCCTGATAATGCCAGACTCGTACAGTGAATGGCAGATTGGATC